>Ga0182024_10007324_pt1 | contig 23812 bp, 22 predicted proteins | sample P32metaG_FD_120480 | JGI IMG/M metagenome (GOLD analysis project Ga0182024, IMG submission 120480) | Permafrost microbial communities from Stordalen Mire, Sweden - P3-2 metaG (Illumina Assembly) | ecosystem: Environmental > Terrestrial > Soil > Wetlands > Permafrost | place: Sweden: Stordalen... | reverse complement strand
TGCGGGTGGGATAAGCGCTGAAAGCATCTAAGTGCGAAGCCCGTTTCAAGATTAAATCTCTCACTGGGTTAACCAGGTAAGGCCCGTGGCCAGACGACCACGTTGATAGGCCGGAAGTGTAAGTGCGGTAACGCATTCAGCTGACCGGTACTAATCGGCCGAGGGCTTGGAATTTGATGTTCGTGCTCGTTCTAGGACGCTCAGGGAGCTGGCTGACGCCAGTTCGGACCACGAAAGTGGTCGAGCGCAAGATTTCCGGTGGTTATGGCGGTGGAGATATACCTGTTCCCATTCCGAACACAGCAGTCAAGCCCACCTGCGCCGATGGTACTTGGGGGTTCCTCCCTGGGAGAGTAGGTCGCCGCCGGGATTTCTAGAAAGACCCCCACCGAAAGGTGGGGGTCTTTCGCATTCGTAGTCACGTTCTCGTGCGCGCCGTGATGATCGGCGCAATGCTGATTCGATGAACTCTCACTTCGGCCCAAGGCGATGGCTTCGTCGTTGGTCTCTCGTCACGATTTCCCTGCTCATTGCGTTCTCAACGGCGCCCGTGGTGGCTGTCTCGAGTGGCGTAGCACCGTCGTTGGTTGTGCCGGAGATGTTGGCGACGGTGCCCGGTTCGCGAACGATGTACGTGGTGGATCTGGTTGGATGTCAGCAGTTACGGTGCCTTCGCCTCTATCGCACCAGCGTGTCGGCGACGAGGTTCAGCGCCGTCTCCCTCCCTCCTCTTTCAGCCGTGTCCGGAAGTCTCACTGGTGATCTGAACCGCCTGGTCTTCGCCACCGCGAACGTCGGGTACGCGTTGGTGGGCGCGAACCTTCCCTGGACGCTCTACGAGACAGTGGACGGGGCCAGAACGTGGCGGCCCGTGACGATCGGATCGGGCGAGAGCATCCTCGGACTCACGGTGAGCGCCCCGTCGATCTACGTCGTCACTGCGCGCTGTTCGCCGAGCGGCAACACCTGTCGGAACTATCTGGTGAGCCGATCGACGTTGCAAGCTCATGTCTGGACGAGCACGACGTTGCCTCATGCTGGCGAGACGAAGGTCTACGACGGAGAGTTCAGCCCCAACGTCGGCGCGTACGAAAACGACGTCTGGATAAGCGAGATGACGCATGCGGGCTCGACGATCTTCACCTCGCACGACGGGGGGAAGTCGTTCTTTCCGATAACGGCCAACAGGCTGGCCAGCGTGTCGGGTTGCGCCATCACCGCCGCCTCGGCGACGTCGCTCTGGGCCGAGTGCCCTACGGGCATGGACGAGTCATTCTTTCACTCGAGTGACGGGGGAGCGACGTGGTCGAACATTCGAAGCGAACAGTTTTCGGGAACCGGGGGCGGTACTTTCGATCCGGTCTCAGCGAACCTCGCCTACCTCGCGTACGGCGAGCAGGGGCCCTTCGATCGAATTACCAGCGGCGGTCGTAGTGTCACGGTCGTCGGAAGACTGGAGTGTTCGAGCCCTTACTCAGCACTCCAGTACCTTTCGTTTGCCGATGAGACGCACGGTCTGGTGCTCTGTTTCCCGGGCGGCTCATGGAAGGGTGAACGGCTCCTTCGAACGAGTGACGGCGGTGTCCATTGGACGCCGGTGCCGGCGAGCTAAAGGTTGGCTCCGCGATTCTTGGCCTCCAGAGGGCGCTCGCGCTCGTAACGACCTTTTTGTTCGTCGTTCTCGTTAGTGTTGACTGTTGGTAACGCAATAGGTAGTTAACGGTTGAGGGGAATTGCATGTCGTTAGATCAGGGGAAGCCGGCCAGTCGCGAACGACGCCAGCGCGACCCCGAGCGTACGAAGCTGGAGATCCTGGCCGTCGCGACCCAAGAGTTCGCCGATCGAGGTTTCGCCGGGGCCCGGGTCGACGAGATCGCCGCCCAGACGCGCACCACGAAGCGGATGATCTACTACTACTTCGGCTCAAAGGAACTCCTCTACATCGCCGCTCTCGAAAAGGCCTACGAAGCCATTCGCATCACCGAACAAAGCGTGGACATCGACAACCTCGATCCCGTCGCCGCGGTGCGCAAGTTGGCCGAACTGACCTTCGACCGTCACGAGGCCAATCCCAACTTCAGTCGCCTCGTCAGTCACGAGAACATGCAGCGCGCGAAGTTCATCACGGCCGGCGGCGGATTCCCCGGACTCGATCGGCCGGTCATCAAGATGCTCCAACAGTCGCTCGAGCAGGGTCGACTCGAAGGGGTCTTTCGCCGCGACATCGACGTGTTCGACGTGCACATGCTGATCAGCTCGTTCTGCTTTTTCCGGATCAACAATCAGTACACGTTCTCGGCGAACTTCGGACGAAATCTCGTCGAGCCGAGTCGCCGCGCTATGTACCGCCAGATGATCGGTGACGTCGTGGTGCAGTACCTCATGAGCGCGCCTTCGTAGAAGGTACGTATTCGTTGTCGAATCAGGTGTCGATCTGTGACTGCAACGTGCCGAGGACGCGGTAACAGTCGAGAACCGAGGAGATCGACGAGTTCGGCTCGCGACCCTCGCGGATGGCGTCGATGAACTCGCGATCTTGGAGCTCGACGCCGTCCAGTGAGACCGCGACGTGAGAAACGTCAATGACCTCGTCGTTGCCGGTCGTGAGGTCGTCGTAGCGCGCGAGGTACGTGCCCTGGTCACCGATGTAGCGAAAGAACGTGCCGAGGGGTCCCTCGTTGTTGAAACTGAGAGAGAGCGTGCAGATCTTTCCAGACACGCTGCGCAGTTGGACCGACATGTCCATGGGGATACCCAACACTGGATGAACGGGACCGGCGAGTACGTTCGCTCTTTCGATTCCTTCACCGCACTGGTAGGCGAAGAGGTCGACCGTGTGTGCCGCGTGGTGCCAGAGCAGATTATCGGTCCAACTCCGCGCGTTGCCGAGGGCGTTGGTGTTCGTGCGTCGAAAGAAGTAGGTCTGGACGTCCATCTGCTGGAGGTCGAATTCACCCGCTTCGACTCGTTGATGGATCCATTGGTGCGAAGGGTTGAAACGCCGGGTGTGGCCCACCATGCACACGCGCTTCACCGACGCGGCCACGCGTGCGACGTCGTGCGCGTCGGACCAACTATCGGCCAAGGGGATCTCGACGAGGACGTGCTTGCCCGCCTCGAGTGACGCAACGCACTGTTCGGCGTGGAGTTGGGTGGGCGTGCACAAGATGACCGCGTCGACGTCTGGATTATCGAGCGCCTCGTGAAGCTCGACCGTGGCTTGACGAGCGCCGTACTTCGTGGCGACCTCTCGGGCTTGGCTCTGGGTGCGGCTCACGATTGACACCACCTGCACGTCGTCAATGCGCGAGAGCGCGTCGAGATGTTTGATCCCAAAGGCGCCGGCACCGGCGAGAGCAATTCGCATTCTGTTCGTGCTACTCGGCCGCGGCTCGTAGGACCAGGTGGCCGACCGCCGTGTTCGACGCGGGCACGTGGTAGAAGCGGTGCAACTGCGTCACGGCGTCGCCGAGAGCCCCTCGCATGATGAGCCACATCACGAGTTCGATACCTTCGGACCCGGACTCGCGCAGATACTCAATGTGGGGAATCTTTCGAAGATCGTCGGGGTTCTCGGTCATGTTGTCGAGAAAGGCGTTGTCGAACTCCTGATTGATCAGCCCCGCCCTCGGGCCCTGGAGCTGATGGCTCATGCCGCCCGTGCCCCAGATCTGGACATTGAGGTCCTCGTCGAAGCTCTCGATCGCTCGACGGAGGGCTTGTCCCAATTTGAAGCATCGCTCACCGGTGGGTGGTGGGTACTGGATGACGTTCACCACAATGGGCACGACCTTGATGGGCCACTCGCTGGGTTGTCCGAACATCAAAGACAGGGGCACGGTGAGTCCGTGGTCCACCTTCATCTCGTTGATGACGGTCATGTCGAACTCGTCGAGGATCAGCGACTGCGCGAGGTGACACGCGAGATCGGGGTGGCCAATGACTTTGGGAACGGGACGTGGGCCAAAGCCCTCGTCCGCGATGGCGAAGTCGTCGGCGCAGGCAATCGCGAAGGTGGGAATGACTTCGAGGGAGAAGGCCGACGCGTGGTCGTTGTAGACGAGCACGACGACGTCGGGTCGCTCGTTGGCGATCCACTCCTTCGACCATTCGTAGCCCTCGAACAGGGGTGCCCAGTAGTCAGAGCCCTGTTTCCCGAGGTCGATCGCTGCGCCGATGGCGGGGACGTGACTGGTCGTGACGCCCGCGGTGATCCGAGCCATCGCTAGCGACCTTCCTTGATCGAGCGCTGACCTTCTGGTGAACGACCTCCGTGCAGCATCATCTCGGCGTACTCTTCAACGCTCATGTCGGTCATCGACGCCGCGGCCGTTTGAAAGCTGATGCCGTCGGAGGAGAAGATCTTGGCGAGGAAGTAGATGTTGCCCCCGTTGGCGATCATGGCGTTGTAGTCGCGATCGAGGACGGCCTGTCTCTGTGGCGCGGTGAGTTGCCACTCGTCGAGGTAGGCACCTTCGTTGCTCTTGAATCGTTCGCGGTTCTCGGGCTTCATCAGACTCATGCAGAACTGATTGAGGTGAAATCCTTGGTGGGAACGCACTGCGGTGAAGACCGTGGTGCCGGGAATGTCGTCGAACTCCGAGTTGTCGACCATTATCTAGTGCTCCTCCCAGTAGAGACGGGTGGGGTTATCCACGAGCAGTTGGTGTTGGAGTTCACTCGTCGTGGCAATGCTAGGTATGAAATCGACGAGCTTGCCATCGTCGGGCATACTCCCCTTCAGATTGGGGTGTGGCCAGTCCGTGCCCCAGAGCACTCGATCGGGAAACTCCTCAATAACGCGTTGGGCAAAAGGAACCGCGTCGCGGTACTCGGGCGGTCCGGAGAGCGAGAGTCGCTCCGGGCACGAGACCTTGGTCCAGAAGTTCTCGTGCTCGCGCATGAGTTGAAGGAAACGTGCGAACGCGGGTCCGTCGACGCTTTGGCCAACGTCGGGGCGCCCCATGTGATCGACGACGACGCGGGTCTCGAGCGAGGTAAAGAAGTCCCAGCGCTCGTCGAGGTCCGCGGCTTCGAAGTAGACGACGACGTGCCAGCCAAGCGGCGCGATCTTCTCCACCACGCGGTAGTAGTACTCGTCGGGTTCGGGGTCGACGAGACGACGGACGTAGTTGAAGCGAACCCCGCGAACACCGAGTTCGTGCATCTCGTGGAGTTCTTGGACGCTCGCCTCGGGGCCAATGGTTGCGACCCCTCGGCAGCGATCATTCGAGGACGCGAGGACGTCGAGCATCGCCGCGTTGTCGTGACCGTGACAAGTGGCTTGGACGACCACGTTCTTCTCGACGCCGAGGAAGTCACGAAGATGAAAGAGTTGCTCCTTGCTCGCGTCACACGGCGTGTACTTGCGCTCGGGCGCGTAGGGGAAGATGTCGCCAGGTCCAAAGACGTGACAGTGAGCGTCGACGGAGCCTCGGGGCAACACGAAGGTGGGCTTCGAAGGGCTGGGATCGAAGGCGAGCCAGTCGGCGTCCATGGTGAAGGTGTCGGTCACGACGTCCCCCTCGACAAGAGTGCGAGGTCCAGCCGGGGAAAGACCCGGCGCGCGTTGCCGCAGTACACCTGGTCTCGTTCGGCGTCGGAGAGATCGAGGGCGTCGACGTAACGCTTGGTGTCGTCGAAGTGGTGTCCGGTCTCGGGGTCGACGCCGCGCACCGCGCCCAACATCTCAGATCCGAACAAGATGTTGTCGACGTCGATCACGTCAAAGAGCAGTTCGACGCCGGGTTGGTGGTAGACGCACGTGTCGAAGAAGACGTTCTTCATCACGTGCTCCGACAGCGGGGGTTTGCCCAACATGTCGGCGAGACCCCGGTAGCGACCCCAGTGGTAGGGAACGGCGCCCCCGCCGTGAGGGATGATGAAACGAAGGTCGGGAAAGACGGAGAAGAGATCGCCCTGCAGCAGCTGCATGAACGCGGTCGTGTCGGCGTTCAGGTAGTAGGCGCCGGTGGTGTGGAAATTCACGTTGCAACTCGCGGACACGTGAATCATGGCGGGCACGTCGAGCTCGACCATCTTCTCGTACAGGGGATACCACGAGGGGTCGGTAATCGGGGGTGCGTTCCACCACCCGCCGCTCGGATCGGGGTTGAGGTTCAACCCGACGAAGCCCAGTTCCACCACGCAACGCTCAAGTTCGTCAAGGGATCGCTCGATCGCGACGCCCGGCGACTGGGGTAGTTGGCAGACTCCGACGAAGGAGTCGGGAAAGAGTGTGACGACGCGTGCGATGAGATCGTTGCACGCTCGCGACCAGGCTCGACTCACGGATTCTTCGCCGACGTTGGGTTCCATCGCCGACGCTCGCGGCGAGAAGATCGTCATGTCGGCGCCGCGGTCTCTCAGTAGCTGTAACTGATTCTTCTCGATCGTGTCGGAGATCTCGTCGTCGGAGATCACCGGGTACGTCGAGAAGGGCTCGTTGGCCTCGAAGGCGGCGACCTGCGAACGACGCCAGAGACTGTGAGCTTCGGGCGCCGTGGTGTAGTGACCGTGACAGTCAATGATCACGGACCCTCCCACACCTTGGACGGAACGAACACGTCGCCGCGCATCAAGAGACGTGCCGTGCGAAGCAGAGCGGCGGAGTTGACCCGCACCTCGCCGCTCTCAATCGACACGTCCATCGAGACGCTGAAGTAACCAGTGGGGTGCTCGACGTCGAGCGTTACGCGGGTGCTCGTACCCGTGACGTTGGCCATTTCGTTGGCGACAGATCCGGGAACGAGGCACGCCGTCGCCACCGAGACCGCGCCGAAGACGCCAATCGCCTCGTGCACGCGATGGGGGATGAAGGTGCGCGTCGAGACAACGCCGCCGTTCTTCGCCGGCGCCAGCACGCTCACCTTGGGCACGGTCTTGTTCGTCACGTCGCCCAAGTTCATCAGGTGTCCCGCGGCGAGGCGGATCTCCTCCACCTTCTGACAGACCTCGTTGTTGGCTTCGATCTCGAGGGGATCTTCATAACCGCTGAGGCCGAGGTCGTCGGCCTTCACGCACACGACCGGCATTCCGTTGTCGACGCACGTCACGCGTACGCCTTCGACGACGTCACTGGCGTGACCGGTCGGCAGGAGTTTCCCGCACGTTGATCCCGCGATATCGAGGAACTCAATGGGAACCGGCGCACTGGTCCCGGGAACGCCCTCGATGCGCGCTGGCCCGTCGTAGCGAACAACGCCGTCGGGTGTTTCGATCCGCGCAACGGCGAGACTCTGCGTGTTCTCCATCCAAATCCGCACGTCCGTCGTCGCGCCCTCAGCTGCGAGGAGTCCTTCTTCGAGCGCAAAGGGCCCCACGCCGGCGAGGAGGTTGCCGCAGTTCTGATTGTCCGAAACCTCGGCCCGATCGGGCCACACCTGAAGGAAGAGATAGTCAACGTCCGCGTCAGGTCGTTCTGACGCACGCACCACCGCGACCTTCGAGGTCAGCGGGTGGCCACCACCCATGCCGTCGATTTCTCGAACGTCGGGCGCGCCCATCGCGGCGAGTAGCACGGCGTCGCGCGTCGAGACGTCGCTCGGCAGATCATCGGCGAGAAAGTACAAGCCCTTCGACGTGCCACCTCGGATCACCGAACAGCGGATCGCCGTCTGGCTCGTCACAACTCTTCGTCCACGTAGCGAAGACCGCGCTCTTGGAGCTTCTCGCGCATGGCGTAGAGGTCGAGACCGAGTTCGCCGGTGGCCAATCTCGCACGCTTGTCGCGCTCGTTGTCCTCGCGGACCTCGCAGGCGGCGAGGACGACCTGCGCCTCTTCACGTTTGACGACGACGACACCGTCGTCATCGGCAACGATGACGTCACCGGGGCGAACGTAAGCGCCCGCGCAGACGATCGGCACTTGGACGTCGCCCGGGGTCTCTTTCACCGTTCCTTTGGCGCTGATGGTCTTGGACCAGACCGGGAACTGCATGGTCGTGAGCTCGCTCACGTCGCGCACTCCGGCGTCGATGACGAGCGCTCGAATGCCGTGTGCCACGAAACTCGTGGCCAGGAGTTCACCGAAGTACCCGTCATTACAGGGACTCGTTGGCGACACGATGAGAATGTCACCGGGCTGGGCTTGTTCGATGGCGACGAGAATGGACCAGTTGTCGCCCGGAGCCACCTCGCAGGTCAGCGCGTTGCCGCTGACGCGCAGGGGCCGAAAGATCGGGCGAAGACGCGAAGCGAAGAGTCCCGTGCGCCCTTGCGCCTCGTGGATAGTGGCCACGCCAAACGCGCCCAAGGCGTCGACTAACTTCAGGTCGGTTCGCGGTGTGTTGCGGACAACGATGGCCATGGATTCCTCCGGAGGTGAATGACGCGGCAGTGGTGCTGCTCGGACACATCCTACGTAGATTATGTTGTAATTAACTGAACAGTACACTATATCTTCGCCCAGGTTGAAGTCCTTTCAACCTCCATTTCATTACGACGCCGCGTCAGAGGGAGATTCGTGAAGGAGTTACGCACCCGAGTCGTCATCGTTGGCGCCGGCCCTGCGGGGCTCCTACTTGGGCACTTACTTCAACGATCGGGCGTCGACAACATCGTCCTCGAACGACGAAGTCGCGAGTACGTCGAGCAGCGGGTGCGAGCGGGTGTCATCGAGTTCGGGATCGCGAACTTGATCGAGGACGCGGGTGCGGGGGAGCGTCTTCGACGCGAGGGGCTCGTGCACCACGGCGTCGAGTTTCGATTTGAACGTAACGCCTACCGTGTGCCACTGAGTGAACTCGCCGACGGCAAGTCCATCACCGTCTACGGTCAACAAGAGGTGGTGAAGGACTTGATCGCGCTGCGTCTCGTTGCGGGAGCGCCGCTGCTCTTCGACCACGAGGTTACCGTCCTCGATGGCCTCACCAGCGATGAAGCGACCATCGAGGCAGAAGGTGCCGACGGAAAGACCCGAATCTCGTGCGAGTACGTCGCAGGATGTGATGGCAGCTTCGGCGTGGCGAGCCGGTCCCTGCCGGCACGCGTTCTTCGAAAGTACGAACGGACGTACCCCTTTTCGTGGCTCGGGATCTTGGCGGAGGCGCCGCCGATTTCGGAAGAGCTCATCTACTCTCGCCACGAGAACGGCTTCGCGCTGTACTCGATGCGTTCGCCAACGCTGAGCCGTCTCTATCTAGGCGTTCGACCCAGCGAGACATTAGACGCGTGGTCGGACGATCGAATCTGGGACGAACTCAACACGCGCCTCGCCACGGAAGAGGCGCCCGAGATCCGCCAAGGTCCCATCGTCGAGCGCTCGATCACCGCCATGCGCAGCGTCGTTGTCACGCCCATGCGACACGGAAGACTCTTCTTGGCCGGCGACGCGGCGCACATCGTGCCACCCACCGGCGCCAAGGGAATGAATCTCGCTCTCGCCGACGTACGCGTCTTGGCTGAGGCACTCCTGGCGCAGCTGCAACGCCACGACGACACGTTGATGGCGACGTATTCGAAGACCTGTCTCGAACGGGTGTGGCGGGCGGAGGAGTTCTCCAACTACATGACCCAGATGTTGCACCCGAGCGACGAGGACGATTTCGAAAACTGTGTTCAGCTGGCGCGTCTGCGTCAAGCCGTCCAGTCGCGCGAGGCGTCGACCGTGTTGGCTCGCAACTACGTCGATCTCAATTCGCTCTAAAAGGGATACGTGGGCAACTCACTCTGGGCCGTGACCCACTGGGTCTCGGTGTACGCGTCGAGATTGGCCAGTCCTCCCATTCGCGAACCATTGCCAGATACCCCGGTGCCGCCAAAAGGGATGACGGGCTCGTCGGCGACCGTCTGATCGTTGATGTGAATCGCGCCGGTGGGGATGCGACTGGCGAGCTCGAGCGCGCGAAGTCCGTCGTTGGAGAGGATGCTGAGCGACAGTCCGTACGGGCTCGCGGACGCCAGGGCGACCGCTTCGTCGAGTGACGAGAACGCGATCACGGGTGCGACGGGACCGAAGACCTCTTCACAGTACGCGCGCGAGGACGTGGGAACGTCGCTGAGCACGGTTGGTCGATAGAAGAGGTCTTCGAACGTGCCGCCCGCCAACAGCGTGGCGCCAGCGCCCACGGTGTCGCTCACCATTGCGTGCACGCGGTCACGCTGCTTGGCGTCGATGAGTGGTCCGAGGGCCACCTGACCACTCTTGGGATCGCCGACCGGCAGATGATTGGCGTGTTCGGCCAAGAGCGACGCGTACTCTTTCGCGATCGACGCGTCGACGACGTGACGACCCGTGGTCATGCAGATCTGCCCCTGGTGCATGAACGAACCGAACGCGCCCACGGACACGGCCTTTTCGAGGTCCACGTCGGCCATGACGATGAGAGCAGAGTTGCCGCCAAGTTCGAGGTGGACGCGCTTGAGGTGCTGGGCCCCGAGCGAACCAACGGCTCTTCCGGCTGCGGTCGATCCCGTGAAGGCGATGACGCGAACCCTCGGTTCCACGACCAGCGTTTCGCCGACGTCGGCTCCTCCGGGCAACATGGAGAACACACCCTGGGGGACGCCGGCCTCTTCGAAGACGCGAGCGAGCACGACACCGCCGCACACCGCGGTGCGAGGGTCGGGCTTCAAGATGACGGCGTTGCCGAGGGCCAGGGCGGGAGCAACCGAGCGGATCGAGAGGATCAGGGGAAAGTTGAACGGGGCGATGACGCCCACGACGCCCGCCGGGACCCGTCGAGAAAAACTCAGTCGCGGCTGTTCGCTCCGAAGAATCTCCCCAGTCGGGTGTGACGCCAGGGCCGCCGCCTCGAAGCACTCTTCGGCGGCGATGTGGATCTCAAGGCCCGCCTTGGGTCCGATGCCGCCCGATTCACGAACGATCCAGTCCGAGAACTCGTCAGCGTTGTCCAGCAAGATCTGCCCCGCTCGGCGTAGAACGGCGCTCCGTTCGTTGTACGCGCGAGCGGACCACTCCTTCTGCGCGTCGGCACCGACCTCGGCGGCTCGGGCTACGTCCTCGACACTGGCGCGCCCGCTGCGAGCCAACTCTTCACCGGTCGCGGGCTCCATGACGGGTGCGTCGCCGCCACCCCCCTTGCGCCATCCATCCAGCGAAATGTTCCCTTGCCACGACGCGCCGTCGAGAAACGACATATGTACCCCCTAGTTCAAACTTCCTTGCTTACTTATCACAGTTTTGGTAACTTGCGCTCGAGAGGCCCGATTTACGACCACTTCGTGGCGCGCGTCGTCGACAAGATTTTCGAGCGGGGGGAGAGAATGTACTTACGAGATAACTGGTACGTCGCCGCTCTCATTTCGGAACTCGACGCGAAGCCGCTCTCACGACAGATTCTCGGCGAACACGTCGCCATCTTTCGAAGTGAGTCCGGTCGGGTGACGGCCTTCGCCGATCAGTGTCCGCATCGCGGGTACCCGTTGTCACTCGGCACGGTTATCGGTGAGCAGCTGGTCTGCGGGTACCACGGATTCACCTTTGACTGTTCGGGTACGTGCGTCGCTGTTCCGGGTCAAGATCGAATCCCCAGTCAGGCCAACGTGCGTAGTTACCCACTCATAGAGCAGGGAATCCTCGTGTGGATCTGGATGGGACACGGGGAACCGGACGAATCAAAGCTGCCGGCAACGCCGTGGCTCGCCGACACCGAGCACTGGTCAACGGTGTCGGGCGTGGCGAAGATATCGGCCTCGTTCGATCTCCTCGTCGACAATCTGCTCGACCTCTCGCACGAAACGTTCCTGCACAACGGTTCTATTGGCACGCCCGAGGTCGCGACCACACCGATTGAAGTCGAAGTCGACGACGAGAACAGCGTCGTACGAGTGTTTCGTCACATGAACGCGGTGGAGTGTCCGCCCTTCTACGCGCGCACCACCGGTCTACACGGCGCGATCGACCGTTGGCAGGATATTGACTACACGCCACCGGGCCACTACTTACTGCACGCGCGAATCGCCCCCGTTGGTCAGCCCCCACTACCGGACGGAACGGACGATCACGCTTTTCACATGAAGATTTTCTACGGCCTCACCCCGTCGAGTGAAGGAAAGGTGTACGACTTCTGGGCGCTCGCTCGAGATTTCTGCGTGGGCGACGACGAAATTGATCGGTCCCTCGAAAAGATGCAAACGGGTGTGGTGCAAGAAGACGTTGACGCGCTCAACATCTTGCAGTCGCGTACCGACGAGCGGCGCGAGGTGAGCGAGGTGAGCATAAAGATTGATCGAGGTGGTCTCGCGGCCCGGCGAATGCTCGCGTCAATGGTTGAGGCGCAGTCGGCGTCGTAGGGTCAAGCGCGCGAGAAGTGAAGTGTTTCAAAGGAATCGACAAGCGTTCAGTTATGTACGGAATAGTGTGTTAAGAATCACTCATCCATTAGTGGGGGGACCATAAATGACAAGTGAAATCAATTCTGGTAGCGCTGGCGGAGTTCCAGGATGGGGTGGTTTTGAGTTCGGGCGCCGTCTCGGACTGAAGGCAGCCGGTGCAATGGCAGCCTCGGGGGCGCTACTGACACTCGGGGACGTCTCTGCGGCGCACGCCGCGACAAAATCGGGCACCATCAAGATTGGCTACGTTTCGCCTCGTACCGGCGCGTTGGCGGACTTCGCCGGTCCCGACGCGTTCGTGTTGAAGGAGATTCGCGCGTCGAGCTACTTCGCCAAGGGAATCACGATTGGCAAGACGAAGTACAAGATTGAAATCACGGAGAAGGACACGCAGTCGCTCGGCAACATAGCGGTCCAGGTCACGCAGGAACTGATCAACTCTGGCGTCGATCTCATCTTGACGAGTTCCGCGCCCGAGACCACGATTCCCGTGGCGACGACCTGCGAGCAGTACAAGGTTCCGTGCCTCTCCACGGTGGTGCCCTGGGAGGCGTACTGGGGCGGCTTCTCTGGAGCGACGATCTCGCCCCAGGGCGGAGCGACGGGAACCGGACCGACCTACAACTCGATGTTCTTCTTCGGGGTTCCCCAGTTCGTTGGCTGCTTCGTGCCCATGTGGCAGCGAATCCAAAAGATGACGAGCTGCAACTCCAACGTCGCCGAGATGTTCCCGAACGACTCGGACGGAAACGCGTTTCGCGCGGCCTTCGCCCCGACCGTGGGCGCGATCTACCCCACGGGTGGGTACAGCTTCATCGACGGCGGCGCGTACACGGACTTGACGACCAACTACTCGTCGATGATCCAGACCTTTAAGACGGGCGCGAAAGGCGGCGCGGCGTGCGATCTGTTTATCAACTGTCCTTTGCCCCCGGACTTCCAGTCGTTCTGGACCCAGGCGTCGCAGCAGAAGTACCTCCCAAAGCTCGCGACCGTCGCGAAGGTCATGTTGTTCCCCACTGACGCGTACGCGCTCGGGAGCCTTTCGAACAACATCGCGACCGACGCGTGGTTCACGCCGTACTCTCCGTACAAGTCCTCATTGACAGGTCAGTCGGCGAACGCGTTCTGTACGGCGTACCAAAAGGCCGGGCACGGTCAGTGGGTTCAGTCGATGGGTTCGACGTACTCACTGTTCGAGATTGCCATCCAAGGTTTGAAGAGGGTCACGAATCCTCACAATCGATTGGCGCTCGCCAAGGCGTTGCAGACCGTCAACTACGACGGCATGTGCGGCCCGGTCAACATGAACCTCAAGAGTTCGAACCCAATGCTGGCAAGTCCCGCCAAGGGTATTGGCATGATCATGCCCGTGGGCGTCCAATGGAAGCCGGGCTCGACTGCCTTGGTTGGTCACAAGAAGTACGCGTGGTCGCAGGTGGTTGTTGACAACTCGCTCAACAAGCACGTTCCGCTCAACGGCACGCTTGAGCCGACCAACGCCTAACAGGTTCCTAAGTGTCGCTGCTGCAACTGGAAGACATCTCTAAAAAGTTTGGCCAAGTTGTAGTCGGAGAGGGAATCACCTTCCAGTTGGAGCAGGGCGACGCGGTGGGCATCGTTGGTCCGAACGGTGCAGGTAAAACTTCGCTCTTCGCGATGATCTCTGGCGACATCGCACCCGACTCGGGCGCCATTCTCTTCGACGGTCACAACATCGCGCACTTGAGTCCCGCGAAGAGAGCGCGCGCCGGCATCGGTCGGACCTACCAAGTGCCTCGGCCCTTCGAGAACATGACGGTCTTTGAGAACGCGTTAGTGGCCGCCCAGCAGGGAGCGAGGACGCGGGGCCAGAAGAGTTACGACCTGGCTCTCGGCGCGCTGGAACGTACGGGCCTCGCGCCGTTTGCCAATCGGCAGGCCGGGTCGTTGACGCTCCTGCATCGAAAACGTTTGGAGTTGGCTCGGGCACTCTCGACGGCCCCGCGGGTGCTCTTGCTCGACGAGATCGCCGGAGGACTCACTGATCTGGAAGTGAACGAGCTCACGGCGATCATCCGGAGCCTACGTTCCGACGGGATCGCGGTGGTGTGGATTGAACACGTCGTGCGCGCCCTCTTGACGACGGTCGAACGGTTGCTGTGCTTGGCGAGTGGGGTGGTGGTGGCCGACGGCGAACCTAAGTCAGTGTTGGCGTCGGACGCGGTGCGTTCGGTGTATCTCGGCGGACGAGTGCTAGAGACGCGCGGCCCCAATGAGTGACACACTCTTGGACGTTCGTGGAATCAGTGTCTTTCACGGCCAACTCTGCGCGGTGGACGACGTCAGTTTCAGTCTGCGCCGTGGAGAGATACTGGCGATGATTGGCGCCAACGGTGCCGGAAAGTCGACGTTGTTGCGCACGATCGCGGGACTGCATCACCCCTCGTCAGGGGCGGTGTTGTTCGACGGCGAGGACATCGCGAAACTGTCGCCCAATCGCCGCGTGCGCCTCGGGATCTCGCTCGTTCCCGAAGGTCGCCGTCTGTTCTCATCCATGACGCTAGAAGAGAACCTGCAGGTGGGTGCCTACCGCGCCAACAAGGGACCCTTCACCATTCAACGTATCTACGAGTTGTTCGACTGGATGCCCGGTCGACGAAGACAGTCCGTCTGGCAGCTTTCGGGAGGCGAACAACAGGCTGTCGCCATTGGACGCGCGCTCGTCGCGAACCCCAAGGTCTTGTTGCTCGACGAGCTGTCGCTCGGGCTCGCTCCGATCGTCATCGAACGCATCTACGCGCTCGTGCCCGAGATCGTCGCGCAGGGCGTGAGCATCTTGATCGTCGAACAAGACGTCGCCCAGGGCGTCGCGGTGGCGGACCGCGTGCACTGTCTGCTCGAAGGGCGTACCTCGCTCGCGGGCGCGCCGGGCGATCTCACGAGCGACCAGATCGACCATGCCTACTTTGGCGCGGACGTGAGTCACGCGGGGCCAGACGAAAGCGCGACCCAGTGATCTGGCTCAACGTCGTGATCCAGGGTGTCCTGATCGGTGGCTTCTACGCGCTCTTCGCGTGTGGGCTCTCACTGATGTTCGGGGTCCTCAAGGTCATCAACCTGGCTCACGGTGACATCGCCGTCGTGGCGGGTTACGTGGCAGTCTTTCTGACCCCACACCTTCACATTCCCGAAGTGTGGTCCTTTCTCGTCGTGGTGCCGATCTTCGGACTCGTTGGCTACGTCGTGCAGCGAACGCTCATCCAGAAGAGCATCGACCGCGACCCCTTCACTACGTTGCTCGTGACTTTTGGCCTGTCGGTGGTGATCGAGAATCTTTTGCTCGAGATCTACAGCGCCAACGGACAGAGTGTGAACATCGGTGACCTAATCGCTAAATCGTGGCATCCGGCGTCGATCATCTACGTTTCGTACGTCTCGCTCGGCGTGTTGGCGGTGGCCGTCGCGGTGCTCGGACTTTTGCAGCTCTTCCTTTCGAGGACTGGCACGGGTCGTCTCATTCGAGCCGTCGCTGACGACCGCGAAGCGGCGCAGTTGAGCGGTGCGAACTACCGACACATCTTTGGCATCGCCGCGGCCATTGCCTTCGCGACGGTGGCGCTGGCCGGCATCGCGTACGGCATGATGACCCAGTTCGCTCCCACGTCGGGTGGCGTGAACCTGCTCTTTGCATTCGAAGCCGTCGTCATTGGTGGCATTGGTTCGCTGTGGGGCACGCTGATCGGTGGCATCGCCTTGGGCGTCGCGCAGCAGTTTGGCGCACACTTCAACCCCGAGTATCAGATCCTCGCTGGCAACGTCTTATTCCTCGTGGTGCTGGCGATTCGTCCACAGGGACTCTTCGGCCGACGGACGGCCCTCGCGTGAGCATCGTCACTCCCGGCGCCAAACAACACGGAGCTCCCTCGGTTCGCCGTTCGAGCACGTCACCGATCTACACCCTGGTCGGTGCGCTCGTGTTGGTGATTCTGCTCACGATGGCCCCGTGGATCGTCCCGGCGCAAGCTTCGTCGACACTGATGAACTTCTTCATCTTGGTGATCATGGCCACCATGTGGAACCTCCTCGCGGGTTACGCCGGCATGGTCTCCATTGGACAGCAGGCGTTCATAGGCCTTGGGGCGTACGCCACGCTCTACTTCGCCCTGAAGGGCGTCAACCCCTTCGTCACGATCCCGCTCTCCACCTTGACCTGCGCGGTCATCGCGGTGCCGGTGACGTTCTTGTTGTTCCGCCTGCGCGGGGGATACTTCGCGATCGCGACGTGGGTGGTGTCCGACACCGCGCTCCTCATCATCGGCGCCATTCCCTTCTTGGGCGGCGGCACGGGCAAACTTATGCCGGGACTACAGAGTCTCAGCCCCGCCCAGACCGCGCACTACTCGTACCTCGCCACGTGGATCGTCGCCCTCGTGGTCGTCACCGGTACGTACCTGTTGTTGCGCAGCCGACTGGGTCTCGTGCTCGCGTCGATTCGTGACAATGAAGTGGCCGCGCGAAGTGCCGGCGTGAACGTGCAGTCGGCTCGTCGACTGATCTTCGTCATCGCCGCGGCGGGATGCGGTGCGGCGGGTGCGGTCCTCGCCATCAGCCAGCCTTTCATCCAACCCTCGAGTGTCTTCAATATCCAGTGGGCCGCGGAGATGTTGTTCGTGTCGATGATCGGCGGTCTGGGCACCATTGAAGGGCCGATCATTGGTTCGATCCTCTACTTCGTGCTCCAGCAGACGCTTCAGCAGTACGGGGCGTGGTACCTCATCATCTTCGGATCGCTCGCCGTGGTCGTCGCTCTCTGGCAGCCGCGTGGCCTCTGGGGCGCCTTTCGAGAGCGCTTTCACGGTGAGTTGTTGCCAGTCGGCTACTGGCTCCAAGAACCGAAGTAACGACGCGCCCGAGCGAGCGTTACGACGGAGCGTTCAGCATGAAGCGCGCGACAGCCTTGGCGAAGCCGTTCTCGTCGTTCGAGGTCGTGGCGTGCGTGGCCTGCGCCTTCACGTCGTCCGAGGCGTTGCCCATGGCAATGCTGAGGCCCGCACGTTCGAACATCAGAACGTCGTTCGACATGTCGCCGATGGTGGCGATATGCCTCGACTCAATCGAGTAGGTCGCGGCGAGAAAGTCGACGACCCGACCCTTGTTCGCGTCTTGGTGCGTGATGTCGATGTAGTAGGTCTGCGAGCTGGTCGCCGACACGCTGCTCGAGAACGCGTCGTTCAGTGCCTCGGTCGCCGTCTCGATGGTCGCGGGCTCGTCGCTGACGCCCACGATCTTGACGATGTCGCCGCGGACAGTGTCGAAGTCATCCAACTGCGTTGGCATGAACTGACAGACCACTGCTTCGTGGGCGACGTGAAGACCGTCGAGGTCGAGCACGAACCAGTCGGTGCCCTGATAGACCCACACCGAGAGTCCGTGCGAGCGCAGTATTTCGATGATGGGGCCGACGACCTCGTCGCGGATGATGAGTTCTTGCATCGTGACCAGATCGCGACTCACGATGAGTCCCCCGTTGAAGCCGGCGATCGGCGTCGCGAGTTCGAGAGGGTCGATGAGCATTCGCAGTCCGCGCGGTGGCCGTCCGCTGGTGACGGCGAAGAGGATCCCGGCCTCACCTAAGAGCGCGACCGCACGAATCGCCTCGGGGGTGAGTTCCTTCTTCGACGTGACGAGGGTGCCGTCCACGTCGGAGAGAACGAGTCGAATATCGGGATCGCTCACTCGGGAAGCGTCCAACGGTTGGGCGCGACGACGCCCTCGATGGACCGAGGTCCCCACGAACCCTTGGCGTAGGCCTCGACAGGCGAGGGGTGTTCGAGGAGCGGTGCCGCGACCTCCCAGAGACGTTCGATCCCGTCGGAGCGCGTGAACAGCGACTGATTACCCAACATGACTTCGAGCAGCAGACGTTCGTACGCCTCGAGATTGTTCTTCTCCTGAAAGGACTCGCGGTAGTGAAAGTGCATCCGGGCCTGGCCGAGCGCCATCTCGGGCCCGGGCTGTTTGGCGAGGAAGTACGCGTGGATCGATCCGGGGTCTTTGAAGTCGATGATGATCTTGTTGGCGTCGGGGTGGGCACCGTTCTTCTGATCAGGAAAGATCTCCATGACCGGTTCGCGTAGTCCAATCGTGATCATCTGGCGACTCTCGGCGAGACATTTGCCCGTGCGTAGATAGAACGGCACGCCCATCCACCGCGAGTTATCGACCCAGGCGCGAAGCGCGATGAAGGTCTCGGTGGAAGAGTCGGGGGCGACGCCCGGTTCGTCGAGGTAGCCCTCGTACTGACCGCGCAGGACCTCCTCGGGGTCGAGCACGCGCAGCGACTCGAAGACCTTGTCGATCTCGTTCCTGAGTGGCCGAGCGGTGAGCGAGGTGGGCTGCTCCATGGCGAGGATGCCGAGCACTTGGAAGAGGTGCGTCACGACCATGTCGCGAAAGGCTCCGGTGCCCTCGTAGAAGGCGCCGCGCCCCTCTATAGAGAGCGTCTCGGGGACGTCGATCTGGACGTACTTCACGTGACTTCGACGCCACAGCGGCTCGAAGAGTTCGTTCGCGAATCGCAAAGCGAGGATGTTGTCGATCGACTCCTTACCCAAGAAGTGGTCGATGCGAAAGATTTGCGACTCGTCGAAGTACTCGGTGATCTCGGCGTCGAGTTTCACCGCCGAGGCGAGATCGACGCCGAAGGGCTTCTCGCAGATGATGCGGGCATTCTTTTGGAGTCCCTTCGCACCGAGGAGGCTGATGACGCCCTGCATGGCGTCGGGGGGAATGGCTAGGTGATACAGACGACGCACGTTGCCGCCGATCTCCTCTTCGGCTGTCGCCACGGCGGTGGCGAGGCTCTGGGGCCCGTCGTCGGGGTCGATCGCGAAGTTCAGTCGTGCGGCGAAGTCGCTCCACTCTTTTCCCGCGGGCTTGTCGGACGCGAACTGACAGACCGCGTCGAAGGCGTACTCACGAAACTCGTCGACCGTCATGGCCGACGGAGGTCGTGCGCAGCCGATGATCCGATAGTCGTCGGGTAGGAGGCCCGCGACCGCGAGATGGTAGAGACCGGGAAGGATCTTGCGTTTCGCCAAGTCGCCACGGATGCCAAAGACCACGATGACGTGGTTGTCGGGACGAGGTCGTCCGTTTTGAGGGAGGGGTGTGCTCACGTCGGGGACTCCTCTTTCCTAGTGCGTTGAAGGGTATTCATCAAGAAACAGCAGCTCGATCAGCGAAGACGAGCGACGAGCCGGCGTGCACTCGACCCGCGGGGATCGAGGTATCACTCTCGAGCAACTTCGCCAACGCGTCACGCTTGTCAGCGCCGCTGACCAGCCACAGGAGTTGATGAGCTCGAGCGAGGGCGGGGTAGGTGAGGGTCATGCGACGCGAGTCCTGGTAGGGGCCACTCATGGCGACGAGTCGATCGGTGACGTCGAGGACGGGATCGTTCGGTATGAGCGAGGCGCAGTGGCCGTCGGGCCCGAGTCCGAGATGCACGAGATCGAAGGTCGCCGGCAGTTCGTCGGCGTAGCGACGACACGCCTCATCGAGGTCCGCGTCGTCGACGTCCATCGCTTCGATAGGCGCCGTCGTCGCGGCCAATGACGCGCGAAGGTGTTTGAGGTTACGAAGGTCACTGTCCGCGGGCACCACACGTTCGTCGACTTGGTAGATGACCGTGTGATCCCAGCGAACCTCCTCGTGGGCGAGGTCACTCAGCATGAGCCAGGGACTCGTGCCGCCGCTGACAGCGAAGGTGAAGGGAGTACGCCGTGTTCGAATTCGCCGGGCGCGTTCAGCGGCGTACTCGGCTGCCGCACTCGCGAGTGCGTTGACGTCGTCGAAGACCCGCAACTCGTGGTGCACTAGGAGGACTTCTCCACGTGCCCCCCAAAACCAGCGCGCATGGCGGAGAGAACCTTGGCGGTGAACTCACCCGCGCCGCGTGATTCGTAGCGTTGCCAAAGTGCGGCGGAGATGACCGGGGCGGGCACCGACTCGTTGATCGCCGCCTCCACCGTCCAACGCCCCTCCCCGGAATCTGAGACGTGGCCACTGAACTCCGCGAGATCGGCGGAGCGCGCAAGGGCCTCCGCCGTGAGGTCGACGAGCCAGGAACTGATGACTGATCCGTGGCGCCATACCTCGGCGACGTCAGGCAGGTCGAGGTCGTAGGTGTAGTACTCGGCGTCCTTCACGGGGGAGGTCTCGGCGTCGGCCGCGACGCTCAGTTTGCCGACGTTCGCGTGTTTGAGGATGTTGAGTCCCTCCGCGATCGCGGCCATCATGCCGTACTCGATGCCGTTGTGGACCATCTTGACGAAGTGACCCGCACCGTTGGGACCACAGTGGAGGTAGCCGTCTTGCGCCGTGCCGCCACTGGATCGACCGGGCGTGGGCTCGGTGCCGTCAGCGCCGGGCGCGATGGTCTTGAAGAGCGGGTCGAGGCGACGAACTACGTCGTCCTCGCCGCCGATCATGAGGCTGTAGCCACGCTCGAGTCCCCAGACGCCGCCGCTCGTGCCGCAGTCCACGTAGTGCACGCCGTGTTCTTTGAGTTCGCGGGCGCGATCGACGTCGTCTTGGTAGTACGAGTTGCCTCCGTCGATGACGACGTCGTCGGGCTCGAGCGAGCCGAGAAGCGCCTCGAGTGTCTCGTGCGTGATGGCCGCGGGGAGCATGAGCCATATGGCCCTAGGGGTGTCGAGTTTGCTCACGAGGTCCTCGAGCGACGACGCCCCCGTGACCCGTTCCGCGACGAGTGTGGTCACGGCGCTCTCGTTGACGTCGTAGACCACGCAGTTATGTCCATCGTTGACGACGCGTCGCACGATGTTCGAGCCCATTCGACCGAGGCCGACCATTCCGAGCTGCATTGGTTTAGTGGTCGTCATCGTTGCGTCCATTCTGCTTGAGGGATCGGTAGTGCGTGATCAGGGCGTTCGTGGACGAGTCGTGCGCGAGTTCGACGGGTGCGGTATTTGCCAGCTCGGGGATCATTGCCGCGGCGAGTTGTTTGCCGAGTTCGACGCCCCACTGGTCGAACGAGTCGACGTCCCAGATCGCGCCTTGGACGAAGACCGAGTGCTCGTAGAGCGCGACGAGGAGTCCTAAGAGTCGAGGGGAGAGCTCGTTCGCCAGGATGACGTTCGAGGGTCGGTTGCCTTCCATGACGCGATGTTTCAGCACCCGTTCATCGGCGCCTTCGTGGCGCAGTTCTTCTTCGGTCTTACCAAAGGCCAACGCCTGGGCTTGGGCGAAGACGTTCGACATCAAAATGTCGTGGTGCTCGCCGAGGGGATTGAGGCTGTTGACGAAACCAATGAAGTCGACCGGCACCACCGTGGTCCCTTGATGGATGAGCTGGTAGAAGCTGTGCTGACCGTTGGTACCGGGTTCACCCCAGTAGATAGGGCCAGTCTCGTACGTGACTCGATCGCCGCTCAACGTGACGTGCTTGCCGTTGGACTCCATCGTGAGCTGTTGAAGGTACGCGGGAAAGCGGTGAAGGTACCGGTCGTAGGGCATCACCCCCACCGAGGAGAAGCCGAGGAAATTGCGATTCCACACGGCGAGGAGTCCGAGCAGCATCGGGAGGTTTCCCTGGACAGGAGTGTTCAAGAAGTGCTCGTCCATGGCGTGAAAGCCGGCGAGCATCTCATAAAAGTGTGCTGGTCCGATCGCGATCATGGTGGAAAGGCCAATGGCACTCTCCATTGAGTAGCGTCCTCCCACCCAGTCCCAAAACTCGAACATGTTCGTGACGTCGATGCCAAAGGCCGCCACCTTGGCCGCGTTCGTCGACACCGCGACGAAGTGCTTCGCGACCGCGGCCTCGTCGCCGAGGTGTTCTATGAGCCATTGCCGTGCGGAAGCGGCGTTGGTGAGGGTCTCGAGGGTGCCGAAGGTCTTCGATGAGATAATGAAGAGGGTCTCTTGCGCGTCGAGGTCGCGCACCGCCTCGACGAAGTCGGTGGCGTCGACGTTGGAGACGAAGCGAAACGTGAGATCGCGCTGAGAGTAGTGGCGCAGGGCCTCGTAGGCCATGACCGGGCCCAGATCGGACCCGCCAATGCCGATATTGACGACGTTCTTTATCGGGCGGTTGGTGTGACCTCGCCACGCCCCAGTTCGAATCTGATCGGCAAAGGTAGCCATGCGCTCGAGGACGGCGTGGACCTCGGCAACGACGTCGGCACCGTCAACGATGAGCGACGCATCCTTTGGAAGACGAAGCGCGACGTGCAACACGGCGCGGTCCTCTGATTCGTTGACGTGCTGGCCGGCGAACATTGCGGTTCGGCGCTCTTCAACCCCTGATTCGCGCGCCAACTGCGAGAGCAGGCTCAGCGTTTCGTCGGTGATGAGGTTCTTCGAGAAATCGAAGTAGAGACCTTCGGCCTCTACGTGATAACGGCTTCCCCGAGTCGCATCGGCGCCAAAGAACTCTCGAAGATGACGTGTTTTCATCGTCTGAGCGTGCGCCGTGAGCGCGATCCAAGCCGGACGTTGGGTTAAGGGTGGGCTGGTCATGGTGTCGTGATCTTCTTCATAAACCTAGCGTGACGGTGAAAAATCGGGTCTCGATCAACATCGACACGAGTGGTACGGCGCTCGCCAAGGACACGCCCCGCGTCGATCTCTGTTCTGTCGTCGCCCGTGACGAATTCGGTCATCGTCGCACCACTGTCCGAGACGGTTCGTGGCGACGCCGCCGGTCCCGAGGTCCGGGCCCCAATGGCGCGCTCCGTGTGCGTTCACGTCGCTGGAGCGTCGACCAGAGTTGTACGACGGCTCGAAAGGTAGACTGGCACGTGACCGCATCGAATCCTCCCGCTCGCCGAGCCCCCCGAGACCGAAAATCTCCCCCGAGTGCTCGGCCCTCGTCGAGTTCGAGAGCGCCCGCACGTGGGCCAAAGAGTGCGTCCGGCCAGACCAAGGCGTCGTCGCCTCGCGGTGAACGCGGATCCAAGCCCGTGAGTCGTGAGGGAACCAGGCGCGACGAACCGCGCGCCAGTCAATCGAGGTCAGCCTACGAACGAACCACGAAAGGCGCCGAGGGCCGTCCAGCGTCACGCGCGGCGTCGGGGCCTAAGCGGCCCACGAGAGCAGACGGGCCCGCTCGGGGTCCGCGAGACGCGGACAGTCGAAGCACGAGAGAATCTCGTCCGTATCGAAAGTCAGGCGACGACACCGCGCCGCGGCGCTCGTCGTCACGAGGTCCCTCGTCTCGAATGGCCTCGCCTCGCGCTGCGCGTGACGACGACGCACGTTCCTCGAGAGAAGCTCGCCCGTATCGAAAGTCGGGCGACGAAACCGTGCCACTGCGCTCGTCGTCGCGAGGTCCGGTGTCGCGATCGGGAGCCAACTCGAAGTACGCGCACGCCCGCACGCCCGCGCCGCTGACGCCCGAACAGAGAAAGCGTCAACAAGCTGGCGAGAGAGCACGCGAGAAGGGATGGGGGAGCGTCGCTCGAAAGGGCGCGATCAACATCAACAGCACCGGACAGGAACTCGGCGA
>Ga0182024_10007323_pt1 | contig 23813 bp, 23 predicted proteins | sample P32metaG_FD_120480 | JGI IMG/M metagenome (GOLD analysis project Ga0182024, IMG submission 120480) | Permafrost microbial communities from Stordalen Mire, Sweden - P3-2 metaG (Illumina Assembly) | ecosystem: Environmental > Terrestrial > Soil > Wetlands > Permafrost | place: Sweden: Stordalen... | reverse complement strand
TACCATGGCCGGGGCGCTGGGCTACCTGCTGCTGCCGGTGTCGCCGCTGCCGCAGGTCGATTTTCCCACGATCCAGGTGCAGGCCGCCTTGCCGGGCGCGAGCCCCGAAACCATGGCTTCGGCGGTGGCCACGCCGCTGGAGCGGCAGCTGGGGCATATCGCAGGCGTCACCGAGATGACCTCGTCGAGCGGGTTGAGCTCGACCAACATCACCATCCAGTTCGACCTGAGCCGCAACATCGACGGCGCGGCGCGCGATGTGCAGGCTGCGATCAACGCGGCGCGCACTTATCTGCCGGCAAACCTTCCCGGCAACCCGACGTATCGCAAGGTGAACCCGGCCGATGCGCCGATTATGCTGATCGGGCTCACCTCCAACGTCTATGGGCCGGACAAGTTGTACGACGAAGCCTCCACGGTGATGGAGCAGAAGATCTCGCAGATCCAGGGGGTGGGACAGGTGAGCGCGGGCGGCGGCGCGCTGCCCTCCGTGCGCGTGGAGGTGAACCCGGACAAGCTGGCGAGCTACGGCCTGACCATGGGCAGCCTGCAGGGGATGTTGAGCCTGCAAAACACGAATCTCGCGCGCGGGCAGATCACAGACGGCAACGTGAGCGCCGACATTGTGGTGAATGGGCAGATCTCCCATGCGGCCGACTATCAGCCGCTGATCGTGGGCTACAAGAACGGAGCGGCGATCCGGCTGTCCGACGTGGCCGACGTGATCGATTCGGTGCAGAACGTGCGTGCAGGCGGCTACCTGAACGGCGAGCGTTCGGTGACGCTGGTCATCTCCCGGCAGCCGGGTGCGAACATCATCGACACGGTCGACCGCATCTACGCCCAGCTTCCTTCGCTGCAGGCGTCGATTCCCAACGGCATCAACTTGACGGTCGTGATGGACCGGACAACGACGATCCGGGCCTCGGTGCATACGGTGGAAAGAACGTTGCTGATCTCCATCGGTCTTGTGATTGGCGTGGTCTTTCTGTTCCTGCGCAGCCCGCGGGCGACGTTGATTCCGGCGGTCGCGGTCCCAGCTTCGCTGATCGGGACGTTCGCGGTGATGTATATGTTCGACTACAGCCTGGACAATCTCTCGCTGATGGCGCTGACCATCGCTACAGGCTTTGTAGTGGACGATGCGATCGTGGTGATGGAGAACATCTCGCGCCACATCGAGGCGGGGATGCAGCCGTTTGAGGCGACGCTGCTGGGCGCCAAGGAGATCGGCTCCACTGTGGTGACGATCAGCATCTCGCTGATCTCAGTGTTTATTCCTCTGCTGCTGATGGGCGGCATTGTCGGGCGCCTGTTCCGCGAGTTTGCAGTGACCCTTTCGACCGCCATTCTGGTGTCGATGGTGATCTCGCTGACGACCACGCCGATGATGTGCGCCTATCTGCTGAAGAGCGAGCACAACGAAAAGCATGGGCGCATCTACGAGGCATCCGAGCGGTTCTTCCAGTGGATATTGAGTCTCTACCAGCGGAGCCTGCGCTGGATGCTGGACAATCCCGGGCTGGTGCTGACCATGCTGGCGCTGACGATCGCGCTGAATGTGGCAATCGTCTTCAAGATTCCCACGGGCTTCTTCCCGCAGCAGGACACAGGCGCGCTACAGGGCAATATGCGCGGCCCGCAGGATGCATCGTTCCCGGCAATGAACGCGACGCTGCTGCAGGTGCAGAAGACGATCAAGGCCGATCCCGCGGTAGAGAATGTGATCGGTTTTACAGGAGGCATGGGTGCGACCAACACGGGAAGCGCCTATGTTGTGCTGAAGCCGCTGGGCGGAGGAGAAAACCAGCGGAACATCAGCGCGGCCGACGTCATTAACCGGCTACGTCCGAAGCTGAACCGGATCACCGGAGCGACGATGTTCCTGCAGGCGTCGCAGGACCTGCGCATCGGCGGACGCGGCGGCAATGCAATGTATCAGTACACCATCCAGGCGGACAACGTGACCGATCTGCAGACCTGGGGACCCAAGCTGCTGGCAGCGATGACGCATCTGCCGGGATTTCAGGACGTGAGCTCCGACCAGCAGAACGGCGGGCTCGACCAGCTGATGACGTTTGACCGAATGACTGCGGCGAAGCTGGGGCAGACAGCCAGTTCGCTCGATTCCTCGCTCTACTCCGAGTTTGGCCAGTCCGAGGTGTCGCTGATCTACACGCAGCTGAACCAGTATTACGTTGTGCTGGAGGTGGCGCCGCAATACTGGGCCACGCCCGCGGGACTCAACCATGTGTATATCCATCCCTCGCCGACCAACTCGACGGTGACAGGGGATTCTCCTCTTTTTACGATGGCCAATGTGCAGACCAGCACCACGCCGTTGCAACTGAACCACACGGGGCTGTTCCCCTCGGTGACGGTCTCGTTCAATCTGGCCAACAATGTTTCCCTGAGCGATGCGACGCAGGAGATCGCCCAGATGCAGGATAAGCTGGGCACTCCTTCGACGGTGCGCGGGTTCTTCGCCGGAACGCTGCAGGCGTATAAACAGTCGCTGAGCACGGAGCCGGTGCTGGTGCTGACGGCTCTGCTGGCGGTCTACATCGTGCTGGGCATCCTGTATGAGAGCCTGGTGCACCCGCTGACCATCATCTCCACGCTGCCCTCGGCCAGCGTGGGCGCGATGCTGGCGCTGATGCTGTTCAAGGAAGATTTGAATGTCATCTCGATCATCGGCATTGTGCTGCTGATCGGCATCGTAAAGAAGAACGCGATCATGATGATCGATTTCGCCCTGCAGGCGGAACGCGAAGGCGGCTTGAATACCGAGGAGGCAATCTTCCAGGCTTGCATGCTGCGCTTCAGGCCCATCCTGATGACCACGACGGCTGCGCTGTTTGGCGCGCTGCCGCTGGCCTTTGGGACGGGGACAGGCTCTGAGCTGCGCCGGCCACTCGGCATTACCATCGTCGGCGGGCTGGTGGTGAGCCAGCTGCTGACGCTCTACACCACGCCGGTGGTCTATCTGGCGCTGGATCGGCTGCGCCTGCGCGTAATGGGCAACCAGCGCGACACGTTCCACCCCGGGGGCGCGATCCCGGCGACTTCAGACTAGACTTTAGATGGATGCATAAGACTATGACCAGCTTTCGCCTACCCCTGACCATCGCCTCCGCGCTTGCGGCCCTGTGCCTGACAGGGTGCCGGGTGGGCCCGCACTATCAGCGGCCGCCCGCGCTGGCCCAGGCGCCGCCCGCAGCGTATAAGGAGACGCCTGCGCAGTCTCCCGACAGCAACGGCTGGAAGGTGGCGCAGCCGCAGGATGCCATGCTGCACGGCAAATGGTGGGAGATCTACAACGACCCCGAGCTGAATACGCTCGAAGACAAGCTGAACATCGACAACCAGACGATCAAGCAGTACTTCGAGAACTTTATGGAGGCACGCACGCTGATTGCGCAGGCGCGCTCGCAACTGTTTCCCACGGTAAGCTTCGGACCGTCGTATACGCACTCAGAGAGCTCGGCCAATGCCGGCAGTGGAGCGGCGGCGGCGGCCGGTATCTCGACCTCAGCGACGGTTGCAAAAAATAACCAATCCGGGCTGATCACGCTGCCCTTTGAGGCCTCCTGGGAGCCGGACCTTTGGGGGAGGGTACGCAACACCATCCGCGAGTATCAGTACAACGCCCAGGTGAGCGAGGCGGACCTGGAGAATGAACGGCTGACGGAGCAGGCCAGCCTGGCTACATACTTCTTTGAGATTCGCGGACAGGATGCATTGCAGGCGATCCTCGACCAGACGGTGGCGGACGACCAGAAGGCGCTGGACTACACCCGCGCGCAGTATGACACCGGAGTGGGCCAGGAGATCTCCGTGGTGGAGGCGGAGAATACGCTCGAGAATGCGCAGGCGCAGGCCACTAGCCTGGGAGTGGCACGCGCGCAGTTTGAACATGCGATCGCCGTGCTGGTGGGTGTGGACCCTTCGACGTTTTCCATTCCGGTGCGGGCGCTGAATGCGACTCCGCCGCCGATCCCCGTCGGCGTGCCGTCGCAGCTGCTGGAGCGCAGGCCCGACATCGCCGCGTCGGAGCGCACCATGGCCTCAGCGAATGCGCAGATCGGAGTGGCGGATGCGGCCTTCTATCCCACGTTGACGCTGAATGCCGAGGCGGGCCTGGAGAGCTCGACGCTGAAGCACCTGTTCGACTGGTCGAGCCGCTTCTGGTCGGTGGGGCCATCGGTCTCGCAGACGATCTACGACGGCGGCCTGCGCAGGGCCACGGTGAACCAGTACGTTGAGACCTATAACGCGGACGTCGCCAGCTACCGCCAGACGGTGCTGACAGCGTTCCAGCAGGTGGAGGACTACCTGGCGTCAGTGCGGATACTGTCGCAGCAGATGCAACTGCAGCAGTCGGCGGCGCAGTCGGCGCAGCACTTTGTCGACCTGGAGACGGCGCGCTACCAGACCGGCATCGACCCCTACATCGATGTGGTGACCGCGCAGACCACTCTGCTGAGCGATCAGCAGACGCTGGCGACGGTGCACACCCAGGAGATGACGGCCTCAGTGCAGCTGATTATGGCGCTGGGCGGAGGGTGGGACAGCACCCAGCTCCCGACGCCGGCCCAGGTCTCGCAAAGGCTGACGCCGGCGGAGCGGACGATCCAGAAGTAAAAACAGGTGAGAGGGAAGGGGCCCGCGCGCTCGGAGAGCGATGCCTCTCTGCCGGTCGATCGAATCCTGAGGTCTGGATTCCCAAAGAAATCTAGATGCGATATTAAAGTCGCGAAAAGCTAATGCCGATGAACTGATAACGGAGGTGCGGCTTGACCTGTAGCAAGGGAATTGGAGATCCGGAGGAGCGGTCCGCAACGGAGACCGAGCAGTGGTCCTCCGGTTCCAGTAGCCCGGCTACTCCGAGGCTGAACACGCTCGGCGGGATACTGTCACAAGCGCTGACCCAGAACGATGTCCGCACAGAGAAGGTGGCAGTGCTGCGGCGGGCCATCGCTGCGCGAACGTACAGCATTCCAGCGTCGGACGTGGCCGGCAAAATCATCAGTTCGCTGTTGCGTTAGGGATACCGGAATCAGGAAGACGACGCGGAGCAGCCTGCGCGTCGAGGAGCTGGGCGCTTAGGCCGTGTAAGCAGCTTCTCCACTTGTTTTAGTATGTTACATAAAACTGCACAGGCAACCCATCCACCATCAGCTGGATCAGTATGAAATGGAAAGGGAAGTGGCGGAGAGACAGGGATTCGAACCCTGGATACCTTGCGGTATACACGCTTTCCAAGCGTGCGCCTTCAGCCACTCGGCCATCTCTCCAGACTGTATGAATCTACCACATCACGGCATGTTCTTCGGGCACGCCCGCAGCAGGGCAACAGGTCAACTGGAATAGCCAGAGCAGCATGATGTGGCGTGCGATCTGCGTCTGATAATGCGGTCTACGCGATCTGGACAAGGAAGGCAGGCAAGGCAAGATCGGTCGCAGCTCTGACGTCGGAATTCACCTGCTACGCTAGGAGCGATGCCACTCAAACTCACTATCAACGGGCAGGAGCGAGTCTTTGCGGGCCTTGGGGCGCCGGCCACGCTCGCACAGGTGATCGCCGAGATGAGCCTGAAGGGGGACCGAATCGCGGTGGAGCACAACGGCATGATCGCGCAGCGTGCGCACTGGGCGGCAGTTCAGGTGCGCGATGAGGACCGGCTGGAGATCGTGCACTTTGTCGGTGGCGGAGTGGAACGCCAAGCTAGATGCGTTGGACGCTGAGGGCTGCGGTACGGCGGGAGTGGGTGGAGCAGGAGATGCCTTGGTTAGCGTCCACGAGGGGACTTGGTTGAGGGCAGAAAGTAAGGCTTCAGGGGCAGCGTTTCATGCGCCAGTCGCGACTATACAGAATATCTGTTATCGGACGCTGCATCTGAGAGGACAGACTTGAGCTGTTTGCATGCTTCGATTTACTTGGAAGGTGGGATGCCTGCCCATAGGAGGTTCAGCGGGCCGTTTCCTGCTCCAAGCTGAATGGCGGACTCAAGAGCGCCAAGAACGTAACCCTTCGCTGCCTGCGCCGCTTGCAGCGGCGAATCTTCCAGCACGAGCCGGCTGAGGAATGCGCTGGATAAGGCGCAGCCGGTTCCGTGGGTGGATGAAGTCGCGACGCGCTGGCCGGGCAGCCAATGCCCCTCCCCGCTGGGCGACAGAAGAAAATCGTCCGGCGGATCGAGATGGCCGCCGGTGGCGAAGATCCCTAGCCGAGGCCTTTCGTGTTGCCCTCTCACGTTCGCCTGGAGCGCGCGGCAGGCTGCGGGAACATCCTCGCGGCTGGTCACCGGCATCTGCGCCAGAATAGCCAGCTCGTCCAGATTGGGCGTAATCCAGCTGACCAGAGGAAGAAGTTCCTCACACAGGGCTACGATTCCAGCAGGCTCCAGCAGGTCGCGACCGGAGCTGGAGCGAAGGACCGGGTCGAGCACGATGGGCGCGAGTGGCCTCAAATAACCTGAAGCTTTTGTGTTAAGTATTGCGATGTATCTGCTTATAGCACGGACGTTATCAGCTGTAGTTGCCATCCCTATCTTGATGCCGACGGGTGGCAGATCGGCGTGCAGGCATTCCAGGGTCGACTGGACCACGGCGGCGGGCGTGGGATGCACGGAACGGACGCCGAGAGTTGACTGCACGGTAAGCCCGGTAATGCAGGCTGTCCCGAAGAGACCGTGGGCGGCAAAGACCATCAGGTCGGCTGAGACCCCGGCTCCAGATGAGGGATCGAAGCCGGCGATGGTGAGGACCGTCTTCATGGAGGGGGATGCAGCGGTCTCGGGAGGTGGAAAACCGGGCACTTTTAGCGAAAAATATAGTTTTTCCACCCATTTAAGCGCGTCCGGCTGGCATCTGACAGTTGCGGAGGCTTAGAGTACGACTTTTGGGGGAGTTTTCTGGGCTGAACCGACCTACCTTCTATACCACAAAGCGGGCTGTAAAGGCAAGTCTTTTTGTCCGGTAACTGCTTACGGATGTTTGACTTGAGGGGGGCACGCAAAGACAATATCAGAAGGAGCGTGTGAATGAAAAGTATTTCTTTCAGAACTGCTCAACTGCGGCCGTCAATGTCGATCCAGAGGCTTGGCGCCGGAGCTCTGATGATTGGTCTGGCGTTGTCCGCCTCGGCCAAGGACGGAACGACCGCCGGCAAGGACCAGACGCCGGCAACCCAGGCAAGCGTCCGGGCCGGGCACAAGGGGAAATACTGGCTGGAGGTGGGTATTGCGTCCTGGTATGGGGCGCACTTTCAGGGCCGGGCGACCGCAACGGGCGAGCCTTACGATATGAATCTGATGACCTGCGCCCACCCCACTTTGCCCATGGGCACGTGGCTGCGGGTGACCAACCTGAAGAACCGCAAGACGGCCTTCGTACGGGTAAACGACCGCGGACCGGTGGTGGACGGACGGATCGTCGATCTGTCCTACGCGGCGGCGCAGGTTATCGGACTCTCCGGCGTGGGCAAGGTGAAGCTGGAGAGCGTGCGCGAGGACGACCCGCAGTTGACCGAGGCCCTGGTGGCGCAGCTGCAGATGCCGGTGCTCTTCAATCCCCTGGGGCGATAGTCAGCCGGGGACTTTCCACAGCAAAATCAGACGGACAGGCAGGATAGACTGAGGGCCATGGAGATCGTGGCCCCAGCTATTTCTGCGTCTGGAGACTCCCGGCGTGCTGCTTCCAGTGCGTTGAATCCGGCTGACCGGCTGGTTGTGGCGCTCGACTTCCCTTCCGCGGATGCGGCGATGGAGCTGGTCGACCGGCTCGAGGGGGCCTGCCGATGGTTCAAGGTGGGGATGGAGCTGTACTACGTGGCGGGCAATTCCGTAATCCAAAGGCTGCGCGAGCGCGGCTTTGAGGTGTTCCTCGACCTGAAGCTGCATGACATCCCAAATACCGTCGCGGGTGCAGTGCGTACGGTCACAACTACCGGGTCTTCCCTGCTGACTGTCCATGCAGGTGGCGGCGAGCGGATGATGCGCGCAGCGGCGGAGGCTGCCGGAGCACCGGGCGCACCCAGGCTGCTGGCCGTGACCGTGCTGACCAGCATGGACGAGGCGGACCTGCGGGCCGTGGGCGTGTGCGATGCAGGCGATGGAATGGGTCCGGGGCTGGCCCAGGCACAGGTGCTCCGGCTGGCACGGCTGGCGCGCGGCGCCGGGATCAATGGGCTGGTCTGCTCGGCTGAGGAGGTTGCAGCGGTGCGTGCGGCGATGGGGCCGGACGCGCTGCTGGTGGTCCCGGGGATTCGTGCGACCAGGTCCGATGCGGGCGACCAGAGCCGGGTGGCGACTGCCGCGGAGGCAATCGTGCGCGGGGCGTCCATGCTGGTGGTGGGCCGGCCGATCACGCGTGCGGCCGACCCGGCCAAGGCGGCGGCGGCCATTCTGGCGGAGATTGCAGGCGCAAGCCAGGCTTGAGTTCCTTCGCTCGTGATGTATTTCGCCCATTGTTGACTGCCTTTCCAGATGCTCCTCGATATCCATTCAGCCCCGTACCCATTCAGTGGTATTGGGCCTGCCCGAGGCTGCCGATAGGGTGGATGTGTGGCAACTTTGATCGTCGCGCCCCCTGTTCCGACGCAAGAGGAGATTAGCGCCCCGCTGGAGACCCGGCGGGAGCCGCTGCGGATCTCTGCGCCGAAGAAGCCTGCGGGCAAGGGCGAGCACTTTGCACAGTTCGGCGTGCTGGCGCTGCTGCTGGCCGCACCGGCGCTGATCTGCGTACACTCGGCCTGCGCCAACGACCCGGACATCTGGTGGCACTTGCGCACCGGCCAATGGATCCTGCAGCACCACGCCGTGCCGCGCGTCGATCCGTTCTCCGGCACGAACGCAGGCAGCGCGTGGCCGGCATACAGCTGGCTCTATGAGCTGCTGACCTTCCAGCTCTTTGCACGCCTGGGCCTGGTGGGGATCGTGGGCTACTCGGCCGGAATGGTGCTCGCGATCACGGTGGCGCTGCACCATCTGATCAAGCGGCTGCAGGCCGACTTCTCCATCGTTGCCCTGCTGATCTTCTCCACATGCTTTGCCATCGGGCACCTGTTTACGCCGCGCCCGTGGCTGTTCACGGTCCTCTTCTTCATCGTCGAGATCGACATCCTGATGCACGCGCGCCGGACGGGACGCGTCCGCGAACTGGCCTGGCTGCCTGTGATCTTCGCCCTGTGGAGCAACATCCACATCCAGTTCATCGATGGCCTGATTGTGCTTGGGATCGCGCTGGTGGAGGTGTTAGTGACCAGCCGGGGCATCGGGGTCAAGACTCGCCTGCGGGCGCCTGCGCTGATCGCCGCTTTGGCCGGCAGCATTCTTGCGACCATGGCCAATCCCTTTGGCTGGCACATCTATCCGGTGGCTTACGGACTGGCGGCGCAGCCGGGCGTGTTGGACAAGATCAACGAGCTGAAGGCGATTCCCTTCCGCGACCTCACCGACTACTCCGTGCTACTGCTTACGCTTGCGGCTACAGCGGCCCTGGCGTGGGGGCGACGCTTTCGCGTCTTTGAGATTGTCCTGCTGGCCTTCGCGGCGCTGATGTCGTTCCGTTCGCAGCGCGATGTCTGGGTGATTGCGGTCGCCGCCGCTGCGATTCTGGCGTCGACCATCCGCGGGCGAGAGAATCCTGTAGCCGTCCGGCTGCCTCGATTTGCAACTGGATTCGCGGCGATTCTTGCGGGCGTGCTTATGCTCACGGGGTTCCGCGCGCTGCATGTGAACAACGGCCTGCTGGAAGCGCAGATCGAGAAGACCTTCCCCGTGAAGGCTGTGGAGGCGATCCAGGCGAACCACTACGCCGGGCCGGTCTATAACGACTTCAACTGGGGCGGCTATCTGATCTGGGCACTGCGCATGCCGGTGAGCATCGACGGCCGCGCGGCGTTCTATGGCGACCAGGCGATCGACCGCTCCATCGCGACCTGGGGCGCGGAGCCGGACTGGTACGCCGATCCAGAGCTGAAGAAGGCAGGGCTGGTGATTGGGCCGCCGAAGGCGGCGCTGATGCAGGTGCTGCGGCTGGATCCGCAGTTCAGGCTGGTCTACGAGGACAAGGTGGCTGCGGTCTTCGTGGCGCAGAAGTAGCGCCTCGACTCAGCAAATCACTTTCCCCGAATTGGCGCTCACAACGAAGGCACGTATTAAGCCTGCGTTTCTCTGCAGCCGGTTCTACAGCTTCTCGAAGAACTCGCAGGCCGAGCAGGAGATATAAACGCCGCCGGGAATGCCGCGCTCACGGTCCTTGACGCGCTTGACGATGCGCGTGGGCTTGGAGCAGCGGGGACAGTCGGTGCTCTTGTTGGTGTCCATCATCTTCTTGCGGTCGCCGGTCTTGGCAATCTTCGCCATGGTGGTGAATCTCCCTGCTGAGGAATGGTTGGTTCCCTGCCGTGCATCCTGCTGCCGGTGCGGCCGCTTACGCGGCACCTCCGGCGCGGCCTTCGCTTCTCGGATGAATCGGAAGAGAAGAACCCGCGGCAGAAACCTGCAACCAGTTTACACGATGCAAGACCTTGCATCGAGCATGCGCGCGTGGGACCACGCATGCTGGTGCGGACAATATGCGAAGAATGCGGGAAGCTGCGCTGCTACAGAATGCGCCACCTGCCTAGAGCCTGCGAGCGTTCCTTGAAGGCCAGCACGCGGACGCGCTGCAGCTCAACCTCGCCCTCTTCACTGGTGAGGCGGAAGATTGCATCGTAATCGTTCATGTTTTGGCCCCACGCATCGATGCGTAGCCAGGCGCGGTGCGTGTACCAGCCGAGAACCGTCCCCCCGGTTAATAGGATTGCCACGAGCATTGCGACCATAGATTGCCTCTCCGGATGCTGCACGGCAGGATCGTCGGGCTAAGGCCCACTCTAGCCCCGCGTGCAGACGCTTTGGGGGTTCTATCGGCTCCACGGGCGCGCTCTTTAGCCCAAATTGGAAATATCGCTCCGCGGGCTGGACAATTCCTCCGTGACGGTGTGCCAGGAAGAGGCGATGCGCTGTAGGCGGCATCGCCGCCTGGGCGGCCTGGGCTGTGTAGAATTGGGGGTGAATCTACAAAATTCAAAAAGAGCAACCCGAACGAGGAGATCAGAGAAAATATGAAGCTAACACCCGGAAAACTCGCAGGACTAAAGGCGGTCTCCGACGGGCGCGGCGTGATCGCCGCCGCGGCCATGGACCAGCGCGGCTCGCTGCAGAACTCGCTCGCCAAGGAGCGCGGCGCACCAGCGACGGAACAGGACCTGGAGGAGTTCAAGACGCAGGTGACCGACATCCTTTGCCAGCACGCATCGGCGATCCTGCTGGACCCGGAGTTCGGCCTGCCGGCCTCGAAGCACCGTCACGGCAAGGGGCTGCTGCTAGCCTATGAGAAGACCGGCTACGATTCGCAGACACCCGGCCGGCTGCCCGACCTGCTCGACGTATGGAGCGTGCGGCGGCTGAAAGAGGCTGGCGCCGACTGCATCAAGATACTGCTCTACTACACGCCGCTCGAGAAGTCGCACATCAACGACCTGAAGCAGGCGTGGATCGAGCGCATCGGCGACGAATGCGTGGCGAACGACATTCCCTTCTTCCTGGAGTTCGTGGGCTACGATGCGGATGGCAAAGACGAGAAGACGGTGGAGTACGCGAAGAAGAAGCCGGACATCGTCTCCGGCGCGATGGCGGAGTTCGGCAAGGCGCGCTACAACGTGGACGTGCTGAAGGTGGAGGTGCCGATCGTGATGGAGTTCGTCGAGGGCACTAAGGCGTTCAAGGGCGAGAAGGCCTACACACGCGCCGAGGCGCTGCAGCACTTCCGCGACGCCGAAGGCATGACGCACAAGCCGTTCATCTATCTCTCGGCCGGCGTGTCGAACCCGGTGTTTATCGAGACGCTGGAGCTGGCAGGCGAATCGGGCACGAAGTTCAACGGCGTGCTGTGCGGCCGTGCGACGTGGAAGGACGGCATTGCGATCTTCGCCAAGCAGGGCAAGGACGCGTTCCGCAAATGGCTGGAGACCACCGGCGTCGAGAACATCGAGAACGTCAACAAGGGCCTGAAGGCCGCGAGTCCCTGGTATTTGAAGTTCGGCGCGAAGAGCATGGCCGAGCTGGGCTGAGCGAATACGTTGGAGCCTTATCCGCAAGCGCCGTGGCCGTAAGGTCACGGCGTTGCTGCTTTTCCGTCCAAGTGTGCGGCTAGCAAAACGCGCAATGTCCTAATGCTCTAAGATTTAGAGGCGATGGTTGGTAAGTTTGCGGTTGCGTTCACTCTCCTGCTGCCGGTTGCATTCTCCGGCCAGACGCCGGCCGGGACGATACCGGCGGGCACGCCACTGGCGATCTCGATTGACCGGCACTACGCGATGCGTGCCGGCGAGCCTATCGAAGGGCATCTGCTCTATCCGATTTATGCGGACAACGACCTGCTTCTCGCCAAGGGCACGACGGTCGCCGGCAGCGTGATCGAGCTGCATCCGGACCGCAAGCGCCGCGTCCGCGCCGCACTGGGCGGGGACTTCACGCCATTCCACATGCCTGAGGTTCGATTTACCCAGATTGTTCTTGTCGACGGGTCAGCAATCCGGTTTGCGTCGACCGCTGCGAGCGACGGTACTCCGATCTATCGCGCGGTTGCTCCGCCGCCGGCTAAGGGCGGCCTTCTGCGCCGGGAGTTTGACGCTGGGTTGAGTGCGGCGCGCAGCGACATTGCCACATTTACCGCGCCGGGAAAGGGCGACCGGCTGCTGCAGTTCGTGTATGACCGCCTGCCCTACCATCCTGAGCGCATTGATGCGGGCACTGCGTGGACGGTCGAGACCGCGGCGGCGGTCAATGTTCCGGCTGAGCCAGCGGCTCAACTACCTGCACCTGCGCCAGCGCGCAAGCACCACATCTGGGATGAGCCCGAGGCCGCCGCTGCGCCAGCTGGCGCCAGCGACGCATGGATTGTGCAGGCCAATCTGGCGGAGTCGCTCAGCTCCGAGAACTCCCACGCGGACGAGCCGATTGAAGCAATCGTCGCTGAGCCTATCTACGCCGCCGACCACACTCTGGCGGTGCCTCAGGGCGCGACGCTGGTTGGAACGGTCAAGCGCGCGAAGCCGTCGCGCAGCTTTGGCCGAACGGGTGTGCTTAGCTTCAACTTCAGCCAGCTCACTTTGCCGAACGCCGAGACCCGGAGTGTCCAGACGCGACTGACGGGCGCGGACTCGGCGCAGGAGATCGCGCTGAACTCCGAGGGGCAGGCGAAGTCGAAACCGCAGGACAAGATCAGTATTCCATTGATCCTCGCACTTATGGCCAGCCGTCCGCTGGATCAGGACTGCGGTCACCGCGGTGGCTGCAGCGGCGGCGGGGCCGGCAAGGACGCCAACGGCGGCAGCGCCAGCCTCAGCCTAATCGGCACGGTGGTCGCTATCGCCGGAGGCTCGCCGTATGCTGCGGCCGGCATCGGCTACTGGGGCGCCGCACGTGCCTTCTACTACCGCTGGATCGCTCATGGCCAAAAGATTGTGTTTCCGAAGAACACGCGGATTGTAGTAGAGACTACGCCGCGGCGCTCCTCGCCGATGAGGCCCTCCACCCAGCCTTAGTGCTCAGCAGATCGGCGCTTATCGGCCGACGGTGCGGGAGGCCTCGGCGGGCAGCGGCTGGTTGGATCTGGAGAGCAACAGACTCACCTGCCAGATTTGGGTATCGGTGAGCGCCTTTGCGTAGGCAGGCATGCCGGTGAGCCGGATGCCGTTCTTGATCTTCCACCAAGTCTCGCCGACGGGGTCGTCGCTGACCATCATTGTCATCTTGCCATTCTGGGTCTCCATGATCCAGAACTGAGGCGCGTGGGGAAACATCGCACGGCCGATGGCGGAGGGCGAGTCCGCCGTGCCGTGGCAGACCTCGCACTTGTCCTCGTAGATGCCTGCGCCTGCGTTCAGGTTCGAGTCGCTGGCGGGGATGGGCGAGGCTTTGGGAGCATCGCGATCGAGGCGCTTGTCGAGAGGAGCCTCGACGAGTTTCTCCTCGAAGGGGAAGGGTGCGTCGGTCGCGGCGACCGGAGGACGGCCGAAGGCAAAATAAAGAAACAGAAGGATGGGCAGGAGAAGAAATCCCGCGAGCAGACTGATGATGGAGAGCATGACTCGCTTCATACGCGGTGCGGTGTTTTCCCTTTTGGAGTGCACTTCGGGCTTACTGAAATCAGCATACCTTCCGAGGACTCCCGGGTGGCAAGATCCTTCTGAATCCTTCCCTACAGGCATGCGGCGGCAGAGGTGACATGCCTCACGCAACCTCCGCCGGGCTTCCCTGATAAACTTGAGCGATGAGCAGCAAGGCTCCTTGGAAGATCGTGGTTGCGGTGGCGATAGTAGTCGGCGCAGTGGGCTGGCTCTCCTGGACTGCGGTCGACCAGAACAAGGAGTATTACGTCACCATCGGTGAGCTGAACGCGATGGGCGGCAAGGCGTATGCGCGGCATCTGCGCGTGGCGGGCAATGTGGCGCCGGGGAGCATCCAGCGCATGGGCACCAATGCCAGGTTTGCGCTGCTGGAACAGGGCCACCGGCTCGAAGTGAACTACCAGGGCGCGGAGCCGCCGCCGGACACCTTCAAGGACGATGCGCAGGCGCTGGCGATAGGGACGTACGGGCGTGACGGCGTCTTCCATGCGACGGAGTTGCAGGCCAAGTGCGCGTCGAAGTATGCTCCGGCAAAGCCCGGCGCGGCGCCCGCGAAGCCCGGACCAGTGCCAACCGGCAACACGGCGATGCTGCTGACCCCGGCGAAGTAGCCACAAGAACAATCCTTAAGAGATGACACACACACCTGCGATCGGATCGAACGATGCGGTTGCGGCGAGGCTGGACTCCGCCTCCAAGCTGTATGGTGGCTTCGCCGCGTTGCGCAAGGTTTCAGTTGAGTTTGCGGTGGGCTCGTCGACTGTAGTGTTGGGCGACAACGGCGCGGGCAAGTCGACACTGTTGCGACTGCTGGCCGGACTGATTGCGCCAACACGCGGCACGGTCGAGGTCTTCGGCGATACGCCGCACAGGCAGCGGCGGCGAGTGGCCTACATGAGCCACGACACGATGCTGTACGACGAACTTTCGGCGGCGGAGAACCTGCACTACTTCGCCTCGCTGGAGCGCAGCAACGGCATGGTCTGCAGTTGCGCCGCTTCGCCAGAGATGGCGCTGCGCGCGGTGGGCCTCGATCCCACGCTGACGCGGCCGCTGGGCCAGTACTCGCAGGGGATGCGGCAGCGGGCCTCGCTGGCGCGCGTGCTGCAGACCGACCCTGAGCTGTTACTGCTGGACGAGCCGTTCTCAAATCTCGATGCTGCGTCCGCGCGACAGATGGTAGAGCTGCTGGTGGATTTCCGAACGTGGCCGGTGGAGCACCCCCCGGAGCATACGGCGAACGCTTCCGATGTAGCGGCGCTACGCGGGCGGACTATTGTGCTGACCACGCACCAGGCAAAGCTGGCCGAGCCGCTGGCGGAGACCACGCTAACGATGCAGGCGGGCGCGGTGATCTCGGTCGCAAGCAACGGTCTGCCCCGATGAAGACGAATGCGGCGCGACTGCTCGATCAGCTGGGCATTGCGTATGAGGTGCGAACCTACGAGGTCGATCCCGAGGACCTGACGGCGACCTCTGTGGCGCGCAAGATTGGGCTGCCGGCCGAGCAGGTCTTTAAAACATTGCTCACACGCACTGTGGCGGCAGCAGGACGCGCAGAGCACTTCTTTGCGGTGATTCCGGGCGATGCGGAGCTGGACCTGAAGAAGCTGGCGCAGGCAGCGGGTGTGAAGAAGATCGAGCTGGCGTCGCTGAAAGATGTGGAACCGCTGACCGGCTACGTGCGCGGCGGGGTGACGGTGATGGCAGCGAAGACGGCCTTCCCTGCCTATGCGGACGAGACGATAGAGCTGCGCGATTCGGTTTCAATCTCAGCCGGAATGCGCGGGGTGCAACTGGTCCTTGCGCCCGCGGATTACCTGCGTGCGACGGGAGCGATCATCGCCGACCTGACGAAGGCCGTGCGCGGCGGCAATGGCGCGGAGGCGGCCGGATGACCTACCTCGGCCACGTATGGAGCCATCTGCGCAAGGACCTTCACCTGGAGTGGCGCTCCCGCGATTCAATCAACGGGATGCTGTTCTTCTCGCTGCTGGTGGTGGTGGTATTCTCGCTGGCATTCGATCCCACGGCGGCGATGTCGCGCGAGATTGCAGGCGGGATCCTGTGGGTCGCGCTGCTGTTCGCGGCGACGACCGCGCTGAACCAGTCCTGGACGCGCGAGCTGCGCAACCGCGTGCTGGAGGCGCAGCGTATGGCGCCGTCGCCACCCTCGGCGTTGTTCCTGGGCAAGGCGCTGGCGAATTTTCTGTTTGTGGCGCTGGTGGAGGCGGTGCTGGCGCCGCTGTTTGTCGTCTTTTATGACCTGCATGCGCTGGGCCAGGGCTGGCTGCTGTGGGTGGTGATGCCGCTGGGGACGTGGGCGCTGGTGTGCAACGGGACGTTCTTTGCAGCGCTGGGCCTCCGCACGCGCAACCGTGAGATGCTGCTGCCGCTGATCCTGTTTCCTATTTCGATCCCCGCGCTGCTGGGCATGATCCAGGCGACGACGGCGATCCTATCCGGCGAGTTCGAGCCGGGCCTGTGGATACGGCTGCTGATTGCTTACAACCTTGCCTTCACCACGGCTTGTCTGTTGCTGTTCGAGACGGCGCTGAATGCGGAGTAGCACGCGGGCTCGCGAAGCGCGGCATGGAACACACATCGCGATCTGCAAGGCCGCCGACTTTGGCGGTACACTGAATCCATCGTGCCGCGCTCCCGCATTCTCGGACCGGTTGGCGTCGCCTGGTTTGGCCTGACGCTGGCAGCAATCATCTATGCAACGCGGATGGCGCTGGTCGTGGCGCCTACGGATGCGCTGCAGGGCAACGTCTTCCGCATTATCTTCTACCATGTGCCGCATTCCATGCTGAGCCTGGTGTGGCCATATGTGAACCTGGCGGCATCGCTGGGCTTTCTCTATTGGCAGCGGCGCGATCCACTAAAGGCGCTGGCAGCAGACGCACTGGCCATCTCCGCGGCCGAGGTGACGGTGGTCTACGGCAGCATCTGCCTGCTGACCGGGATGCTGTGGGGCAAGGTTGAGTGGGGCATCTGGTGGACGTGGGACTACCGGCTGACCAGCATGCTGGTGTTGTGGCTGCTGTACGTTGCCTACCTGATGCTGCGCAAGCTGTCCTCGACCGGGCAGACGCAGACGCTGGCGGCGGTGCTCTCCGTCTTCGCGGGGATCGATGTGCCGATCGTGTATATGTCCATCCGCTGGTGGCGCACACAGCACCCGTCGCCGATCTTCTTCTCCGGCGATCCGGAATCGAAGATGGACCCATCGATGATGCCTGCATTCCTGTGGAACCTGTCGGCGTGGGCGGCGTGGGGCGTGTTCCTGCTGACCATGCGCTATCTGCTGGAGCGGCGGCGGCAGGATAACGAGCAGGATGCGGCGCTGAAGGCGATCGAGGATTCCCTGGAGCTGACGCGATGAAGCTAAGCTGGATGTTTGGACCGAGCCTGGAGCAGCGCCATCTGCTGTATGTGTATGTTGCGGTGTGGGTGATCCAGGGTGGGTACGCGGCGTGGTTGGCGTGGCAGTGGAGGCAGGCCAGTAAAGCCGCGCAGGTGGACGAGACAATGCCGTCCGTGAGGCGGGAAGATTACTGAGATTTTTGGGGATTTAAGAAAAAAACAACGAAGCCGTTGAGTGTACACCCGGCTTCGTTGTCCGAGGATTGTGTCAGTGATGCGTGGGTCACGGATTGCGCCGAGGCCACGCTTCCATCTCCTAAAACCGGCGGCTGCGGGAAAGTTTCGCGTACAGGGTGATTTTCCGAGGGATGCCTGTGGAGATTCGCGCTGCCGCAAGGGTCTGTGGAGTCCCATTCCAGAGGGAAATGCCTTAGACTCGCGGAAGTGCAGAATCTGAAGGCAGTTCGCAGCTTACGCAAATACTCCCAGATGGTGCAGGCCCGGCTGCCTTTACAGCGCCGCCTGTCGGCCCCCCGACATATTTGCGCCGCTGCGCTGCTCTGCCTGCTGCTGTCCGTGGGATGCAACCACCATCCCTTCCCAGATGTCGCGCCGGGCTACCGCGAGTTCGCCTATGTCACTAACGGCGCGTCGAACACCGTCTCTGTGCTCGACCTGGTGTATCTGCGGCAGGACCGCACGCTGCAGGTGGGCAGCCAGCCGAGCGGGCTGGCGGTGAACCCGAAGCGCAACGAGGTCTATGCGGTCAACACGCTCTCCGGCACGGTGTCGGTGATCGACACCGATGCGAACCGCGTGGTGGCGACGATCCCGGTGCACAAGCTGCCGTACTTCATCGACGTGGATGCGGAGGGCCGCCGCGCCTACGTGGCTAACAGCGGCTCGAACTCGGTGAGCGTGATCGACCTGGACGCGCGGCGCGAGATCGGCGTGTTGGGTGTGGGGGAGCAGCCGGGCGTGGCGCGCATCTCGTCCGACATGCGCACACTGGTGGTGAGCAACCGGGGCAGCGGCAGCGTATCCGTCTTCGCGGTCCAGCCGTATACTCCCGCGGCTGGGGGTGCGCTGGCGATTCCTGGGCTCACAGCAAAGCCCGCAGCCCCGCCGGCGGCGGAGTTGCCGCGCCTGCGAGCAGCGTTCTCCGGCTGCCCCGGCGCGACAGACATTGCAATTCTGCCCGACTCACTGAAGGCGTTCATCACCTGCTCGGGTGGGCACCAGGTGATGGCGGTGTCGCTGGCGGCGGCGCCGGACTCATGGGCAGCCAAGCAGAACCCATCGCTCGAAGCCGACCACATGCTGGCGATGCTGGACGTGGGTCTGACTCCGGTGCAGCTTGCGATGAAGCACGATGGAGGACAGATCTTCTGCTCCAACTTCGGGGCTGACTCGATCTCGGCGATCGATACGGAGACCAACGAGGTGACGCGGACCGACACTATCGCCAATCGGCCGGTGCGCGGCCTGGTGAGCACAGACGATGGCACGCTATGGATCTCCAGCTTCGGCTCCGATTCCATCAACCTGTGGAGCATCGATGACGGCAAGATGGTGAACAGCGTGCGCACGGGCAGCGCTCCCGATGCGCTCGCGTTCTCGGCCGATGAGCATCTGCTGCTGGCGGCCGACGCACACTCCGGGGACATCTCCGTGATCCGCACCGCTGACCGGGACGGCGACCCGGTGCTGTTCACCATGATGCCCGCGGGCAGTTCACCGAATGCCATCGTGGTGAAGGCGATGCCGGGCAAACCGTAGTTAGGCTGAAGTAGACGAGCTGAAGCACGAATAAATAGGTTGAGCTTTGCGCCGCAGCGAACCGCTCTACGCTACTGCGAGATGACCATCGACGAGGTGCTAGTCATGGTCAACGTTCTGCTCGTCATCCAGGGGATCAACAGTGGGAAGGCGTATTTGACGGTGACTGTGACCAGGTTGCCCGGGTTGTTGCATGTGCTCGAGGGCGAGCACGCTCCGGATGGATACGAGGCCCATTTGGTGGTCGCGGTGGTGAGCGCAGGAGAGATCCCGGGATAGCCAAGGTGCTGCACGAAGCTCTGAACGTCCGATGCAGCGGCAGGACACGCAGAGGCCATGCCGGTGCAGGACGATCCGCGGACCACGGCAAAGCGCGTGGCCTCGTGCGCGGCCTCGGAGACGAAGTGGTAGGTGTAGATGGCGAGGCAGATCTTCATCAGGCCGACCATGGTCATGAACAGGACGACGCCGGTTGCGGCAAACTCCACAGACGCGGAGCCATGTTCCGCGCGGGCAAAGCCGAACCGGGCAAGCCAACGCGCGCGTAGACCGGGTTTGCGGAGTTGGATCGCAGGAGCCATTATTGTTCGACTCTCGCGGGGATCATCATTGCTCGACCCGCATGACCGCCCGGCCGCTAAGGATGTAGCTCTTGGGCAGGCCGGGAAGATAGATGAGAGGGTTGATCGTCCCGGTGGTGCTGACCGTGACGTAGGTGATGATGCGCGAGGTGGAGCAGTCGGTGACGGCGCAGGTGGAGCTGGAGCCGTTGGAACACTGGCAGAAGTAGGAGGCCGTCGCGGTCAGGCCGGCGACGTCGGGGGCGTCCTGGGTGGCCGCGGTCCGGATGTTGGCGATGTCGGCGGCGTAGGTGCGGGACTGGGAGCCGTATGCGGCCCCTGCGTGCGCGGCGTTGGAGACCTCGATGCCCGCGTAGGCCAGACGGCCGAACTCCGCCGCGCCTAGGATGAGGGTGACGAGAATGGTCAGACCGGCCACGAGCTCAATAAGGGCGCTGCCCTGTTCGCCATGCATGGAGTCAGCGCGCGACGTGCGGACGGGCCGCCGAGTAGGAATGCGCTGCGAGATTGCCTCAACTAAATCTTTCACTTTTATTGGCATGGCTATTGCACCAGTCTTGCGGAGGTGAGGGGCTCGGAGAGGTTTACGTTGGAATAGTTCTGCAGGCCGCCGCTTCCAGTCATGGAAAGCGCATGGACGACGAGGTCGGCATAGAACTGGCCGCTGCCCGAGCCGGTGAGATTGAGAAGAGCGTTGGGAGCATAGAAGATGCCCTGGATGTTCATGGCGCCAGAACCCGTCAGCTTCATGGTGTTGGTGTCAGATGCGTCCTCGTAGAAGAGAATGCCGTCCCATGTGCCGCTGGTGGGGGCAGAAAGGTTGAGCGCGCCGGAACCGGTCATGGAAAGAGAGCCGCTGGGCGGGGCCAGATAGATGGTGATCGCCGACCCGGAGATCGATCCCGACCCCGTGGAGGAGAATGCTCCATTAATGACGTAGACACCCGGGTTGAGCGTGAGCGAGCCGCTTCCTACGATCGACAGGCCGTTATAGCAAACGGTTCCTCCCGCCGTAGACGGCCCAATGGTGTAGGAGGTGCTGCCGGTGTAATGTGGATCGGCGAGGCAGGAAGATGAGGTGTAGGCCGGAGCGGTAATGTAAGCCAGCGGATTGGGCGCGGGAGCGACGCCAGTAACCGGAGTTGGACTGAGAGTGCCGGAACCGACAATGGAATAGCCGCCCACAATGCCAATGGACAGGGCCTGGATGGAGGAGGAGCCGGTGAGGCTGAGGGCATTGGCGGAGCCGGAGTTAATCACGATCCCGCAGTCCGGCATGGAAAGGTCTCCGCTGCCGACCAAACCGATGTCGGTGCCCGAGGTGTCCAGCGTGTAGATGCAGCCCGAGGCTGGCCCATTGGCTGCCACGGCGACCGCACTGACGATCATCGAGTTCAGGTGGAAGAGCCGCATGAAGTAGGTTGGGGCGCTCTGGGTCGCGAGCACACGGTAGCCGCCGGAGACGATGCTCTCCGTGACGGTATAGCCGTGGGTCCCGTCGGTGACGCCGTTTTGCGCGGCGATTGCCAGGGCCGCGGCGCTTGAATCGCCGTAGTTCGCCTCCTGGGCCGCGGCGATGGCGCCGGCATCGGCTGCAGTTTGAAGAATCCGCTTGGCGCGAAACAGAGTGCCCACATCGACGGCGAATCCCGCCATGCCGCACAGACAGAAGATGCTAAGCGCGAGGATGATCGTGGTCTGCCCACACTGGTCGCGGAATCGATTCACTGCACGCACTCTCCCACTCTGCAATCCCGTTCGCCGGCTGCTACGCCGACGGCGCGGACAGGCCTATGCGACCCTTATCGGCAGAATGGCGGAGAAGGTTAGGCGGCGCTCATAATGGCACGGCTTTTCAAGCGCCAGAGGACGGCGCTGCGCGGAGAGTTTTTCAGCTCGATGGGTCTGTACGGCCCAACCTTACGCTACTTCGCTCGCTTGTACTCGGTCATGCCGGAGATGCCGGGGGTCTGGATGGTCTTTGTGTCGCTGTCGTACTTCAGGTCCAGCGTGCCCACGGCCATGGGAACATGCAGCGCCCCGTCGCTGTAGGTGGCCTGGATGGGCTGGTCCTGCGGCCCAACGATCTGGTACTGATCGTTGCTGCCGCGCGTGATCTCCAGGGTGTCCATGCTGTTGGCTGTGTTCACCCATTTGCCGATGAACTCCGAGCCGGGCCTGGAGCAGCCGATGGCCAGGGCCACGGGAAGCAGGATGGATGCGATCGCCGTGCGAATGATGCGCATGTTGTTCTTCCTCCGCTTGCTGCTTGTTACTTACACCTGGCGGGCGAGCACCAGTGTGATGTCGTCGGGCTGCTCGGCGGCGCCGATCCACGCATCGAGCGCGAGCATCACCTGGGCGGAGATAATGTGCAGCGGCTGGTCGCGGTAGCGGGCGACTACTTCCATCAGACGCGCTTCGCCGAACTCGCCGAAGTCATTCTCCGGCTCGGTGATGCCGTCGGAGTAGGCGACGAGGATGTCGCCGGAGCGCATCTGGATGTGGCCCTCGTCGTAGCGCACGCCGTCCATCAGCCCCACGACGGTGCCGCCCATATCCAGCCGGCGCGTGACGCCGTCGCGGCTGAGGACGATGGGCGGGAGGTGGCCGGCGTTGGAGTAGGTGAGCTGCGCGGTGGCCACGTCGTAGTGGGCGAGGAAGAGCGTGGCATATTTTTCCGGCTGCGTGCTGCGATAGAGATGGCGATTGAGCATGGAGAGTATCCGCCCGGGGGACTCAAACAGCTTGCCGCTGTCCCCTACGCGGTCCTCGCGGCTGGAGCCCATCGATGCGACGGCGTTCTCGCTGTAGACCAGGTCCTCGCCGGCCAGCCGATAGGCGCGCACGGCGGAGTGCAGGGTCGCCATCAGCAGCGCCGCGGAGATGCCCTTGCCGCTGATGTCGCCCAGCGCGATGCCGACGCCGGACTCGCTGCCCGGAGTGCCGTCCGGGTTGTCGGGGTGATGGAAGACGAGGAAGTCGTAGTAGTCGCCGGAGACGATACGTGCCGGGCGGCAGATGCCATGCAGTTCCAGCGTGGGCAGGTTGTGCACACTGTGAGGAAACAGGTTGGCCTGCACCTCCTGAGCAATAGTGAGCTCGCTCTGCAGGCGTTCCTTCTCCTGCTCTTCGACCAGCAGCCGCTCGAGCGATGCGGTCATGCCGTTGAAGGAGCGTGCGAGCTCGCCGAGCTGGTCCTGCTTGGCGCTCTGGGCGGCGGGAATACGGCGCACGAAGTCGCCATGGTCCACGCGCTGCGTGGCGGAGTAAAGCTCGTGGACCGAGGTGGTGATCTGGCGGCTGAGGCGGAGGGAAGCCCAGAGGGCCAACACCTCAATGAGCGCGAAGAGGACGCACAGTGCGACCATCTCAACGCGATGCCGGCGAGTGACGAAGCCGTCAAACGACGATCCGAAGAGCTGACGGTAGAGCAGCGACGGGCGTGAGTGAACCTCGATGTTGATCCTGGCCGGGAAACGGACGGGCTGACCGGTGTCCCAGTCGGTGGTATCCAGACTGGAGAGGAAGGGGACGCGAAAGTCGTACAGACCAGCGCTGAGAGGCTCGGCCCCGCCGTAGACCGGCCTGCTGTGGAATCTGCTACCGGAGGCGCCCCCGGGGTTGGCTCCGCCGGAAGACTGCGGGGCGGAGGCCCTGGCTCCGGCAGGCGTAGCGTGGGAGCTGACGGGCGTCACCCCGGTGAGGCTGACGCGTCCAAGTCCCCTCGCCATCAGATCCAGCAGCGCGCTATCGACCGGCAGGCTAGTGACCGAGCTGAGAATGCCGTGGCCCTCGACGGTGCGCTGGTCGATGGCGACGAGATAGAGATCTTCGCCATCCAGCACCAGGCCATGAAACTCATTGCCATGCAGGTCCGCGGCCCACGGGGGAAGGTTGAG
>Ga0182024_10007321_pt1 | contig 23816 bp, 22 predicted proteins | sample P32metaG_FD_120480 | JGI IMG/M metagenome (GOLD analysis project Ga0182024, IMG submission 120480) | Permafrost microbial communities from Stordalen Mire, Sweden - P3-2 metaG (Illumina Assembly) | ecosystem: Environmental > Terrestrial > Soil > Wetlands > Permafrost | place: Sweden: Stordalen... | reverse complement strand
CTACTTGATGGCGCGGGATACGCCCGAGGGGCAAGAATTCTGCCGCCGCTTCCCGAACCTCGCGATTCTGTCTCCGCCGTTGTTCCTCCAGACCCTGCGCGACGCCGCGACTGCCACGCTCTGAGAAGTTCCAGCTCGCTCACATTCGCCGCGTCCCCGTGTCTCCGCGTCTCCGCGTCCTTCTGTCCGTCCCCCCTTCGTGCCTCCGTCCCTTCCCAAATATTTCTGTTGAACTCGCTGGGGTGCTTCGGATACATTCCTGCCTGACAATTTGTGATTCGCTGAACTTGCGAATCGTCCTGCGAGATCGAATTACCACCTCGGCATCTGCCGAGTTTCGCATTCGGGACGTTCGCCGGGGTCTGGGTCCTCGCAAGCGGGGTTCGGCACTCCGATGTCGGCAACTGCAACCGAGTCATCATTCATTATGACGCTCGTCATTCCTGTTTCATCTGATGTGGAATCCAAGCTGCGGGAGCGCGCTGCGGCCGAGGGCGAAGACCCGACGGAATACGCCGCCCGGCTTCTCGCCCAAGCCGTTTCCCGGCCCTCGGTCGAGCAGTTGCTCGCCCCTTTTCGCAAACAGGTGGCCGACAGCGGCATGGATGACGAGCAAGTCGATGAATTCTTTCGCGAGCAACTCGATGCCATCCGTCGCGATGCGAAGGCGAATCCGACGTGAGCATCCCCGTCGTCTACGACACGATGCTCTTTCTCCAAGCCGCCTCCCGACCTGATCGGACGCACGCCACTTTTCGCGCGATCCGCGAACGAAGCGTGACGTTATGCCTCAGTGCCCGGTTGTTGGCGGAAGTGCGCGATGTCCTGACGCGGGCCGAGGTGCGCGCCAAATTCCACGCACTCGTCCCCGAAGCGGTTGACGCATTTATCGAGGACATCGCGGGATTGGCATCGTTGTACGACGTGATCCCGGCCGTCTTTGCCTGGCCGGCCCATCCAGATGACGATCACGTCTTCGACTTGGCCATTCATGCCCGGGCCCGATATCTGGTCACGTGGGAAACGCGAATTCTGAACCTCGCCACGACGGCTTCGCCAGCGGCCCAAACGCTACGACAACTCGCGCCGAATCTCGCCATCATCAATCCAAAGGCATTCGCGGACCTGATTCGGGCGGGATTACCCGATCGCGAGCGTTCGTAGCTTGCCGCCCTGCCCTTACACCCTTGCTTGTCCCTTCCTCCAGATTTCTGTTGAACTTGCTGGGGCGCTTCGGATACATTCCCGCCTGACAATTTGTTGATTCGCTGAACTTGCGAATCGTCCTGTGAATCTGAATTACCACCCCGGCTCACGCCGGGTTTCACACTCGGGACGTTCGCCGGGTCCGGCTCCGCGCAAGCGGGGTTCGACGCCCGGCGGATGAGCCGGGTGCAAGCGCTGTGGTAAGCGCAGATTCACGGTGAGTCCGCCGGATGGTGGGCCCCGTTTCCGCGTTTTGCCACCGTGGCATATCCAATCGGGGATCTCAGAACATTCACCACGCCGACGGAACTCCAGATCGGGGAGTTTTACCGTGGGCATCATTGGCGTAGCGCAAGAGCACGGAGCCGCCGATGCCGTAAATCGTGCCGCCCGCATCGACCCGGTGACGCGAAGCGTTGGGGATCGCCATTCCGTTGCCGGAAATGCAGCTTATTCGTTTAACGAGATACGCGCCGCGCTCTGCGACTTTGCACGCCGCGGCGGCCCTGCGCCAGACGAATACACATCACTTCAATGTTTGATGGATCGGATCGCTGTCTCGCGTGCGAACGGAACTATTTCCGACGCGATGAACGATTCTCTGTGGGACTCTATCGGCGAGGCGGGGTCGCCGCAGACCTTAATGGGCTTCATCTACCGAAAGCCTCACGGCTACCACGGCGATTTCGAGATCATCGACAAGTTCTACCGAAACTGGGTGAATCCTCAGCCACACCTTGCGCGTTGGGATTCTTGGATTCAATCGCTCGACGCGACGCAGGCCGTCCGTAATCGGAAGGCCTTCTTCACGAATCTTGTCTGTTCTCTGGACAGCAGCGCCGCTCCCCAGATCTTGATCGTCGGGAGTGGACCGTGCCGCGATCTTCGTGAGGCATTTGAGATGGACCCGCATGCATTCAGCGCGACGTGTGTCGATACCGACCCGCGCGCAAACGCGTACGCACGCGAACTGCTCAACGGGTATGGGGATCGGGTGGCGTTCGTCGAAAAAAACGCGCTGCGCATCAACTTCAATGAGGAGTTCGACGTCGCGTGGTCCGCGGGGCTTTTTGACTATCTGGATGATCGGCTGTTCGTCGTAGCGTTGAGGCGCATGTATCGGGCGGTTCGTCCACCCGGGAGCGCGATAATCGGGAATCTTTCTCTATTCAACTCGTCGCGCGCCGCGATGGAATGGGCCAATTGGCGGCTGTTCCATCGAAGTCCGGAGCAGCTCCTTCAACTCGTGCATGATGCCCAACTGAGTAACGCCGGAATCGATATCAGTTCGGAACCGTTGGGCGTGAATCTCTTCATTACAATTGTGAAGCAGCAAGGAGATACGGGATGTTGACGCATGAGGCTCCATCCGCCTCCGAGGTTCGCCGACAATTGCCACCGAACTGCCACTCTCGCTCGACAATGGTGGGCTGCATCCTCTTGCTGGTGACAATATCAGCGTGGCTCGGACTGACTGCTGGCGTTGCTGCAGTACACCCGTGGTGGCTGAAGTTTCCGATTGGCTTGGCGGCCGGGGTTGTCTCATCTCTCTGCTTCGTCGTCGGACATGATGCCTGCCACGGAAGCCTGACTCGGCAAGCGTGGCTCAACAAAGCCATCGGTCGGATCGCGTTTCTTCCGAATCTTCACCCGTTCGCATCTTGGGAACACTCCCACAATGGCCTGCATCATGGATGGCCGAATGTGCGGGGAAGGGACGTGGTCTATGTGCCGTTCTCGAAGGAGGAATACGATCGATTGCCTTGGTGGCGACGACGCGCAGAGCGCATTTTTCGGACGCCATTCGGGCCGGGACTGTTCTATTTTTTCACCGTTTGGATTCCTCAAGAGATGTTCCCGACGGCCCAGCACTTCCCAACCGGCAGCCGCCGGCATGCGTTCGAGTGGGACCGGCGAGTGGTCCTCGCCTTCCTGGCTGTTTGGTGTCTCGGCTTAATTGCGCTTGCCCAGCGATGGCACACCGACATCGCCATAACGCTTCTATGCGGCGTGCTTGCCAACTTTGCGATGTTCAACGTGATGATGGGCGTGGTTTCGTTCCTGCACCATACTTACCCCGATGTCCCGTGGTACGACGGCCCGGCCGAGCACGACTTCTATCGCTCGCAAATTCGATCGACGGTGCATCTGAAACTACCGAGGATCGCCGAGATTTTTCTTCACGATATCCTGCAGCACACCGCCCACCACGCCGACCCACGAATCCCGCTGTACCACCTTGCTGAATCTCAAGCGTGCCTTGAACGCGAATTCGGCGCGGACATTGTTGCCGAGCCGTGGTCCTGGCGTGGCTACCTTCGGGTCTTCCGAATTTGCCGGCTTTTTGATTACAACGAACATCGTTGGGTGGACTATGACGGCACGCCGTTGACCAACTCCTTGCTGTCAGTGGCAAATTTGGTGAGAGAACATGCCGCGGGGCTGCCTTGAAATACGACCTGACGTATTTGGAAAACTTCGGAATAGCCATTCGGATCGCAGCTTGCCGAGGCGTCGCTACTGAATCGAGCATTCCGTGAACGCCAGCGGCGATCATTTGATTCTTCAGGAAGGATTTGCTTTGGTTACGACACACACTGAATCCGCAAGGGAGTTACAATATGGTAGACTCAACGACCCCCAAGAGGCCCGATTCAACGGTCGGCCGTACATTATATGACTTACTGGCGGGCTATCCAGGATGGATGAAAACGTCCGCACTTTTGGCAATGTTTTTTGTTGCCATCGTCCTGTCCGGGGCAATCATAAGCATGTTTTATTTGATTTATCGCGCCAATCGGGGCGATGTGGTGATGTGGCACGGACAGCCGCTTCTATGGGTCCAGCGCACTTTCGACCGGAATTATGTTGAACCGGATTTTCTCGAGTTCGTGAGCGGTGATGCGACCGAACACTGGACGATGCATCCGGAACAGGGTCGGGTAAAGACCGGTGTGCAGAATTTCGTCATTCCCTCTGGAGTCGGTCGATACACATTGAGTGCCGAATGCATCGCGGTATCGCCTTATGTTGAAAATCCCGACAGCAGCGTCCATGACAAAAACTACCGATGGGCAACAGCCCATGTCCCGGGGGGCTCGTACCAACCGGGCGAGAGCGTTCCGATTAGTTGCTCGCTCGGAGCGGGCGCAGCTCCTGAAACATTCGCGGTTGTGCGCGTTGCCGTTCACCCTCAGAGTCCATGAAGGCCCGCCGCATCGGATAACCGGTTGCTCCTGTATCGAGATTTCGCGAACTTCTCTGCCCGAGCACTGACGGTCTATCCCGCATTATAACCGCTTCGGAGCAGTGGTTGCCCTCGTCCGTCGCCGAATCGCAATGGGCCATCGCATTCAGGAATCCGAATAATGGGAGGAGCCAAGGTGGTGGCGACCAGGGCGGCGGAGCTGCTGGACTTGGAACCGGCTTGGGAGCTTCCCGCGTCACAGGCTGAGGGAATCACGACAATTTGCGCGACGGGATCGAGTCCATCGGATGAGTCGACGATTATCGTGTCATTCAAATTGGTCGTCGGGCAGAGGATCGCCGAGGGGGACCTGGTGGCGTGTTTGGATTGCGACAAGGCGCTGTTCGATCTGGCATCCCCGGTGAGCGGGACGATTGAGCACGTGTACGTGCGGCCAGGGCAGACGATCCGGGTGGGCACGCCGATGGTCGATGTGCGGACGGAAGGCGAGGGGCAGCGGAGGAAGCGCGTGACTCGCGAGGAAGTCGGAACGCCGCGGCTGAAGCGCGGGTGAGGGCAGGTTTCACGATCCGTGTAGCCGGGGAGCTTGCTCCCCGTATTGACGCGAATACCGGGAGCAAGCTCCCCGGCTACACGAGTGACGGACCGATCGTTTGAAACGATCTCCCATCCCCGCTATCGTCAACCCGTTATGAAAATTGCGGTCATGCCGGGGGATGGCGTTGGGAAGGAAGTCGTGCCGGAGGGGCTGAAAGTCCTCAAGGAAGCGGGGCGGAAGTTCGGCTTCACGTATACCACGACCGATTATCCCTTTGGCGCGGAATATTACCTGGAAAAGAAGATCACGCTGCCGGATTCGGCGCTGAAGGAGCTGGCGGCGCACGATGCGATCCTGTTCGGCGCGGTGGGCGCGGATCCGCGCGGGTCGGCGCAGATTCCGCAGGGGCTGATCGAAACCGAGATCCTGCTGAAGATGCGGTTCGAGCTGGACCAGTACATCAATCTCCGGCCGACCAAGCTGCTGCCCGGCGTGCCGACGCCGCTGAAGAACGCGGGGCCGGGCGATATCGACATGGTGATCGTCCGGGAGAACACCGAAGGGCTTTACTGCGGCAACGGCGGGTTTCTCTATAAGAACACGCCGCACGAGGTGGCCAATCAGATCGAAGTGACGACCCGGCGGGGGGTCGAGCGGGCGATTCGCTACGCGTTTGAATACGCGAAGCAGTTCGGCCGCAAGAAGGTGACGCTGGTGGCCAAGACCAACGTGCTGCGCTTCGCGCACAACCTGTGGCTGCGGGCGTTCGAGGAAGTGAAGAGCGAATACCCCGCGATCGCGACTGATTACCATCACGTGGACGCTTGCACGATGTATATGGTGACCAAGCCGCAGATATATGATGTGATCGTGACGACCAACATGTTCGGCGACATCATTACTGATCTGGGCGCCGCGATTCAGGGCGGCATGGGAATGGCCGCCAGCGGCAATCTCAATCCGACGCGCCAGGCGGCCAGCATGTTTGAGCCGGTGCATGGCAGCGCGCCGGACATTGCGGGAAAGGGCTACGCCAACCCCATCGCGACGTTTTTGTCTGTCGCGATGATGCTGGAATTTCTTGGACAAGGCGCGGCCGCCCGGTCCATTCAGAAAGCTTGCCAGGACGTGGTTGCCGACAAGAAGAATCACACCCGCGACTTGGGCGGCACGGCCAATACGGTCGACGTCGGCAATGCGGTTTGTGCGAAGATGGCATCCTAGAATTTGAAGTGTTGTGGGTTGTTGATTGTGGGTTGATTGTTGGACCGGCCGGTTTGCGGCAAATGGATTCCGACCGACAACCCACAACAAACAACCTACAACCAACCACCTATGCCAGAACAACTCCTTATCATCGGTTCCGGCCCCGCCTCATGGACCTGCGCGATCTACGCGGCCCGCGCGAATCTCAATCCATTGGTCTACGAGGGCGCGATCACGCATGAGAACCAGCAGCGCGGCACGCTGCCGCTGGGGCAACTGAACCTCACGACCGAGGTGGAGAATTTCCCCGGCTTCCCCGAGGGCATCCTCGGCCCGGAACTGATGATCCGATCGCGGGAGCAGGCGACGCGGTTCGGCACACGCGTCGTCACCGACGACATCGTCTCGGTGAACCTCAAGGGGCGGCCCTTCACGGCAATCGACTCCACCGGCAACGTGATTGAGGCCCACGCGATCGTTATTGCGACCGGGGCCAGCGCGAACTATCTCGGGCTGGATTCCGAGCACCAGTACAAGAATTTCGGGGTGTCTGCGTGCGCCGTTTGCGATGGGGCGCTGCCGCGGTTTCGCAATCAGCCGCTGGTCGTCGTGGGCGGGGGAGACTCGGCGGCCGAAGAAGGCAGTTATCTCAGTAAGTTTGCCAGCACGATCCACCTGGTGCATCGGCGAGAGAAACTGAATCGCGCCAGCCCGATCATGGCCGATCGCATCTTGGGCAATCCGAAGGTGAAGCCCGTTTGGAACAGCGCGGTGGAAGAGGTGCTGGGCGAGACGATCACCAACGCCGCGACCGGCGAGAGGCTGCCGCACATGACCGGCGTACGGATTCGGAATCTGCAGACCGGCGACACGCACACGCTTCCGGCTGCTGGCATGTTCCTGGCGATCGGTCACACGCCGAACACCAAGTTTCTCAACGGACAACTCGATGTGGATGACAAGGGCTTTGTCGTGCTGAAAGACCCGTTCCGCACGACCACCAGCGTCGAAGGCGTCTTCGCGGCGGGGGACGTGGCGGATCCAACTTACAAGCAGGCGATCACCGCGGCGGGAATGGGATGCAAAGCGGCGCTGGATGCCGAGCGCTGGCTGGCGGCGCGCGGCGTGCATTGAGCTTTCACTTCTGGGGGCAGACCTACCGCTGTCGTCCCATGATCAGCAGCGCGATGGTGAATGCCTGAAGAAACAGCGCCGCCAGGATCGCAGGCAACGGTTGCTGGCGGTAGATGAAGTAAGCCAGCACCAGCACTGCCAGCGCGACGATCTGGACGATCCCGGCGAGCAACTTGCTGAGCGAAAAGTCCGGCTCGTGCGTGTCGCGGCGTCGCTGGAGTTCCTGGAGGATCTGCTCGGCAAGCTCCTCGAGCCGGGCGGTGGAGGGGATGGGGACAGGTCCCTGCGAGTCGCCGACACGCTGGGGATCGGTATTGCCCACGCTCGCCGCCGCGGCGGCGGCACGTTTCTGGGCGAGCATCTGCATCAATGGCTTGGCCGATGCCACGGATTTGGGGCCTCCGGTCGTCGCCCGTTTTGACCAGGGGACGGACGGCGACGGGGCTGTCGCGTGCATGGGCGCGGCCGGTTCCGGCGCGGCGTCTTCTTCCGATTGGGAATCGTCTTCCGATTCAGTCTCGCGCCCGGGCTTTGCAGCTTCCGGGGCTGAAGCGTGTCGCATCAGCGCTTCCCGTGCGATCACGTCCATCGCCTCGCGCAGGCTCGACACCACCGCGTCCGGCACCGTCAGCATCAACTCCCGCGCCGAACTGGAAGGGGGAAGCTTGGCGTCCTTGTACCAGATCGTCCGGCACCCGGCCGACTTGCCCGCCTCGATGTCTCGCGGCGCGTCGCCGATGACCCAGCTTCTGGCCAAATCCAGCGCCAGCTTCTCGGCCGCCTGGTGGATCATCCCCGCGGCGGGCTTGCGCAGATCGCTCTCCTTTGCATACTCTGCGACTGTCCCTTCGGGATGAAACGGGCAGAATTCATGCCGATCGATGACCGCCTGCGGGTTGTGATCGGCCAACAGCTCATCGAGCCGCGCATTGACGCGATGCACGTCGTCCTCGGTGAACATCCCGCGCGCCACGCCGCTCTGGTTGGAGAAGACGACCACCGCATACCCCAGGGACCGAACCCGCGCCACGATTTCCGCCGCCCCATCCACGAGGACAACTTTGGACGGGTCCCCGAGGTATCCATCGCTGACGATCAGTGTGTTATCGCGATCAAAAAAGACGGCCGGTCGCTTCATCCGCGCGATTATGACCGCGGGGCGGAAAGGATCAAGACGGAGGCCATGAGGGGCTGGTCAGCTTCTGGGCGGGTGCCATCCAACCGAACACCAGGCGCGCCGTGCGTGAACGAGCGATGGGCGATTCAGATTCAACGCCGCCACCGTGGCGCGGCCGCACGGCGTGGTTCTGACGATCAAATCGCCAGCCGACGTCCATCGAAAATGCACACCCCACTGCTGGCGACGCGGATCAAACAGGCGTGTCATTTCGCCGCTTATTATGTCGGGCGCCGCGATGCGATCGGCTTTGTGATCATTGCATAGCGAGCACGCGAGCCAAAGATTCTCTTCCTCATTGGGGCCGCCTGGCGACTGAGGGATGATGTGATCGATCTCCATTGGCGTGCCGACGATCGCTTCGGCCGTCAGGCAATAGCCGCATCGATATTGCGCTGTCCGCGCCACCCGCTCGCGCAATACGGCCGGAATATAGCCGCTGCTCATGGGCTGCCACTCGGATCGGCGACGTCCAAGCCCCGTTCCCGGAGCAACCGTGCGGCTTGGGCGCGCACGAGCATCGCGCGCTCATACTGAAGCACCAGTGCAGAAAGCGTCTCGCCCTCGGCGGCGGTGAGTCCATCGCGCTGGCGCTTAAGATGTAGCGATTCCAGGGCCTGCGCGACGTCGGACGGCAGGTGACTTTGAGCCGCGCGCGCCAGTGCTTCGTTGTCCAACAGTTCCAGCGGTGCAATCGCTGCCGCCAGGTCTTTGGAGAGTCCTTGATTTCCGGGCACGGCGTTAGCAAGCAGGTCAAGGGTTTCGTCCTCGACCGAGCGGTCCCGCTCCGCTGCACGATGTTTGATTTGCTCGTACAGCAATTCGGGGATGCTAAGTGTGAGGCTCTGGACCGTCATGTCGCACCTTGTGAGAAGAATTCTAGCATTCGGTTGCTTGGGCGGCCATCTTGTAGATCGAGGGGCAGCCTCGATCTACAGGTGCTTCTTCACGAATTCCCACGCGGCCTCGTCATTGAACTCGTGACGGCCTTCGAAGATCACGTAACGAAATCGCTCGGCCATGCCGAGGTTCGCGTAATACGCTTCTGAAAGAGGCGCAAGGAGCTTGCCGGGCTCGCGGTGGTCGGCGTCGTCCTGGCTGCCGGCCTGGATCTCCAAAGCGCGCGGGCAGATCAGCGCGACGATGTCGCTGTCGCGGAAAAGCGTGAAGCGATCCTTGAAGCGGAAGTCGCTCGGCACCGAGAGCTCGTCCCGCTCGTAGCGGCCTTCCTGTACGCCGTAGTAGCAACTGGAGACTGATACCTTGATTCGCGGATCGATCGCGGGAGTGACCAGGGCGTAGTAGCCGCCGTACGAGAGCCCGACCATTGCCACCCGGCTCGGATCGATCTCGGGGCGCTTCAGGATCACGTCGAGACTGCGGGTGATCTTGGCGATCTCCACCGCGGTCAGGCTGGTGCCGATTAGGCGCAGCCGTTCGTCGGTTTTGTTGCGGATGTCCTTGGGATATCCCGTGGCGGCGAAGAGATGTTGCGCGGCGAAGACCGCATATCCGAGCTTGACGCCGCCGCGGACCATGTCGTGGTAGTTGGCTCCGCCGTGGAACAGCGCCACCTCCGGCGAGCCTCCACCGCCATGCATGGCGATCACCAGCGGAGCCTTGCCGGCAACCCCCTTCGGGACAATGTAGATGCCCTCGGCATGCACGGCGGGCAGGATTGGGATCGATGCACGGTAGTAGGTGCCAATGCCGTCTTCCCCGATTCGATCGAACGTCGGCGCGTCCTTCGGCACCTCGCCGGGCGGCGGATAGCCGATGCTCTCGCAGAACGCCTTTCGCAACGGCTCGGCGGATTTCTCGAATGCCGCCGGCGAGGAATAGTCCGGGCGAAAGATCGCATGAAGCCGGCCCTCATCCCGTTTCATGGCAAGGATGTATTCATCCAGTTCCTTGGCCTGCTCTGCGCGCAGCGGATTCGACGCAGCCACGTCCTGTTCAAGGTAGGGTTGCGTTGCGGTTTTGTCTTGCGCGCCGGCCACGGCGCAGGCACATAGCAGACTCGCGGTCATCAAATGGAAGAGGGATTTCATTGGTGGGTCGTTTCAGTTTGTTGGAAGACCAAGCGAATGGGAGGGCGAGGCTCCCGCCGAGCCGCTCATTCGAGCGAGCTTCGGCTCGGCGGGAGCCTCGCCCTCCCCGATGCAGGCAGATGCGACTTCCAGGACTATGGATCCGAGCGTTTCAGCAGCGCGAGCACCTCATCGAGCTTTCCCTCAAGGCGCGTCAGTTGCCGGCGAATTTCGTCAGTGGATGGCGAGGGCGCGGCGACCGGGCTGTTGGTTCGCAGGTGCGAGACCGGGGAGGGCTGGATCTTCTGCGGCGTGTCGGTGGCCGACAGTTCCAAGGGGCCAACGTCTTCCAAATGGGCCGGGCGATCAACCATGGCGGGATCCATTCGCTGTTTTATTGGAGTCCCATCCGTTGAATGTGCTCGTCAACCAAGGCCTGGATCTGATCAAAGCTGAGGCTTCCCTTCACGATATAATCGTTCGCCCCGAGTTCGGCGGCGCGCTGCTTAAATTCGGCCTCAGGCAGCGCCGAATACATCAGCACGATGACCTTTTTGCACCGGGCATCCTGGCGGATCCACTTGAGCACATCGAACCCACTGACCCCCGGCATCATGACGTCGAGGAATACCACGGTGGGCTGGCAATTCTGAAGATAAACCAGCGCTTCCTCGCCGCTCTCAATGCATTGAGCGGCGTACCCGGATCGCGACAGCAAACGAGCTAAGGTACGACAGACAAGGACGTTGTCGTCGACAACCAGCACATTTGGGCCGGGCTCGGCGGGGGCCATGGAGGGGCGCAACTTATCATGCGTTTGCGGTGATGGGGAATGGTTAAAACTTGCGCCTCAAGGAATTCGTGGTGGATGTTTCCAGTTCGAGGGATATAGTGGCAGACGGGGTAACGTGGGCAACAAGTCTATCGCACGAATTTTGGTGGTTGATGACCACGCCGATACCAATCTGGCGGTGGCAAAGCTTCTTGCGCAGAAGGGTTATGACGTTCAGACCGCCGAGAGTTGTGCCGCCGCGGTGGCTGCCGCCAAGCTGGGCGTGGTGGACCTGCTCCTGTGCGACCTTGGCCTGCCCGATGGCGATGGGTGCGATCTGCTTCGGGAACTCCGCGCCGCCTATGGTCTGGACGGCATTGCCATCACCGGCTCCGGTGAGCCCGAAGACGTAAGCCGGTGCCTGGACGCCGGGTTTGCCGCGCATATCTTAAAGCCCGTTCATTTTGAGCGCCTCGCCGCTATGATCGAGAACGTATTGTCGAATCGCGGTCAGCGCAATTAATCACCGGGGTTGGGCGCTGCGGCCGCAGGGTTCCGCGTCTTTTCGCCCTCACCCCGCTCCGATGCCACCATTGGATCCCATCACCAGGACGAGTTTGCTGCTTTCACGTCGCAAGTTGATTTTTGCGGGCTTGGCCGCGGGGATTGTGCGCGTGCCGTGTCTCGAAGCGCTTGCGGACGACGCGGCTTCAACGCGTCCGTCAGCCGAGGCGTTGATCCTCGGTGCTCCCTTGACGCACTCGGACTGGATGCTCAAGCCGGGCATCCCGTGGGGTGCTGCTGGCGTTCGCCATATGCTCGATGCCTGCAAGGCGTGCGGTTGGACGCGAATTTACTGGCGAGCCCTCGATGGTGGACGCGCCCTCTATGACAGCAAGCTGCTCCGGCCCGGCGGGAAATGGGACGAGGACAGCTTTTGGAGCCCCGCCAACCCGCAAGACCGCGCGCTTTCAGTGCGGTTCTCCGGGAATCTGCCGGAGGAAAAGCGAAAGGCCGTCCTGGCGAAGTTCAACGCGTTGGATTACGTGCATTTTGATCCGCTTGCCGAGGCCGTCCGGTACGGCCGCCAGGTCGGGCTGCAAATTCACGCGTGGGTCACCATCAACGAAGACGATCATGGCTGGGGTCTGACCAGCGAATTTTCCCGAGCCCACCCTCAGTTTCGTTGGCGGCGGCGCGACGGCACAGCCTACCGATCGCAACTCAGCTTCGCCTTTGACGAGGTGCGCAAATACAAGCTGGCCATCCTGGATGAAATCCTGCGCAGCTATCCCGTGGACGGGTTGTTTCTTGATTGGATTCGCACCGGCGACGTGCGCGACAACCCTCAGACCGATCCGCAAGGCGTGGCCAACAGCGGCTACGAAAAGCCGCTAATCGAGCAGTTCAAGCAGAAGTTCGGGATCGATCCGCATGATGTGCCCAATGGCGATGAGCGGTGGGTGCAAGCGCGGGCCACGCCGCAGACGCAATTCATGCGGGAGGCGCGCCAGCTTGTCCGCAAACGGCGCGGCGCGATGCCGTTGGCGGTGCTCGTCGGGCATCCCTGGCACTATCGCGGCGAAATGGATCCGATCGACGGAAACCTGCGGGGGCTATTGCTCGACGTTCGGACGTGGGCGCGGGAGGGGCTGATCGATGCGGCCGTTGCCGCCGGCTACTACCGGCCCGGCGGGAACGCCGAAGCTGCCTATCGCGCGTTGCGCGCCGAGACCGAGCAGAAGATCGACGTTTGGACCTACGCGTGGGTGCCATCTACGGTGGCCCAATTCAAGGAAGACTCGGCGCTGGCGCGGCGCGTTGGCGCACGGCAGATCCTGCTGTGGGAAGCCGACTACATCGACGACCGGCCGAACGCCGCCGAATTGAAGGCGGCTATGTCCGAGGCGGCGGGGCGATAGCGTTACGGGCGCCCGGTGCGGCCGGCAAGGCTGGCCACGGTGGCGATCAATTCCGACGGTTCGACCGGTTTGGAAATGTGGGTCTGATAGCCGGAAAGCATCGCCTTGGTGCGGTCTTCCGAGCGTGCGTAGGCCGTCAGCGCCACCGCGGGCAAATCGCCCCCGGCTTCGGTTCCGAGCGCGCGCACCTTGCGGATCAATTCGTAGCCGTCTTCTCCCGGCATCCCGATATCGCTGATCAACACATCCGGCCGTTCCCGACTCAACATCGGAAGCGCCTCGGCCGCGGAAGCGGCAACGAATACACGGGCTTCGCAGTCCTCCAGCAGCCTTTGCACCAGCGCGCGGGCATCCGGCTCGTCATCGATGACGAGGATCTTCAAGCCATTCAGCTTGACGCAGGCATCGGCTGGAATGGCCCGGGGATCAGGCCGTGATTGAGGGTGCCGTCGCACTTCCTCCGGCTCGCGCGGGGCGTGAAGAACCGTCAGCGGAAGCACGACGGTAAATGTCGAGCCGTGCTCCAGCCCGGGGCTCTTGGCGTAAATCATTCCGCCGTGCAGCTCGACCAGTTGCTTGCAGATGGAAAGGCCCAGCCCCAGCCCCCCGTGGCGGCGCGTGGTGGAGGAATCGGCCTGACGGAATCGGTCGAAGACCAACGGGAGAAACTCGGGCTTGATGCCTTCTCCGGTGTCGATCACGCTGACTTCAACATTGGAGTTCACCCGCTCGAGCAGCACCTGCACGCGCCCACCCCTGGGAGTGAATTTAATCGCATTGGAGACCAGGTTCCAAAAGACCTGTTGAAGGCGCCCGGCGTCGCCCGAGACCGGGCCGGCAACCGGGTCGAGCACCGTGTGGAGGCGCACTCCCTTGGCATCGGCCGCATGCCGAACCGTGTCGATTGCCGCTTCCACCACCGACCGCAAATCGATCCGCTGGACGTCGAGACGAACCTTGCCGGAGATGATCCGGCTCATGTCCAGCAGGTCGGAGATGATCTGAGTCTGGGCGCGGGCGTTTCGCTCGATGGTGTCCAGGCCCTGCGACAAGTCCGCCGCGTCCGGCGGGGTGGAGCGCAGCACCTGCGACCAGCCAAGGATCGCGTTGAGCGGCGTTCGCAATTCATGGCTGAGGGTCGCGAGAAATTCGTCCTTCATGCGGCTATTGCGCTCGGCGTCGCTCCGCGCCGCCCGCTCGCTGACCAAAAGCCGCTCGAGTTCCTGCTCGGCGCTTTTGCGCTGGGTGACGTCCTGGACGACGCCGAGCATCCCGATGAGTTTCCCGTCCCCGTCGTATTGCCCGCGTCCCTTGGCGGCCACCCAAAGTGCCTTGCCATCGGCGCGGACGACGCGGTACTCGATTTCATAATCACCGCGGTCCGCGACCGATCGGATTGCCAACTCGCGGGCGCGCTCGCGGTCGTCGGGGTGGATGAGGTTGCGCATGGCGTCGCGCGTCATTGTCGGGCCGGGAGGGACGCCGAAGATATCCGCCGCCCGCGCCGACATCGTGAGGATGTCGCTGGCCGGGTCCCAGTACCAGTCGCCCAGGTCGGCGGCGGCCATCGCGAGGCTGAGCCGCTCGGCGGTGTGTCGCAGCTCGGTTTGCGCGCGGCGTTCTTCGGTCACATCGTGCAGCGTCAACATCCCCAGCACGAGGGCGCCATCGCGGTCGCGCACCGGAGTGCCGCTGTAGCTGACGATCAGGTCCATCGGCTTATCCAGCCGGCGCACGCGGACCTCGTAGCCGCTAAAGCGCTCGCCACGCAGGACGCGGGCCATCGGCCATTCCTCAATCGCAAGCGCGCGTCCGTCCAGGACGCTGAGTTGAAAGATCTCTACGAACGCATGGAGGTGCTTTCGCACGTCAGTGACGCTTGCAAACCCGTGCATGCTCAGGGCGGCCCGGTTCCAATCGATGAGATTGCCCTGAGGGTCTGCGATGATCAGGCCCTCGGACATGCTCGAGAAAGCCGCATGCCATTGTGCCAGGCTCGCCTCGGCCGCGTCCTTGGCGGCCCGGAGTTCTTCCTGGGCGCGCTTCTGACCGCTGATCTCGCGGGTCGAGCCGGCGACTGCGCTCACCGATCCGTCCTCGGCGAAGACCGGTGAAAAGATGTACTCGAAACTGCCCGGCAGCCCGGACGGACTGGTGTACGGAGTCTCGTCGCGGACCGGCCTGCCGCTCTGAAAGACCCCTTCGATTTGGCGATGGAGTTTTGCCGCCAGTTCCTCAGGGTACTTCAGGTCGAAAAAGTTCTTCCCCACCGCTTGATCCAGCGTCAGGCCCCATAGGTCGAGCAGGGCTCGATTCGCATAGAGAAAGCGCCCGGCACGGTCGAAGGTATAGGCGAAATCGGTGATTGAAGAGAGCGTGGTGTGGAAGACGCGCGCCTGCTGCTCGATCTTTTGCAGCAGCTCGCGCCGCGCCTGCTCGGCCTGGACCCGCTCGTTGACGGCTTGAAAGTAAACCGAAAGCCCCGACGGCGTCGGATAGGCGCGGACCTCGAACCACGTTTCCAGCGGCGGATAGAATTCGACGAATTGGGCGGTGACCCCGTGGGCGATCGCGCGGTGGTACTCCCGATCGAAGGTCGAGCCAACGGCCTGGGGAAACTCGTTCCAAACGCTTCGGCCCAGCAACTCAGCCCGGGGGCGCAACAGCAGCCGCTCGGCAGCGGAATTCAGGTAGCTAAAACGCCACTGGTGGTCCAGCGCGAAGAACGCGTCCGAGATGCCTTCCAGCACGTCCGCAACGCCTTGGCCCACCGGCGCGGGCGTAGCGGGCGCGATTGTCGAATCCCCTGCCATGAGCCGTGCTCTCTCCTTCGCTGCCAATGTAGGCCAACTGCCACTCCCATGCAGCGCCGGGATTATACGGTGAGACTGCAATCCCGGCGCGGTATCGTGCAACGGAGCCGACCCGAAGGAATGAGGAAGGGACAGGAATGTCCCTGCGGCTAATGGGCAGACAGGAATGTCTACCCCACCAAGTCGCCACAAATACGACTTACACCCAGTCCCATGAAGGATGTACGGAGCCTTTTGAACCCAATCAATGACACATTTCCAGCGGCCGCCGATGAACCAGGCCCTGCAATCCTGCCGCAGATTTTTGCGGCGGATGCGCCGCCAAATGTTTATCTGCGCGATGCGGACGTGCGCCTCCTTGTGGGATTTTTTGCAGGCAAAGGCGTTGCCGCGCTGAAAGAGGAGGACCGGCGCGAGCAGTGGTACGGCGACTGGATCGAGTATCAGAAGCAGCATCAGATCTATGCCCGGCTCCTGTCGCCAGCGCGATACTCGAGCCTCGGCGGAAAGCTCGATCTTCTGAAGCTCACGCGGTTCCTCGAAGTTTTTGGCTATTTCAGTCCGGCGCACGGCTACAGCATTCAGGTCTCGTTCCTGGGATTGTTTTCGATCCTCATGGGTGCAAACGAGGCGCTCAAGCGCGAAGCCGTCGCGGTGCTGGAAGCGGGGGGCTTGCTCGCGTTCGGCGTATCGGAAAAGGATCACGGCTCGGATCTTCTCGGCAACGCGTTTGTCGCGCGCGAGGTCTCGCCGGGCAAGTATGTCGCAAGCGGCCGTAAGTATTACATTGGGAACTCCAACGCCGCCGCGATCATCTCGGTGCTTGCGCGAAAGGAGGATCCTTTGGGAAGCGCCAAGCGTGCGCCGTTTATCTTCTTCTCGCTGCGACCGGGCGAGGCCGCGGGATTTGGTCCGGCCCGCAAGATTCACACGCTCGGCGTTCGGGCCGGGTTTGTCGGTGAGTTCGAGGTGAAGGATCATGCCTTCGACGCTGCCGACACCAGCTCCGAAGGCCGCGACGCGTGGGATGCGATGTTCGGAACGGTGGCGCTCGGCAAATTCCTTCTCGGGTTCGGCACGATTGGAATCTGCGAGCATGCGTACGAGGAGGCCTCGGCCCATCTGCGCCAGCGCCGCCTGTATGGCAAACCCGCCATTCACATGCCGCACCTACGTTCGACGATGGCGCAGGCATATGCGCGGCTCGCGGCGATGAAGCTGTATGCCTACCGCACGCTCGATTACGTGCAGTGCGCCAGCTCCGCGGATCGCCGATATCTTTTGTTTACCTCGGTTCAGAAAGCGCGGGTGAGCACTGAAGGCGTGAAGGTGATGGCGTTGCTTTCGGAGTGCATCGGCGCCAAAGGCTTCGAGGCCGACACGTATTTTGAAATGGCCCTGCGCGACGCCCAGCTTTTTCCGTCGGTGGAAGGAAGCACTCACATCAACCTTGGCCAGGCGGCGCGGTTCATTCCCCGCTATTTCTCGCGGCCGGATCGAAGCGTGGCGAATCCGCCCTCGCTGTTCGGCGGCCATGTTGAGCCGGAGGAAAATCCGTATCTGTTGGAAGCTCGGACGGGCGGGATCAACTCAGTCGCGTTCGGCGACGCGTTGGCGGCGTATCGCGGCTTTTCGTCCGCGCCCAACGTCCGCATCTTCGGTCGGCAGGTCAGGTCCTTCCGCTATTTTCTCCGTGCCGCTCGAGCCAGCCGGGTTCCACTGGCCGATGAGCAGATCTCGCTCTCGCTCGGCAATTTCATCGCCACCATCGCGTACGCCCAACTCGTTGCCGAAAACGCGAGGATCCTGGGAATCGCGCCCCCTCTTCTGAACTGCATTTTTCATCTTCTGGTCAATGATCTGAGCGCGCTGGTGCTGACGTTTGCCTCTTCACCAAAGCTAAAGGGAAGCGCCAAGCTTCTGATCCGCCATTGCCTCGCAATCCCCAAGACGACCGATGCGCAGTGGGATTCGATTGGCATTGAGACAGCAAACCACGGATGAACGACAAATTTGGAAGAAAAAGACGGAGAAGTTTGATCCACAGATTGCGCAGATTTTCACAGATTTAAATGCGGCGAAGCGCTGAGCTTTTGGTACTCCTCCTGTATTCCAATCTGCGAAAATCTGCGCAATCTGTGGATCAATCTCTTCTGTGTTTCTTCTCTTCGTGTCCTTCGTGGATCAATCTCTTCAGACCGTGGGACTCGGTTTGCCCATGAGGACCAGCCAGCGGAAGTGCGAAGCGATGGCGGAGAAGATCGACCGGTGGGCGCGGTATTTCACGCCGAAGTCACGGCAGGTCTCCTCGACCACCTTCGACAGCGCCGGATAGTGGACGTGGCAGATCTTGTTCAGCAGGTGGTGCTCGACCTGGAAGTTTAGCCCGCCGAGGAACCAGCAGAGGAACGGATTGCCGCGGGCAAAGTCGACGGTGGTCTGCACCTGATGCACGGCCCAATCCGAATCCATGCGCGCCTTGCCGTTGGCGCCAACCGGCATGGGGAACTCGGCCTCGCCGAGGCAATGAGCCAGTTGGAAAACGACGCTCAGCACGATTCCACTGACGAACGCGGCAATCGCGTAAACCACCAACACCGCCCAGACCGGGTGAAGCAGCATGGGGATGACGAAGGCCAGCGAGAAGAAGACGATCTTCCCGCCGATGAAGACCGCTAGGTCGCGCCCCTTGGGCCGGGGGATCTTGTGGCCTCCGATGTGGCCGACGGCGACGTTGTAGAAGTCGTCAACCAAATGCCATTTCATCGAGAGGAAGCCGTAGAGCATCCACAGGTAGATGCCCTGGAGCCGGTGGAACCAAAGGTGTTTGTCGTGCGGGGAAAGGCGGCCGAGCGGACCGATGTTGATGTCGTCGTCATACCCGCTGACGTTGGGGTAGGTGTGGTGGATGGAATTGTGCTTCCAGTCCCAGAGGTAGGAGCTGCCGCCGATCAGGTCGAGCGTCAGCGCCATCATCCGGTTGACCCATCGGCGTTCGGAATACGCCTTGTGCCCGCCATCGTGCTGGATGTTGAACCCGATGGCCGCCATCGAGAGCCCAAGCAGGATCGCCAACGGCAGCACCAGCCACCAGCTATGCACCGCGAACATCAGCATTATGTAGGCCGCGATGAACCACGCCATGATGCTGGCGGTCTTGAAATACATCTTCGGGCAATCGCGGCGCGATCGTCCCGTTTTCTCGAAATAGGCATCGACGCGCTTGCGCAGTTCGCGAATGAATCGATCGCTACCGGAAAACTTCAACTTTGGAAGGCCGTCATCGGCGGAAGGTTGAGAGACGATCCCGTCCATGGACTGTAATGTTGACAACGAATGGTCCTCGGTTCTGTGGAACTCTCGCGGGCTTTTTGGATCGCGGCAAAGGGTCGTCGTGAAGCCGGTCAGCGCCTTAAGCAGTCCTAATGCATTCTAGGGGTTTTCGGAAGTCGAGCCAACCGTGAAAACGATTTTGTATGAGTATGGATGTGGCCGGCTTAATGATCCGACGTCCACAAGTACCAGAACTTATCGGCGTTTATCCGATCGGCGCTTGACGGCCGCCCGCGGCGCGCCTCACAATACCCTCAACGTCCGTTCCCTGCCCATGTCCTGCCCGCGTCGGCGGTCCAGCCGCGCCCGCAGGAAGGAGTTTCTTGCAATGCGATCACGAATCCCCCGGCCGGTCCCGGCGGCGCTGCTCGTTCTATTTGTTTCCGCTTTTTCTTTCGCCCAGGAACAGAAAGCCGCCGACAAGACTGAATTTATCCGCTTCGTCGATGACAATCACGGCGGCGGCAAACTCGAGACGGCCATTGTCACCTATCGCAACGAAGCCGGCGCTAAGGTGCATTTGGTCGCGGCCATCCACATTGCGGATCAGCCGTACTACGACGGCCTGAATAAAACCTTCAAAGGCTACGATTCGGTGCTGTACGAGATGGTCAAGCCGCGCAATGCCGCCCCTCCGCAGCCTGGCGAGGAACGCACCGGCAGCTTCATCACCGTCATCCAGCGGTTCATGAAGGATACGCTCGAGTTGAAATTCCAACTCGATCAGATCGACTACAACGCCCCCAACTTCGTGCATGCCGACCTGGATTATGAGACGTTCGAGAAGATGGAAGCCGATCGCGGCGAATCGATCTGGACGCTCATGCTTCAGCAGATGCTCAAGCAGATGGCCAACCCCCCGGAGAATCAGCAAGAGATCGGCATCGGCGACCTGCTCAACGCGCTCTCCAGTCCCGATCGCGCCCGGCAGTTGAAGCTCATCCTCGGCAAGCAGTTCGGCGATATCGAAGCCCAGATGTCAGGCTTCGGCGGAACGGTCCTCATCACCGAGCGAAACAAGGCCTGCTTCAAAGTCCTCGACAAGGAACTGGCCGACGGGAAGAAAAACCTGGGCATTTTCTACGGCGCCGGCCACATGAGCGACATGGAACAGCGCCTGCTCGAACGCGGCTTCCATCGCACCTCTGCCGAATGGCGCGTGGGCTGGGACCTGACCGAAGGCGCCGCCCACGCCGATCACCCCGACAACGCCGATCCCGCCCCCAAGCGCAAAGCCCGGCCCAAGGCCGATTCCGATGATGAGAGCGTTGGGCCCAATGGGACCATCAAGATTGAATACCGCGCCGTGCGATAATGAGTTGGGCTTCATTCTTCAAGGTCGACGACCAGATGCAGAAATTTTCCATCGGCGTATTCCTGATCGTTTGGACCGCGGCGGTTGCACTTGGCGGACCGCTGGACGAGGTCTATCACCTCGGGCCCGATTCCGAGGCTCAGAAGGGCGTGCCGGCAGGGAAAGTTGCCGGGCCGACCACGCTGCCGAGCAACGTGTTCCCGAATACGACGCGGAATTATTGGGTGTATGTGCCGGCCCAATACGATCCGAAGAAGCCCGCGTGCCTGATGATCTTTCAGGACGGCCACGCATTCGTAAATCCGCACGGCGAGTACCGCATCCCCTATGTTTTTGACAACCTGATCTACCGGCGCGAGATGCCGGTGACGATCGCCGTCTTCATCAATCCGGGGCACACGCCGCAGCAAACCGAATCGACCGATTCGGAATGGGGCGACCGGACCAACAACCGCGGCATGGAGTACAACACGCTGGACGACAAATACGCCCGGCTCATCGTGGACGAGCTGATCCCGGAGCTGAAGAAATCCTACAGCATCAGCGATAACCCCGACGATCGCGCGATCGCGGGAGCCAGTTCCGGCGCGATCTGCGCCTTTACCGTCGCGTGGCAGCGGCCCGACCAATTCCACAAAGTCATCAGCACGATCGGCAGCTTCACCAACATCCGCGGCGGGCACGTCTACCCCGACCTCATCCGCCAGTCCGAAACAAAACCGATCCGCGTCTTTCTTCAGGACGGCGTCAACGACAACCGGGGAATGCGCGACAAAGGCCCCGACGCCAAATACGACCCGAAGTGGGACTGGCACGCCCAGAACATCAACATGGCCGCCGCACTGACCGAGAAGCACTACGACGTGAACTACGCCTGGGGCATCGGCACCCACTCCAACAAGCAAGGCGGCGCCATCATGCCCGACATGCTCCGGTGGCTCTGGCGCGATTATCCGCGGACGGATGATCCGCACGATGCGAGCAACCGGGGGCCGTTTGTTCCGCCCGGAGAGGGAAACGGTTCCGAACAACATTGAGACGTGATGGGCACGGGCAGCCCCCACGCCGGGGCAGAGCGGCGCGCGATCGTCTTGAAACTCCAGACACCTTTCCGCCGCGCCGCCCCGGATCTGGGAGCGCGCTTTGGTTCAATGGGATAGTTGAAAAAATAAGGAAGGGACAGGAATGTCCCTGCAAAGTTTTGGACAGACAGGAATGTCTGCCCCACCACTTTACCCGGGCGCGAAAGGGGGGATTGATAGCAGTCAGGCGAGCATCTTGTTCACAACATTCCCACTGACATCAGTCAATCGGAAGTCGCGGCCCTGGAACTTGTAGGTGAGCTTCTTGTGGTCCACGCCCATGAGGTGAAGCATCGTCGCATGAAAATCGTGGACGCTGGTGACGTCTTCAACGGCGTTGTAGCCCAGGTCGTCGGTTGAGCCGAGCTGCACTCCTCCCTGGATGCCGCCGCCGGCGACGAACATGGAGAAGCCCTTGATGTGGTGATCGCGGCCGTTGCCCTGGGCCATCGGGGTGCGGCCGAACTCGCCGCCCCAAACCACCAGCGTGTCATCCAGCATGCCGCGGTTTTTCAGGTCGGTGATCAGTGCGGCGGTGGGTTTGTCCACTTCCTCGGCCTTGAGCTTGATGCCGTCCTTCAGGCCGCCGTGATGGTCCCAGTCGCGGTGATAGAGCTGGATGAAGCGCACGCCCCGCTCGGCCAGGCGCCGGGCCAGCAGGCAGTTGGCGGCAAAGGAGCCGTCGGAACCTTGGGTCCCATACATTTCCAGGATCTCTTTGGGCTCGCCCGACAGGTCCATCAGCTCCGGCACGCTGGCCTGCATCTTGAATGCCATCTCGTATTGGGTAATGCGCGTGGCGATCTCGGGGTCGTCCACCAGGCCGTTCTGCATGGTGTTCAGCTTGCCGACCGCATCCACCACGTCCTGCTGCTGGTCGCGGCTGACGCCCTGCGGATTGGACAAATACAGGACGGTGTCCCCCTTGCTGCGGAACTGCACGCCCTGGAATCGGCTCGGAAGAAATCCGCTGGCCCAAAGCCGGGCCGCGATCGGCTGCATCTGCCCGCCGCGGCCGTCGCTGCGAAGCACGACGAAGCCGGGCAGGTTTTCCGCGTCGCTGCCCAGGCCGTAGGTCACCCACGAGCCCATGCTCGGCCGGCCGGAGATGGTCGTGCCGGTATTCATGAAGGTGTGAGCCGGATCGTGATTGATCGCATCCGTAGTCATCGAACGGATGATGCACAGGTCATCCGCGATCGAGCCGATCTGTGGAAACAGTTCGCAGATCTCCGCCCCGCATTTGCCGAAGCGCTTGAACCCCCACTGCGGCGGATAACACTTGAGCTGCTGACCCTGAAGCTGCGCGATCGGCTGGCCCTTGGTGAACGAATCGGGCATGGGCTGCCCGGCCATTTCCCCCAGCTTGGGCTTGTAGTCGAAGGTCTCCAGGTGCGAAGGGCCGCCGGCCATGCCAAGCCAGATCACGCGTTTGGCCTTGGGGGCAAAATCCAGCGGGTTGACGACGCCGGGGTAGTGGGATGCTTTGGAGACCGCAGCAGCGGATGGCGAGGATTCGGAACCAAACAGGAGCGACGGATTCAATAGCGATGCCAAGGCGAGCGCGCCCGTGCCGCGGCCGATGCGCCCCAGAAACGAGCGACGTTGCTGCAAACGGATTTGATCAAGAATGTCCATCGCCAATGCCTCGTCTTATTCTCACGTGGCACGGGCGTCTCGCCCGTGCAGAGCGATTCGCACGGGCGAGACGCCCGTGCCACAGGAATGCCACTCACGATCGCGTGATCGTCTCGCTCAAATTCAGGATCACGCGGCTGGCGGACGTCCATGCCGCCAGCTCGGAAACGTTCAGGTCTTTGGGAACGGGTGAATCCCCGGCCGAAATTAGTTTCCCGGCGGCTTCCTTGTCTTGCGCGTATTGGGACAAATGCTTTTCCAGCAAACCGGAAAGCACCTGAACCTCCTCGGGCCGCGGCTTGCGGTTCAAAGCCGTCCCGAACGCCCACTCGAGACGCTCAGTCGTGCTCGATCCACCTTCGTGAAGGATGCGGGCGGCAAAAACGCGGGCCGCCTCGACGTATGTCGGATCGTCCAGCAGCGCGAGCGCCTGCTGCGGGAT
>Ga0182024_10007320_pt1 | contig 23817 bp, 23 predicted proteins | sample P32metaG_FD_120480 | JGI IMG/M metagenome (GOLD analysis project Ga0182024, IMG submission 120480) | Permafrost microbial communities from Stordalen Mire, Sweden - P3-2 metaG (Illumina Assembly) | ecosystem: Environmental > Terrestrial > Soil > Wetlands > Permafrost | place: Sweden: Stordalen... | reverse complement strand
GGTGCCAATCGCCGGGGGCGAAGTAAACCACGCCGGCTTCAAGCGGCTCCCCGGCTTCGGCCTCCTTGACCCTCAGCCGGCTCTCCCGGTCCAGGCGTTCCGCCAGGCTCCGGGTGAAGCCCGCGGACATGTGTTGCACCACCACCACGGGAGCGGCCAGATCCGCCGGAAGCGCGGGAATGAGGACTCCAAGGGCCCTCGGCCCCCCTGTGCTCGTGCCGATCGCCACCACCCCGCCGCGATCCGCGCCTAGGGCCCCCCGCCGCAGCGGCTTCGCCGCGGAGGCCCCGCCGGAAGCGCGCGCCCCCCCCGGCCGGAACGCGAGGCGCTTCAAGTCGATGGAGCTGGCCACCTTCACCTTCGCCAGCAGCTCGTCCCGGACCCGTTCCATATCCAACGAAAGCGCGCCGCTGGGCTTCTGTATGAAATCGACCGCGCCGTAATCGAGCGCCTTGAGCGTGGTCTCGGCGCCGCGCGGCGTGTAGGCCGACAGCATGACGCAGGCCACGGGGTGCTCGCTCATCAGGTAGCCCAGGGTCTGCAGGCCGTCGAGCCTGGGCATCTCCACGTCCAGCGTGACCACGTCCGGCCTGAGCTCGCGGACCTTATCAACGGCGTCCAGGCCGTCCACGGCCGAACCCACCACCAAAATCCCCGGGTCCTGCTCCAAAAGCCCCCAAATGACGCGGCGCATAAGGGCCGAATCGTCGACCACCAAAACGCGTACCCGCTTCGACCCCGACCCCGCGCTCACGGTTCCAGGGCCCGGGCGGCGGCGTCCAGGACTTTCGAGGCCTGGAACGGCTTGATCACGAAATCGCGGGCGCCGGCCATGATGGCCTCCGCCACAAGGGCCTGCTGCCCCATGGCGGAACACATGATGATCCGCGCGGACGGATGGCCGGCGACGATGCGCTTCACCGCCTCGATGCCCGACAGTTCCGGCATGACGATGTCCATGGTCACCAAGGCGGGCATGAGCGTCGCGTAACGGGCCACCGCCTCGACCCCGTTGCGGGCCTCCCCCACCACGTGGTAACCGTTCCGGTCGAAAATATCGCGCAATGTCGCCCGCATGAACGCCGCGTCATCGACGACAAGCACGGTTTTATCCATCGCTCCCCCGCTCAAGCGGCGTGGCCCGCTTCAGCCGCGTCTTCCACCAAGCGGTCCAGATCCAGCGCGAAAACCAGGCGCCCTTTGAGGTCCAGCACCGCCTCCACGAAACGCGCCGCCGGCAGCTCAAGCAGGTTGGGGGGCGCCTGGAGGGCCGAGTCATCGCAGCGCAGCACCTCCAGGACCTCGTCGACCATCAGTCCGAAGCTGCCGCCGGCCGCGTCGATCACGATGACCCTGGCTTTCCCGGCGGCGTCCGCCGTGCCCCGGAAGGCGTCCAGTCCCAGGCGTGCCTTGGTGTCAACAAGCGGCAGCACCTGGCCCCTCAAATTGAACAGGCCGCGGACGAAGGGCGCCACGCGCGGCATGCGCACCGCCTGGACCGGCCGCAAAATCTCGCGCACCCGGGAGATGCCCGCGGCGTATTGCCAGGTGCCGAGCCTGAACACCACCCACTGCGCCTCGGCCACGCTCAGGCCTCCGCCTTGAAACGCCCGATGAGCGTGCCCAATTGCTCGGCCGTCTGCTCCAATTCGCGGGCGGCGGCGACCATCTCCTGCATGCTGGCGGTCTGCTCCTCGGCCGAGGCCGAGGCCTCCTCGGTGCCGGCCGCGGTCTCCTGGGCGACGGCGGCGATCTCCTCGATGGCCTTGACCACCTGCTCCGTGCCGTGCCGCTGCTTTTGCGTGAGCTGGTTTATGTCCTTGGCCAGTTCGTCCACGCGCCGGACCACCCTGATGATCTCCTCGAGGGCGCTTCCGGCGCTGGTGACGACCGCGCGCCCGTCCTTGAGCTCCGCGGCGCCCTCGGCCATGCGCGACACGGCGAGATCCGCCTCGCTCTGGATCTCGCGCACCAGGCGGTTGATCTCGCCGGCGGCCTTGGCCGAACCCTCGGCCAGCTTGCGCACCTCCTCGGCCACGACGGCGAAGCCCCGGCCGGCCTCGCCGGCGCGGGCGGCCTCGATGGCGGCGTTGAGGGCGAGCAGGTTGGTCTGGTCAGAGATGCCGGTGATGATCTGGACCACTTGCCCGATCTTCTTGCTCGTGCGCCCCAGGCCCTCGACGGTATGGGAGTTTTCCGTCGCCCTGGCGCTGATCTCGCTGATTTTTCGCACCGCCTCCGTGACGGCTTCCCCGCCCTTGAGGGCGACGGTCCAGGCCTCCGCCGACGCTTCCGCGACGGCGGCGGAATGCTCGGCCATCTCACGCACGGTCTGCGACATCACGCCCATGACCGCGTTCGTCTCGCCGGTGCGCGAGGCCTGCACCTCCATGCCCCGCGAAATCTGCTGCACGGCGGACGATATCTCCTGGCTGGCGATGTTCATCTCCTGGGCCGCGGTGGACAGGCTCAGGGCGTGCTTGCGCACGCTGCCGGAGGCGACCTTCAGGGCTTTGGCGTTGGCCCCCAAAAAGGCCCCCAAGATCCGCAGGCTCTGGGTCGTGTCGTTGAAGAGGCCGTCGCCCCTGAAATCCGGGATATCCGTCTCGAATTCCCCGCGGCCGAGGGCCTGCAGGTAATGGACCAGGGCCTCAAGCTGGGGTATGAGCACCGTGCGCATCAGCCTGGCGCTGATCAGGGTGGCGATCCAGGCCAGGGCCAGGGCCAGCAGCACGCAGGAGCTAAGGTTGATTTTGTGGCCGCCCTCCACGACGGCGACGAGCCACCCCGTCGACAGACCCAGGATCGAGAACAGCAAGCCCAACGCGACCAGAAAGCGCCGCACCGGGTCCCTGAGGAAAGAGGGGAGACGTAAGCTCATGGGTCACACTCTTCTGAAGGGCCGCTAAAGGCGCCGCGCCGGGGTCCAGGCCGACCACACCTGCACCGAGCCGTCGGAGCAATCCAGTTCCAGGGAGCGGCCGCGATCGCCCCCGAGGTCCTCGGCCGCCAGGGTCAGGTTCCATGCGCGCAGGCTTTCACGCGCCGAAACCTGGTTGCGCTCCCCCACGGACGCCGGGGGGGCCTCCCGGGTCAGGGCCGCGAACATGTTCGCCCCGCCCACCAGCCAGGCCCGGCAGGACTCCGGCCGGACGCCCTGCTCGACCATGGCCGCCAGGAGCGCCCCCACGGCGGAGTCGCAATACTTCGCGGGCGGGTCATCGGGGTCCCGTTGGGCCGCCGCCGTGGGCAGCATGCTGTGCGCCATGCCGCCCAAGCCGGAACGCTCGTCCCACAGGGCCAGCACGACGCAACTGCCGATCCCGTGGGCCGCCAATTTTCCGGGCGCCCGCACCACTTTCAGCTCGGACATCCCGACGTTCAAAGCCTCAGCCACGTGGGCCGCGCGGGTCCACGCCGGTCTTGCGCGCCAGACCGGCCAGGAGGGCCTCCAGGGAGCCCGGCTCAGGCAGGTAGAACAGGTGCAGGGGCACGGGCAGGCCCCCGTCGAGCAGGCGGCTTTCGAGGACCAGCGCGTGGGACCCGTGCTGGGCGGCGTCCGCGGCCACGGACTCGAACACCGACGCCGCCATGTCCACGGCCAGGGCCGGAACCGAAAGCATGATGGGGAAGCCGACCATCTCGGACATGGCGGTGAGGTAGCTGCCGCACAGTATGTTGCCCATCTCTTTCAGGGCCGAGGCGGACTCGGCCGACAAGGGCGGCGCCGCCTCGAAAGTCTCGCCCAGAAGCGCCTTCAAGAGCGGCGCCAGGGACGGTCCATCGACGAGAAAAACCAGGCCCCCGGGCGCGGCCCCCATCAACCTGAAATAGACCGCGGCGACCACGGTCTCCGGGCCTCCCACCAATCCGGGCAGGGACTCCAGGCTGATCACGGAAGACCTGGGCACGTCGATGCCCACGGGCCTGCCCAGCAAGCGCGACAGGGCGTCGGCGGCCCTGGCCGCGCCCAGGTTGCCGGTCTCGCGCAGGGCGTCCAACTCGAGCGGGCTGAGTGAAATCGGCTTGGTCATGTCAGCTCTGCAGGGCCTTGGTGACCGCCTCAAGCACCCCGGCGGCCTGGAAGGGTTTCACGATGAAATCACGGGCTCCCACCTGGATGGCCTCGACCACCAGGGCCTGCTGGCCCATCGCGGAGCACATCAGGACCCGCGCGTCCGCGTCGAGCTTCACGATTTCGCGCACCGCGTCGATGCCCCCCATCTCGGGCATGATCATGTCCATGATGACCAGGTCGGGCTTGAGGCTGCGGTAGCGTTCGATGGCCTGCACGCCGTTTTCGGCCTCGCCCGCGACCTCGTAGCCCGCGCCCACGAGTATGTTTTTAAGCATCATGCGCATGAATTGCGCGTCATCCACGACCAAAATCTTCGCCGCCATTAGGTCTCCTTCTTCGATGGGCTTATCCAACGGCGGATCCGGCCTCTCAGAGGGCCGCATCCCCGCGTTCTCCGGTGCGCACCCGCACCGCCTCCAGCAGTTCCGTGACCAGGATCTTACCGTCGCCCACCCTGCCTGTGCGGGCTTCCCCGACCAGCACGTCGATCAGGGGCTCAAGCTCCTCGTCCCGGCAGGCCACTTCAAGCCTGACGCGGGGCGCGAAGGCCGACACGAATTCGTCGTCGCGGTCCAAGGACCTCCGCTGCAGCCCCAGCCCCTGCGCCTCGCTGACGCTGAAGGCCCGCCAGCCCCCGTCCCACAAAGCGCGTTTCACGCCTTCGAGCTTCGGCGGAGCCAGAAAACAGGTCACCAATTTCACTGCAATCCCTCCGCGAACAGGGCCGCCGCGCTGTCCAGGGCGCCCGCGGCCAGCACTTCGTCGACGTTCAGCAGGGCCACGGATTTCCCGCCCATCTTGGCCAGGCCCGCCAGCCAGCGCGCGGGCAGGCCCTTGAGCTGCCAGCCCGCCGGCGTCGCTTCCAGCTGTTCGTTCGCGACTTGGACCACCGCCGACACCGAATCGACCTTCAATCCCCAGGCGCGACCGCTCAGCCCCTCATAAATGATGATTCGGACCGCGTCCCCGGCCGGTATCTGGGACAAACCCAGCCTCAGCCTCAAGTCCACCACCGGGACCACCTGGCCGCGGTAGTCGATGATCCCCTCCAGCCAGCGCGGATCCCCCGACAGCGGGCGTGACTGCTCATAACGGATGATCTCGCGCACCAGCAGCGTTTCGATGCCGTAGTCTTCCCCCTCCAGTTGCAGGACGACCACCATCATGCCGTTGAGAACGGACAAGATATCCTTGTCCCTGACCCAGCCGCGGGCCACCAGAATGCGGCCCAGTTTTTCCCCGCTGCGCCTCTGTTCAATCAGGGCCGAATCGAGCTGGACCTGCGTCAGCAGGCCCCGCTCCATGAGCAAGGCCCCCAGGCTGCGGAACTGCTGGCGCATGCCGGACATCGGTCAGCCTTTCAGCACGGATAGGTTTTTTCGCGCGAGGGTGTTGCCCGGATCGATGGTCAATGCCCGCTCCCAAGCCTTCCGGGCCGCATCGAGGCGGCCGGCCTTCAGGTTCAGGCTGCCCAGGCGCAGGAAGACCTCGACATGCCGGGGCTTCAGCTCGGACAGCTTGGTGTAGGCCTCCAGCGCCTCGTCCAGTTGGGAGCGGCGGTAAAGCAAGCCGGCCAGGGCCTCCCAGGCCGCGGACTCGCCCTCGGTGGCGCCCGCCCCGGCCGCGCGCCGGTAGAAGATCAGCGCCACGTCGGTGCGCCCGGCGTGTTGGGCCAGCCAGCCCTCGGCCAAATCCTTCCACGCCCCTTCGCCCAAGGCGGCCAGCGCCGACTGGAACAATTTCTCGGCCTCGGCGCCTTCCCCCTTGCGCGCATGGAGCCAGCCAAGATAGGCATGGGCTTCGGCCCAAAGGGGGTCGCCCGAAGGCACCCGCCTCAACGCGCCTTCGGCCGCGCCCACATCGCCGTCGCAGTCCAGCGCCCGCGCCCAGCGCAACGCCAGCGGCGCGTCGCCGGGCCTTTGGGCCGCGGCCTCCCCGAGCAGCGGCGCCGCCTCCGAGAAGCGGCCAAGCCGCTCCAGGACCGAAGCCAGCGCCAGCAGCACCGGCAGGCGCCGCGGGTTCAGCCGGTGCGCCGCCTGGTAGCGCGGGACCGAGTCCTCCAGGCGCCCCTTTGATTCGTAGGCGAAAGCCAGCTTGAAGGCCGTCTCCGCCTGGGCCTCCTGGGCGCCCAGGGACCGCTCCCAATGGCGGGTGGCCTCCTCCCAGGCGCCGGCGGCCATCTCCAGGTCGCCGATCGCGTTCAGGGCCGTGACATTGCCGGAGTCCTTGGACAGGGCCTCCTTCAGCGCGGTCCGGGCGTCCTCCCGGCGCCCCATCTGGGCCAGCATCGCGCCCATGCGGGCCCGGGCTTCGATCCGGGAGCCGTCCAGCTCCACGCAGCGCCGGAACGCGAGTTCCGCCTGGGCGTGGCGCCCCAAAACCTGGGCCGCCTTGCCCAACTGGAACTGGGCTTCAGGGTCCCCGGGGTCGGCGCGGACGGCGGCCTCAAATTCAATGCAAGCCTCCTCCCAGCGCTTGCTCAGCGCCAGGGCCAAAGCCACATTGAGGTGTTCCTGCGGTTCTCCCACCCGGTTCAAATCCGCTGAAAAATGCGCTCCGCCGCCGACAGGCAACGGAAGCGGTCGCGCACCGGACCCAGGATCGTCTCGGTCTTGCCGGTGACGAAAAACCCGTACGTTCCCAAGGCTTGGTGAAAGGAGCGCAATAGGCGCTGCTGCGTTTCCTTGGAAAAATAGATCATGACGTTGCGGCAGAACAGCACATCTACCCCGGACGGCGGCGGCGACGTAAAAAGGTCCAGTTGCCGGAAGGCCACGGTCCTCCTGAGCGCCTCACCCGCGATCCAATGCCGGCCGTCGGGGATGAAGAACTCGTCGCGCAATTTCAACGGGACCAGGCGCAGGGCCGCGCCCGTGTAGCGGCCCTCCCGGGCCTTGTCCAAAACGCCCTGGTCCAGGTCGCTCGCGAGCACCCTCACCCTGACCCCCAGCCCCTGCGCCCTGGCTCCCTGAAGGGCCAACATGGCCAGGGAATAAGGCTCCTCCCCGCTCGAACAGCCCGCGCTCCAGATGCGCAATTCCTTCAGGGGCCTGGCGGCGGCGAGTTCAAGCATGGGGGGCAGGAGCAGGCGGTCCATGGCCTCCCAGACGTCGGGGTCCCTCAAAAACTCGGTCACGTGGACCGTCAGGCGCTCCTTCAGGCGGCCCAACTCGTCCGCGTCGCTGTCCAAGGCGGCTGCGTAGGCCCCCCAGGAGCCCGCCCCAACGGCCCTCCGCCGCGCGTCCACCCTGCGGCGGAGATAATTCCCCTTGAAGCGGTCCAGGTCCCATCCGGTGAGGCGCGCCAAGCGGGGCTTCAAAGCTTCGAATTCGGGGTCCCTCTCCGATGCGTCAGCCACGACGGTTCAAGGGTAACGGACGTGGTCGCCCACCCGCACATCCCCCGAGCACTCAAGCACCCGGGCCACGCACGCGCCGGCCGTGGCGTTCACGACCTCAAGCGTCGCGATGCCCCCCGTCGGGGCCACTTCCCCTGTATCATCGGACGCGGGCTCCGTGTCCACGATGGGCCTCATGGGCAGGCTGCTGGCGTAGTCGTCCGGACCGAAGTCATCCGGATCGAGGTCCCCGAGCACCGTCAAGCGCATGCCGGGCAGCACGCCCTTGGTGACGCCCAGGTTCAGGTAAACAAAGTCGTCGTGCACGGCGAAGAGAGTCGGAGGCATCACGCCCACCACCTCGCCCCTGAGCGCCTTCGCCTTGGGATGGTCCGCCGCTTTCCGGTCGAGCAGCGAGTAATACCTCCGGCGCTGCGGCTCCCGCAGGCGCACCAGATCCCCTTTGAGCATGTTCCAATACTGCTTCACGACCCGCGCGGAAGCTGAATCGCCCGCGACCCGCGTCACCCGGAGGACCCCGACGTTCTTGAGCAGCATTCCCGCGTCCTGTCCGGACCCTTCCTGTTCCCCCAGTTCGCCTTCTTCACGGAAGATGACGTAATCCGCGCCGACGACGGCCTTATGGTCGGGCCTCATGCGCAGGATGACCACGCTGTCCACCTGTCCGAAGTCATAGCCGCTCTGGAAATGGTCGATCCATCCGTCGGGGTGATAGTCGTTCGGCGCCTCCACCTCGCCCGCCTTCTCCACCCGGTCGTAGTCCTCCTCGGAATACGCCGCGTCAGGGTCCTCCACCGCGGCCCCGTCGTCGGCCTCAAGGGACTGCGGGCCGCTTCCGTCCGCCTCCAAGACGCCCAGTCCGGAGCTCTCCGCGGCGGCCAGGGGAACGCGGGCCGGGGCCAGGGCAAGGACTAGGGCAAGGGCCAGGGCGAAGACCATGGACGGCCGCCTCCAGATTCCATGCATGTTCCATCCTCCATTGCGCGTCATTGAAAACCGTGGTTGATTTTCAGGTTGGCCACGGCGCTCCGGGCGACGTTGATGTCTTCCCCCTGGGGGAACAACTGCATGTATTCCTCATATAGGTGCCCGGCCTGGTCGAATTGGTTGCGATCCGCCAACATTTCGGCCCAACGCACGGTCAGATACCCATATTCGGGGTTATTTTGGAGCGGAGTCGTGGTGTAACGGTCGTGCGTATCCGAGGCCACCTTGATGAAGGTGTCGTCGTCGAAGATGATGGCGACCCGTCCCAGCCAATAGCGCTGGTCGAGGAATGGCTGGTATTTCACGACGAAAGCGTCCGTCGGCCCCCCCTGGCCTCCGGCCTGCACGTCGGCCTGGCCCGCCGCCTGCACGTCGGCCAGCGCGCCCTCTTGCAGGACGATGTGGTTTAAAACCGGGGCGGCAACGATGGCGAAATTGCTCATCGTATAAAGGACCGCCGCCACCACCAAACCCAGAATAATCAGCAATCCCTTCATTCGGGATACTCCTATTTTTAAGGAATTATGCACCTTCGTCAACATCATCCACAAACCTTGTGGATGACCTGTGGATAGCCCGGGACCTAGGCCTTCATTTTATTCAGGATTCCCTTTAATTTCTCTATTTTTTCACGCGCTTCTTCCCTTTTTTTCTGGGCGAATTCGTGGCCGGCGTCCAGGGCCAAAATCTGGTCGAAAAGGGCTATGGACTCCTTGTTCTGGTTCTTGTTGAAGAGCTCCGAGGCCTTCGCATAGAGGCGGTCGACCTCGGCGCGGATCTTGGCGGTGTTGTCCTCCAAGGTCTTGCGCGCCACGGGGTCGTCCGGAGCCTCCTTGAGCGCCAGCTTCCATTGCCTAAGGCCTTCAACGAAATCCCCCCCGTCAAAGGCCAGCTTGCCCTTCGCCAGGTAGCTGTCCAAGTATTCGCGCTGGCGCTGGCGGGACAGTTCCAGGAGGTGGTTCAGCAGGGTGTGGGTCGGCCGCTTGGCTTTGGCCTGGTTGAAGAAGCCCGTCGCCTCCTTGAACTTCATAGCCATGAAATTCTCGACCCCGGCCTTGTAGGACTGCTGGATGCTGGCCGCGTCCACCGCGGCGGGATCCACCTCACCGAGATCCTTGGCCGCGTAAACCTTGGCCTGGGCCAGGTACTCGGAGGCCTCGGTGTAGTCCGGCTTGAGCTTCAGGGCCCAAGTCCATTCGCGGCCGGCCTCCATCACCTGCCCGGCCTGGTAGAAGGTCGCCCCGTTGACGAAGTGCTGCTGGGCCTCCACCTCGAGTTCGCGCAGTTTCAACTGGCGGCGGCCCTCCACCAGGTACTGTTCCACCTGCTCATTGCGCCCGTCCGCCGCAAGGGCCTGCTCCCAAAGCCGCAGCGCCGTGACCAGGTCGCCCGCCTGGTAGGCCGCCACGCCGTTGGCCGCCAGCGAACTGGCCTGGGCCTGCGCCACCTTGCGGTCCTGGGCCGACTTGATGTAGCCCTTGGCGCTCGTGTTGGCCGGGTCGACCTTCAGCACCTCTTCCCAGACCTTGACGGCCTCGTCGATATTGTCGGCCTGGAAGAGCTCCAAGCCGCGGCGCAGGATGGCGCGCGTCTGCCCGGCCGCGACGTCGTTCTCGGCCTTGCCCGTCAACTGCCCCATGAAGGCCTTGGCCTCGGCGTTGTTGGGGTCGTCGCGCAGGACTTTCTTGAACTCGACGCCGGCCTCCTCGGTCATGCCCTTGCGCAGGAACTCGGCGCCCTTCTTCAGGTTCCGGTCCACGTCGGCCTTGGACTGGGACGCGTTCATGGTTTCCAGCATGTTCTGGGCCGAAGCCTTGCTCGACACGATGCCCTTGAGGGACAGCTCCACCTCGGCCGGGGAGCTGGCCTGGTTCAGGGCCGTCTCCTTGGTGATTTTGCCGGCGTGGAAGAGCTTGATCAGGCATTGGTCGAAGGACATCATGCCGTTCTGGTCGCCGTCCTTGATGTATTGGTTGATCAGCTTGAAGCGGTTCTCGAGGATCAGGGACTTGATGACCGGGGTCACGACCATCACCTCGGCGGCCGGGATGCGTCCGGTGCCGTCGGCCCTCAGGACCAGGCGCTGGCAGATGACCGCCTTCAGCGCCGAAGCGAGCTGTTGGCGTATCTGGGCCTGCTGGTCGGAGGGGAAAAAGTCCAGGATGCGGTCCAGGGTCTGGACCGTGTCGTTGGTGTGGAGGGTGGAAAAAACCATGTGCCCGGTTTCGGCGGCGGAGACCACGGCCCGCACCGTCTCGGTGTCGCGCATTTCACCGATGAGCACGACGTCCGGATCCTGGCGCAGCAGGTAGCGCAGGGCCGAACTGAAAGTCTCCGTGTCCAGCCCGACTTCGCGTTGGCAAACGGAGCTCATCTTGTCGGGGTGCACGAATTCGATGGGGTCCTCGATCGTGACGATGTGCTCCGCGCTGTTGACGTTGATCTCGTTGAGCATGGCGGCGAGGGACGTGGACTTGCCCGAACCGGTGGAGCCGGTGACAAGGACCAGGCCCCGCTCGCTGGTCGCGATTTTCTTGTAGACCTCCGGCACATCCAGGTCGTCCAAGCTGGGGATGTTGGCGGGGATGATGCGCATGACCATCGACAACTGGCTTTTCTGCCTGAAAATGTTCGCGCGGAAGCGCGCCACGCCTTCCCAATGGTAGGCCGTGTCGATCTCGTTTTTAAGGTCGAATCCCAGCAACTGCCGCTCCGAAAGGATCTGCCGGCAAAGATCCTCGACCTGGGGCCCCGTGAGCGCGGGCATGTCCAACGGCACAAGCGACCCGTTGATGCGCAAAAGGGGCGGACGGCCCTGCTTGATGTGGATGTCCGAAGCCTTTCGTTCGACCATCTGCGACAGCAATTCTTGTATATGCATGCCTTGAGCCCCTCGGGTTTTTATGTCCGCCGGCAGACCAGGAAACGGTCCGCTCCGAAACTGTCGCGCCGCACCTCGACGCTGGTCCAACGTCCGGAGCCTCTGGCGCGTTCAAGCAAAACCGGCGGGTGGCTCCCCCCGCATTCCAGGGCCAGCCAGCCCCCCGGGGCGAGGCGCTCCGCCGCGGAATCCACGAGCGGCAGCAGCACGTCGAGGCCTTGGTCGCCGGCGAAGAGCGCCGATCCCGGCTCCCAACGGACCACTTCGGGCTCGAGGCCGGCCCGCTCGCCTTCGGCGATGTAGGGCGGGTTGCTGACGATCAGGTCGAAGGACGCCTCCGGCCCTAGGGGCTCCAAAAAGGCGCCCAACGCGAAGCGAACCGGCAAATTCAACGCCGCCGCGTTTTCCCGGGCCAGCACGAGGGCGCCCTGCGAGCTGTCCGTCGCCAGGACGTTCGCGCCGCGGGCCGCGAGAAAAAGGGCCAGGCAACCGGTGCCGGTCCCGATATCGGCGCAGGCCTTCCCCGCCGGGTCCCCCAGGAGCTGGACCGCCAGGCGGGCCAGGTCCTCGGTCTCGGGCCGGGGGATGAGGGCCCTGGGGTCGCAGGCCAGGTCCAGTTCCATGAAACGGACCCGCCCGGTCAGGTATTGCAGGGGTTCCCTCATCCCCCTCCGTAGCATCAGCGCGCGGAAGCGGTCCACTTCCTCAAGGGACGGCCTCTCATCGAAACGCAGATAGAGGTGGAGGCGGTCGCAACCCAGCACATGGGCCAGCAGGGCGTCGGCCTCCCGGCGCGGCGAGGGCACGGATTTCTTGGTCAAATAGGAGGCCGCCAGCGTCAGCAGCTCCAAGACCGCGCGCTTAGGCTCGCCGCCCCCGGGCACAACGGTCGCGGGCCCGGTCCCGTCGCTCATACCGGCGCCAGGGCCTCCAGCGCCCGCTTCTGATCGTCCTCGAGGAGCGCGTCCAAAAACGGCTGCAAGCCGCCGTCCACCACGGCCGAAAGGTTGTGCACGCTCAGGCTTACCCGGTGGTCGGTGACCCGGTTCTGCGGGTAATTGTAGGTGCGTATCTTCTCGCTGCGGTCGCCCGTGGCGACTTGGGCCTTGCGGGTGGCGGAAGCTTCGGTTTCCTGGCGCTCGCGTTCCCGGGCCTGCAGGCGCGAGGCCAGCACCTTCAGGGCCTTGTCGCGGTTCTTCAGCTGGGACCGCTCGTCCTGCATGCTGACCACCAAACCGCTGGGCGCATGGGTCAGGCGCACCGCCGAATAGGTGGTGTTGACGCTCTGGCCGCCGGCGCCCGAGGACTGGAAGGTCTCCCACTTGAGGTCCCGCTCATCGATGCTCATGTCCCTGGGCTCGGCCTCGGGCAGCACCATGACCGTGGCGGTGCTGGTGTGGATGCGGCCTCCGGCCTCCGTCACCGGGACCCTCTGCACCCTGTGGACGCCGCCCTCGTTCTTGAGCAGGCGCCAGGCCTCCGCCCCCTTGACCAGCAGGATGGCTTCCTTGAAGCCGCCCACTTCGCCTTCGACGGCCGAGATCAACTCGACGCCCCAGCCCCGGGCCTCGGAATAGCGGGTGTACATGCGCAAGAGGACGCCCGCGAAGAGCGCCGCCTCGTCGCCCCCCGTGCCCGGGCGTATCTCCACGTAGACCGGCCGTCCGTCGCCGGGATCCTTGGGCAGCAGGGCCAGCTTCAGGGACTCGTCGATGGCGCCGCGCTCGCGCTCGAGGGCGGGTATCTCCGCACGGGCCAGAGCGGCCATCTCGTCGTCGTCCCCGCGCGCCAGTTCAAGGGCCTGCGCCAGGTGGCTTTCGACCCCGCGTCGGCGCTTGATGAGGCCGACCACCTGCTCCAGGTCGGCGTGCCGCTTGGCCTTCTCCACGAAGAGCGAGCTCTGGGCCTGGACTTGCGGGTCCATGAGCTCGCGCGTCAGGGATTCGTACTTCGATTCTAATGATTCCAGGCGCTCTTGCATTGTAATCCTTAAAGGATGCTTCGTCGCGCTGAGGCGGAGTCCTATGTTTCAGGCCGAGGCTAGTTTGGGTGCGGAAGGGCTGCCTGGATGCCTCGTCCTGAAACATAGGACTCCGCCTTCAACGGGCTCCCGCATCCAGTTCAAGCCCACCAGTGCGGGGCACCATCGGGCGGGATTTGTCTTCCTTGACAAAATATCTGTTTAGCTAAGAAATAAAAAAACCCTGCCCCCCCGGTCGCCCGGGAACGGAACAGGGTTGAGCGTCGCTACTTCGCGTTGCGGGCGTATCGCTTGCGGAACTTGTCCACGCGGCCGGCGGTGTCGATCAGGCGCTGCGTGCCCGTGTAAAAGGGGTGGCAGCTCGAGCAGATATCGAGTTTGATCTCGTCGGACAGGGTGGACCCGGTGGTCCAAGTGGCGCCGCAAGAGCAGCTCACCTTGACTTGCTTATAGTTGGGATGTATCCCGGTGCGCATAGTGGAACTTCCTCCAGCTTTCGCCTAGTCGCCTTTACCCGACGACATGGCCTCCAAAAACGCCTTATTGTTCTTGAACTTGGACAGCTTGTCCAGCATGAATTCCATGGCGTCCACGGGGGACATCTGGTGCAGTATTTTGCGAAGGATCCAGACGCGCTGCAGCTCCTCTTTCTCCATCAGCAGCTCCTCTTTGCGGGTGCCGCTGCGCGAAATGTCCATGGCCGGATAGACGCGCCGGTCCGAAAGCTTGCGGTCCAGCACGATCTCGCAGTTTCCCGTGCCCTTGAATTCCTCGAAGATGACCTCGTCCATGCGGCTGCCGGTGTCCACGAGGGCGGTCGCGATGATCGTCAGGGAGCCGCCCTCCTCGATGGCGCGGGCGGCGCCGAAAAAGCGTTTGGGCCTTTGCAGGGCGTTGGCGTCGATGCCGCCCGATAGTATCTTGCCGCTGGTCGGCTGTATGGTGTTGTAGGCCCGGCCCAGGCGGGTGATGGAATCCAGGAGTATCACCACGTCCCGCCCGCATTCGACCAGGCGCTTGGCCTTCTCGATGACCATCTCCGCGACGTTGATGTGGCGGTCGGCCGGCTCGTCGAAGGTGGAGCTGATGACCTCCGCCTTCACGTTGCGTTCCATGTCGGTCACCTCTTCGGGCCGCTCGTCGATGAGCAGTATGATGAGGTAGACTTCCGGGTGGTTCGTGGTGATGGCGTTGGCGATCTTCTGCATGAGGACGGTCTTGCCGGTGCGGGGCGGGGCCACGATCAGCCCGCGCTGCCCCTTGCCGATGGGGGTCACCAGGTCCAGCACGCGCAGGGCCAGTTCGTCGCTCTTGGTCTCCATGCGCAGGCGCTGGTTCGGGTACAAGGGTTTCAGGTTGTCGAACAGGATCTTCTGTTTTCCGGTCCCCGGGGCCTCGTCGTTGACGGCGTCGACCTTGAGCAGGGCGAAGTAACGCTCGCCTTCCTTGGGGCTGCGCACCTGGCCGGCCACGGTGTCGCCCGTTTTCAGGTCGAAACGCCGCACCTGGCTGGGTGAAACGTAGATGTCGTCCGGTCCCGGCAGGTAGTTATAGTCGGCGCAGCGCAAAAAGCCGAATCCGTCCGGCAGTATCTCGAGCACCCCCGTGCTGAAGATATTGCCGTCCCGCTTGGCGTTGGCCTCGAGCAGGCTGAAGATCAGCTCCTGCTTTCTCAGGCTGCTCAAGCCGGTCAGCCCCAGTTCGGAGCCTATTTTGGACAGTTCGGCCACGCTTTTGGCCTTCAATTCGTCGATGTTCACTAGGTTGTCCCGTGAAAAGGGGCGCGAACGCGCCTAAAAGGGCCGCCGGCAGGGCGCCGGCTGGCTGTTTGGTGGGTGTGGGTACAAGGGGCTTGGGTTGGCTGGGGCCGTGGACAAAGCTCCGCGCAGGAGCGCGCCAGGACGGTCTCTTATCACAAGGCGTCCACTCTAGGCCACGGAAGCGGAACTTGTCAAGCTGGTCTAAGTCGACGAAGGCTTCGCGGCGGTCACTCGGTCCCGGCCGCCCTTCTTGCTCTGGTATAGGGCCCCGTCGGCCATGTCGATGAGGCCGATCTTGGTCATGGCGTCTTCCGGATAGCTTGCCACGCCCAGGCTGATGGTCACGCTGAGCCGCTCGGGCGCGGATTCGGTGTCCACGCGCAGGGCTTTGACCGTCTCGCGCAGGGCCTCGGCGCGGGCGAGGGCCATTTCCTTGGTGTGGCGGGGCAGCACCAGGACGAATTCCTCCCCTCCGTAGCGCACGGCCATCTCCGAAGGCCCCAAGCCGAGCTTCAGGGCGCCGGCGACCGCCTTGAGCACCGCGTCCCCGGCCAGGTGCCCCCAGGTGTCGTTGAAGTTCTTGAAGTGGTCGATGTCGGACATGATCAGGCTCAGGGGCTCCCGGTAGCGTTCCGCGCGCTTCAATTCCTCGTCCAAGCGCGACTGGAAATGGCGGTGCACCGTCAGCCCGGTCAGCCCGTCCGTGACGCTCAGGCGCTGCAGCCTGTCATAAAGGGACGCCTTCTCGAGGCCGATGGCGATCTGCGAGCATAGGATCCTCAGGTTCGAGAAATCCCGTTCGGGCAGGCCGAAGTCGCCCGTGTCGAAGACGACCACCCAGCCGATGGCCTGCTCCTGTATCACCAGGGGCACGCTCAGGAGGCTGCGCACGCCGGGCGGCATGGGCACGCCCTTGAGCCCGGGCTCGGCCGCCACCCGCGCCACCAAGACGAGCCCGGCCTGGCGCAACCAACGGTGAAAACCGTGGTCCAGGCCTTGCTCCAGAAGATGGACCTGGGCCTCGTCCAGCCCCTCGGCGACGCCGATGCTGAACGCTGAATTCTCCGTGTCGACCAGGGCCACCACGAAGGGCGGCACGCCCGCCCCATCCGACAATTTCAGGGTGTCGTGGAGCACCTCGCGCGAAAATTCCAGGGTGTCCGCCAGGCTCAGCAGCTTGCTGATCTCGCGCCCGGCGTGGAAAAGGGCGTCGGTCTCCCTTCCCTTCCGCTCGGCCGCGAGGCCCCTGGTCCTAAGGTCCTCCAGCAAAGCGCGTAGTTGTTCGCGTTCCTGCGAAAGGGGTTTCCACTTGGCGTCGAATTCGCGGGCCTCATTCTCGCCGAGCTCGGCGAAGAACAGGGAGAACAGCGCGCTCGCGGCAAGCAGCGACGTTCCGGCCAGGGCCGTGTCCCCGCCCACCCAGGCGTGCATCCACAGGAACACGATGAAAAGGAACCCGGCCAGGGCGGCGGTCCAAGTGGCTGCGCGTCCGGCGCCGAAGCCCAGGAGCAGGCCCCCGGGCCCCATGATGACTGGACCCATGTCGGCGCCGGGGCGCCCCCTCATGGCCAGGCACAAAGACGCTCCCAGCGCCAAAAAGAGCCCCCCCATCAGCGACAAGGCGCCTTTGCCCGGTTTCATGCCCCGCCTCCCGCCGCCGTCACGCGGTCCCGCCCGTTTTGCTTGCTCTGGTACAGCGCATCGTCCGCGGCCTCTATGAGCTCCATGGCCCGGGCGCCGTGTCCGGGCGCCGTGGCCACGCCCATGCTGACGGTCACCCGGCGTGACTCGCCGCGCAGGTCGAAGAGGCGGGCGCCCACGGTTTCACGGATGCGTTCCGCCACCAGGAGGGCCCCGTCCAGGGGCGTCATCGGAAGCAGGACCACGAATTCCTCCCCGCCGTAACGGCCGCACACGTCCACGTCCCGTATGCTGCGCTTCACCATGGCCGCGACCTCGCGCAGCACGGCGTCCCCCGCCGGGTGCCCATAGGTGTCGTTGACCACCTTGAAGTGGTCGATGTCCAACATGATCAAGGACAGGGGGGAGCCCTGCTCGGCCGCCCGCTTGAGTTCGACCTCAAGGCACTCCATCAGGGAGCGGCGCAGGAGCACCCGCGTCAGGCCGTCCGTGACCGCGAGCTCCCGGGCTTCGTGGTAAAGCCGGGCGTTTTCAAAGGCCATGCTGGCCAGCACCAAGAGGCTTTCGACCAGGCGCTGGTCCTCCTGGTCCATGGATTCGCGGTTCGCCGACTCGATGCGCATCAGGCCCGTCACCAGGCCCTGGGAGCTGAGCAGGGGCGAGAGATGGAAGCTGCGCCCTAGGAAGCGGGCCATGTCGAGCCCCCGGAAACGGAAGTCCTTCTCCAGGTCCTTGATCACCAGGCTGGCGCCCTTGTCCAAGACCCAGACGTTGAGGGGGTCGTCCTGCACCTTGGCTTCCGGCGGGTACGGCGCGCCCCCGTTCATGGAATAGGTCCGCCGCAGGATCTCCTGGCCGCCGAGCCGGAGCACAAAGAGGGTGAGGTCCACGGAAAGCCCGCCCAGGAGCTGGGCGATCTGCTGGACGGTCAATTCCGCCAGCCGTTCCATCTCAAGCGTGCTCGCCAGGGCCGAGACCGCCTCCTGCATGCGGCGGTAGCGCTTGCGCCGGTTCTCGGTGACCGTGAAGGTCTTTTCATGGGCGCTGATCTCCTCGCGCAGGCGGGCCAGGTCCAGTTCAAGGTCCTCCATCTCCTTGCGGCGGGCATGGCCGCGTTTCTCGTCCGAGGACAGGAAGCACCAGCCGGCCCAGCTGCCGACCCCCAGCGCGACCGCGCAGGCGAACAGGCCGGGGACGCTTTCGGGGTAAACCGAGGCGCCGCACACGAAAGCCAGCGCCGCCAGCAGCACGGCCAATCCGGTCCAGGACGCGCCCAGGTAGGAGCCGATGCGCCTCCAGCCGAGCGCCACCAGGGGCGGCACGGCCAGCGCCAGCCCCAACGAAAGGGGCGCATAGGGCGCGCGTATCACCGCCGCCGCCGCAAGGAGCACGGCGGCCGTTTTTATGGCGCTGACGGCGCGCGGATTTAAGGTCACGGCGCGTCCCCCAGCTTCTCGCGCCAACTCACGATGGTGCCGTAAACGGCCTCAAAGGCCGCCACGATCTCCGGATCGAACTGGCCGCCCGAGCAGCGCCGTATCTCTTCCAGCCCCTCCTGCGGGCTGCGGGCCTTATGGTAGACGCGGTCCGACGTGATGGTCTCGAAGCTGTCGGCCACGTTCAATATCCGCGCGCCTAGGGGTATCTTCTTGCCCGCGAGGCCCTCCGGGTAACCCCGTCCGTCGAAACGCTCGTGGTGGTAGAGCACCAGCGGAACCAGGTGCGACAGCGACTCGACCCGGCGCAGCAGGCCCGCCCCCAGGGAACAGTGCCCCTTCATCACCTGGAATTCGTCCTCGGTCAGCCGCCCCGGCTTGTTGAGGATCAGGTCGGGAATGCCGATCTTGCCGATGTCGTGCAGCAGGCCCCCGAACTGGACCGTTTCGATGAAGGATTCGTCCAGCTTCAGCTGGCGGGCGATGGCCACCCCATAAAGGGACACCCGATTGGAATGCTCCCGGGTGTAGTGGTCGCGGGCGTCCACCGCCCCGGCCAGCGCCTGGATCAAGTCGACGTAATCCTGGCGCACGGCCTCGTAGAGGCGCGCGTTCTCCAGTGAAATGCCGGTCTGGTTCGCCAGGATGCCAAGGAGGCTGAGGTCGCGCTGGCTGAAGGAACCTGCGCCCGCCGAAACGGCCAGGTCCAGCAGACCCACCGGTTTGCCGCGGGCCAGGATCGGCACCAGGAGAAAACTGCGGCCGGTTTCCTGCTCGGGTATCCCCTGGGTCCAGGTCCCCTGGCCGGAGTCGGCCAGGACGAGTATACGGCCCTGTTTCAATGCCCATACCAGGGTGCCGTCCTTGATCTGGGCGTCGAAACGCAGCTTGAGCTCCGGGGTGACGTTCTTCTCAAGGTTGGGGCGCAGCTGTCCGCCGCGTTCGTCGTAAAGGAAGAGCATGCCGGCGTCGTATTCCACGACCTCGCGCATCACGTCCAGCAAAAGGGTCAGGACGCGGGAGAACGTCAGGGCCGAGGCGATGGTCTCGCTGAGGCGGTAGAGCTGCGACAGCTCCTCAAAGGACTGCCTCAGCCCCTCGTTGATTTGCTCGAGCGTGTCGATATGGCGTTCGAGCTCGCCGATTTTTTCAGCGTCAGAATCCACTCAGGATCCCCTCGAAAATCGCAAGAATTCCTCGGCTTCTTTGAGCTCCGCGTCCAATTTGGCCACCACATCGCCGCGGGACTTCCCGTCCAGGCGCAGCAGTTGCACCACGCCTAAGTCGAGGTCGCAGGGCCCGAAATCCCCGTCCGAGCCCAGGCCTTCGCCGCGGCAGATCTGGTTGGCGGCGTGCACCACCGCCGCCAAGGGGTCCGGCGCGCCCAGGGCCGAAGGCTGGTTCTGGCGTTCGATGGCGACGCGCAGGTCGTGGGAAAGGTTCCAGATCTCGGCCAAGCGGCCCCCGATCACCGCGTGGTCCACGCCCAGCAGTTCCTGCTCCACCATCCACAAAGGCCGGCTTTGGGCGCGGCTCATCTCGATGGCCGCCAGGAACGAGGCGTGGTCCATGCGCTCCAGGAGGCTCTTGCCTATGTCGTGCAAAAGGCCCGCGGTGAAAGCGTTTTCGTCGCTCTTGTATCCGATGCGCCGGGCCAGGATGCGGGAACATACGCCCGCGGCCACGCAATGTTTCCAGAAATCGCGGTAACTGAACAGGCCGCGCTCGCGGTCCGCGAACATCATCTTGTGCACGCTGACCGACAAGGCCAGGTTGCGTATGGTGTTGAAACCCAGCGTGGTGACCGCCTGGGTGATGGTGGTGATCTCCCTGGGGAAACCGTAAAACGCGCTGTTCGCCAAGCGCAATATCTTGAAGGTGAGCGCCGGGTCCATCGAGATGACCTGGTTGAGGTCCTCGGCCGTGGTCAGGGGGTTGGACACGATCTGCATCACCCGCGCCACCACGTCCGGCAGCGTGGGCAGGTCCTTGTAGCGCGTCAGCGCCGTATGCAGTTCGTTTTCGGAAAGCGTCATCTCAGTCCCGAGTTCGCCGGTCCATGTCCCTGGCCCAAGGCCGCCAGGCCCCGCTTAAAATCGCCCAGCAAGGCCAGGGGGCGCTTGCGCCCGTCCAGCACGAGGTCCGAGCGGCCCTGTTCCTGCCTGCCGAAGCTCAAGGCGCTCGCCCGCGCGCGCGCGCGCGCCGGCGGCAAACCGGCCGATCTCAGCCGCGCCAGCCGCGTTTTTAGGGGCGCCTGGACCAGCACCACGGGCAGGCCCAAACGGGGGGCGCCCAAGTCGAAATAAATGGCCACCTCGGCCACCCAAGGACGGCGCGCGGCGCGCGCGGCGCGCACCCGGGAGCGCAGGACCTTAAGAAAGGGCTTATACACCAGCCGCTTGAGGGCTTCCCTTTTCACCGCGCTGGGGAACACGATTTTTCCGAGGAGCTGGGTGTCCAAAGACGCGTCGCCCTTAAGGATATTTTCGCCAAATTCCTTGGCAATGGCCCGCACAAGCGGGGACCCGGGAACGTACAAACTCTTGGCCAAGGCATCCCCATCCAGGCGCCGCCAGCCGCGGCGTTCCAGCAAACCGGCCAAGGTACTCTTGCCGGAACCGCTGGGTCCCGTCAAGAGCACCATGCTAGCACCCGCTGTCGTCCGCTTCAAACGTTTTGAATTCGATGTTTCATCTTTTGGCATCGCCCCAATTCCTTCCAAAACCCGTTTCCACGACCAAGGGCACGTCCAACTTCATGGCCCCCTCCATCGCCTTTTGAATCAAGGGAGGCAGGCTGCCGGACTCCTCCTCGGCCAATTCAAACACCAATTCGTCGTGCACCTGCATCAAAAGGCGGGTGCGCGCCTTGCGAATCTTGAGCAGGCGGTCCACGTCCAGCATCGCCTTCTTGATCAGGTCGGCCGCGGTGCCCTGGATCGGCATGTTGGTGGCGATGCGCTCCCCCTGTTCGCGCATCACCCGGTTGGCGCTGTTGATTTCCGGGATGGGCCGGCGCCGCCCCAGCAGCGTGCTTGAGTAGCCGCGCTCCCGCGCCTCCTGTTTGCAGGATTCCAGAAAGGCCCGCACCGTGGGGAACTGGCCGAAGTACTCCTCAAGAAAGACCTTGGCTTCCTTCACCGACGTGCCGAACTCCCGGCTGATGCGGAAGGCCCCCATGCCGTAGAGGACCCCGAAATTGATGACCTTGGCCCGCGAGCGCATCTGCGGCGTCACTTTGGCGGGCTCGACGTGATGCATGCGGGCGGCGGTCTCGGTGTGTATGTCGCGCCCCGTCAAAAAAGCCTTCTTCAGAAGGGGGTCGCCGCAATAATGGGCCAGCACGCGCAGTTCGATCTGGCTGTAGTCGGCCGCGAGGATCAGGTCCCCGCGTTTGGAGGCGACGAAGGCTTTGCGGATTTTCCGCCCAAGCTCGCTGCGCACGGGGATGTTCTGCAGGTTGGGGTCGGTGCTGCTGAGCCGGCCCGTGGCGGTGGCGCTCTGGTTCCAGGTGCTGTGCACCCTCCCGTCCGCGGCGACCAGGCGGGGCAGGGCCTGCAGGTAAGTGCCGCTCAGTTTCGCCAACTGCCGGTGCTCGAGGACGAGGCCCGGCAGCTCATGCTCCTCGGCCAGGGCTTCCAGCACCTCGTTGTCCGTGGAATAGCCGGTCTTGGTCTTGCGCTGGGCCTCAAGGTTCAGGTCCTTGAACAGCACGTCGGCCAGCTGGGACGGAGAGTTGAGGTTGAAATCCCGGCCCGCCGCCTTGACCGCCTTGGCGCGGAGGCTTTGCATCTCTTTTTGGGCCTGGCTGTCCAGGCCGTCCAGCACCGCCGTGTCCACTTTGACGCCGTCGTTTTCCATGGCGGCCAGCACGGCGACCAGCGGACCTTCCAGCTTGTCATAGAGGTCGGCCATGCCTTCGGCTTTGAAACGCGCGCGCAGGGCCGTCCCCACGGCCGCCGAGGCGACGGCGGCTTTGCGCAGGTCCTCGTCGGACGGCTCAAACAGGCCGGCTTGGGGCTCGGGCAATTCCGCGTCCACGCCCAGCAGGGCGGCGGCTTCCGCCAGGTCCCGCGATTCGCGCACGCTGTTGACCAGCCAGGCGGCCAGGCTGATGTCCAGCACGCCCTCCAAGGGTCGCAGGCCTTCCGTGAGCAGGCAGCGTTGCATGGCCTTGGAATGGAACAGTACGGACGCGCCAAGGCAGGCCATGGTTTCGCGCAGGAAGCTCCAGGAGGGGCAGTCCACCAGCACGGCCACGCCCGCCTGGGCCAGGAGCAGTTTCCGCGGGCACGCCTCCCCCGGGGCCGGCTCGGGAGCCAGGGCTACGCCGCAGGGGGCCGCCGGATCCAGGCCAAGCTTGCGCAGGGCGGCCGCGGTCGGCGGCACCATGAGTTTTTTCAGGGGATCGGCTTTGGGACCTTTGGCTTTGGAACCCGCCGCGCCGGCGCCGGGGCTCTTCGACGCGGCCTTGCCGGTGGTCGAAACCGGATCCTGGGCCGAAGGGGACTCCGAACGCGCGGCCGCTCCGGAGCCCGCCTTGGCTGCGCGCAAGGCGTAATCCGCCAAGAGGCTGCGCAGTTCAAAGCGCTTGAGGAAAGGCAGGAGGGCGTCGAAATCGGGGCCGCCGTAATCCAAGTCCTTCAGCCCCACGCCCAAGTCCACGTCGTCCCGCAATTCGGCCAGACGGCGGCTCAGGCGGGCCTGCTCGGCGAAGGTGCGCAGGTTCTCCCCAAGCTTTCCCTTGATTCCGGGTGCGGCGGCGAGGACCTTCGGGAGCGAGCCGTATTCGGTCAGGAGTTTGGCCGCTGTTTTTTCGCCTATGCCCGGCACGCCCGGGATGTTGTCCGAACTGTCGCCCATCAAGCCCAGCAGGTCGGCGATGCACTCCGGCCCCACTCCGAAGCGACCCTTCACTTCGGCGGGGCCATAAAGGCTGGCGCCGTTGGGGCTTTCGCGGTACACGCGCACGCCGTCGGCGATGAGCTGGAGCATGTCCTTGTCCGAGGTCATCAGCACGATCTCATAGCCCGCTTTGCGCCCGAGGCGCACCAGCGTGGCCATGACATCGTCGGCCTCAAAGCGCGTTTTTTTCAGGAGGCGCCAGCCCATATGGCCGGCCAGCTCCTCGATGATGGGGAATTGGCTCACCAGGGCTTCCGGCGGGGCGTCGCGGTGCCCCTTGTATTCCGCGTGCATCTCGTCGCGGAAGCTTCCGCCGGGGGAGTCGAAGGCCACCGCCACCGCGTCCGGTTTGAATTGCTTTTCGGCGCGGCGCAGGGCGTTGGCGAAACCGAAAACCGCGTTGGTGGCCTGCCCCTTGGTGTCGGTCATTTCGGGCACGGCATAGAACGACCGGAAGGCGTAGGCCATGCCGTCCAGGACCACCAGGGTCTTGGACGCTTTCCCCGCGCCGCCGGCCTTGGTTTCTTTCATGGCCGTAGCTCCGCCAGCTTAGGCCTCGGCGCGATGCGCGGCAGGGGGAGGGGCAACACCGCGTCGAGCAGTTCGCGGGTGTAGTCGTGCTTGGGATTCTTGAACACCTCGTCCACCGTGCCTTGCTCCACCACCTTCGCATCCTTCATCACCAGGACGCGGCGGCAGAAGCCCCGCACCAGCTTGAGGTCGTGGGTGATGAAGACCATGCTCATGCCCATATCGGCGCGGAGCTTCCTGAGCAGGTCGAGGATCTGCCC
>Ga0182024_10007319_pt1 | contig 23818 bp, 23 predicted proteins | sample P32metaG_FD_120480 | JGI IMG/M metagenome (GOLD analysis project Ga0182024, IMG submission 120480) | Permafrost microbial communities from Stordalen Mire, Sweden - P3-2 metaG (Illumina Assembly) | ecosystem: Environmental > Terrestrial > Soil > Wetlands > Permafrost | place: Sweden: Stordalen... | reverse complement strand
TCGCTGGAGTGAAGAAATTGAAAAGCACTTGCCTGCATCAATCAATTTGATATGAATAAAGCACCTTGGAGTGGCCGGTTTTGAAGTGCCCGCAAGTGGCCGGTTTTCAACCGCCCGGTGACAAAAACAACCTCGCTCGACGGCGACGCTCTTGGCTAAATTGCGGGTCGCACTTACAAATATTCCGCGCCTGACGGCACTGATGACACGGCAATTCCTACCCAGTTGGCTCCGTCGCTTTTCTTCAGGGCGCATTGAACCTTTGCCAATGTTCCCAAATCTCTGTGGCAATCTTCGCGTAGTGCAAACATCCTCGTTCGCGAACTTGCTTGTAGGAAACGACGTCAGGAGTTTCTGATTTTCTGACTTCTGATTTCCGACATCCGCCCCGGCGAGAGACTCGTTACCGGCGTGTTGCCCAACTCAAAGCTTTATCTTATTCATTGAATAAGATTTATGCATTGATGTCTAAACCTGCACTATGATAGGCACCCTTGACTCGCACCAGGAGCAGCCGCTTTTCTCCTACCATGTCAACTTGGAGCGGCGCGTGGTAGTGTCCTAATTTGGTTTTATCTTTCTTTTGCGTCATTTTCACGCGCTTTTTCCCAAAAACCTGTCAAGTCCCAAATACAGACGAGCAAAATAGTTTGACAATATCATAAACGTCATTCTGATGAAATGCCATGGTAAATTCGCGGCATGTTTTGGAAAATTATTTCTTTTGGGACACGTTCGTCTGAATCAAGTTCGTCGGCGTGGGCTTTGGCGTGGGCAATACAATTTGTGGCATGGCTGATTGCGGTGATGTTTCTTTTGCACGAGGTGCATTTGTGTCAGAAGTGGAAGGCCGACTACTATCGAGATGTGCCACAATCACGCCAATTCCCCCAATAATCACGGTTGCCACAACGCTTAGAATTGCAATTAAAACAGCTCTCTTAGACAGTTGATTTGCCTCTTTTGAGATCGCCAAGGTTTGGCCGTGCTTTTTGTCGTTGTCTAATGCCGCATCCTTCGCCAATTGACGGTCGTTTTCTATCTGAATACCATGCAATCGATTTTGTTCTTTAAGAGCTTCTTTATTAATCCGGTTAAGCTCTACGATTGAATCTTTGTAATGCCGGTCTTTTTGCCTATGATTCAGTTCATGGCGAACAGCATTAATAACTAAACCCGTCTGTGAAATTGGATTTCCAGAAGCTTCCCAACGCTGTGCCGCATTCAAAAAGTCATTCAATTTCGCATCATTATACTGCGATAATCGACTCTCGTGTACTGCGCTCAAGCCATCGTTGAAATCCTTGGTGAAGTCCGGGGCCATAATTATCCATTTTTAGCACGTTTCACTTCCGCCACAATCGCCACTTTTACAGCGGTTTGGGCAGATTCAACTGGCGGGATTTCCAGCACGGCCACAAACCTTTCGTCTTGATCGTCATTGCCGTCGCAATGGCTCCACGCATAGGCCCGCTTTGCTTTAGAGTGGCCTGTCAGGTCAAAGACTTCGACATAACCTTTCCAAACCGTCTTGCCGCGAAAAATTTCATGCACCGGCACGCTGTTGAGATGGATGGCCCCGCATTTGTGCAAGTGTTCAACGGCCAGCTTGAGCCGTTCCAGATATTCCCGATTATTCGCCACAGCGTTCAATCAATTCCGCAACGCTCCATTGGCTGCTTTCGACGCCAGCGGCCATTGCCGGGGTGCATCGGATTGCGCCATGCAGCTTGCAGAAGTTGTAATACGCGAAGTTGAGCGAAACCGCAGCTTGAAAATTTTCCAACTTTTTGCTGAAAGCATTCGTGAGGCGTGTCAATCGTCGGCAGTGCATCCGCAAGGTGTGATTCTGTTTTTCGACGTGCGAGGTTGAAATGCGGCACTGTTGCGGATGGCCAGCAATGGTGTTCTTTTCAATCTTCACGACTTCCGCCGGGCTATACCGCCGGGCTGCTTCCTTGAAATTACCAAGGTGGCTGACTGAATATTCTTTTACCACTTGGCCGTAATCGACTTCGCATCCAAAGCCCCGTTCAACTGCATCCTCGTAACAAGAAAGACCATCCGATGAAAGCTGAATGCGGCTTATGAGCCGGGAAGCCAAATCCCCGATGAACGTATCAGCATGGTATCCGTCACGCTTTCCAACCAAATACGAGGGAATCAGCTTGGTGTCAGAGTCAATCGAAATAAATGTCCAAACATCGCCAGCGCCAGTTTCACAGGCCGCAACGTGGCGTTGCTTCTTGCCGATGAACCCCCAAATTTCGTCCACCTCGATATTCTTGCAGGTTAGGCCGCGCATTTTTTCATCGTGAATTTTCGCGCACGCTTCCCCGACACGAACGCCAAGACGCATGATTGTATCGCGGTGGACACCGGTAATCCGCTCAATAGCGCGGATGCTGGAATCTTCGGCCGGCATAGAGATCGCCAACGTCTTTTTTTCAGATGTCAAATTGTTTGCCATAATTCGAGATTGCCAATTCTAGCAGGATATAGCAAGCATTAGTTTTATGCTTGCAATTAATGCCTGCTATTGTATGCTGCAAGCATGATTAACGATGATACATTTCAGTCGAAGGGGGGAAAGGCGAGAAAAGACGCCCTGTCCCCGGAACGTAGAGCAGAAATCGCCCAAAGCGCCGCTGTCAGCCGATGGGGAATAGAAAAGGCAACTCATAGCGGAACGCTAAAGATTGCCGGAATGGAGTTTCCGTCTTCTGTTTTGGCTGATGGAACCAGGATATTGACTCAAAGCGACTTTATGACTGGCATGGGGATGTATTACAGCGGGTGGATTGCCAAAAACAAGCCAACTGACCAACCTGCAGATTTGCCTCACTTTCTGGCATTTGAAAGCCTTAAGCCATTTATTGAAAGGCATTTAGGGGACTTGCAGTCCATTGTTGTGAAATATCGAACCGAAAAAGGAAACATTGCTCACGGCATCAAGGCGGAAATCATCCCAAAGATTTGCGAAGTCTGGCTCGATGCCGAGGAGAGCGGGAAACTTGGCCGCCGTCAGAAACAGATTGCTCAAAAAGCCAAAATGATAATTCGCGCCCTTGCTCACGTTGGCATTATCGCTTTGGTTGACGAGGCAACTGGTTATCAAGATGTCCGCAACCGCGCAGCCCTGCAAGCCATCTTGGACGCTTATCTAAGGCAAGAGTTTGCTGCGTGGGCTAAACGGTTCCCAGATGAATTTTATCAGGAAATGTTCCGGCTTCGCGGATGGGAGTGGAATCATCTGTCAGTTAAAAGGCCAATTTTAGCCGGAAAACTAACAAATGATGTCGTTTATGAGCGTCTCGCTCCAGCCCTTTTATCAGAGCTTAGAGATCGAAACCCTAAAGACGAAAAAGGCCGACGGCTCCGAAAATTCCATCAATGGCTTACGGATGATGTTGGGCATCCTGCCTTGGCGCAACATCTTCACGCCGTCATTGGGCTAATGCGAGCGTCGGACAACTGGAATCAGTTTCACAAATTATTGGATAAAGCGTTTCCGAAAAGGGGGCAAGTTCTCCAATTGGAATTAATCACCGAAGAAATGTAAAAATTATGGGGGTGGCTTGGTGCTGCGCTCGGCTCTACACCTGCGGCTGCATGGGGTTCGATTCCCCACACCTCCAAACCATCCCCCGGAAACAATATGCCATGCCGGTGGAAATAAGGCGAGATTCAAATTGAAAACTACTGTTGATTAGTTAATTGTGGCGGAACTGAAAGGGAAGAAATGATAAATTACGTAAGAGGATTTATTTGTATTTTTGCAGCGATTTGCGCCGTAAAATTATTAACGCTGTTAGCGGATGACCAACCCGAGTCCGTCCGAAAGAGAAAATCTCGAATTTGGCAAATTTTGGGATTTACAATCATTGTAATCTTTGAATTGATCAAATTGTCCAAAAAAAGGTAAGGTTTCAAATTAGGACACTACCCGGCGCGTCCGCCCCGACCACCCTCTGCGCCAACTCCACGCCGCCTTGGATCTGTCGTTCGTCATTCCCGCCGTGCAACATCTTTATGGTCGATCGGGCCATGTGTCGCTGGATCCGAAGGTGATCCTGAAGATGATGTTGCTGCTTTTTTATTATGACATTCCCAGTGAACGGGAACTGATGGAACAAATCGGGGAGCGCCTGGATTTTCTCTGGTTTTTGGGTTTTGATCTGGAAACGTCGATTCCCGACCACAGTGTGCTTTCCAAGGCCCGCGCCCGCTGGGGAGCCGAGGTGTTTGAGCAACTTTTTGTGCGCACGGTGCGGCAATGTGTCCAGGCCGGGTTGGTGGACGGGCGGTTGCTGCATGTGGACAGCACCATCGTCAAGGCCAATGCCTCCAGGAACTCGGTCGTTCAAACCAGCCCCGAAATGGTGGCCGCCTTGCGCCAAGCCTATCAGCAACAGGTGGGCAAACTGCAAGTGCTGGAGCCAGAGGAGACGGAAGCGCCGAACAGGGGAGCCGGGGGGTCTAACTGCATGAAAAAAGAACACTCAAAATGATACCAACACCATTTCATTTGAAGGTCACAGACGAAATTGAGTTGAGACTTGTTGAGGAACAACACGCACCAGAGCTTTTCAATTTGACCGACGCAAACCGGCAGCATTTGAGAAAATGGCTGCCCTGGGTGGATCAGACGCGTTCTGTCACGGACACATCGGCGTTCATCGCTGCATGTTCCAGGCAATTTTCCGAAAACAGAGGATTCCAGGTTGTCATTTGCTTTAAGGACCATCTCTGCGGCATGATTGGCCATCACGGAATTGATCGGCCCAACCGTTCCACCTCAATGGGCTATTGGCTGGACGCCTCGCATCAGGGCAAAGGCATTATGACTGCGTCATGTCGAGTGATGATAAATCATGCTTTCAGGGACCTTGATCTGCATCGCGTTGTCATTCGTTGCGCCACGGAGAATCGCCGTAGCCGTGCAATACCCGAGCGTTTAGGTTTCAAGCTCGAAGGAGTGGCTCGACAGTCCGAATGGCTCCACGACCATTTCGTTGACCTCGCGATTTACGGATTGTTACGAACCGACCAACAAACCTAACGGTTCGCAGCCGAAAACTCTTGATTAAAAAGCCACAAATGTTATGAAGTCCTCAACTCAGAGTGGCTGGTTTGATGTGCCCGCAAGTGGCTGGTTTTCAACCACCCGGTGACACCACCAAAGTCAATTAACCCAACGGGATTTTGCCAATCGTCACGGAGTCGGATTGTCCACCTTGAGCAAATGGTTGCGGGTTGAAAACGAAACACCATCACCACCCGTGAAGTTCCAGGAAGTGACGCTTCTCAAACTTGGCCTCCCGTTTTCAACTTTCGGGCCAGGCCGAGCTACTCGTGCCACTGCGCCGAATACTCCGGGACTGCCTTTTTTGGTGAAAACGCTGGTCTTGCGTCGGTGGCCGGGCATTGTCTTAAATTCAACCGGAACCGGTAGCCATGAACATCATTCGATACTATGCCATATCCATAATGACTGTTGGACTGATGTGTTTGTGCTCCTGTGCCACGCGAGACTCAATCCGGCCAGCGCTTCCCGCTGAGGCAGGTTTCAACCAGGATGCTGGTCGGGGAGGGTATCTGCGATTGAAGCTGCATCTGGAAGACGGGGATGAATTAGATTGCAAGCTGGACACGGGCAGCCCGGTTACGATTTTGGACAGGGCATGGGAGCCAAAGCTGGGAAAACGTCTTAGTACAGAATACACGGCGGGCTTCCGAGGGCTGAGAACCAACGGCGCATATCTGGCTCCTAAACTTTATCTGGGTAGCACCCCATTGCTGGCAGGCCGCCGTATGCTGACGGATGAACTGGAGAACGGCAGGGCTATTTTGGGCATGGACATTTTGCGGCACTATTGCATCCAATTGGATTTTAACACCCGTAAAATCCGTTTCCTTGACCCTGATCATTTGGATGCGAGCGGTCTGGGAAAGCAATTTCCCATTAGCCTTTCCGGTGACAATCATGTTGTCGTTCATGAAGACTTTCTGGGTGCGAAGAAATGGGTGGTCGATACTGGCGCCCCCTGCGATGGCGGGATGACTGCGCAAGATTTTGGCTTGGCATTGCGTGGCCAACAGGTCGTCCCAGAGACTGATGGACCCGTAAATGACAGAAGGCTCAACGCTTGTTTCTCGAAGGCTGACTTTGGTGGCAACACCTATTCGAACCTGCTCATCCAGGAACTGCATCAAGACTTCGAGGACGGGCCAAATATCATCGGGCTAAACATCCTGGCGCGAAATTTCGTCACCTTCAATTTCCCGAAACGCATGATGTATATGAAGCAAGTGACTACGGATCCTCTTGATCTGAGTAATTTTCTTTCAGTGGAAGCAATCACTTTTTTGGAGAGCATGGAAGAAAGAGGCCAATTACCCGGGCGGCCAACTAGCAAAGAGGAGATAGATTGGATATCCGACGGGGATGATTCCATCAAATACCCCGTTTCCAGAACTTTCAAATTTCACGTCGGGGGATGGCTCAATGTGACGCCGAAAATCAAAGCGCTTGCCGCCAATCGTGCGTTTCCAATCACCGTTGATCACGACCTCGCCGAGCCTGACCCGGCGCCGTCCATATTGAAACAGTTGCGCGTCCATTTTCGATTCAGGGGCGAAGAACTGATCGCCGAGGCAACGGAAGGTGAGACACTGGCCCTTCCGACCAGCGCTCGAGTGGTCGCGGCTTACTATGGTAATCTGCTGGGACAGCCCGATGATCCGAGGCAGCAAGATCGTGTTATTTCTACATACCACTATACCGTTGTACAACAATCCAAAAGCGGGGCGTGGAACTTGCATAAAGCCTGGAGGACGGATGAGAAGGGTCACACGCTTGAACAATATCAAGTTCGATGAGCTTTGCACCCATCCTTTTCACAATATGCAACCGAAAACTGGCCGTGACTGCTCAGCCGCATATCAATGTTACCGCTGTGCAGCTTTTCGTGTTACCGGTTAAGTCGTTGACTATAAACCCCGAAAGCTCTCGGGATTACCGTGTTACCGATTTTCCGGACCTATGTATCAAGTGGTGCGTTGGGAGTGGAGAGTGCCTGGTGCGGAGATAAAACGCCATGGATGCCTTGCTGTCAACCTGTGGTGGTTCTTCCTTTGCGCGCTTTGACCTTTTGTGGCAAATCTGGTGTTCGCGATAGTTACAGGTAATTCGTGCCATTTCGTGCTAAGATTTTAGCCCTGAAAACTTTCGGAGTTCGGGGCACCGTGTAATTAGCTGCCATTCTTATGGTGTCTCCGAATTTCCAGAACTTGCCTAATCACGGACACGTGACTATTTTGGCTGCGACAAATTGGCGCATGGCGGGAGTGGATCATTATGGCGGCAGTAACATCTAATTTTTTGGACAAAGTCCTGGGCCGGATCGGGCGGCTGGATACGGAAGGATTGCAAACGGTGGTGCAACGCCTGGCCCGGGAACGGAAGTTTCTGGAGACGCTTTGCAATGCCATCGAAGATGGTGTGGTGGTGGTCGATGAGCAGGGGTGCATTATTTATTTGAATCAGGCGGTGACGCGGTTGCTCAATTGGCAGCCCGAGGAAGTGGAGGGGCGTCCGATCAAGGAGTTGTTGCCGGAATTGGATTGGGCGAGTTTGACCGCCGCCGGCCTCGATGGCCGGTCCCGGACGACGCGCCATGAATTTGAGGTGACTTATCCGCGTCCCCGGTTTCTGCGCCTCTACGCAGCGCCGCTGGATGTTGAAGCCAAGGGCGGTTCCGGAATGGCCTTGATACTCAGTGATGCCACGGAGGCGCGGCAGAAGACGTTCGAGGCCATCGAGAGCGAACGCATCCATTCATTAACGTTGCTGGCGGCCAGTGTGGCGCATGAAATCGGCAACCCGCTCAACGCGCTGCACATTCACCTGCAATTGATGGCGCGCCAGGTCAAGAAGTTGAAGGATGCCGCAACGCCGGAAGCGCCAGCGCGGTTTTTGCGGCGCACAACGAAAGAGGATGGCGATACGGCGGACGTGGCCGAAAAGTTGGAGCATTATCTGGAGGTGGCCAAAGGGGAGATTTCGCGTTTGGACTACATCGTGACGCAATTCCTCCAGGCCATCCGGCCCACCCCGCCGCAATTGACGCCGGGTTCAGTCAACGACGTGGCGCGGGAGACGCTGGAGTTGTTGCGGCCGGAGTTGGAGAACCGGGGTTTGAACGTGAAGGAAAAACTGGCGCGGCGTGTGCCGTTGACGCCTTTGGACGCGGGCCAGATGAAGCAAGTGCTGGTCAACCTGATCAAGAACGCCATGCAGGCGATGACGCGCGACGGCAGGCTTACCGTGCAAACAGGGCACACGCCGGATGAGGTGTGGGTCAGCATCGCGGATACCGGCGGCGGCATTGCCCGAGACCAGATCAGCCACATCTTCGAGCCGTTTTATACGACGAAAAAGAAAGGGACTGGTTTGGGATTGATGATCGTGCAACGCATCGTGCGACAGCATGGCGGGCGCATTGAAGTGGAAAGCGACGTGGGGCAGGGGACGACTTTTCGCATCAGCCTGCCGTTGCGCGAACGCCAGCAGAGATTGCTGGGCAGTTCGAAGGCCGAATCGGACACATCGCAACTGCGCAAGAATGTAGTGGCGTCGGAATGAAAACCGAACTGACATCCAAACCGAAACTATTGATCGTCGATGATGAAAAGCCGACGCGCGAAGGGTTGCGCGCCGCGCTGGAGGATCATTATGAAGTGTGGGTGGCAGAGGACGCCAAAGCGGCCATGAGCCTGTTGGAAGAGGATAATTTCGAGGTATTGCTGACGGATTTTCGATTGCCGCAGGAGGATGGGATGAAATTAATCGCGCGGGCCAAGTCGCTGGTCAAACCGCCGATTTGCATTTTGATGACGGCCTACGGCTCGGAAGAATTGGCGGTGGACGCGATGAAGCACGGGGCGGACGATTACATTGCCAAAGGGCGATTGCAGATTGACGAATTGGAAATGCGGATTGCGCGCGCGTTGCGCCACCAAAATCTGGAGGCGGAGAACGCGGCCATGAAGCAGCAATTGCAAAGCAAATTCGGCCTGGAAAACATCGTGGGGGAATCGCCAGCCATGAGGGAGGTGTTTGACATTGTCCGGCAGGTGGCGTCGTCGCGGGCGACTGTTTTGTTGCTGGGTGAAAGCGGCACAGGCAAGGAATTGATCGCCAAGGCGATTCACCAATTAAGTCCGCGGGCCAAATTGCCGATGGTAACAGTGCATTGCGCCGCGCTGCCGGCCACATTGCTGGAGAGCGAATTATTCGGGCATGAGAAAGGGGCATTTACAGGGGCGCATGAAAGGCGGGTGGGACGCTTCGAGCAGGCTCAGGGAGGAACGCTGTTTCTGGATGAAATCGGGGAGATTGACCCGACGTTACAGGTGAAATTGCTCCGTTTCCTTGGTGAACGGACTTTCGAACGCGTCGGCTCGAACAAGACGTTGACGGCCGATGTCCGGCTCGTCACCGCGACCAACAAGAGCCTTGAAGAACAAGTCAAGGTGGGGAAATTCCGCGAGGACTTGTTTTTTCGTTTGCGTGTGGTGGAAATCAAACTGCCGCCGCTGCGCGAGCGGAAGGAAGATTTGCCGTTGCTGGCCAGGACGTTTTTGAACGAGTTTGCAAAGGAAAACAACAAAAAAGTGAACGATTTTACCCCGGACGCTTTCGAAGCCCTGATGCTTTATCCCTGGCCCGGGAATGTGCGCGAATTACGCACCGCCGTGGAAAGCGCTGTGGTGCTTTCGCGCGGCGAGCGCATCAGCTTGCGGGACCTTCCCGCGACAATCCGGGCGGTGGAGGACGGGGAAAACCGTCCGGCGCGATTGCCAGCTCAAGCGGACTTGACTGTGGCGGAAGCGGAAAAACGGCTGATCATTCGCGCCTTGAAGGAATGCAACGGCAACCGCACACTGGCTGCGAACAAACTGGGCATGAGCCGGCGGACACTGCACCGGAAATTGCACATTTACCATTTGGAGGGAATTTGAGGCCGCTGCAAGACTGGATTCATCATTGGGAAGAGGGTGCCGGGGCGCGAGGGCTGAAAATAGCCGCGGCACTGCTGGCGTTTGTTGCGCTGGCCGCGCTTTACGATCTGTTGAGCTACGAGAGTTATGGGTCGGAAGAAGCCATGGAAAACGCCCAACTGGCCCGCAATCTGTCCGAAGGCAAAGGATACACGACGGACTCGATCCGGCCCCTGGCGCTTTATTTATTGGAAAGCGCGGCGGAACCGGGGCAGTCCTCGAAAGTTCTCGCCCAACGCGTGCCGGATTTGAGCAACGCCCCGGTGTATCCGTTTCTGCTGTCGGAACTGATGAAGGCGCTGCCGTTTCAGTTTGAAGCCAGCCAATACTGGTTTTACCAGCCGGAGCGGTGGATCAGCATCTTCAATCAGGCGCTCTTTTTTGGGTTGGTGATTCTTCTTTTTTTCCTGGCGCGCCGGCTTTTCGACGCCAAGGTCGCGTGGCTTTCGGCGGCTCTTTTTGCCGGGACGAAATTGTTCTGGAAATTCAGCGTTTCCGGTTTATCCACGCTCTGGCTGATGTTGATCTTGTTGGCGATGGTCTGGTTCATGATGGCCATCGAAAATCGGGACCGTGCGGCGGCGACGGGGGCGGGCTACAAGTCGGTTCCCCTGGCCCTGTTGACTGGAGCGGTGGTCGGCGTGGGGGGGTTGAGCCGCTACGCATTTGCCTGGATGATTCTGCCGGTGATCTTGTTTGTTTGGTTGAGCGTGGCTCGCGGGCGAGGCAAGCTGTGCCTGGCGATTGTTGTCGCGTTCGTGGCCGTGATGGCGCCGTGGCTGGCGCGCAACGTCCGGTTGAGCGGTCATTGTTTTGGCACGGCGGGCTACGCTGTGATGCAGGGGACGCCACCCTTTCCGGAAGACACTCTGGAGCGTTCATCCGATCCGCGCAACGCAATGAGGCGCCTCGAGCCGGCGGATGTCATCAATAAATTCGTGGCAAATGCGCGGGAGATATGCGGGAACGATGTGCCGAAATTTGGGGGGAATTGGATTTCGGCATTTTTTCTGACCGGACTGCTCATTCCATTCCGAAACACGGCGTTGACACGCTTGCGTTGGTTTCTGGTGGGTTCGCTTATTTTGCTTCTGGCGGTGCAAGCGCTGGTGCAAACCCACGTGAGCCGGGATGCGCCGGAAATTAATTCTGAGAACCTGCTCGTGCTGCTGGCGCCGTTGGTATTTATCTACGGTGCGGCGCTCTTTCATACGCTGCTTGACCAGCTCAATCTTCCGCCGGTGGATGCGCGCGGAATGGCCGTTGCCGGGTTTATCGCAATCCTGTGCGCGCCGTTTTTCTTTGCGCTCCTGGCGGCGCACAACGTCCCCGCCAACTCGCCGTATTCGCCTCTGCACATTCAGCAGACGGCCCGGCTGATGCAGACCAACGAATTCATGATGAGCGACATCCCAAGTGGGGTGGCTTGGTATGGCAGGCGTTCGTGTGTCTGGCTACCGCTGGATGATGAAAACGAGTTTTTCAAAGTCAATGCATTCAAGCCGGTGCGAGGATTATTCCTAACGCAAGTAACTACGGATAAACGATTTCTGTCGCAAATGAAAGTGGATTCGAAAAGCTGGGGTCATTTCGTGCTCGAATGTTCGGAACACGGCGAAGTGCCGACGGGTTTTCCGTTGCGAAAGGCGCCTGTGGGACTGTTGCCGGAACAGTTGCTTTTGAGCGACAAGGCGCGATGGCAGGACTTTGAAACAAAGCCTTGATTCATGCAGGAAATATGCGAAATATTCTTTTGACATATTGTCAAAGTACACATACAAACTCGCTTTCTGCGTATGGGGTGTCGCAGACAGCAGCCGGGGATTGTGTTGACGTCAAGGAAGCAGTTGAAGTAATTATGAAAAAAATCTGTGTGTCTGCGGGACTCGTTGCGCTTAGCGCGACCGTTGCCCAAGCCCAGTACGCCCCCGGTTTAAGCCCATTGGAAACTTCAAAAGCGTGGGCGTTGACGGCCACGATTCGCGGGTTTTACGATGACAACTATCTTACCCTGCCGAAGACCATTCCTGGTCCAAACGGCACGGTCATCCAGGGTGCGCGGGGTAGTTTTGGCGTGGAGGCGAGTCCTTCGATCAGTTACAACCATTCCGTCTCGGACACGCTTTTGAGCGCCACTTACGTGTACGACTTGCACTGGTATCAAGACCGCGAGGGCACCACTGATCAGACCCACGAGTTCAACGCAAAAATGGAACATGAATTTAGCGAACGGTACAAATTATCCTTGAACGAATCGTTCGTTGTAGCCCAGGACCCTGGGGTGTTGGATGCGGCGGTGGTCACCCAGCCGCTGCGTGTGCCCGGGAGCAACATCCGCAATACTTCGGCGGCTGATTTTACGTCGCAATTGACCAAGTTGCTTGACCTGCATATCGGCTACGCCAACACGTATTACGCGTATCAAGAGAACGGAGGAGACGAATTTCCTGCGAACTCCTTTCCCAGCTATTCGGCGCTGTTGGATCGGATGGAGCAAACTGCGACCGTGGATCTGCGCTGGAAAGCATTGCCGGAAACGACGGCCGTGGTGGGGTATTCGTTCGAAGCTGTCAATTACACCAGTCCTGAAGATATTATCTTTTCCTCCGACCCAGCCGACCCATTGAATGGGCCTGGCCGTTATGTCAGCAATATTCGCAATGACGACGAGCACTTCGCATTTGTCGGGGTCGATCAAAGCTTCGCGCCCAATTTGAACGGTTCGATACGGGTGGGCGGCGAATTGGAAGATTATTACAATTTCGGCACGTACAACATCACCCCTTATGTCGATGCGAGCCTGACCTATCAATACATGGCCCAAAGCACGGCGCAACTTGGGGTCAAATATCAAAACAACGCGACCGACGTGGCGGGCATTGTTGGAACCACTCCCGTGTTGGACGAGCAAACAACGTCTGCTTATTTGTCAATCGGCCATCGCCTCAACTCGCGCTTTACCGTCGCCCTCCTCGGGCAGGCCCAATTTTCGACCTTTAACGGAGGAGGAGTTCTATATAATGGGTTGGAGGAGGACTTCTACGTGGTTAACCTGAATCTGGCGTATCACTTTACGCCGTGGCTGACCGGGGAGGCAGGGTACATATATAATAGGCTGTTTTCCGAATTGGCCGATCGCGCCTACACGCGGAACCAGGTTTATATCGGCGTCCGCGCCAACTATTAAGAAAAATAATTTGACGTATGATGCAGAAGGATGGAACGTAAACTTGGTGTACGATCTAGCTCTTTTTTATTATAATATATGGATGCTGTAACAACGAACGAAGTTCCTGAACTGAAATTACATTTTTTGGATTATTGGCGCGTCATCCGTCTGCGGCGCAGCCTGATTGTCATGGTTTTTCTCCTCTGCGTGGTGACCAGCACTCTTTTGACTTTTTGGTTGCCCAAGCAGTATGCCAGCACGGTTCGCATTGAGGTGCAAAAGGACACGCCCGAAATTCCAGTGGCCGAGGGCGGGCGCATGAATGCATTCGGATCAGACCCCTACTTCTTGACCACGCAGTTCAAGATTATTGAATCTTACTCCATCCTGACCAACGTCATCACCAAGTTGCAATTGGACGACAAGCTGGCTGCGCAACAAGGAGATACTCACTGGACGATGGAACAAACCTATGCGGTATTGTTCGGTAAAATTGCCGTGGAACAAACGCGCATGACCAGCTTGATCGAAATCACGGTCAAGAATCCCGACCCCAAACTGGCCGCCGACATCGCCAATGCCATTGTGGATGCCTACCGCGATGCGCGCCTGGAAAAGTGGAAGAGCGACCGCTTCAGCGGTATCAACGCATTGCAAGTTGAACTGAGTACCAATCAAATGCGACAGGGGACGATGGAAACCAATTTAAATGAATTGCGGGCCGAGTTGGGGATTTCGGACATGGATGACGACGGCGCGGTGGGAAGCACAATTATCGAGACGGAACAACTCCGGGAATATCAACACGAGGAAACAATGGCCATGACCGATTACCTCGAATACAGCAATATTTTGGCGGGCATTGCCACCATTCCGACCAATGAGCTGGGAGCCGCGCTGAACACCGCCTATCCCCATCAAACGGACCCGGAACTGGGGGATCTCTCAATTCGGCGTGACATGGCTCGGGATAAAATGGCCGCTGCGCAAAACGACTACGGCCCGAAGCACACGGAATATCTGACCGCGCAAAAGCAGTTCGAGGAAGCGCAGCGTGATTATGACGGCAAAGTGGCCGGCATTATCACCGGGTTGAAGGAACGAGTGGAACAAGACCGGGAAAACATGGAGATGATGCAGCGGTTGAAGGCGGATTTGGAAACGAGAAGGAACCAGCTTGCCCGCAAATACCAGCCCTATTTCAGCTCAAAGCGAAATATCGACGAACTCCGGCGCAACAATGAAGATTTGAATCGAACAATACAAAGAGAAGTGGCCGAAGTCGGCCAGCCGCTGCAAAGCATCGTCATTGTTCGCGATCCCGCCCGGCCCGTGCTGCGCCCGGTCAGTCCCAAGACTTACATTATTATTCCTTTTGGCATTTTTGTCGGTCTTCTCGTTGGAGTCAGCCTGGCCTTCTTCATCGAATATCTCGATACCAGTGTCAAGACCATTGATGACGTGGAGCGGGCCCTGCAGGCGCCGGTGCTGGGAGTCATTCCGCAAAATATCGGCAACATCCTGGAGGAAGGGGCGGAAACTCCGCATGCCGAGGCCTACCGGGTCTTGCGCACCAACATTTTGTTTTCGCGCAAAAATGAAAGCTGGAACACGATTTCCATGTTGAGCGGCGGCGCGGGCGAAGGCAAAACGACTACGCTGTTTAATCTGGCGGTCATTTTTGCCCAAAACGGCCAACGCGTGCTGGTGGTAGATTCCGACCTCCGTCGTCCCGCCATTCACAAAATGTTGCACGTTTCCAACACGGTTGGTTTGACCGATTTTCTCCTCAAACAGCGCACGCTGGACGAAATCATCCAGAAAACCAAGTTGCCCAGTCTCGACTTTATTGCCAGTGGCAAGCTGCCCAGCAGTTCGATGAGCATTCTGGGGTCGGCCCAGATGAAGGAAACCATCCAGGAACTCAAGCGCCGCTACGAATTCATCTTTTTTGATTCCCCGCCACTACTGGGCGTGAGCGACGCTTCCATCCTGGCCAGCGAGATGGACATGGTTCTGCAAGTCATTCAATATCGTCGTTATCCGCAGCCCATGACTCTCCGGGCCAAGCAGATGATTCTGAAGGTCGGCGGCAACCTGGTTGGCATCGTCCTGAACAACATTAATATGAGCCAGGATGAAAACTACTACTACTATAGCGGGTATTATGAATATGGTTCTCAACAAAAAGACCCGACCGTTGTCCAACTGAGTGATGCGGCCAAAGAGGCTAAAATTGACATCAAGCAAAAGTATTGACCTTGCTGGCCCGACCGCACCACATTATGAGATTGTTACGCAATAATATTTGGAATTATTCATATCTTTTAGCCGTCGCAATAACCGGTTCCCTGCTGGCCGGTTGTTCGACCGGAAGCCCGCCCGCTGATCCGCACGCGACAGCAATTCAATCGACCGATGATGCAGACCACTTGCGGATCGACCCGTTGCGGAGCGGTGACAGCATCCGAGTGGATTTCTCAGGCACACCCAACGCAATTCCACCCGTCATAACCGACATCAAAGGCAACGGCACGATTCCTCTTGAGTTTATTGGGAACATTCAAGCCGCCGGCCGAACGCCCGGTGAATTGGAGAAGGCCATTCAGACCAGTTATGTGCCTGCCTACTACACTCACTTGAATGTGACCGTCACACCAACGGTGCGCTATTTCTACGTGGAAGGCGAGGTCAATGGAGGCAACGGCGGGGGCCGGATACAGTATGCCGGCTCCATCACGGTTACCCGCGCCATCGCGGCTGCAGGCGATTTCAATCCATTTGCCAATCGCAAGCGAGTCAAACTTTTCCGGGTCAACGCCAATTCCGCCATCATCGTCAATTGCATCAAGGCGCTGGACGATCCGAGATTGGATCTGCCTGTTTATCCGGGGGACAAAATTGTGGTCCCGCGCAGACTCTGGTAAATGGTCCAACTCCAAATTCTCTCCGGCAGGAAGGCGGGCGCGAAATTTGACAGTTCCAGCCTGCCCGTTACCGTTGGCCGTTCGGAGCAGTCAGACGTACCCTTGGACGAACCCGGGATTTGGCCCTGTCATTGCAAAATTCATTGGCAGCAAGAGGGCTTGGTCCTCGAGGTCGATCCCGACGCGCTGGCCAGTGTGAACGGGGTGCCCACGCCGCGTGCTCTCTTGCGCAATGGGGACGTGATCACCTTGGGCGGCGTGACCTTGCGATTCAGCTTAAGTCCCATCCAGCAATCCAGCGCAGTATTGACAGAATGGCTGACCTGGATTGCCCTGGGCCTGCTGTGCCTGGGCCAGGTGGCCCTCATCTACTGGCTCAATCGTTGATCAATGGCGGAAATGACGGACGCCGGTAAAAACCATCGTCATGTTTCGCTCGTCGGCTGCCGCAATCACTTCCGCATCGCGCACCGAGCCTCCCGGTTGGATGGCTGCCGTGGCGCCAGCTTCGGCTGCGGCCACCAGCCCGTCGGCAAAAGGGAAGAAGGCATCGCTGCAAACGGCGCTGCCCCGCAATGAAAGCCTGGACTCCTGCGCCTTCCAAACAGCGATTTTGCTCGCGTCCACCCGGCTCATTTGGCCGGCTCCGATTCCCAGAGTGCGGTCCGAGGCCGCATAGACGATGGCGTTCGACTTGACGTGTTTGACAACAGTCCAACCGAATAGCATGGCCTGGCGTTCCTCTTCGGTCGGATGGCGTTTGCTCACTACCCGCCATTCTGCCGCGGAATCGATCTCTGAGTCGCGGTTCTGGACCAGAAAGGACTCCGCCCCAACGTCGCGCAGTTCGGCCAAGCCATCGCCACCGGGCCATTTAAGCGCCTTCATCAGACGCAGGTTCTTCTTGCGCTGCAAAAGATCGAGCGCCTCCGCCGCAAAGTCGGGCGCGACAATGACTTCGCTGAATATTTCCGAGATAGCTTCGGCGCAGGACAAATCCAGCGGGCGATTGACCACGATAATCCCGCCAAAGGGGGCTTGTTTGTCGGTCGCGAAGGCTTTTTCCCAAGCTTCGCGGAGTGTCTTGCCCTGTGCCGCCCCGCAAGGATTGGAGTGCTTGAGGATGGCCAAGGTGGGGGCGGCCTCCGCGAATTCCGCCGCCAGGGCGGCGCCCGCCGCTAAGTCAATAATATTGTTATACGAAAGTTCCTTGCCATGCAATTGCTGGAAATAATCCCCGAATCGGCCATAGAGAGCGGCGCGCTGATGCGGATTCTCGCCATAACGCAACGTTTGCACCTGGGGCACATTCAACTGAAAATTTGTCGGCCAGAGGCCGCCGCCGGCCAGGCCAAATGTTTTGGAGAGGTAGGCGGCAATCTGCCCGTCGTACGCAGATGTACGAGCAAAGACACCCGCAGCCAGTCGGCGGCGTAATTCAGGCGTGGTCTGGCCGGTGGCCGCGATCTGGCCCGCGACCTCGGCGTAATCCGCCGGATCCGTGACCACGGTCACGCTTTCATGATTCTTGGCCGCGCTACGCAACATCGACGGGCCGCCAATGTCAATGTTCTCAATGGCCTCGGCCAAAGTGACACCAGGCCGGACGATGGTCTGCGCGAAGGGGTAAAGATTAACCGCCACCAGGTCGATGGGTTTGATGTCATGTTTGCGAGTGGCCGCTTCATGGTCTTCGTTGCCGCGCAGATAGAGCAGGCCTCCGTGAATTTTTGGATGCAATGTTTTGACCCGCCCATCCAGCATCTCGGGAAAGCCAGTGTAAGCGCTCAAATCGCTGACGGGAATGCCCTGTTCGCGCAACGCCTTGGCCGTGCCGCCGGTCGAAATGATTTCAATCCCGGCGGAAGCCAGAGCTTGCGCGAATGGGATGAGCCCGGTCTTATCGAAAACGGAGAGCAAGGCACGTTGAATTTTAGCCATAGAATGGAAATTAATCTTCCAGAAGCATGGTGGAGTCAATCTGATTTGCGCATTCGCGCCGCATACGCTCCATCAACGCCTTCGGCGAAGGGCAGTAGTTGTCGTTCGCGCTCTAATTTGAAATCGGTGTGCGCCTTTAGAAAATCCCGCGACACAGATTCATTCTCCTCGGGTTCAAGACTGCATGTGCTGTAAACAAGTGTTCCACCCGGCTTCAGTTGCGAAGCGGCCTGTTCCAACAATGTCTGCTGCGTCTGGCGCAATCTTTCTATTTCGCCGGGTTTAATGCGCCAGCGCAAATCGACTCGACGCCGCAGTACGCCCGTATTGGAACAGGGAGCGTCCACCAAAATCCGGTCGAATGGCGCCCCTGGATTGGAGTCCGGGAACTCCACACATGTAACTCCGAGGCGGGCGCAATTCTCCCGCACCAAATTTAGCCGGTCCGGCTGTTTGTCTAGGGCCGCGATGCGCCCTTGATTTTGCATGCGCTGGGCGATGTAGGTGGTCTTTCCCCCGGGCGCCGCGCAGAGGTCGAGAATGTTCTCGCCGGGTTGGGCATCCAATTCATTCACGGCCAGAAGCGTGCCGGGATCCTGCACATAAAAAAAACCGCGTTGGAAACTTTGGCACTGGGGCAGGGGAGGGTGCGATTTCAATTCGAACACAAGATTCCGTCCGGTCCAATCCCATTGCCTTTCCACAAAATCCACTCCTTCCTGCTGCCACGCCGCGGATAAGGCGGTAAAATCTGTTTTTAAAACGTTGAGACGGGCGTAAAGGGGTGGCGGAGTGTTGTTCCACTGCAATAATTGAGTGGTCTTGTCGGAGCCCCAGCGTGCCTGCCATCGTTCGACCAGCCATGCTGGGTGGGAATATCCCAGCGCGGGATCGGTTCGCTTCAAATTCTCCAATTCCAGGACCGTGGCATCGCGTGCGCGGGTATAGCCGCGCAGGACCGCGTTCAAAAACCCAGCTTGTTGCCCGAACCCCAACTTCTTGCCCAACTCGACAGTTTCATGGACCGCCGCGTGGTTCGGAATGCGTTGCAGCCAGAATAATTGGTAAAGTCCAAGATGAAGCAAAAGGCGCAACATGGCGTTCTGCGGACGGTCCCCGGTTTTGCGGGCGACCAGCCAATCCAGCGTCGATTGCCAGCGCACAATCCCATAGACCAGTTCCTGGCATAAGCCCCGATCCAACGGGTTGAGGGAACGCTTGGCCAACTCATTTTCGAGCAGCTTTTCGACGTATTCGCCGCTCTCGCCGCGCCGCCTCAAAACACGCATGGCAATTTCTCTTGGTTTTTCACCGTTCACAGGATAATAATGACCAGACCGTTATGGGACGCGAGAACATATCAATGAAAGAAGAATTTGAAAAACTGGCCGCAACCGGCAAGCTGACCCGGCAAAACGTCGATGCCTTGGTCACCTTGACGGAGAGCGGTTACTGTTATCATCGCAGTTGGGGCTTTGGAAAAATTACAACCGTGGATGCTGTTTTCTCCCGGTTCGTCATTGATTTTCAAGCCAAGCCCGGCCATGCCATGGACCTGGCTTTCGCCGCCGATTCCCTCAAACCCATTCCCAGTGAGCATATCTACGCCCGCAAAGTTTCGGACCTCAAAGCCCTTCAAGAAATGGCGGCCCTGCACCATCTGGACTTGATCAAACTGGTTCTGCAAAGCTTCGGCGGACGGGCCACGGTGGATCAAATTCAGCAGGCCTTGATGCCCGATGTCATCAAGGACGACTGGAAAAAATGGTGGGAAGCCGCCAAACGCGAGCTGAAGAAAAACGGCCATTTTCAGGTGCCCCTTAAAAAATTCGAGCCGATTATTTACCAGGCGAGGGAAGTGGCGTTGCAGGACCGAATTTTGGCGGAATTCCGCGGCGCCAAGGGCTTGAAAGCCCGTCTGACCGTCGCGCATGAGATTTTGAAAAGCCTTTCGGATTTGGACGACAAAGGCGCCGTGGCCAAAGAAGTGATTGCGGCGCTGAACACGGAAATTGGCACCCATCAACGCACCCAGCCGGCGGTGGCGTTGGAGGCCATCTTTGTGCGTGATGAAATGCGCGAAGCCACCGCAACGCCATCTCCCGAGGGCGAATTGTCCGCCCGCGCCATCTGGCTTCAGGAAAGCGCAAAAGTTGGCGCGGTTTTGGAGCAGATGCCGGCGGCCAAACATCGGCGGGCGTTGCAATCGTTCAAGGAAGCCACTCCGGACCGCTGGTCCGAAGCGCTGCTCTCCGCTCTCAATCAGGTTTCGGCCAAGCTGGCCGGCGAGGTGGCCCACGCCCTTATTTCGGGGGGAAAACTCGACGTGTTGAAGGAACTCCTCGCCCGCCTCATCAGCCAGCATCAGGCCAGCACTGAATTGTTGCTCTGGCTGGCCAAGGAACGTTCCGACTCCTTCGCCGACATTCTCGGCCCCGAAGTCTTCCGTGCCATGCTCACTGCCATGGAGCGGGACCAGTTCAACGAAAAACGTTCGAACAAACTGCGCGACTTCATCCTGGCCGACCAAACTCTCCTGGTCGAGTTGATCGGCTCCGCCGATTTGGAGGTCATCAAAGACCTTACCCGCGCCCTGCAACTTTCGCCCTGTTTCGACGACATGGACAAACGGTCGTTGCTCGCCCGCATCGTCAAGAGCTATCCCGCCGTGCAAACCATGATTTCCGGCGAGCAGACGAAGCAGGAGACGGTTTACATGGTCTCGTGGGAAAGCCTGGAACGGCGCAAAAATGAGTACGCCGAACTGGTGCAGAAGGCCATTCCGGCCAATTCCAAGGAAATTGCCGTGGCCCGCAGCTACGGGGACTTGCGCGAAAATCACGAATACAAAGCCGCCAAGGAAATGCAAAAAATCCTCATGCGCCGCAAAAGCGAATTGGAATCCCAACTGGTCCGCGCCCGCGGCAGCGACTTTGCCAATCCCCGTACCGACGTCGCGAGCATTGGAACGAACGTGACGGTGACCGATTTGGATCAAAATCAAGCGGAACACTTTACCATTCTCGGAGCATGGGACTCGGACCCGGACAAGGGCATCATCAGCTACCTGACCCCGGTGGGCCAGTCCCTCCTCAACCACAAGCCCGGCGACGAAGTGGAAGTGCCCGTCGAAGGCGGGAAGAAACGCTATCGCCTCAATGCCATCACGGCCTATAAGCCCCCCGAAGCGCCCCCGCCGCCAGCGGGCCAGTGATTGTGCGCTCGTTGTTCATCGGTTTGACCCACTTTGACCCACTCTGATTCGGCAGGCGGAGTGCGTGCTTTGATCATGCGCCCCCGGGGTTTGCGCAGTCCGCCATGGCCGACTGGCGACGGCGGAACCCACTTTGACTGGGTCTGACTGGCCCTAACGGCGCTATTTTTATAAGTCATTAGTTTTAAAACATTTGCGTAAAATCGCCTGAATTCTTTGACCAAGCAGTTAGTCTTACCCACCTTGACTGAGCCTGACTGGCCGAAGAACTGACTTTCGACGGAACGGCCGCCAAAAGGCACAAAAGCCGCAAGAACAGCACCCGAGAACTTTCAGGGTGAACCCTATTTTTAATTGCTTCCGTCATTTTTCTCTTTTGACTGATTATATCATTTAACTATTCATTATTAAAATGATGTTGTTAATTAACTTTCTGGAAAGTTGGACGCTTTGGAGAAAGCGCCGTTAATCATGTTGAGCGGCCAAGACTGGAGCATCACGCCAATGGCAGGCAAAAACGCCCGGGTAACATTTTTCTTTGCGCCCTTGCGGATGGAGCTCCGTGCACTACAAAAAGATGCAGCGTGCAGCCCGGATTTGTTGGTGGACAGACACGGCGCGGCGCGGCATTTTCCGGAACGGTGTAAATGACCTATGCCCCTGCAACCATTTGATCTTATTTGTCCGGACATCGCCAGTGCGGAACCAATGAGTTGCATCGTTTCCACTCCGATGTTCGGCGTGGCGCCGGGTCGATATGTGCTCCGTGAATTCTATTGCACCGAACTCGATTGTGATTGCCGCCGTGTCCTCGTTCATTTTTCCCGTTCGGACGACGGATTAAATCCGCAGATTTTAGCTTCAGTCAATTTTGGCTGGGAACGGCCGCGTTTTTACCGCAAATGGAGCAACGATCCGGAAATGTGGCGCGAAATGGCCGGCGCTACGCTCGAACGATGGTCTGAGCAAGGCCCCAACGCTGAGTCATTTTTGGACCTGTTTAAAATCTCGGCCCGGCAGCCGGCGTTTGTCGATGGCTTCCGACGGCATTACGCGATTGTCAAAGACATGCTTGCGCGCGGAAAGTGGACGCCAACATCGTATGACTTTTAAACGAACCTTTGACTTAGAAAGGTTGACGCGCACCCATTCACCGTGTAATTTTCAGGCATGAGCAGAGCGGAAATTATTTCCGAGATTCCGAAGCTTTCGCACGAAGCGCGGCGCGAAATCATGCGCTGTATCATTGCAGCGGAGGAAGAGGCTGTGACCCTCGCCGATTGCGACCGTCGGGCGTTGGAGCAATTCCAAATGCTCGATGCCATGGAAGCTGCGGATGAAAAGAACCCTGCCCGGTGAAATCTGGCGGGTGGATTTTGGCTTGGCCGCAAAAGTGCGGCCCGCGCTTCTTCTGAGTGATTATCCCGCAGACAACGAATTGGCTTTGCTGATCGTGATCCCGCATACCACTGCCGTACGCGGCAACCGCTGGGAACTTGGGGTGCCAAAGTCATTTCTCAAAAATTCCGGGGTTTTCCATCTTCAACAAATCCAGCCGATTTCACTCGCGCGTTTTGAGTCCAAACTTGGCGCATTGACAACGGATGAGTTCAAACAGATCAAGGAAGCATTGGTTCGGCTGTTAAATCTGGAAAGTTAAATTTCAATTAATGTGCCTTGTTTTTTATGAAAGTCCTCAAACGTAAGAATCGATTGTATGACACCGAGCGGTTTGGCCAGACAACTTGCAAATCCAGATTGGCGTAATCGTGAGTCACGCGGTTGCGGAAGACGACAATGCGAGCCCATTCAATCTCCGGGTGCGCATCACGGAACTCCTTGGAGAGATTGCGGACAGCTTCGCCGCAGACGGCAAAGTTGTAAAGGATGGCATCATGCACCATCGAGTTATCGCGGAATTGCTCGAACGTCAGGCCGGCAACATAGACAGCGACTTGCTCGGCCGCCGTGTCGAGATCCACGAGGTAGGCCGGGTCAACTTTCATAGATGGGGACTGCTGTCTTGAGGATGTGCTCGCGCCGAACTCAGTTACGGTGGCGTTCGATGTTGCAGCGTTCGATGAGGTCTATCTCCCGCCCGAGCAAGACGGCCAACTCCTCCTTCGTGTAGTCGTGCGCCTACGGGCCGTAAACTTTCTCGCGCTGGAAATCCGGGCCGGGTGTGAACAGGAAGTCGAGATCGCTGTCCGGACGGAAGTCGTCGCGCAGCACCGAGCCGAAAACTTCGAGCCGGGCAATTTGCCATCGCCGGCAGAAGTCGGCGATTTTATCCATCGGCAATTCGATTTGAGTTGTCAGCATAGGACCTTTGCTTGAATCGCTTCACGTATAGTATGACCGGCATCCCAAGAATCTTCAATCTCTAAGAGCCTGTTTAAAAACTAATGTTTGAGCCATCGCGAGAGCATCAGGCGGCACATGGCCAGATAGACCATGGCCTCGGCGACTTCTGTGCGCCGTTCGTAGCTGCGATTGAGGCGG
>Ga0182024_10007318_pt1 | contig 23818 bp, 16 predicted proteins | sample P32metaG_FD_120480 | JGI IMG/M metagenome (GOLD analysis project Ga0182024, IMG submission 120480) | Permafrost microbial communities from Stordalen Mire, Sweden - P3-2 metaG (Illumina Assembly) | ecosystem: Environmental > Terrestrial > Soil > Wetlands > Permafrost | place: Sweden: Stordalen... | reverse complement strand
CGGCCCCGCCCTTCTGGGGCGGCTGCGTCCGCTGCTCGAGGTGACACCGGATGAGGCCGTGGAAGACGGCGCGGACGTTCCGTCTCCGACGCCGGCGCCCCCCAAAGACGCCGCACCGAAGCGCGTCGCGCCGCCCGTTCCCAAGGTCGCGGTGGTTGCCAAGAAGAAGACGGAAAGCCTGACCGAACCGATCGACGTAAACCGTGCGACGGTCGGCGAACTGCAGCGCCTGCCCGGCATCGGCCCCGCGCTGTCCGGGCGCATTATTCGGGTGCGCGAACGGGAGCCGTTCCATTCGGTGGACGAACTCCGCCGGGTGCCGGGCATTGGGCCGAAGACGCTGGAACGCCTGCGGCCGTTCGTGGTGGTCAACGACGATCACGCCCAACGCTAGCTCGGTGACGTATGGATGACAAGGTGATGGAGGACGCGCTGGCGGAATGGGAGAAGACGGAGTTAGATCCCTACATGGAAGAGTGGGAAAAGACGCTGCGGGAGCTGGTCGAGAAGGAAGGAAAAGAAGACACAGTGGCGCACCGCATCGAATACTCTCCAGAGACCGAAGCCCACCTCCGCGCCCTGACGGCCGGGCAGCGCTCGCTCGTCTTGTCCTCGGTGGAGAAGCAACTGCCGCATCAGCCGACCGTAGAAACGCGAAACCGCAAGCCCATGCGTCCGAATCTGTTGGCGACTTGGGAGTTGCGGGTCCGCAACTTGTGGGTCTACTATACGGTGGATGAGGAGCCGGAACCCGTCGTTTCCATCCGGGCCGTCGGCGTCAAGGTGGGAAATCGCGTCCGCATCGCCGATCAGGAGATTGACTTGTGAAACAACTGGACTGTACCGATGACGCCGTTTCCCTCCGCGATGCCGTCCACTCGCTGGGCCGTGAGCCGGCCGCCGTACTGCAAAACGGCCGGCCCGTCGCCGTACTGCTGCCGGTCGAGGGCGCCGATTTGGAAACGGTGGCCCTGAGTCTGAATCCGCAGTTTCTCGCGATCCTGGCCCGATCCGCGGCCCGGCAGACCGCCGAAGGCGGCGTCTCCGGCGAGGAAATGCGGAGCCGCCTCGCGGCCGACGCTTCGCCGCCAGAAAAGGTCAAACGCAACGGCCGCCCGCGGGATCCTAAGCGGGCCCCATCTCCGAAAAAATCGAAAGACTTCCCGCGGCAAACACCCCTACAATGAGGAATAGCCCTTCCTGCACAAGCGTTCCCCTATCCCCGACTCGGGACGGACATGACCGCCAAGTTCCAGCTGTCCAGCAAATTCCAGCCCGCCGGCGATCAGCCCAAGGCCATCGCCCAGCTCGTCGAGGGGTTCCGCGACGGCCGGCCGTGCCAGACCCTGCTCGGCGCAACGGGCACGGGTAAAACATTCACGGCGAGTAATGTGATCGCCCAACTCGGCAAACCGACGCTGGTGCTGGCCCACAACAAGACGCTGGCCGCCCAACTCTACAAGGAGTTCCGCGGCTTCTTCCCGCGCAACGCCGTCCACTATTTCGTCAGTTACTACGACTACTACCAGCCCGAGGCCTACATCCCGCAGCGCGACATCTACATCGAAAAAGACGCGCAAATCAACGAAAGCATCGACCGCCTCCGTCTGGCCGCCACCGCCGCCCTGGTCAGCCGCGAGGACGTCATCATCGTCGCCAGCGTCTCCTGCATCTACGGCCTCGGCTCGCCCAGCGATTATAAACGCATGATGATCTTTCTGCCCAAGGGCCAGGTCGTCAACCGCGACGAGCTGCTCCTGCGCCTCGTGGACATTCAATATCAGAGAAATGATGTCGCCTTTACCCGCGGCACGTTCCGGGTGCGCGGCGACGTGATTGAGGTCTGGCCGGCGTCGGAGGAATACGCCCTGCGCATCGAGCTGTTCGGCGACGAGGTGGACGCGCTGGCGATCATCAACCCGACCACCGGCGAGACGTTACGACAGCTCGATGAGCTATATGTCTACCCGGCCAAACACTTCGTCACGCCGGAGGAGCGCATCAAACAGGCCGTCGAGGGCATCGGCAAGGAACTGGAGGGGCGGCTGGAAGTTTTTCGCAACGAGGGCAAGTTGCTGGAGGCGCAGCGGCTGGCGGCGCGGACGCGCTTCGACATGGAAATGCTGCTGGAGGTCGGCCACTGTCCCGGCGTCGAGAACTACGCCCGTTGGTTCAGCGGCCGCAAGGCCGGCGAGCCGCCGTACACGCTCATCGACTTCTTCCCCGAAGATTTTCTGATGATCGTGGACGAGTCGCACGCCACGCTGCCGCAGGTCCGCGGCATGTTCGCCGGCGACCACAGCCGCAAACTCACACTCGTTGAACACGGCTTCCGGTTGCCCAGCGCGCTGGACAACCGACCTTTCCGATTCGACGAGTGGGAGAAGCGGGTCAAGACGGCGCTGTTCATGTCGGCCACGCCCGGCCCCTACGAGCTGGAGCGCTGCGGCGGCGAGGTGGTCGAGCAGGTCATCCGGCCGACCGGGTTGGTCGATCCGCAGGTCCACATCAAGCCGGCGCGCGGCCAGGTGACCGATCTGGTGGAGGAGATCAAGAAACGGGCGGCCGTGAAGGAGCGCGTGCTGGCGACGACGCTGACGAAACGCCAGGCCGAAGACCTGAGCAACTATTTCCGCGAGGCGGGGCTGCGCGGCAAGTGGCTGCACTCCGAGTTGGACGCCATCGAGCGCGTGCAGGTGTTGCGCGAGCTGCGCGAGGGGGCGTTCGACGTGCTGGTCGGCGTCAACCTGCTGCGCGAGGGTCTCGACCTGCCGGAGGTGTCGCTGGTGGCGATCCTCGACGCCGACAAGGAAGGGTTTTTGCGATCCGGTACGTCGCTGATCCAGACCATCGGCCGGGCGGCCCGCAACGTCAACGCCTCGGTGATCCTGTACGCCGACCGCGTGACGGATTCGATGCAGCGGGCGGTGGACGAGACCTCCCGGCGCCGCGAGCTTCAGCTGCGCTACAACGCCGAGCACGGCATCACGCCGGAGACGGTCAAGTCGGCGATCAGTATGGGCATTGAGGACGAGATCGCGGCCCACAAATTCGTGCAGGAGGCGGCGGGGCTGAAGGCGGACAACTACGTCACCGAGGAGTACCTGGAGGAACTGCACGGCGAAATGCTGGCGGCGGCAGCGAACCTGCAATTCGAGCGGGCGGCGGAGCTGCGCGACCGCATCGCGCAGCTCAAGGGCCAGCCGACGGCGGCGCCGCAGCAGAAGCCCAAGCCGCGGCGACGACGGCGGTAAAGAAGATTCACCGGCAAGACACAAAGAGCCCAAAGAAGGACGCTCGCCCCTCGTTCCCGGGCAGGGCCCGGGAACGAGGGGTCCGCAGGCGCCAAAATCGTGAGGGGCGCCCTGAGCGACAGCCCCTCTTGACCCCCCGCCCGAAAGGCCCTACGATTTGCCCGCTTCGGATCGCCACGGAGAGCAACCGGAAAGCGAGGCCGCTCATGGATGAGCCGCGGACTTCACCGCCGCCCGAATTTCCCGCCGAGGCGCACCGCTGGGGTGTGATCGACCTGCGGCTGGTCGCCCTCCTCGCCCTCCTCACCGTCGGCCTGCGGGCGTACCAGCTCCGAACGACCGAGGTGACGGCGCGCGACAGCATCGGCTACATTCACATCGCCTGGCGGCTGGAGCACGGCGACTGGCGCCAGGTCATCCCCGACTCCCCACAGCACCCCGGCTATCCGGTAGCCGTTTTGGCCGCGTCGCTGCCGGCCCGCCTGATGTTCCCCGACGACCTCCCCTACGCCATGCAGTTCGGCGCCCAGTTGGCCAGCGCCGCCGCCAGCGTCCTGCTCACGATCCCGCTGTTCTGGCTGGGCGCGCAGCTGTTCAACCGCCGCATCGGTTTCTGGGCGGTGCTCCTCTTCCAGTGCCTGCCGTGCAGCGGTCGCATTATGGCCGACGGCCTATCGGAGTCGGTGTTCCTGTTGTTCGCGGCCACGGCGCTGGCGCTCGCCATGTACGCGCTGCGATCCGGTTCCCTTGTCGGCTTCGGCTGCGCGGGCGCGGCGGGGGCGTTGGCCTACTTGACCCGTCCGGAAGGTCTGCTGATTCCCGCCGTGGCCGCCGTCACGCTGCTGGGGATGCAGGCGGTCGGCCGCTGGCGGCGGCCGTGGTTGGCCGTGTTGTCGCGGCTGGCCGTGTTGACGTGCGCGGTCTTAATCGTTGGCGGACCCTACATGGTCCTGATCGGCGGGTTGACCAAGAAGAACACGGCGAAGCAAGTCGTCGAAACCGAATCCACCCGGCTGTCGCCCGGCGCGGCGCCGGCGAACGAAGAAATCTCAGGCGGCCCAACGCTGTTCGGCGTCTGGTGGTACGGCAATTCCAACGGCCCGTCCGGCGGCAAGCAGCTGTGGGCGCTGACGACGATGGCGGAGGTGTTCGCCAAGGCGTTTTTCTACGTGTTCTGGGTCCCCGCGCTGGCGGGCCTGGTGTGGTTCCGGGATCGCTTTCGCGTCGTGCCCGGCGCCTGGATGCTGTTGCTGCTCTGCCTCGTGATCGCCGGCCTGCTCTACCGCGTGGCGTCGATCATGGGATACTTGTCCGACCGTCATACCATCTTAATCCTCCTGTGCGGCGCCGTGTGGGCGACGGCCGCCCTGGACGGCGCGGCGCGGGGGCTGGCGGGAACGCTCGTCCGTCGCAAGCCCCGCCTCGCCGGGCGGTGGTGGACGGCGCCGGCGGTGTGGGCCGCCGGTCTGCTGTTCGCGGCCGTCGTCGGCCCCCTGGCGTTGACATTGCAACCGTTGCACGGCGACCGCGTCGGCTTCCGCGAGGCCGGGCGTTGGCTGGCGGGTCAGGCCAATGCCGACGACGGCGTTTTCGACCCCTTCGGCTGGGCCGGCTACTACGCGGGCCGCTATTTCCGGCAAGGCGACACCACGAGCACCTCGTGCAGCTACGTCGTCTTAGAGGAGGGCGGCAGCCATCACTCGCACCTGGTCACGGTCCCCGAGGCCGAGGCGGCGGCGCGGGCGTTCGACCGGAAATGGGAGTTCCTGGCTCCGCGTGGTAAAGAGATGGCAAAAGTCATTATTTATCACCTCCCCGTGCCTTGGATGACGAAGCCGTTGCCCTAGCGAACCGGCGGATTTCATAACGAGGAAAGGGACGGCATGGACCTGTTGCTCGTTACCGCCGGCAGCGCGGGCGACGTGCATCCGTTCGTCGGCCTCGGCCGCGCCCTCCGCGGGCGCGGCCACCGGGTCGCCGTCCTCACCTATCCGTCATTCGCCGAGTTGGTCACGTCCGCCGGCCTGGATTACGTGTGCCTGCCCAGGCCGGTTCGGACGCGGGAACCGGCCAAGGGCGGATTGCCGGGTTCGCTCCTGAAGGTGGCGGATCGCCGCTGGCGGAAGCTGGCGCGGCGAAGCACGGCCCTGCCCCATCTGCGACCCATTTACGAGGGCATCGCCCGCCGCGCCGTCCCCGGCGAGACGGTCGTGGTGGCGCACCACACGGCCCTCGGGGCCCGCGTGGCGCACGACCGGCTCGGGATTCCGCTGGTGAGCGTCCACCTGGCGCCGGCCGGACTGCGAAGCGCCTATTCCCCTTCCGTGCAGCCGCCGCTGCGTTTTCCCCGCTGGGCGCCGCGCTGGTACGTCCGCGCCGCCTACTGGCTGCTGGACGTGGCGATCATCGACCGCGTCCTGGGCGCCCCCGTCAACGCCTTCCGCCGCGAGCTGGGGTTGGCGCCGGTGCGTCGCCTGTACGCCGGCTGGAAGGATTCGCCGCGGCGCGTCATCGGCCTCTATCCGGAGTGGTTTGCTCCGCTTCAACCCGACTCGCCGCCGCAGGCCCGGTTAACTGGCTTTTCCCTTTTCGATGGCGTTGGAGAGGGCGCGGTTCCCGCCGCGATCCGTCCATTCCTGGAGGGCGGGCCGCCGGTGGTGCTCACGTCGTCGTCGGAAACGCGATCCGGCCGTCGGCTGTTCGGACAAGGGGTGGAAGCTTGCCGCCAACTGCGGCGCCGGGCGCTAGTCCTCACGCGCTACCGGGAGCAGGTTCCCGACCCGCTGCCCGACGGCTTCTGCTGGGCGGAGTACGCGCCGTTCAGCCAAATCCTGCCCCGCGCCGCCGCAGTCGTCCACCAGGGCGGCGTCGGCACGGCTGCGCAAGCGCTCGCGGCCGGCGTCCCGCAACTCGTCGTGCCGCTCAAGAACGATCAGTTCGACAACGCCCGCCGGCTCGAACGCCTCGGCGTGGCCCGCGTGTCGTCCCGGCGCGACTGCACCGCGGCCGCGATGGCGCGTCACCTCGATTACTTGCTTAATTCGCCGGAGGTCGCCGAGCGCTGCCGGGATTATGCGGGCCGACTGGCCGTCGCGGACGCGCTGGGCGACACTTGCCGGCTGATCGAGGAGATGCGGCCGCCCCATGCGGAAGCCGCCGCGTAATCAATCGCCCACAAGCCGGATCAAGTCCCCCGCGTGCGCCAGTTTCTCCAGACCCCAGCACGCCGCCAAAATCGCGTCGGCCTTGGCCTTGCCGTACCGCGGCTCGACCAGCGTGCGGAACTTGTGTTCGACCTCGGCGTCGGTCATCGGGTTGCGGGCGTGGCCGCGCGGGAACTCCACTTCCTTCACCAGCCGGCGGCCGTCCGCCAGCGTCACCGTCAGCCGGTTCGGGATGCCGCGCGGGTAGCGGGCGTTGAGGCCGGCGTCGCGGTGTAAGCGGACCTTGCTTGTCAGCTCCAAAACGCCCGGCTCGGTGAAGCGGGATTCCGCGAACTGGGCGTCGGTCACGTCGCCGTCCGCCAGGGCGACGGCCGTGCAGTAGGGCAGGCTGTGGTCGGCCGTTTCGCGCGTCCGCGGCCGCCACTTCTCCGGGTCTTTGCCGATGATGTCCACGGCCGCGTCGAAGGTGTGGATATCAATGGACCGGACATTGCGGATATCGCCGATCTCCGGGCGCAGTTGCAGGGCGGCGTCGATGGCGCTCTGCGAATGGTACTCGGCCGGCCAGAATTTGATGTAGGTCTCGGTCATCATGAACGGTTTGCCGTCCACGCCGCCCAGGTCCGGCACGTCGAACGTCTCGCGCGTTACCAGTTTCATGAAGCCGAGTTCGCCCTCGAAGATCGGGGCGGGGCCGGTCATTCCCTCGGCCGCGAGAAGGGCGGCGAAGACGCCGTTGCGGGCGGCGTTGGCGAAGGCGCAGCCCTTCCACATGCTCAGCTCGCCGGCGCGGGTTTGCCGCAGGGCGACGTTGCACACGCCGGCGATGCCGACGGCGTGCGTGGTTTTCGCCGCGTCCAGACCCATCAGCTTGCAGGCGGCGAGGCACGACGAAACGGCGCCGTAGGTGACGTGATCGACGCCCTGTTTGCGCAGGCTGGCGGCGTCGCACAGCCGGCACTGGATTTCGTAGGCCAGCACGGCGGCGACGATCAGCGCCCTGCCGCCGGCGCCGACCATGTCGCCGACGGCCAGCACCGGGGCGAGGTTGTCGCTGGGGTGGGCCGGTTCCAGCGACAAATAGGTGTCGTTATAATCGAGATAGCGAATGAGCAGACCGTTGACGAAGGTCGCCCATTCGACGCTGCTGCTTCCGCCGCCGAACAGGCCGGCCCCGGGTTGGCCCTGCAAGCGCAGGGCGCAGCGGCGGGCGACGGCGTAGGCCTCGGCCGACATGGCGCCGACGGCCGTGGCGATGGAGTCGATGAAGCGCCGCTTGGCCTCATGCACCACGGCGGCCGGGAGGTCGTCGAAACGCAGTCGGCCGGCGTAGTCGGCGAAGCGGTTGGCGAGCGGAGTTGTCGTCATAGGGTCGGCTCCCGGCGGGATCAAAGGAAAAGAGATTTCACCGCGGAGGACGCGGAGAACGCGGAGAGAAAGACAAAATCATTTTCTTTCTCTCCGCGTTCTCCGCGTCCTCCGCGGTGAAATGGTTTGTCATTCGCGGGCGCGGATCAACCTTGCAGCGCCGCGGCCAGCACCAGCATCTTGGCGAACGGGTCCGCCGTCACCTCTTCGGTGAAGGCGACGGCCAAACCGTCCCTTCCCGGCCGCACGGTCGCCAGCGGGCGGCCCGCCGGGTCGCGGTAGACGTCGCCTTTCCCGGCGGCGTCCTGCCAGCGCAGGGCGATGACGCGGCCGCGTCGGTCCTCCAGCCGCCGGCCGCGCACCACCCCGACTCCCTGCTCATCGGCGTCGTACACGAGGCGGCACTGCGGACGCAGCCAGCCGCGTCGAATGGTACACAAAAGCGAGGCGTCTTCTTGCTCATACACCTCCACGACCCAGCCGCCGAGCCAGCGCTCCCAGAGTCCGGGGGGCCGGCGGCGGGCGAAGCCCAACGAGGCGCCGGTCGCGGGGTCGGCCACGGCCTGGACCATCGACGGGTCCGGGGGGCGGAGCAGGAGCGTTGCGTGTTCCAGCATGTCCGGCGACCGGGTCGGGGGCCGCGCCCGCATTTCGCGGCCGCGGCGATTTGCTTCGCCAAGCGTCGTAAGCTACTTTTCAGCACCGGAACGGTTTCGAGGCTTTCTTCTCACGGGCTTCTACTCTCATGGAAATGCTCTGCTGCAACGTGGCCGCGCTGACGGTGGCGCTGCTCTACTACACCTGGCGCGCCTACCACCAGACCCGACTCATGCGCGACCGGGTGCTGCGCGAACGGGTGGCCTACATGCTGTGGGTCGTCGCGGAGCGGATGGACACGCGCAAGACGCCGATTTCCGTCCGCTCCCTCGCTTGACGGCCGGCGAACCGCGACCTACAGTTGTCGCATCGACGGACGCACGGGCGTCGCGGAAAGAGAAGTAAGCCTCCCCTCCCCGGTGCTCTTTCCTGACCCGCCTCCCCCCTTGCTCCTGACGCATTCGCATTGGTCCTTGTCATCCTCCGGCGGACGACTCGGTAACCCGCCGGTCGCAACTCCCCCTTGGGGGAGCGGCATCCTCCACCGAGACAGAGGTTTCCGTCGCGCCCCAGCGCGGCGGGGCCTCTGTTTTTGTTGGTGGAGGGTGGAGGGTGGAGGGTGGATGGAGAAGACAGGCTGTCACCGGTTGTCTTTTCCCTCCACCCTCCACCCTCCACCTTCATCAGGCGTCCGTCGCCACTGCCGCGAAGCGTTGGCGGAACTGCTCCGGCGCCATGTTGGCGGCCTCGGCCAGCCGCCCCAGCCGCGCCGGCTCCGCCAGGTCGCGCGGCTCCAGCCGGATCATGTACGCCCGCGCGCAGCGGTAGCTCTCGCCGTCCACGTTCACCTTGCGCGGCTTCATCCGGCGCGTTACCGGGTCGATCATCTCCTCGAAGCGCAGCGGCCTGAGCCGGCCCCCCTCCAGGCTGATGACCGCCCCGTATTTCGCCGACTCGTCGGAGAGCAGGAACTGCACGGCCCCGTAGCCGAGGTCGCGCGTGTATTCGGCGTCGAACGGGATCGGGTCGGCGCAGCGCAATTCGTAGCCCAGTTCCTTGTCGATGACCGTGATTTCCAGGCCGATCTCCGCGAGTTTCTTGTTGAGCGCGTCGCGGATCATGCGGCCGAAGTCGATGTCGCCGAGGCGCAGGTGGCCGTGGTCGTCGCGGCCGATGCTGCCGTAGCGCCCCAGCTGGCCGTCGTTGAGCATCACCTCCAGCCCCTTGTCGCCGATGGCCTCGATCAGGCCTTCCGCCAGCACCGCCACGCCGTAATAAATGTTGGCGCTGCGGCGTTTGACGATAGAGCCGATCAGGATATCGCACACCTCGTCAATACTGACCTGTCGGCCGCGGAACTCTTCCGGGATGATGGTGAGCGTGGCGGCGGCGGCCTTGCCGATGCCCAGCGCCAGGTGGCCGGCCGCCCGGCCCATGCTGACGATCAGATACCACCGCGAAGTCGTGCGGGCGTCTTCGGCCAGGTTGCGCACGATGCCGACGCCGAGGTGGCGGGCCGTCTCGTAGCCGAACGTCGGCGCCGAGCCGGGCAGCGGCAGGTCGTTGTCGATGGTCTTGGGGACGTGGGCCACGCGGATGGCCCCGCCGGCCCGCAGGTAGACCTGGCTGCCGGAAAAGGCCGTGTCGTCGCCGCCGATGGTGACGAGCATGGTCACGTTGAGCTTGCGCAGCGTCTCCAGGACGTTGCGCATGTGCTCGTCGGACTTGGCCGGGTTGGTCCGCGACGTGCCGAGGACCGAGCCGCCGCGCGGATAGATGCCCTTCACGTCGTCGATGAGGAGCTTGCGGAAGTGCGTCCCGTCGCCCTTGACGAGCCACTTGAAACCGTCCTGGAAGCCGATGACCTCGATGCCGGACTCGATGGCCTCGATGGTGACGGAGCTGATGACGCCGTTGAGTCCCGGCGCCGGGCCGCCGCCGACGAGCAGGGCCAACCTCCCGGGAGGGGGTACAGGGGCCATGACAACGCTTACCTCTCTTAGCGAACGGTGCGGGCGGGCGGACAAAAATCAGTTTATGGCCGGGAAACGAATTATCCACCCGGCCGGCCCTTCCGGCCCGTTCTCACGAAAACGTCATGAAAGCGGCGATCCGCGTCCAATCGGCTTCACGGCCGGCAGCACTCCGCAATGGATCAGGGTCGGCGTGACCGTCCCCGGCGTCAACCCCGCCTCTTGTAGCCAGCTGCGGTATTCGGCGGCGCTGTAGGCGCGGCCCTCGGTGAGGCAGAACAGCGCCGCCGAGTACAGCGCGATCGGCAACGGCCCGTCAAGGGCGTCGTTGAGGAAAACGTCATGGATCAGCAGCCGGCCGCCGGCCGGCAGGGCGGCCGCGCACCGCGAAATCAACTTTCGACACTCCGGAACGTCCCAATCATGCAGCACGTTGGACAGCAGCGCCACGTCGGCCGGCGGCGGCGCGTCGGCGAACATGTCGCCCGGCCGGCGCTCCAGGCGGTCGGACACGCCGCACGTCGCCGCCATCTCCGCCGCCACTTTCAGGACTTCCGGACGGTCCCAGACGATTGCATGCAAACCGGGGTTCTTTTGGAGGAAGGCGATGCTGTACAGGCCGGTGCCGCCGCCCACGTCGAGCAGCACGCGGACGCCGCCCATCGGCGCGCGCTCGGCCAACACCGGGGCGACGTTGCGGGCGCGTCCGGCCAGCGCCAGGGTCAGTCGTCGCGCGGCCGCTTCGTGCTCCATTGCCGACTCGATGCCCTCGCGGTAGATGAAGGCGGCGCCGGACTCCTCCGGCTTCGACCCCGCCGGCCGATTCGCCCGCAGATGTTCCGCCATCGCCAACACGCCGGGGGCGTCGGCGTTGAGGCGGATGTAATCGCTCACGTCGAACGGACTGCCGGCCGTCAGGTGCTCGCGCGCCAGCTCGGACAGGTCCAGCCGACCGGGGCCGTCCGCCACGATCAGGCCAAAGGCCCGCAGGGCCGTGAACAGCACTGCGGCCGGCCGCTCCGCCAGGCCGAGGGCGAGTCGCAGTTCGTCCGCCGCCAGCGGGCCGCCGGCGAAGCGGTCGAAGACGTGGAAATGGGCCACGGCGGCGGTCAGCAATTCGGAGCCGTAACCGCCCCGATAAATCTCAAAAAGGGCGGTCGGGTCGAGTCGAGGGGGCGTCAGCACGGAGAGGGTCACGGGGGAAGTCTCGCATGGGGCCGGGCGGGGTTGGTTGAAGTTACCCTATGCGCGGGCGTCTGGTCCGGCGACCTCTCTCGGCGAGCGGCCGACGGAAAAAAGGCTTGCATTGCGTCGGCCGGCGCTATACTGTACTAGGTGCGTGTTACACACGGAGGGAGAGCGCCGAATCATGCTGTTCGACATCCGTCAGGACTCGTTGGTCCCGAAATACGAACAGATCGTGTCGCAGGTCATTTTCGGCGTCGCCTCCGGCCTGTTGCGGCCGGGCGAGATGCTGCCGGGGGTGCGCGAGGTGGCGCTGCCGAACGTCATCAATTTCAACACGGTGGCGAAGGCGTACCAGGAACTGGAACGGCAGGGCGTGGTGATTTCGCGGGCCGGCCGCGGCATGGAAGTGACGGCGGAGGCGCCGGCCGTCTGCCGCACCAGGCGCAAAGAAATCGTCCAGAACCGCATCCGTGAAGCGCTGCGCGAGGCGGTCCACAGCGCCCTGACGGCGGAGGAAGTCCGCCGGCTGGTGGACGACGAACTGGCCCGCGCCAACGGCAAACGGCGATAGAGATTCTTGGCGAGCGGGGGGCGTTAGCCCCCTGATTCGACTTCAAGTCGGCGACAAAATGTTAAATCAGGGGGCTAACGCCCCCCGCTCGCCCTTCCCAGGAGCATCCCCCGATGAACCCCGTCATCGCCACGCACGGGTTGACCAAGCGCTTCGGCGGCAAGACCGTCGTGAACCATGTGGACCTGGCCGTGCCGGCCGGTTCCGTCTACGCCCTCCTCGGCGACAACGGGGCGGGCAAGTCCACGACCATCCGAATGCTCACCGGCCTGCTGCCGTCCGACGGCGGCCGCGCCGAAATCTTCGGCCTCGACTGCTGGGCGGCCGCCCCGGTGCTGCGCCGCCGCGTCGGCTACGTCCCGGAAAAGCCGCGCTTCTACGACTGGATGACCGTCAAGGAGATCGGCTGGTTCACGTCCGGCTTCCACGCCCCCGGCTACCTGCCGCGCTACCTCGATGTGGTCCAACGCTTCCGCCTGGACGCCACGGCCCGGCTCAAGACGCTCTCCAAAGGAGGGTATGCCAAGGTCGGCCTGGCGCTGGCCCTCGCCTTCGAGCCGGAAGTGCTCATCCTCGACGAACCGACCTCCGGCCTCGACCTGTTCATCCGCCGTGAATTTCTATCCAGCATGGTGGAACTCGCCGGCGCGGGCCGCACCATCCTCATTTCCAGTCACGGCGTCGCCGAGGTGGAGCGCGTCGCCAGCCACGCGGCGTTTCTGGCGGAGGGCCGGCTGCTGCTGGCCGCCCCACTGGACGAGCTGCGTCGGCGCATCGTCCGCGTCCGGCTGCGCTTCGAGGCCGTGCAGCCGGACGGCGCCGCGCTCGGCCAACTGCTGGACAAGGAGGTTTCCGGCCGGCAGTGGCAAGCCGTGCTGCTCGACCCCGACCGCGCCGCCCTGGACGCCCTGCGCCAGCGGCCGGACCTCGGAGACGTGGAGGAGTCGCCGCTGACGCTGGAGGAAATGTACACGGCCCTCCTGGCGCGCTATCACACCACCGTCCCGCCGGCGGCGTCCGCCAACGGTCGCGTCCCCTCCGGCGAGTCCGCCGCCGTGTCGCCCGGCGACGAGGGCGTCCGGAAATGATTGCCTCCATTCTGTGGAAAGAATATCGGGAACAACGGCCGGCCTGGTTCGGCTTGGCCTCCGTCGGCGCCGCGGCGCTATTGGGCGTCCCGCTCGTGACGCTGTCCGGCGGCCTGTCGGCGCACCCGGAAACCCGCGACGCCTTGTGTGCGCTGACGGGGCCGGTGGCGTGGGCCTACGGCCTGATCTGCGGCGCCATGCTCCTTGTCATGGAACGCGAGGTCGGGACGCTGTCTTTTCTGGACGCGCTGCCGGGATGGCGACTCCGCCTGTGGCTGGCGAAGTGCTTGGCCGGCGTCGTTTTGGTCGTCGCGCAGGTCGCCGCGCTGACGGCGCTGGCCGCGGCCGGACAGGTATTTGAGGACTGGCTGCGTCTGGTCGAGACGGTCGGGTGGATGCTGGCCGCCGGGCTGTGCGGTCTCGCCTGGGGCTTGCTGTTCTCCGCGTTCGGCCGTAGCGTCATGACGCAGATTCTGCTCGCCCTGGCCGGCCTTCTGCCGGCGTGGATTGTGGCCTCGTTCGCGATGGGAGTGACGGGCCTGATCGCCTCAAGAGTTCTTGGCCTGTCAGAACCGTTGGTCCCCGCGCTAGCCGCCGGCGGCCTGGCCCTCCTATTCGTGCCGGCCTCCTTTGCCGGCTCGGCCCTCCTCTTCACCCGCCTGGACCGACAACGACTAAAGCCGCCGCGCCCACGCGCCCGCCAACGCAGGTGGCGCGTCGGCTTGTCGGCACTGCTCTGGTTGACGTGGCGGCAGGCGCGGGGTTTCGCCGCCGGCCTGGCCGTCTTCGCGCTGCTGCTCGGACTGATCGTACTGATCCAACCCGTGACCCTCTGGCCGCTGGCGACGCTCGTCGTCGGCGTGCTGTGCGGCGTGACCACGTTCGCCGGCGAACAGGAAGGGCCGTTCCGCTTCCTCGGCGATCAACGTTTTCCGCTGGGCCGACTCTGGCTGGTCAAAATCGGCGTTCACTTCGCCATCGCGGTCGGCGCCGCCCTGATCGTGCTCCTGCCCAGCCTGGTCGCGGCCATGGCCGGCTATCCCCCGGCTTGGCATCAATACCAGGCATATTTCTACATGGGCCAGATATTTCACAGCGGCTTGCTGGCGGCGCTCTGCCCACCGCCAATATTCCTGGCGACATGGCTGGTTTACGGTTTCAGCACGGGCTGCCTGTGCGGCCTGTTGTTCCGCAGCGGCCTGGCGGCGGGCGTATTCGCCCTGGCCACGGCCGCCGTTCTGAGCGCGATATGGGTCCCGTCCATGCTGGGCGGCGGGCTGAACCTGTGGCAGGTGTTCGGGCCGCCCGTCGTTCTGCTGGCGGCCACGCGCCTGATGCTGCGGCCGTGGGCGGCGGGGCGAATTGCGTCGTGGACCACGACCGCCCGCCTGGCGCCCTGCCTACTTTTCGCCTGGTTGTGGATCGCGTTCGGACTCGGATACCGCGTATGGGAGGTCCCAGAAGTCCCCGCAAAATACGATCTCGATCAGTTCAGGGCGAGCTTACCGAAGCCGGAGGACGACGAGGCCGGCCGATTGGTCCGCAACGCCTTCGCGCGCTTCGCCGAACGTAGCGCCGAACCGGGGCCTGCGAAACCGGCGCGGCCCGTCCCCCCTCAAGATCGGCCGGCGCTCTCACGACTACAGGCCAGGCTTCTGGGAGTTGTGTGGTATGGGTGGCCGGCGGGCGACCTGGAGCTGGGGCGTTCATTGGACCGGCTGTGCGACGACGAATGGCTGAAGGAACTGACAACGGCCGCCGACCTGCCCACGGGCATGGTGCAAGATCCCCGCCGGCTAACGGCCGCCGGCGCGTCCCACGCGCCCGGGCCGGCCCTCCCGATTGCGATCGCGCTGGCGGCGCACGGCCTGCAAGAGCAGGCGCGTGGCGACGACGTGGCGTTCGTGGAAGACCTGCGCGTCGGCCTGAGTCTGTCGCGGGCCTTGCGGAATCACGCGACCCGAGCGGACGTGGGGCAGGGTAAGACGGTCGAATTCGTTCTGCTGACGGCCGCGGATCGCTGGCTGGAAAGCCTGAACGGCCGGCCCGGATTGCTGAAAAGAGCGCTCCGCATTCTCTCTTCGCACCTGGAGGAGACGGCCGTCGAGGGCGACGACCGCGTTCTGGTGGACTATCTCATCGCACGCAACACCCTGGACGACCCCCTGGATTGGTTGACCGACGACCTTTCCGGCTGGGAGGACGCCGAGCGACGCAACGACCCCGGCGCCCGAGCCGAGGCGCAATGGGTGGCCCTGGCCCGTCTCGTCCCTTGGGAACATGCACGCCAAAATCGCATGCTTCGCGTCGCGTTCGAGGGCAATGCCGCCGAGCGCCAATGTCTCTACGGCCTGTGGCTTCCGCGCGCGATGCTCGGGTCCGTGGACAGGCTCGGTCCCGGAAACGGGACCTTTGACTACGATCCATTTAATCGCTGTCGGGCGCCCGCGATGCAGTTGAAATTGGCCCTGCGGTGGTATCAGGCGGAACGGGGCAAGCCCGCGGACAGGCTGGAGGAGTTGGTCCCGAAGTATCTCCCGGCCATTCCTTCCGACCCGTACCAACCGGAACAGCCGTTCCATTACCGCCTGTCGCACGGCGAAGAAATGGAGTGGCCGCCCGCAACCGCCGAGGGCGGCCCGCCGACTCCGCCCGCGCCGGCGCCGGGTCCGGGAATGCCGCCGGCCGCCCCGGCCTCTCGGAAAGTGCGACGCGGGCAGGGCGTTCTGTGGAGCGTCGGCGTCGATCAGCACGACGACGGCGGAGTCCGGCAGACGGCCGCCGATTTGTACGCGCCGAGTTTGGGCGCCGACGTGATCTTCCTCGTGCCGCTGCCGCCGGACGATAGGTAAAGGGCGCGGATCGCTTCGCCCGAGGAGGGAGGCCGGCCATGATTTCCTCCATTTTGTGGAAAGAATATCGGGAACAGCGCGTCGTCTGGGCGGCGCTGGCCGTCGTCGGCGCCGCGCTGCTGGTGGGCCTGCCGGCCGTGATGGCGCCGGGCGGCCTGGACGGTCATCCGCACGTGCACGAGGCGCTGTTTGTCGCGGCCGCGGTCCTGGCCTGGGTCTATGGCGTCGTCTGCGGCGGCCTGTTGCTGGCCGGCGAGCGCGAAATGGGCACGCTGCCGTTCCTGGACGCCCTGCCGGGTTGGCGGGGGCGGCTGTGGCGGGCCAAGTGCCTCGTCGGCGTCTTGCTGGCGCTGGCGCAGGCGGCCGTGCTGGCGTCGGCGTCGGCAGCGGCCGGCCTGACGCCGGCGTGGACCGACGCGGCCTGGCTGCTGAGTTGGCTGACGGTCGCCGGGCTGTTCGGCCTGGGGTGGGGTCTGCTGTTTTCCGCCCGCGGCCGCAACGCCATGGACGTGATTTTGCTGTCGCTGCCGGTGCAACTTTGCGCTCTCTGCTTCGCGTTCCTCGCGGGTTACGTCGTCGGCGCCGTGGCGGCGCTGCTCGTCGGGGCGGAGCTGGGAGAACATCGAAACGCCTTCCTGGCGGCGGGAATGATCGGCATTGCCTTCCTGATCGGCGTCGGCGCGTTGACCGGATCGGCCCTGGTCTTCACCGCCCAGGACCGTTCCAGGCTCCGTACCGCACCGCCGTCCCGGCAGCGGAAGCGCGGCCCCTCGTGGTCGGCGCCGTTCTGGCTGACGTGGCGACAGGCGCGGGGTTTCGCGGTCGGCGTGGCCGTCTTCGCCTTGTTTCTTGGACTGGCGACGCCGCTCTGGGCCGTGATCCTCTGGCCATTGGCGACGCTGCTGATCGGCGTGCTGTGCGGCGCGACGGCGTTCATGGATGAACAGGAAGGGCCGTACCGCTTCCTCGGCGACCAACGCTTTCCGCTGGGCCGACTCTGGCTCGTCAAGGTCGGCGTCCGCTTCGCCATCGCGGTCGCCGCCGCCCTGATCGTGTTGGCGCCGACCTTCTTTGTCGCGCTGGCCAACTCCCCCTTCTTCTCGCAGCGCCATTCGGAGGGGCCGTACTTTTTCTTCGCGCACGTGTTTGGCAGCAACCTGATCGAGAACCTTTGTCCATCGGGAGTGTTCCTTACCATCTGGCTGGTCACCGGCTTCGCCGCCGGTTGCCTCTGCGGCTTGCTGTTCCGCAGCGGGCTGGCCGCCGGCGTCGTCGCCCTGTTTGTCGGCACGCTGCTGACGGCGGCGTGGGTCCCGTCGATGCTGGGGGGCGGCCTGCACATCTGGCAGGCGTTGGGGGCGCCGGCCCTGCTGCTGCTGTCTACCCGCTGGCTGCTGCGTCCGTGGGCGGCCGGCCGCATCGCCTCGTGGGCGACGGCGGTTCGGCTGACGCCGTTCGTCGTCCTGGCCCTGCTGTGGGCCGCCGGCGGCCTGTGGTATCGAATTGTGGAGATCCCGTATATTCCTGAGAAGGCCGACCTGGACGCCTTCCGGGCGAGTCTGCCGACGCCGGAACAAAACGAGGGCGGTGAGTTGAGCCGCCGGGCCTGCCTTCGTTTCAAGGACTTGCTCTCCGCGCTCCGATCTGAACAGCCGCCTCCGCGTCAGGCGGTCGGCCCGAATGGCCCGAACCCGTCGCCGATGGCGCGGGCCGGCGACGTTCTAGAGCATGGCTGGCCGGCGGACGACGCCGAGCTGGCCGCTTGGCTGGACAAGCTGTTCGCCGGCGAATGGGTGGGGATGCTGAAAAAGGCGGCCGACCTGCCGCCGGGCATGTTCGACGACCTGCGCAACTACACCGAATGGAGTCTGACGCCGGCGATTGAACCGGCGCGCGAGATCGCGGTGGTGCTGGCGGCTCGCGGACTACAAAAACAGGCGGCCGGCGACGACGAGGCCTACGTCGAGAACCTGCGCATCGGGCTGCACCTGTCCCAAACGCTGCGCCATACCGCGCCGCCTATCGACGTGGTCATCGGCCGAGCGGAGGAGGGAATCCTGCTCCACGGGCTGGATCGCTGGCTGGAGAAGCTGAAGGGCCGGCCCGATCTACTGCAAAAGGCGCTCGGCATCCTGTCTCGCTACCTGGACGCGACGGCCAACGACAGCCAAGATCAGGAGCTGGTGGACGACCTCATCTTAAGAAACTCAATCGACGACCCCCTTCCTTTGTTGCAGTGGTATTTGGGCGACAATTACGGCGCGGGCGAGCAGAATAGTCCGCGGGTCCGGGCGGAAGCGCAAGGGGCGGCCCTGGCCTGGCTCGTCCCGTGGGAGCGCGAACGGCAAGACCGCATCCTCCGCATCATGTTCTGGGGCGACGAGGCCCAGCGCCGCGCGCATTACTCATCCAACCAATTTGGGCTGCTGCCCTACTTCGGCCCCTATGGCTACAGGCTCGCCGCGCCCATCCAAAAGTGCCAGGAGCGCGCCATGCTGCTGAAACTGGCCCTGCGCTGGTATCAGGCGGACAACGGCCGGCCGGCCGACAAGCTGGACGAACTGATTCCCAAATACCTCCCATCGATCCCGGCCGACCCCTACGACGGCAAGCCGTTCCGCTACCGATTGTCGAAGGGCGAGAAGATCGAATGGCCGGAGGACCCGCTGCCGCCGGGCGCCGGCGTTCCGGGCGCCGCGCCGCCAGGAGCGTCCGCACCGCCGGGCGTGAATGGGCCGGGAATGCCGGGGGCCGCGCCGCCGCCCGCCACCCGCACGATCCCAGCGGGACAAGGCATCCTGTGGTGCGTCGGGAAGGACGGCCAGGACGACGGCGGCCATCGCCAAACCGGACCTCTTAATTGGACTGTGGTTCCCGGCGAAGACGTGATCTTTCTCGTACCATTGCCGCCGAAAAACGACTAACAGCGTGGATCGCTTCGCCCGAGGAGGGAGGCCGGCCATGATCGCCGCCATTCTCTGGAAAGAGTACCGCGAACACCGAATGGTCTGGGCGGCGCTGGCGTTGGCCGGGGCCGCGCTGCTGGTGGGATTGCCGTTCGTGATGGCGCCGGGCGGGCTGCACGACCGCCCCGAGGTGCGCTGGATGCTGTGCGCCGCGGCCGTCGGCCTCACTTGGCTCTACGGCCTGGTCTGCGGCGCCATGCTGCTGGCCGGCGAACGCGAGACGGGTACGTTGCCATTCCTGGACGCGCTGCCGGGCTTGCGACGGCGCCTGTGGCTGGCCAAGTGCGCGGCCGGCGTCGCCCTTGTGCTGGGACAGGTCGCCTTTTTAATGGGCGTGGCCGCGGTCGCGCGGATTTTCGAGGACTGGGCGACGCCGGCCTGGACGCTCGGCGGCATGGTCTATTTCGGACTATTCGGATTCGCCTGGGGGCTGCTGTTCTCGTCGTTCGGCCGCAGCGTCATGAACCTGATCCTCATGTCCTTCTTCGGACAGGTCATGGCGGTTTGGCTGGCCAGCGGAGTGGCGGCGTCGCTGACCGTCCTGAGTTCCGCCGTCCTCGGCGTGCCGCCCGCCGGCAACGAAGGCTGGTATCCTTGGGTGTTGATGGCCGCGATCATCGTCTTCAGCGCGCCGGCCGCACTGGCCGGGTCGGCCCTGGTGTTCACGCGGCTGGACCGGCGACGCCGATTGAGGCCTGCGGTTCCGTCAAGGGCCAAGCCGGTTAAGCCGCGCCGGCCGCCCGGCGCGTGGTCGGCTCTGTTCTGGCTGACGTGGCGGCAGGCGCGCGGGTTCGCGGCCGGCCTGGCGCTATTCGCCTTGTTGCTGGGAGCTTTCGTCCCCACGCAGGGCGTGCTGCTGTGGCCGGCGGCGACGCTGCTGCTTGGGGTGCTGTGCGGCGCGACGACGTTCGCCGGCGAACAGGAAGGGCCATACCGCTTCCTCGGCGACCAACGGTTTCCGCTGGGCCGACTCTGGCTCGTCAAGGTCGGCATCCGCTTCGCCATCGCCGTCGCGGCCGCCGTCCTCGTGTTGGCGCCCAGCTTCTTTATCGCACTGGCCAATACCCTTGCCCTGGAACAGTCGCACGGCGGGGCGTCCTCCTTCCTGGGTGCTTTCGAGTTCTACCTCTTTCACAGCAGCCTGGTCCTTGTCATCCCGCCGTTGTTGTACCTGACCGTCTGGCTCTTTTCCGGCTTCGCGGTCGGCTGTCTCTGCGGCCTGCTGTTCCGCAACGGGCTGCCGGCCGGCGTCCTCGCCCTGTTCACGGGCGCGCTGCTGACGGCGGTATGGGTCCCGTCGATGCTTGGCGGCGGCCTGCACGCCTGGCAGGCGCTCGGGCCGCCGGTGCTGCTGCTGCTGTCCACGCTTTTGCTGCTTCGGCCGTGGGCGGCGGGCCGGATCGCGTCGTGGACCACGGCGGTTCGGCTGACGCCATTCGTTGTGCTGGCCCTGCTATGGATCGCGGGGGGCCTGTGGTATCGCGTTCTGGAGATCCTCTATGTCCCGGAAAAGGCGGACCTGGACGCCTTCCGGGCGAGCCTGCCGACGCCGGAACACAACGAAGGCGGCGAACTGGACCGCCGGGCCTGCCTCCGCTTCCTGAACTTGCGCCTACCGGACATTGCCAAGCGCCCCGACGACCCGCCCATGTGGCGGGCCAGGGACGTTCTGGACCGCGGCTGGAACCGCGACGATGCCGACCTGGCCGCCTGGCTGGATAAGTTGTTCGCCGACGAGTGGGTGGGAATGCTGAAAAAATCGGCCGACCTGCCGTTGGGCACGTTCGACGACCTGCGCAATCTGACGGAAAACAGTCTCTTGCCGGCCACGCAAACGGCGCGCGATGTCGCGGTGGTGCTGGCCGTGCGGGGGCTGCAACGGCAGGCCGACGGCGACGACGAGGCCTATGTCGAGTATTTGCGCATCGGACTGAATTTGTCCCAAACGATGCGTCATCGCGCCCTGCCGATTGACGTACTCCTCGGCCGGGCGGTCGAGGTCGACCTGATTAAGGGGCTGGACCGCTGGCTGGAGAAGCTACATGGCCGATCCGACTTGATCCAAAAGGCGCTCGGCGTCCTGTCGGATTATGCGGCCGCGACGGCGGACGACCTCAAGGACCAGCGGCTGGCGGACGACCTCATCATCACCAATACGGCGGACGACCCCCTGGCGGTGATGGAGGTGTATCTACGCGACCAACCCTGGTGGCCGGGACGAAACGATCCGAATGTGCAAACGGAGGCTAGGTGGATGCAAATGGCCTGGCTCGTCCCGTGGGAACAGGAGCGACATAACCGCATCCTGCGCGTGATCTACTGGGGGAACGACAAAGACCGGCGGCAATTGTTCGGCCGCTGGCACTGGGTCGGGCCGCTGGCGCAGCTCGGCCCTTATGCGCCACATAAACCCATGACGCCCATGCAGCAATGCGGGGAGCGCGCCATGCTGCTGAAGCTGGCCCTGCGCTGGTATCAGGCGGACCACGGCAAGCCGGCCGATAAACTGGATGAATTGGTTCCGAAGTATCTCTCTTCGATCCCGCACGACCCCTTTGACGGCCAACCGTTCCACTATCGGCTGTCGAAGGGGGAGGAGATCGAGTGGCCGGAGCCGCCCGACGCGGCGGGCGTCGCCGCCCCGGCCGCCGCACCGCCGGGCGGGCCGGGAGGGATGGCCGCGCCGCCGCCCGCCGTGCGCAAGATTGCGGCGGGCCAAGGTATCCTGTGGAGCGTCGGGGGCGACCGCCTGGACGACGGCGGTCATCGCCAATCCAGATCGCTTGACGGGACGACGGCCGCCGGCGAAGACGTGATCTTTCTCGTGCCGTTGCCGCCGAAGGAGTAAGGCGGGAACTTAATCCACGAGAATCGACAGACGTGAGAGTGGCGGAAAACGATCGGGGTCTCCCGGTCGTCCCGGGAGGCCCCTCCGTCGGCGTCGGCCGCCGTCAGTCGCTGAACTCCGGCCCCAGCCGCGCCTACTGCCGCGCCGCGACGGCCGACGCGGCTTCGAGGGACGCGGCGAGCGGGCGGAGGCGGAATTGCCGATGACGCCGGTGCGCGATTTGGCGCGGGCGGCTCCGGGGCGGCGATGTGACTTGTACCGCTGAATGAGAAGGTAGACTATGGTAATTGATTAGCGGGTCAAAGCGTTTGTACAGTAACCGTGCTCTGGTTGAAAATGCTACTTTTCGGGAATTTCTGCGTCCGGCCATCCCATGACCTGGTGTGACATGCCATTGTCACTCGGCGTGCGAAAGTGCGATGCCAAATGTCCCTGTGAATTTCCCGTGGAAAACCATAGTGTACGTCCGCTTTGACCCGCTAATCAAGTACAGACTATTTGCGGCGGTTCACCTCTCGTGTACACTTGTAGAGGAGGCGAATTTAGATCGACGCCATCCCGACCGACGGAACGATGAGTCAATTGACGGTCCAATTGCTGAGGAAACACTCGCCGAGGCCTCGCCCCGGCCGTTGGTCCGAGAGGTTCGCCGCGATCGCGGATCGATTGGTCGCGGTCTACGGAACCCCTGCTCTCGGCAACTTCCGAGATCCGGTGGCCGAAATCTTCTACATCGTTCTTTCCGCCCGCACGACCGACGCCCAATACCGCCAAACGCACCGAGAATTACGGGACCAATTCCCGCGCCTCGCCGACTTGGCGGCGGCGCCGCTCGATGAAATCCTTTCCTGCATCCGGCGGGGAGGGCTGGCGAACAAGCGTGCGGGGCAAGTGCGGCGCATCGCCCAGAGAATTTTGGCCGACCTGGGCAGCCGTCCGAAAGCCCGACTGAAGGCCATGCCGGCGGCGGAGGTCTACCGCTTCTTAACGGGACTACCGGGCATGGGACCCAAATCGGCGTTATGCGTGATGATGTATAGCCTCAACTTCGACGTGTTTCCGGTCGATGTCAACGTCCGGCGCGTGGCGCGGCGCCTCGGGGCCATCCCGTCCGGACTCAAGCATTATCGGGCGCAGCAGCGCCTGCCCTCCCTCGTTCCGGACGGTCGGAGCAAGGAACTCCACATCGGTCTGGTAGTTTTGGGCCGAACGGTCTGCCTGCCGCGCACGCCTCACTGCGACCGCTGTCCGATCAACGACCTATGCCGCGTGGGACGGGCCCGACTCGCCCGACCGGGAGGCGTGTGACGTGGTTACGAAGGCTTTGACGGCCCGCGAGAGGCCGACCGCTATCGACCTCTTCTGCGGCGCGGGAGGTATGTCGCTCGGCTTCGAGCAGGCGGGGTTCGATATCCTTCTCGGGGTCGATCGCGACGGTCACCACGTCGCCGTCCACCACCGCAATTTCCCCCACGGCAAAACCCTTTGCGCGTCGCTGGCCGACCTCCACGCGGGCGACCTGTTGGACGCCATCGGGGCGCGGCCGGAGATCGATCTGGTGTTCGGCGGTCCTCCTTGTCAAGGATTCAGCCACATGGGCTTGCGGGACGCCCACGACCCGCGCAACACGCTGGTCGATCACTTCGCACGTCTCGTCGCCGAGATTCAACCTAAAGCCTTCGTGATGGAGAACGTGCCGGGGATGCGAACCGGCGCCACGAAGGCCGTGTTGGACCGCGCGACCGGGTTGCTCCAAGGCGTCGGATACCGGATCACCGAGCCGGTTCGCGCGCTCGACGCCAGCGATTTCGGCGTGCCGCAAAAAAGGGGTGTGGCAAATCTTTCGGGAGCGCCTACGCTGAGAGGAAAGTTCAGCTGCGCAGCTGAGCGTGTCGCCGGTTCCCTTTCCCCTGTGGAGAAGCCCGTGCCTTCTGAACCTACCGTGTCGG
>Ga0182024_10007317_pt1 | contig 23818 bp, 18 predicted proteins | sample P32metaG_FD_120480 | JGI IMG/M metagenome (GOLD analysis project Ga0182024, IMG submission 120480) | Permafrost microbial communities from Stordalen Mire, Sweden - P3-2 metaG (Illumina Assembly) | ecosystem: Environmental > Terrestrial > Soil > Wetlands > Permafrost | place: Sweden: Stordalen... | reverse complement strand
GGCCGCGAGGGCGATCAGCGCGTAGACACACAGCGAGGAGCCGCCCGCGGCCGCGGTCTCCCACCAGCGCAGGTCCTCCCCAGGTGGGGTCGCCGCGCGCGCCCAGCGCTCCAGCGCCGCGAGGTCGCCCTGTAGCTCGCCGGTGTTACAACTCTGAAACTCGACGATCCGCTCCGCCGCCCGCAGTGCCTCCGGCGCGAGCGCCGAATATGACGGCAGCGTGGCAAGCGCAGCCCGGCAACCGTCGAGAATCTCCCTCAGGTAGCCGCCATCCTCGCGCTGGCGAGAATGCTCGTAGTAGTCCAGGTGTCGTGCGTCCGGGTCGAGCGCGACGAGCAGTGCGCTGTGCAACCGCCTCCCGTTGGCAGCCGGATTGGCGGACGGCTGCTCGCTGAGCATGTCCAGATAGTTGTAGGCAGCCTGAAAGCAGGTCATCGCGCGCGCGGCAGCAGCCCGGTAAGGCGATGGCACGAACGCGGCAAACGCCGCCGCGCCCTCGACATTGCCCCACTTACGCTGCGCATCGAGCGCCGTGGCGCGCAGCAGCGGATCGGGAATCCGAGACGCCCGCGCCCGGCGACGGCGCCGCTCCAGACACACCCTTGGAAACACACCGAGCCAGTAACGCCACGCAGCGCCGGCAAACGACACGGCGAGCGCAATACGACCCTCAGCCGGCATGTTCACCACTGACCCCACAACACAACCTCCGAACCCACACCCGGCAATGACCCTCATCTCGCAGTCTACCCGCCGCAGGAACGCCGCGCCGAGGGCGACTCCCAGGTCAGCCGCCGGCCTGTTTCCCGCCGTAAACGACGTGCGGGAACTGGCTGCTCTGCCCGCTGAACGTGAACGGGCTCTGCTGCAGGCAGGGCGGAGCAGGGACTGAATTAGCGGTTTCCGGCGCGTTGGCGATATGCAGTTCGATCAACTGTTCGATCACGCCCTGGGTGACCGTCGCGTTGGGCGGGCCGGTCACCGCCGGCGCGGAGTTCGCGCATGCGCTGGTGCTGAAGGCTTGCAGCCCGCCGGCGAGGGAGTTGAAGGCGCCGGGCTTGAAGTACGGGTTCGCCCGGTCGGTGCCGACTCGCTGGGAGTAGACCGCCAGGCCTTGGGGGGCAAGCGCCTGCATCGAGCGCAGATAGTGCTGCTCGACCCCCGCCGTTGAGTCGTCGCTGTTGGTGTCGTGGGCCTCGGTGGCGGCGGTGAGGTTGGCGAAGAGCGCCTGGACCTCGGGCACGTATTCGCCCGTGTACTGCAGGAAAGGATCGAAGTTGTGCAAGACGGGGCTGAGGTTTTCGAGCAGCGGCACCGTCAGGTGCAGCGACTTGGCGACATCCGGCAGATCCTGCTTCGCCGCCTTGGTCAGCGGTCCAAGCGAGGTCAGGAAGCTGTTGAACGGGGGAGTAAAGGGTTTCGCCGCCCCGACCAATTTGGAGAGCTGAAGCTCGGTGGGACGGAACTCTTCGTAGTACGGATTGGCGGCGGCGGCGAAGCGGTCGAGTTCTTTCAGCGCCACGCGCGAGCTGCTCTCGAACCGCGGCAGCTCACGGAAGGCCTGGGCGAACGCCTGGCTGCCGTCGGCGGCGGCATGGAAGGTGTGTTCGCCGTTGACGATCAGACCTTCGAGCTCGTGGTCGCGCCCGGCGAGCGCGGTGAAGACCACCCCGGTGTTGTGCACCAGGGCCGTTACTGCCCCTTCCTGAGAGGCGAGGACACTGACCAGCTGGTTGGCGCTCTGGACGAACGGGTCGAGCGTGGCGAAGTCGTTGTTGACCGCTTCCCCGTTCCCGTTCAGCCCTTCTTCCACCGACTGCTGCCACACCTGGAAGGCGCGGCGCGTCTTAGTGTTGAGCGAGGCCAGGATGTCGTCGAGCGTCACCGACGGTTCGACCTGGCTGTTGGACAGCCGGCCGCCGTCGGGCAGGAACGGCGCGGTCGTGCTCTGGGGGATCAGCTGCACGTAGCTCTCTCCCAGCAGCGTCTTCTGACGCACGATCGCGTGCATGTCCGAGCGGATCGGGGCGTCCTGGCTGTCGATTTCGAGCGTCGCGTGACTGCGGCCGTCCTTGCCGACCTGCAGCGAGACGACATGGCCGATGTTGACGCCCGAGATGCGCACTTCCGACTGTTCGGTGAGCGCGAGCACGCGCGGGAAGGCAATCGTCATGCGATAGCCCTTCGGCTTCAGCGGCAGCGCCCCGCCGAAGGACTCCCACATGAACAGCAGCAGCGCGATGCAGCTCAGCGCGAACAGGATGATCACGAGGATGTTGCCCAGCGTGGGGGCGCGCTTCTGCATTGCTCAGCCTCCTGCCTTGCTCGCGGCCGCCGGCGAGCGGCGCGCGGAGGTGTGCTGGCCCTGGCCGAAGGCGCTGCCGGTGAGCCCGGTGAGCAGGCCCGTCGAGCGCGTGGAGGTACTCGACCCGCGTGCCGCGCTCGCTTTCACGGTCGCGCCCCCGGTACAGGCCGCCCCGGTCGGCGCGTTGAGCAGGCCGAGCAGCAGTCTGACCGTGGGGTTGATTTCCGCGACGCCCTTCAGGATCGGGACGACGTTGCAGTTGAAGTACGGCAGCGTATTGCCGAGCGCTCCGTGCACGTCCGCGGAGCTGACCGAGCTGTTGAAGTCGTGGTTGGCCCACGCGAGATAGAACAGGAACCCGCCCTTACTGGACCCGGGGTTGTAGGCGAACTCGTTGAAGAGTTCGTTGAACACCGCGAAGCTGCTCGCCAGCTTCGGGAAGGCTTCACTCAGTTCCTTGGTGGCGGGCCCGATCTCGGTGATGACGGGCAAGATCTGGCGTGCGAACGGCCGGAGCTGGTTCTTGAATACCGGGGTCGTCTTGATGAAGTCCGCCTGTGAGGCTTCCTCGGCGGGGCCGAGCGCCTTGGCGAACGGCTGCAGCTCCTTGAGCGTCGGGCCGAGCACGTTCGCGGCCGTGGCGAGCTTGCCCAGGCCCTGCTGCGCCTTGCCGAGCGCGCCGGGCAGCAGGCGCAGCGTGCTCTGGACGTTCTGTTCCTCCTTGGCGAAGGTCTTGAACACCGTGTTGGCAGACACGACCAGTTCGCTCAGCTGCTGGTCCTTGCCGCCCAGCGCTTCGATCAGCAGCCGGAAGTTGTGGATCGCGCGCGCGGTGTTCGCATGACGGGCATCGAGCTGATAGCCGATCTCCTGCAGATCGCGCGCCGTCGGATCGAAGCGCTTGAGCGCGGCCGACAGCGCTTTTCCGTTGCCCTTCAGCCCTTCGCCCGCGCCGGCCAGCAGCTCCTGCAGGTAGGCGCGCGTTTCCCCGTCCAGCCCCGCGAGGAATTCGTCGAAGTCGATGTTCGGGGCGGTCTGCGACAGCGGCAGCGTCGCGTCGCTGGACAGCGCTCCGCTCGAGGGCGTGCCCGGGTTGACCTCGACCGTCAGGTCCTGCAGCGCCGTCTTCGGGCGCAGCAGCAGCGTCGCGTTGTGATAGATGCGCCCGTTGGCGTATTCGGGGGTCAGGTGCATGGTTATCACCCCGACCCCCTGATGCAGGTCGACGCTCGCGATTTCCCCGATCTTCGCTCCCGCGATCGTCACCGCCTGACCCTGGCCGGGCGTCACCGCCTGGGCGGTCTGGATGTCGGCCTTCAACGTGAAGTAGTTTTTCCCCAGGACCGGCACCCAGCCGGGTAGTTTGAGGTTCTCGTGCGCCAGGATGTAGCCGCCCACGAACGCCGCGATCAAGATCATCGAGACCACCGCGATGAACGCCGTGCGGTAGCGGCGGATCTGGTCGCCGACGCTGAGGCCGCCCTGATGGGAGTCGGTCGGGTTCATCCGCCGCTCCCATCCGCGGGCCCGGAGGAGAGCGGGCCATTGAGGTTTGGCACGGCCTGTGTGTAGCACGGCACCAGCGGCTTATACGCCGGCTCTTCGGAGGGGAACGCGGGGCGGGTGCCTTCCGGGGTCAGCGGCGAGCGGGAGACCAGCGACAGGCCCTTCGCGCTGCCGCCCTCGATCCCGACCGGCGCCGAGCGGAACGTGGGGCCGCCGCCGCCGACCAGGAAGCGATCCATCACACCATTGCCGTCGAAGCTCTGGCCGAGGCTCGCGAGGCCCGCCAGCGTGTAGAAGAATTCTTTGTACGCTTCGACGCCCGAGGTGTTCGCTCCGTCCTGAAGCTTGGTGTTTGCCGCCGGGTAGAACACTTTCGTCAGGCACTTGCTGAACGCATCGGTCTGCTTGTAGAGGGCGGGCTGTTCGCTGAACAGCTTGGCGAGCGCCGGCGTGGCCGTGACGAGCCCCTGGGCGACACCGCCGAGCTCGCTCGGGGCAAGGAAGGCCTGCACCTGTTCGATCCACGGCAGCCCCGTGCGGATCGTCGCGGGCGTCTGCTTGATCCCCGGGATGATGTCGAGCGCGAACGTCCGCGTTGGCGGGAGCGCCGCGGCGAGCGAGCTGAAGCCCCGATCGATGCTGGTGAGCGCGCCCGGCAGTGCCACGACCGTGGCTGAGAGGCTCGGCGCCTGGACGGCAAAGGAGTGAAAGAACGTGTTGAAGTTGACGATCAGTTCGCCCAGATCCTGCTCGTGGACGTTCAGCGCCGAGGCCACGGTACCGACGCTCGCGATCAGTTTCGAGAGGTCGTCTTCTTCGGTGCCGGTCACCGCCTGAGCGTCGATCGCCGCGCTGCGCTCGGCCGAGGGCGCGCGATGGTATGTCTTGTTGAGCGCCTGCGCGGCGTTCAACCCGGACACGTCGGGGTCCTGTTCGGCGTTTTCGGCGGCGGTCGGCTCGCGCGTGAGCCCGTCGCCATAGCCCTGGAGGAAGTTCTGCAGGTTGGCGCGCGTGTCGGTGTTCAGCGCGTCGAGGACCTGGTCGAGCTGGACTGGGTCTGCAGTTTGGGTGATCGGGATCGTCGCGCCCGAGGAGAGCGTCTTTGCCGTCGGGCTGCCCGGCTGCAGTTCGACGAAGTAGTTGCCTTCCAGGAACAGCCGCGGGCGGATCTTCAGCGTGGCGTCGGAGTGGATCGGCAGGCCGCTCGATTCGATTTCCATGCTCACCAGGCCGGTGTCGCCCTCGCGGCTGATCGACTCGACGGTGCCGACGTTGACTCCGGCGATCCGCACCGGCGAGGCGGGATGGATGTCGAGCGCCGTTGCGAACACCGCGTTCAGGCGGTAGCCGTGTTTGAATGGGATGTGCTTGGTGAAGGCGAAGAACACGGCGATCAGGATGATCACGAGGAATACGACCCCGACGCGCAGCGGGTTGTACCGCTGCATCTCGACGACCGACAGTTCATCGCGGCGGCGGCGTGGGCGCAGGCGCAGGCGGCTCACTTGCCCTTCCCCTTCTTCTTCGCCTTTTTCTTCTGCTTCTTTTCCTTCTGCTTCTTTTCCTTCGCCGCCTTTTCCTTCGCGCTTTCAAGCCCGAGGGACTTCAACGTGGAGCTCGGATACGGCTGCCCGTACAGGTTCAGTTCGCGGGTGGTCGCTTCGGGAGTGGCGCCGGCGTTGCCGGGCGCGTGGCCGATCACGGTCTGGCCGACCGCGTAGGTCTCGTTGCCCGCTTCGCACTCCTTCGGCTGGCCGGGCCCGGCGACGTTCGGGTAGGGGTTGTAGTGCAGGTGGTTGTCGTTGATCGGCGGGCCGACTTCACCAGGTTTACCGAAGACGCCCGGCGCGCGATCGATCGAGGGGCCGCTGGCCGGCGCCGAGGAGGGGAAGCCCTCGGCGTTGAACCCGTCCGGGGAGAGCACCGGCATCACGCGGGCGAGCGTGCCGACGCCGATGTTCTCAGACAGGGTGCTCGCGAAGTTGCGGAACGCCAGCGTCAGGTAGTTGCAGGTCACCTGCTCGGGCGCGAGCCCCGCCACGAGCGGGTTGCCCAGCGTCGTCGTCTGCGTCAGGTCTTCCAGACCGAGCGTGACGACGGGGTTCTGCGCGAACGCCTGGAACGCCTTCGCGGCATTGGCGAGCTCGGAGTTCAGCGCGGTGGCCGCGCTGAGGTTGACAGCGCCTTCGGCGAATGCGTGGGCGAGCGGCTGGGCGATCGTGCGCAACCCGCTCGCGGTTGGGCGCAGCAGGCGCATGAACTCGGCGCTTTTTTCCATGAAGGGCGCCTCATACGCGAGCGAGTAGGTGGCCTGCTGCAGCGCCGGCGCCCCGCCTTCGATCGCCCGTTCCAGCGAGGGAGCCACGCTCGCCCAGGCTCTGAAGAACGTGTCGAGGTCGCTCCAAAAGTTCGCGTTCTGCTGGGCCACCGGTGCGGTCTGCGCGGCGGGCCGGTCAAGCGCCCGCCACAGCTCGCCGAACCCCGTCTTCGGCGCGGCCAGGTTGTGCAGCACGGGGATCGCGTTGGTGACCAGCGGACGCAGCGTCGCGATCGTTTCGTTCAGCCCCAGTCCACGCGCGGCGAGGCCGTCGCCGAAGTTGATCGTGTTTTTCTGAATCGCGATCCGCGTCTTCTGATCGAACATGTCGAAGAACTGATTGAGGTCGACCGGTTCGCGTGTCTGGCCGACCGGGATCGTCGCGCCCTGCTTGAGCGTTGCTTGCGATGTGCCCCGTTCCAGTTCCAGGTACTTCGTCCCGATCGACGACGTCGACTGCACGACCGCCTTCGTGTTGGCCGGCAGCGGCTCGACGCCCTTTTCGAGCTTCAGGTCGGCGATCGCGGTGATGCGCCCGGTGGTCGGGCTCTGATGGGGGGTCAACGAGCTGATCACGCCGACGCGCGTGCCCGCGATCCGCACCTGGTTGTTCGGCTGCAGTTCCGAGGTCTCCGGCAGCACGATTTTCAGGTTGTACGTAGGCACGAACGGCAGCCCGTTGTTGGCGTTATAGGACAAAAACACGGCCACCACCGCGATCAGCGTCGTGACCCCGCCGATCAACAGCGGGCTGGCAGCCAGGGAGCTGCGCCGGCGCGGGCTCATCAGGGAATCTCCGATGGGTCGCAGCCCAGCAGCGCGTTGTCGATGAACGGCGAGGACCCGTCGGCCGCGGGCTGCGTCGCCGCACCCGGGCAGCGGCGCAGCTGGCCGGTCTTCAGGCCTGCCAGCCCCTGCTGCGGGGTGACGGGCGTGAGGGTGTTGTTCGCGCCGAGTGAGAAGTCGTCGAACACGGTGGCCGCACGCGCATAGTGGCCGTTGGCGTCGTAGTAGCCGGCCGCCTCGCCGAAGTCGCGGACGAAGCCCTGCAGGTCGGGACTGTAGGGACCGAACGGCGCGGTGATCGGGACCGATTCCTTCTCCGCGGTGACGCCGTTCGGAGAGGCGGTCGACAGCGCCTGCGTGAGCGCCGGCAGGGCGCGAATCGCATCGGTGAAGTCGTTGTTCGGGCCCGGCTTGCTGAACGCCTGGCTGAGGTTTCCAACGACCGGCGTCGCCGTGTGCACCAGCGAGGTCAAGCGGGACAGGAACAGCGGGAGTTCCTTCTGATTGGGCTTGGACACGTTCACCAGCGCTGTCAGCGCGCTGAGCGTGGGCGGCAGCTCGGCAAACGTGCGGTTGCCCGCGCGCAGGGCCACCGGCAGCTGATGCAGAGCCTGGGCGAGGCTCGCCTGGTGCGTGCCGACCGCCTGGAAGGTCGTATCGGTGTTCCCGATCAGATCCGTGAGCTGTTCTGAGTGGGCTGCGATCGTCGTGACCGCCTTCGCCCCTTCCACGAGGAAGCTCGTCAGCGCAGCCTGTTCGTGGTCGAGCTCGGAGAAGAGATGGCTGGCGGCCGACAGCGATGGACCGAAGTACTTGATCGCCACGCTGAAGTCGGGGTTCGTCCCCTCGTACTGTTCGGCCGAGCCCTGGAGAAACTCCTGCAGCCCCTTGCGCGTCTTCGGGTTGAAGGTGTTGAACAGCTGGTCGAGATCCACGACACCGTGCGTGGCGGTGCTCGGCAGCGTCGCGCCCGCCGCCAGCGCGGGGCTGTTGTTGGGACCAGGGGTCAGCGCGATGTAGCGGTTGGCGATGCTCGTCAGCGACGGCACGCGCACCGCGGCGGTGGTGCCTTGATGCAGCGGAGTCAACGAAGAGTCCACGTGGACCGTGACCAGTGCCTTGTAGTCGGAGGTGAGGGTGATGTTTTCGATGCTCCCAACCGGCACACCGCCAACCTGCACCTGATCGCCCTTGACGAGCTGGTTGCCTTCGGCGAACAGGATCTTGTAGGTGGCCCCGCCCCCGCCGGCGAAGATCAGGTAGGCAACGATCAGCACGACCAGCGCGAGCGCGCCCACCGCGAATGGCCGCGTGCGACCCCGCGATGAGCCGCGCACGGGGCTGGGTCCGGAGGACGGATCGCGCGGCGCCGGCGAGGGCGAGGAGGCGGGCGGCCTCGGAGGAGTGGCGGTCGCCATCAGTTTTCCTTGCCTTCGGAGCCCTCGGCGGGAGCAGAGCCGGTCGAGGACGCGGCGCCCGGGTGGTCGGGGATCGCCGCCGACGAGGGTCCACTGCCGACCTTCGGGTCGGGGATCTCGCCCAACCGCGCGATCAGCTGGACCCACTGTCCCGGCGTGATCGCCGCCCCGAAGGCGCTCGCGGATCGGGCCTCGCCGGTCACGCGACCCGTACCTTGCAGCGGCGTGAACTCGACGCGGATGTCCTCGCCGTGGCCCGGCGCCGCGACCGTGTTGTCGGTGCCCGGATAGCTCGTCGGGCTGACAATCTCGCTCGGCTTCATCGTGCCCTGCAGCGTCAGCAGCTTGCGGACCGTGATGCCGGCGATCGAGCCCGGGCGGGTGGGGTCGGATCCGCCGGCGAGGAGCATGCCGTTGATGGCCGTGATCGCGACCGCGTCGCCGGCGGCGGTCTCGGCGGCGTTGGTGGCGTCGGCTGCCGCCACGCGGCTGCACCGCAGCGACGACACGGTCGGATGCAGGCCCGAGACGGACAAGAACTCGAGCGTCGCCAGCACACGACGGTCGACCTGCCCGGTCTGGATGTCCTGGCGCCCGCACGCGGGAAGGTGGATTCCGGGGTCGCTGATCACCTGCTGCTCGAGCTGCTCCTTGGACTCCAGCAGCACCTGCCCGACCGTCGGCGAGTTACCCAGGAAGGGATTCTCGCCCTTGGCCCGGAAGATCGAGGTGTTTTCGAGCTGCACCCAGCCATCGAGGATCGGCTTCGGGTCGATCAACGGCGCGCCCACTCCGGCGGGACGGATCTGGAAGAGCATGTGCGGTTCGCTCGTACCGGGACCGACGTGTCCGAGGACGGTGCCCGCGAGCACCTGCACGCCGACGCTCAGCGGGTGCAGATAGACATCGTCGGAGCCGGAGCGGAACACCCGCGGGTTGCTCATCGACGGAGACGTCGCGGCCGGGACCGGAAGGACCGGCGGTCCTACCGGCGCTGCCGGGGCCGCTTCAAGACCGGCGGCCGCGCCCAGCGCCAGGCTGGAGACGGTGGCGCCTTCGGACAGCGGCGAGCGGGGTTGCGCACCGGCGCTGGCCGGACCGCTCGGAGCGGGTTCGCTCGATCCACTCGAGGAGGCGATCCGCGCGCTGACCGCGGTGTGCTCGTGCGGCTCGAGCACCGGGTACAGCGTGGCCACGCTGCCGAGCTCGGCATAGGTGTAGGTGTTGCCGTAGGCGTCGCGCAAGGTCACATAGCGCCCCAGCGAGGGGGTTTCGCCTGACGCGACTATTTCCCCGTCCTGCACCGCGATCACCGGCGCATCTTGCTGAGAGTAGATCGTCGTCCCGACGAGGGTATTCGGCTCACCGGTGGGCGAGGTTCCGCTCGCGGGCACGGTCGCGAAGCCGTCGCTGTAGTGCGAGGGCGCGTGCACCGGGAAGCGGGCCTCGGTCAAGCCGGTAACCGCCCCGAGCAGCTGCGAGGGCGTGCCGCCGAGCAGCTGCGCGCGCAGCATCACCGATTCCACGTACGCCTGTGAGTGGTTATACGAGAACACCGCGGCGCGGATGTCCGTCTCGCCTCCGGCGGCCTTCAGGTACCTGGCGGCGGTGAAGATCGCGTCGGCCGGGTTGTAGGGGTCCTTGAAGCCGTCGCCGTTGGCGTCCACGCCATACTGCGCCCACTCCGCGGGCAGGAACTGCATCCAGCCCTCCGCGCCGGCGCTGGAGACGCTCAGGTCGCGGCCGTAGTCGGTCTCCACCTGGTTGATCGCCGCGAGCACCTGCCACGGGATCCCGTAGGCGGTGCCGGCGGCCTGATAGATCGGCAGCAGGAACGGCGGCACCTGGAAGCTTTCGATGAAGAAGCTCGAGATCCCCGAGATCGGCGATCCGAGCGTCAACGGCAGCGGTGGCGTCAGCGCCGATGGCGCCGGCGCGCGACGCTTCCCCGGCGCGCCGGCCGTAGATGAGCCTTCGTTACCGCTCGCTTCTTCCTGTTTGCCGCCGCTGCTGCCGCCGCCGTTTGATTTCGGGTGCGCGTGGGTGGAGCGCTTGCCGGGAGTGCTCCCCTGCGGACGTTGCGCCCGCACCTGCGGCGCCGTCGTTTCGACCGCCGCGCCCGATTGCGGTGACGCGGGCGCCGGCGCGGATTCTGTCGTTGTCGTCGCCGTGCTCGTGGACGGCCCGGTGGCGGGAACTTCGGGAGCTGGCGTGGTGGTCGTCGCCGCGGCCGGCGTCGTCGTTTCGACTGAGGTCGTGCCGGTCGATGGTGATGAGGCCGGCGGTTCGCTGGCGCCCGCCGCCGCCGGCGCCAGCACGAGTGCCGCGAGCGCCGCGAGCAGCGGCCGGATCGCGTGACGAATGAGGTGGCCCGCGGTCATCCGATCGGCATGCCGACCGGCGTGCCGATCGGCGCTCACGTGACTGCGGATGGTCGGTCGTATGCTCATCGTCCGCAGATCAGTTGCCGAGCAGGTAGTTGAGCAGCATTTCGCTCGCGCCGGAGCTTTCGGCCGAGGGCGTGTAGTAGGTGGTGCCCGCGCTCGCGCCACCGACCGGCTGGGTGGTGGACGCCGGCGCGCCTTCAGAGCCCGCGCTCGAGAGCGCGCCGGCGCTTGCGGAGAGCGTCGGCACGGGACCGGGATACTTCGCGATCGCCTGCGCCGGGGTGGCGCCGTTCAGAACCGCGAGCGTGCGGTCCATCACGAGGCTGGTGGAGTTGCCGGCGGCGCTCGTGGAGGCCGGGCTTGCGGAGGCTGAGCTTCCCGCCCCCTTGACGAAGTTCGCGCTGCAGCCGCTCTGGGAAGTCACCCTATAGCCCACGCAGGTCTTGCCGAGGATCTCGGCGCGCACGAAGTGGCCGAGCGAGTCGTACCCATTCAGGCTGCCGCCACCCAGGAAGATCAGGTCGAGCAGCCGCTCGAGGCCGCCCGTGTTCCGCAGGCTGGAGAGCAGTTCTGAGAAGTTGCCGGCGAACGGCTTGGCGGCGCTGCCCAGCTTCTGCACGCGTTCGAGCAGCGGTTTTGTGGCCGCGATCGCCGGGCCGGAGACCTGCGCGGTCTTGCCGAGGCTCACAAAGAACTTCGTCGAGCTCTTCTGGAACGGCACGAGGTTGGTGAAGATCCCGTTGATCCCGGGCGCGGCGGCTTTGAGGTCGGTGAAGGTCGGGGTCGTTTCGTCGGCGAACTTGCCAACCCGTTCCATCGCCGGCCCGAACTGCCTCAGGAAGGCCGGGAAGTCCGCGAGGTTCTGCGCGATTTCGCTGGCGTGCCTGGCGCTGGCGGTCGCGACCGTGTTCTGCTGCACGATGTAGTCGGCGACGCGTTCGCGCACGGCGGCGAACGGAGCCAGCGCCTGATCGGAGTCCAGCGAGAGTTTGGCGAGGAGCTTGTTCTCGCCGGCCAGGATCGCTAGCACCTTGTCGAATTCCCGCAGCGCCGGGTCGGCGCGTTTGACGACGACGTTGATGTCGCTGCCGCGCCCGGCCAGACCGGCGCCGAGTTCGTTGATGATGATCGTGAAGCGCTCGCGCACGGGCAGCCGATTGATGTCGTTGAGCAGGTCGACGTCGACCGGGCTGGATGTGTTCGCCACCGGCAGCAGAACCTCGCCCGCACCTTCATGGCCGCTCGGGATCTTGTGCAGCGGCGGCGGCAGCGGCGTGCCTTCGGCGCGGGGCTGCGTCGGCAGGCAGTTGACGAACTTCTCGCCGAGCAGCGCCTCCGGTTCGATCGTGCAGCTGGCGTCGGCGCGAAAGTCCTGGAAGCCGGCGTTTTCGATCTTCAGCACAACCGCCGCCTGCGCCTGCGGCGTGGGGGTGACCGACCCCACGGTTCCGACCTTGACGCCGTCGATCTTCACGTTCTCGCCGGGAACGAGGTTGCCGGCGTCGTCGAAGATCGCACGGATCGTGTAGCTCCCGTTCGAGCCGCCCGCCGAGGTGGCGAGCAGCACGACCGCCACCAGCGCAGCCGTGCAGAGCGCTCCGGCGATTCCGGCCGCGCCCCTTCTCCACCCGACGATCTGCGTCCTCAACCCGATCACTTCCTTGCGGTTCAACTGAGACGAAGGGGCGCCATCGTATCGATGGCGCCCCCCGTCTTGATTGCGCTTCGGTCAAGCGGGCGTCTCCCAAGACGCCAGCTCGCCGTTATCGGCTTACTTCTTGGGGCACGGCGCGCTGTACGTGGCTTCCGCGGTTGCGCCCCCGAGGAAGCTCATCACCGTCTTCAGCGGGAAGCCCCCCTTCGGGCACTTCTTCGGCACGGTGATGTAGTAGGTCGTCTTCTTGCCCTTCTTGTAGGCGGCGCCTACCTGCACCTCGATCTGTTTCACCGACCCATCGAGCGCTCCGGGCACCGATTCGATCAGCGGCACTTCGGCTTCGACCGTCGGACCGAACGGCGGGGAGGAACTGACGACTTTGCCCTTCGACAGGAGTTCAATCGAGACCGGCGAGTGGCCATCCGCGAAGAACTCCAGGCCGCCACCGGGGGCGAAGAACGGTTCTATCGTCGCCGTCTCTTCGACGCGTTCGGTGCCGAAGCTGACGACACCGCTTCCATGACCGACTGGGCCAGCTTTCGATGCCTTGGGACATGGTCCGGTTCCGCTCGTTTCAATCACGCTCTGCGCGCAGGTGGCAAAACCCTGCGGGTGCAGTTTCGCGCTCGCCGGGCCGTAGAACTTGACCCCGATCAGCGGCGGTGGGAAGCCGCCGTATTCGGTCCCCGAGATCGTGTATTCGGTCTTCAGCGCGGCGCCCGCCCCAAGGATGTTGCCGGTGTGCGGGAAGCCGGGGATTGGTACGGCCACAGCTTTCATCGTGATCGTCGGCGCCGCCGACGCCGAGGCCGACAGGCCAAGGACGGCAAAGCCGAGCACGGCCAGACAGGTGGTTATTCTGCGCATCATCTCTCTCCTCTTATTCGATGGACAGATCCCCTCGATCCGGGTAGCTCCGGAACCATTGCGGGTCCGGCGACTCGAGATCTCCGACTGACCGAGCCGGAGATCAATGGCGATCTCTACGACAACCATATCCGTCGCGGCCAACCGCTTCAAGCCCGAACCGTCGGGCGGGCAAGGGCTTGCGGCGTGCTCGCTGCTTCCGCCTGGCTGAACAGCCAGACGACCACTGGCGATGGCGCCCTGAAGACACTCGTCTCAGGTATCTCATGCTCAAGTAGAGGATTAGACTCTTGGGTGGGAGGCCAGACTATGAGAGCTCCAGCTCCTCACCGGCGAAGCGCACACCGACGGGCTCGAGGATCACCTGCCGCGGCCCCTCCTCGACGCGCCCGGCGATCAGCGCGCCCAGGCCGAACCGCTCCGCGATCGCCACAACCGCCTCCCCGGCCCCGGCCGCGCAGTACAGGGCATAGCCGGAGCCCATGTTGAATGTCGAATACGCCGCATGCTGATCCAGCTGCGCCTGCTCGACCATGAAGCTCAGCACGCTCGGCACCTGCGGCAGCCGCTCGATCCGGTACGTGAGCGCCAGCGGCGGGCGCATCAGCTTGAGCAGGCCATGCCCGGTGATGTGGCTGATGTAGGACAGCGGCAGATGCTCCTGGAGCAGCGCCTGCACGAGACCCACGTACATAACCGAAGGCTCCAGCAGCGCCTCACCCAGTGCCGTGCCGTCTCCCAGCTCGGTCGCGTAACCGTCAGGCAGTCGCCCCGCCAGCAGCCGCGCCAGCGAGGCCCCATTGGCGTGCAGGCCACTGGAGGCTACCAGCACGATTTCGTCCCCGGGCGCGAGCGCCTCCCCCAGGATCGGCGAATGCCCCTCAGGCACCACTCCCACGGCGGCGCCCGCCAGCTCGATCTCGTGCTCGTCCAGCAACCCCGGTAGAGACGGCGACTCCCCACCCCCCCACGTGCAGCTCGCGTCCACGCACGCCCTGCGCCAGCCCTCGATCAGCGCCGCGCCGCGCTCGTGGTTGCGGTACCACTCGGAGGCGCCGGTCGCGAAGTACGCGTTCACGACCAGCGGCAGCGCGCCGACGCAGCAGAGGTCGTTGCAGATCGCCGCGACCGTGTCGTAGGCGACATCGCCGAAGCGGTTGCTCCCCTGCTCTTCCAGCACCTGGCGCGCGATCACCGACTTCGTGCCCAGCCCCTCGACGACGAAGGCGAACGCGCGCCCGTCGAGCTCGAACACGAACGCGGGCTCGCCCCTGGAGGCGTCGAGCGCCCGCCCGCCTCGCGCGGCGAGCAGCGACGAGGTCGACAGCGCCCCGGCGATCGCCAGCCGCTTACCGGCGTCGAGCGTCTCGTAGTCAACGCCCGCCGCGCGATAGCTGGCGGCGCCCGGCGGCTCGGATGCGGTCATGAACGGGAGACTATTTGCGATGCTTCGTCAGCGACCTCTTGGGGCAGGGGACCTTCACTTCCGTGACGATGTTTTGGCCGCCTTCGAGGGTCACTTCGCCCTTGCCGGGGAAGCCGCCCTTGGGGCATTTGGTGGGGACGCGTCCGTAGTAGTAGGTCTTGCCGTCCTTGCGGATCGCGGCGCCGGCCTTCTCTTTGATAGAGGTCCCGGACACCGGAAGCGCGCCCGGGACCGAGTCGACCAATTCGATTTCGAACGTGAGTTTCAGCCCATAGGGCGCGGGAGCGGTTTCCCAGTGCGCGGGGATGATGATCTGCGCGGAGATCGGTGAGGCCGCGTTCGCGTATGCCACGACCCCGTTGCCGGGGGTGATGAAGACTTCCAGCGCGCCTTCCTCACGCGTCGCTTCACCCGAGCCAATCTGGTCGGCCACGCCGACCGTGCCATCGGCGATCCGTGACTGCTTGGGGCAGCCTTCCGGACCGACCTCTTCGAGCTTGACCACAGTGCAGGTCGGAAAGCCCGTAGGGTCGATCTTCGTGCCCGCCGGGAAATACAAGACCAGCTTGCGCGTCTGCAAGGGGAGACCGCCGGGCAGTTCGTCGCCTTCGAGTTTGCCTTCGATTTCGACATCGGCACCGGCGCCGAGGATGTCGCCGGTTTCGGGGAAACCGGGGATCGGCACGATCGCCGCTTTCACGCCAGTGACCGTCGCCGCCTGGGCGGCCGCCGGCAGGGCGATCGCGGCCAACACAATCAAGACCACATACTGCGAAGCTTTGCGCATCAACCCTCTCCCCTGGTTATATAGACATCAAAGTCTAGAGGAGGACCATGGATTTCCAGCCAAGTGAGCGCTGTGTCGAGTTCCAGGAGCGCCTCTCCGCGTTCATGGACGAGCAGATCTACCCGGCGGAGGCGGTCTACGAGCGCCAACTGCGGGAGTCCGGCGACCCGCATCATCAGCCCCAGATCATGGAGGAGCTCAAGACGCGCGCGCGACAGGACGGTCTGTGGAACATGTTCCACCCCGACCCCGAGTACGGCGCCGGTCTCTCCAACAGCGACTACGCCCCGCTTGCCGAGCTGCTCGGACGCTCGCACATCGCCTCGGAGGCCTGCAACTGCTCGGCGCCCGACACGGGAAACATGGAGGTCCTTTCCCAGTTCGCCTCCCCGGCCCAGAAAGACCGCTGGCTGCGGCCGCTGCTCGACGGCGAGATCCGCTCCGGCTTCGCGATGACCGAGCCCGACGTCGCCTCCTCCGACGCGACCAACATCTCCCTACGGATCGAGCGCGACGGGGACGAGTACGTCCTCAACGGGCGCAAGTGGTGGTGCTCGGGCACGCTGCACCCGCACTGCCGGATCCTGATCGTGATGGGCAAGACGGCTATAGACGGCCCGCGCCACACACAACAGAGCCAGATCCTCGTGCCGCTCGACACGCCCGGCGTCTGCATCCTGCGCGGCCTGGGAGTGTTCGGCTACCAGGACCAGGAGGGCCACGCCGAAATCGACTTCGTCGACGTGCGCGTCCCCGCGGAGAACCTGATCGCCGGCGAGGGCGACGGCTTCATGATCGCCCAGGCGCGTCTCGGACCGGGGCGCATCCACCACTGCATGCGCGCGATCGGCGCGGCTGAGAGGGCTTTGGAGGCGATGTGCGCGCGTGCGGCCGCGCGGGTGACGTTTGGCCAGCCGCTCGCCGCGCGCGCCAACATCCAGGACTGGATCGCGGAGTCGCGGATCGAGATCGAGATGGCGCGGCTGCTGACGCTGAAGGCGGCCTGGCTGATGGACACCGTCGGCAACCGCCACGCCCGCACCGAGATCGCGGCGATCAAGGTCGCGGCGCCGAACATCGCGCTGAAGGTGATCGACCGCGCGATCCAGGTCCACGGCGGCGGCGGCGTCTCCGACGACTTTACTTTGGCCTGGGCCTATGCACACCTGCGCACCCTGCGCCTGGCCGACGGACCCGACGAGGTACACAAGATGTCGATCGCCCGGCGCGAGCTCGCGCCGCACATGCCGCGGGAGTCCTAGGGCGCGGTCGGCGTGCGGACCCCACTGCCCGGCCACCGCTGAACCACGTCGCTCGACCTGACCGAGGCCACGTCAATGTTCGTGCTCGCGACACTGCTCTACCCGTGCCTGCTCGCGCTGCTCTGCGCCGGCGCCGGGCTGCTCGTCGACCGCGCGAGCGGCTCGTTCCTGCCGGGCGTGCTGCTGCCCGTCGTCGGCGCAGCGGCGCTGATCGGCCTCTCCCAGCTCACGACCTACACCGTCTTCGCGGCGCCGGCGACGCCCTATCTGCTGGCGCTGCTCGCGCTCGCCGGCTTCGCGCTCGGCCGGCGGCGGGTGGCGGGCCTGACGGCGCTCGCGTGGCAGACTGGGGGCCGGCGGCGGCGATTTGGATGGCAGCTAGCCGCGCCGGTGATCGCCTACGTCGCCGCGCTGGCGCCGGTCCTGTTTGCGGGGCGCCCCTCGTTCTCCTCCTACGGCGTCCTCACCGACTCGGCCTTCCACATGCTCGGAGCCGACTTCCTGATCCGCCACGGTCAGGACTTCTCGCACCTCGACCTGCGCAACTCGCCCGGCCGGTACCTGAACGACTACTACAACACCTACTACCCCTCCGGGGCGGACACCCTCTTAGGCGCCAGCGCGCTGCTCGTGCGCGTGCCCCTGATCTGGGCCTTCCAGCCATTCAACGCGTTCATGCTCGCTCTGGCCACCGGCCCGGCCTGGGTGCTCGTGCGCCGGCTCGGCCTCGACGGCTGGCTCGCCGCGCTGGCGACGTTGACCATCACGCTGCCGGCGCTCGTCTACGGCTACGAGCTGATCGCCTCCGTCAAGGAGATCTCCTCGCTGCCTTTGATCCTCGCGCTCGGCGCGCTCGTAGTTCTCCACCCGCGCTGGCTGCGCGGTCCGCCCCGCGGGGCGATCCCGTTCGCGCTCCTCGTCGCCGCGGGGGTCTCGGCGCTCGGGGTGGCGTTCGGCGTGTGGGCCTTGACGGCGGCGATCGTGCTCGTCGCGATCGCTGTCCGGGACATGGCCTCTGGAGACGGCGCGTCGGGCCGGTCGAGCGCCCGCGGCCCCCTGCTGCTCGTGGCGACCGGACTGCTCGTCGCATTCGTCGCCGCGCTTGGCACCTGGCTCGAGCTGTCGGGGTCGCTGCAAATCGCCCGGAACATCGCATCGACGAACAACCCGGGCAACCTCCAGAACCCGCTCCGCACCGTCCAGATCCTCGGCACCTGGCTGGTCTCCAGCTATAAGCACGTCCCCGCCGGTGGCGCGCTCACCGTCTCCTACGCGCTGTCGCTCCTCGCGCTCGCGGCCGCCGTGCTCGGCGCCGCGTATGTGGTCCATCGGCGCGAGTATTCGCTGGTTGCCTGGATCGCCCTGACGCTCGCGGTCTGGCTCGGGCTGACCGCCTACGGGACGACCTGGGCCGACGGCAAGGCGCTGATGCTGACCTCGCCGGTCGTCGTGCTGCTGGCGTGGGCGGGCGTGGCCGCACTGCGCGATGGCGCTCGCTCCCGGCCTGCGCTCCGCCCGGCGCTCGCTCCGGCGGCGCTTTTGCTCGCGCTCGCGCTCGCCGGCGGCGTCGCCGCCTCCGATGCGCTGCAGTACCACGGCTCAAACCTCGCGCCGACCGCGCGCTACGAAGAGCTCGCTTCGATCGACTCGCGCTTCACCGGCCAAGGTCCGGCGCTGTTCACCGACTACGACGAATACTCGCTCTATGAGCTCCGCGATCTCGACGTCGGCGGCCCCGGCTTCATGTATCCGCCGCCCGCGGTCGCGCAGACCGAGGGCCGGCCGGCGAACCTCGACCTGATCTCCCCGGCGGCGCTGCGCTCCTACCCACTGATCGTCACCCGCCGCGACCCGGCCGCCTCGCGGCCACCCGCCGCCTACCGCCTGCTCTACCAGGGGACCTACTACGAAGTCTGGGGGCGCCGCCCCGGCGCGCCGGCGGCGCTCGCCCACGTCGCTGTGCCAAGCACGCGGGCGGTTCCATGCCCGCGCGTTGCCGGTCTCGCGCAACTTGCCAAAGCGCATGGCGCTCAGCTCGTCGGCGCGAGCCCGGCGGAGACGATCGGGATCGACGTCGCGAGCGCCTCGCACCCCGCATGGGCCGAGTCACGCGACGGGCTGCTGATGTCACGACCCGGCCGCCTGGAGGCCACGTTCGCCGTACCCCACGCCGGCCTCTGGTATCTATGGCTGCAGGGCGAGATCATGCCCGCGATCGGCGTGAGCGTCGACGGCCGGCCTCTCGCCATGATCTCCGGCCAGCTCAGCGGCGTCGCCACCGACCCCGAAACGATCGCGCCCCTGCGCGTGGGCCTCGCCGCCGGTCTACATCGCCTGACGATCACGCGTGGGGCCTCCAGCCTGCTCGCTCCGGGCTCCGGCGGCTCGGCGATCCTCAACTCGATCTTCCTCACGCCGGTCGGCGCGGGCGGCCAGGCGACGCTGCACGTCACCCCCGCCGCGCGGTGGCGCTCGCTCTGCGGAGCGCGGCTCGAGTGGATTGAGGTCGTTCCGTCGTAGTACGGGTGGTTCGCGACGCGGCTGTGGGGCTGTCGATCCGCTAACGACGCGTGAACACGACGACCGGAATCTCTCGGTCGGTCTTCTTCTGGTAGTCGTCGTACGCCGGCCAGACCTCGGCCATCAGCGACCAGAGGCGGCTGCGCTCCTCGCCGCTCGCCGTCGTCGCCCGTACCGGAATCTCGTCGGCCCGCACCTGGATCGTCGCCTCCGGATTGGCGAGCAGGTTCTCATACCAACCAGGGTGCTCGGGCGCCCCACCCTTCGACGCGACGACGACCCAACGATCGCCATCGGTGCGATGGATCAGCGGCGTCGTCCGCGGCTCGCCGGACGTCCGCCCTTGGGTAGTCAGCAGCAGGATCGTCGTCCCGCGCCAGTGATATCCGCGCTCGCCATCGGTCTCGCGGTAGACCCTGACGTGCTCGGCGCCGAACAACTCATCGTCGGAGTCAGGCATGGGCTCGAGTCTAGCGAGGCAGCTTTACCACGGCACAGGGCCCTCGCGGCTCACGAAGGTGGCTGTCGGGCCATCTGGGCCGATCGTCGCCATCCGCACGATCGCGTCGGTGCCCTCGGTTACGGTCTGGGTGCCCCTGTTGGCGTTGAAATCGGTCCCGGTGAAGCCGGGGTCGACCGAGTTGATGCGGATTCCCGGGAACGCCTTCGCGTACTGCGTGGTGAGCATGTTCAAGGCCGCCTTCGAAGAGAGGTAGGCCGGCACTACGAGCTCGGAGTAGGCGGACTCCGGATCGGCGCTGTACGTCAACGAACCCAGGCCGCTCGACACATTCACTACGACGGGCGACTCGGACCGCTCGAGCAGCGGCAGGAACGCGTGGAGCATGCGGACAGGACCGAGGACGTTGACGTCGTAGACGGCCTGAACGTGCGCGGCGGTCACCTCGCGGGCAGGTATCACCCCGCCTGAGATGCCGGCGTTGTTGATCAGCACGTCCAGCGCACCGCCTGTCGCCTCGGCGACAGTCCTTGCGGCGCCCTCTACTGAAGCATCCTCGGTGACGTCCAAAACCAGGGGTCGCGCGCCAAGCTCCTCGGCTGCAGCGCGGCCGCGCTTTGGGTCGCGCGCGGCAGCCCACACGTCGTGACCGTCGGCGATCAGGCGCCGGGCGGCCTCTCGGCCCAAGCCCTTGTTCGCTCCGGTTATTAGGATCGTCGACATGGCTCCACGGTAGTGACGGCGAGAATCGAACCCGAGTGATGGAACCGAACCCACCGTGCCCTCACCCTCACTTTTAGATCAGTACTCCCCCGCCCTCACCGTCTATGAGGAAGGCGATGTTCTTGACGTGGTCGTCCTGATTGGGTGCGACGACGTTGAAGACCATGCACCGGTGCCCGTCGCGCTCTGTTCGTCCCCCCACCTCCAGGACCGCTCATCGGACTTGGCGGCTGGACGCCCCCTGGAGCGACCGCTGGCGCGCCGGCGGAGCTTGCGCTGCTCGCGCTCCAGCCGGGCGATCGGCAGATCGATCGACTCGGGTACCGCGAGATCGAGGCCGCCGAGCAGCTCGAGCGTTCGCAGCAGCTTGATCATCGAGGTCATCTGGACCGACTCGCCCCGCTCCGCGCGCTGCACGGTCGCCTGACCGACCCCAGCCTCGGCGGCCAGCTCGGCCTGCGTCCAGTTGCGCTCGATCCGGTGACGCGCAAGCCTACGGCCGAGCTCGGCGAGCACGGCGGCATCTGTCATTAGCTCATCTAGGTGCATCAGTTCCGATGTGTTAGGCGTTTTAAAGGGAAGAATACATCTAGTCTGATGCAGAGCATAGCGAATTGATCAGCACGTATCAATCATTTATGATGCCTTATGCAGCTATATCCGTCAAGCACATCATTCCTGATGCACCACACGCCTCCTGCTCAGCTCGCGAGCAGCACCTCGAGCTTGTCGAGCTGACTGCCCCAGCCGGCCTGGGCCATGGCGATCAGCTGCTCAGCGCAGATCATGCGGGATGTGATCACCAGCTTCGTGCGGGCCGCGCCGAGGTCGATCAACTCGACCGTCGTCTCGCCCGACTCGATCATCGGGTTGTCGGTGGTCTCCTGCGCGAACGACAGCCGCTCGGGCGGCTCGACGATCCCGAAGTGGCCATCGTTTGCATACTCGACCCCGTCGGGCCCGACCATCGTCATCCGGCAGACGCCTCTCGGTCGCAGGTCGAACTCGATTTTCTCGCGAGGCGTCGTGAAGTGCTCCGGTCCCCACCACTTCGTCACCTCGTCCGGGTCGGTCCAGACCCGCCACACCAGCTCGCGCGGGGCATCGAGCTCGCGCTCGATCACGATCGTGCGCTCGGCCATCTCGAACTGCTCACTCATCTCTGCCTGCCTTTCCTTGTATGTCGTCGAGGCGTCGCTCGAGGCGATCCAAGCGGCCCTCCCAGATCTCGCGATACCGCTCCAGCCACCCGTCCACCTCGCGCAGCGGCGCGCCCTCGAGCCGCGACGGGCGCTGTTGCGCTGCCCGTCCACGCGTGATCAGCCCGGCCCGCTCGAGCACCTTCAGGTGCTTGGAGACGGCCTGCACGCTCAGCGCAAACGGCTGCGCGAGCTCGTTCACCGTGACCTCGCCGTCGTCCGCAAGCCGCGCGAGGATCGCGCGCCGGGTCGGATCGGCGAGGGCCCCAAATGTGATGCTGAGCTGGTCGGTTGCCATCCTTCTTCATCCAGATAGTTTATCAACCTTCTAGTTTAATAATAGACCCGCGAAGAGCAGTGGTCAAGGGGACTGCGCAAGTGGGCTACTTGAGAAGGACCCAATAGGGGCTGCCTTCCTGATCTCGGCCGAGCTGAAAAGTGGAGAGGACCGTACGTTGCGCAAACCCAGTGATCGTGCGGGCGGAGCCGCTGAGCTCAGCATAACTATGGTCGATATGCGACGAGAAGTAAAGCAGTTGGGTGTCCAGATGTTAGATAAAAGTGCGTCCATCTGTTAGTTTAAGGGTGTGGCCTACAGGCGACGTATCATCGATGAGGCGCTTGACGAGCTCTTCCCTGATCTGGCGGCGATCGCGTTGGAGGGAGCCAAGGGTGTCGGCAAGACGGCGAGCGCAACTCAACGTGCCTCGACGGTCCTGTCGCTCAACAACCCGAACGAGCATGCAGCTCTCGCCAGCAATCTTGACCTTGTCACGCAGGTTCCGCCACCGGTGCTCATCGATGAGTGGCAGCTCGAGCCCAGCGTTTGGGACCGCGTTCGCCGAGCGGTGGACGACGACAGCACCGGCGGACGCTTCCTGTTAGCGGGGTCTGCAGGGGTAGCACCCGGGATCCGTATTCATTCCGGCGCGGGCCGGATCATCAGCATGGCGATGCGGCCCATGGCGTTCAGCGAGCGTGGCGTTCACGACCCGACCGTCTCGCTGCGAGCCTTGCTGGATGGCAAATCAGAGGAGATCAGTGGTACCTCGAGCATGGACGTCGCGGCATACACCGACGAGATCCTCCGATCCGGGTTCCCCGGCATCCGCGACCTGCCGGAGCGAGCGCGGCAGATCCAGCTCGATAGCTACGTCGCTCGCATCGTCGAGCGCGAGTTGCCCGAGAACGGTGTCAGCGTGCGCCGCCCGGGCGCGCTGAGGGCATGGCTGGCCGCCTACGCGGCGGCAACGGCTACCAGCGCAACGTACAGCACCATCCTCGACGCGCCGACACCGGGCGAAGGGGACAAGCCAGCACGCCAAACCGTTGGGGCGTATCGAGAACACTTGCAACGGATTTTCGTCCTCGACCCGGTGGAAGCGTGGATTCCCACCTTTGCCCCCCTCAAGCGACTCACCTACACACCCAAGCATCATCTGGTCGACCCGGCAATCGCCGCGCGGCTCGTAGGCATCGACAAGGCCGGTCTGCTGCGCGGTCAGGGCAACCGCATCTCGGCGGCCACCGGCACGTGGCTCGGTGCGCTCTTCGAGTCGCTCGTAACCCAGTCGGTCCGGGTCTACGCCGATGCCGCCAATGGCAGGGTCGGCCACTTACGCACCAAGAACGGCGGCCACGAGATCGACCTGATCGTCGAGATCGATAACCGGTCGTGCATCGCGATCGAGGTGAAGCTGGCCAACACCGTCGATGACCACGACGTGACGCACCTCAACTGGCTCCACCGGCAAATCGGTGACAGATTGGTCGACCGTATCGTCGTCTACACGGGAAGATTCGCCTACCGCAGAAGTGACGGTGTAGCGGCTGTTCCGCTCGCACTCCTTGGACCCTGATCCCCACCGTCCAGGATGAGGGTTCGAGTAAGACGCATCAAGTGGAGACGGCGGGTTCAACAGGTGCGAAACCAGGCACCGAAAACGGCATCGCAGAGCCGATTACGCTTCAACGCACGAGTGCGTATGCGACCGCCATGCGTACGTGAAGGCAGGTGCACGAGTGGCAAGCGACGGGACGGCTGGGCAGCGAGGAGCCCAGCCGTCTGGGCTTCGGCTCCTATCCTCAGCGCGCCGGTTCGGGCTCGCGGCTCTCGGCGGGGTTGGGCGCTCCCTCGTTGGTCGTGATCAGCCGCTTGAGGCTGGTGTTGATGTAGAAGCCCCATGCGGCCGAGCACT
>Ga0182024_10007316_pt1 | contig 23820 bp, 23 predicted proteins | sample P32metaG_FD_120480 | JGI IMG/M metagenome (GOLD analysis project Ga0182024, IMG submission 120480) | Permafrost microbial communities from Stordalen Mire, Sweden - P3-2 metaG (Illumina Assembly) | ecosystem: Environmental > Terrestrial > Soil > Wetlands > Permafrost | place: Sweden: Stordalen... | reverse complement strand
TCCGACGACGAAAGCCGTCGCGGTGCCGATCTATCAGACCGTGGCCTACGAATTCGACAGCGCCGACCATGGCGCCGCGCTGTTCAATCTCGAAGCCGAAGGCTTTCGCTACTCGCGGATCGCCAACCCGACGACCGCGGTGCTTGAACGCCGCGTCGCCGCGCTCGAGGGCGGCCTCGATGCGCTGTGCGTGAGCACCGGGCAGGCGGCGCTCAATTACGCCATGCTCAACCTGGCGGCGATGGGCCGCAACATCGTCTCGGTGCCGCAGCTCTACGGCACCACCTACACGCTGTTCGCTCATGTCCTGCCGAGCCAGGGCATCACCGTGCGCTTTGCCGCCTCCGACCGCGCCGACGCCATCGAGCCGCTGCTCGACGACGATACCTGCGCGATCTTTTGCGAAAGCGTCGGCAATCCGGCCGGCAATATTTGCGACATCGAGGCCCTGGCGGCGGTCGCCGCCCGCCACGGCATTCCGCTTGTGGTCGACAATACGGTCGCGACCCCGATCCTGCTGCGCCCGATCGAATACGGCGCCGACATCGTCGTGCATTCGCTGACCAAATTCATGGGCGGCCACGGTACCACCCTCGGCGGCGCCATCGTCGATTCCGGCCGTTTCCCGTGGCGCGCTCACGCCCGCCGCTTCCCGATGTTCAACGAGCCGGATGCGTCCTATCACGGCCTCGTCTATGCCGAGCACTTCGGGCCGGCCGCCTATATCGCGCGCTGCCGCAGCGTCTATCAACGCACCACCGGAGCCGTGCTGGCGCCGTTCTCCGCTTTCCTGCTGCTGCAGGGCATCGAGACGGTGGCGCTGCGCGTCGAGCGCCATGTCGACAATGCGCGCCGGGTCGCCGAATTCCTGCGGCAGGATTCGCGTGTCGGGTGGGTCAATTACACCGGCTTCGCCGACAATCCCTATCACGCGCTGGCGCAAAAATATCTCGGCGGCAAGGCCTGCTCGCTGGTGACCTTCGGTGTCGCCGGCGGGCTCGAGCCGGCCAAGAATTTTTACGACGCCCTGAAGCTGTTCAAGCGGCTGGTCAATATGGGCGACGCCAAGTCGCTTGCCTGCCACCCGGCGTCGACGACGCACCGGCAGATGTCGGCGGTGGAACAGGACAAAGCCGGGGTGCGGCCGGAGATGATCAGGCTGTCGGTCGGCATCGAGCACATCGATGACATCATCGCCGACCTCGATCAGGCCCTGGCCGCGGCGCAGGCGCGCCGCTCGCCGCTGTTGGCGGCCGAATAGGGCCGAAGGAGCAGAGAGGCCGATGCCGCTTCTCCTGGACACCTCTGGCCCCGGCGCGCAGAGCGAATTGCGCACCGCGAATTGCGTGACCATCGGCCTGATCAACAACATGCCGGATCCGGCGCTCGACGCCACCGAGCGGCAATTCGTCGATCTCATCCGCGCGGCAACATCCAAGACCGTGGCGCGCCTGTTGCTGTTTTCGATCCCGGAGATTCCGCGCGCCGATACCACGCGGCAGGAACTTGCCGGACGCTATCGCGACATCGCCGAACTCTGGGATACCCACCTCGACGGCTTGATCGTCACCGGCACCGAGCCGCGGGCGAAGGACCTGCGGGACGAGCCGTACTGGAAAACGCTCAGCCAAGCGGTGGATTGGGCGCGCGACAACACCACGTCGACGATCTGGTCGTGCCTGGCGGCGCATGCCGCCGTGCTCCATGCCGACGGCATCGAACGCCGCGCGCTGCCGGGCAAGCTGTCCGGCATCTTCGATTGCGAGCCGGCCGGCTCGCACCCGATGACGAGCGATGCATCAATGGGCTGGCGCGTCCCGCATTCGCGATACAATGACCTGCCGGAGCCGGCGCTGGTGGCCAGCGGCTATCGCATCCTGACCCGCTCGGCCACCGCCGGCGTCGACATGTTCGCCAGGCAGGACAAGAGCTTCCACCTGTTCCTGCAGGGTCACCCGGAATACGAAGCGAGCACGCTGGTTCGCGAATACCGCCGCGATATCGGCCGCTATCTGCGGCGCGAGCGCGACGACTATCCGGCGCTGCCGCAGGGCTATTTCGACAACGCGACGGCGTCGATCGCGCAGGCCTTCCGCGACCGGGCGCTGGCCGATCGCCGCGCCCATCTCATCGCCAGCTTTCCGTTTGAGGCGCTGCAAGCCGGACTCGAAAGCTCGTGGCGTCCCAGCGCGGTCGGGATTTACGAAAAATGGATGGAATATCTGCGCGGCCGCAAGTCCGAGGCGCGGCCACTCACCGCGCCGCGGCGGCGGGCGTGGCGCGATTGGCCGAACGCGGCGGAGCCGGCGGCCGCGGAAACGTCCGCCGGATAAGCCTCCGCAGCACCGGTGCGCTCGGCGAGGCGCGGAAATTTACTTTTTGTTGGTTGCTGCGGCGCTCTAATGGACGCCGATATTCTCAAGGGGGTCTTCGTCTTGCCGGTACCGATCGTCATTGCCTCGCCCGCCGCGGTCGATCTTGCGCCGGCGCCCATACCGCCCGACTGGATCATCGAAGGCGCGCCGCAGGCGCGCTCGAAGCGTCTGGCGACCAGCGCCGACGGCACCTCCTCGACCATGGCGTGGTCGTGCAGCGCCGGCCGCTTCAAATGGCATTACAACGTCGATGAGACCCTGCACATCATTTCCGGCGAAGTTTTCGTCACCGACGAGAACGACCAGGTGCGCCGACTTGGGCCGGGCGACATGGTGTTCTTCCCCGCCGGCAGCAGCAGCACATGGCATGTGCCGCGCGAGGTGCGAAAGCTTGCCTTCTGCCGGCACGCCATGCCGCGGCCATGCGGCTTGGCGTTGCGCGCCTGGAACAAGCTTGTCGGCATTCTCAACGGCACCACCGCCGCTCCGCTCGAGCCGGTGGCCGAGCCCGACATTGCTCCTGCCGCCGGATCCGTCACGGCCGGCTAGGTCCCCCGTCGCCAATCCGTGTTATGGTGATCGTTGCCGCGCGATGCCTGCGGCCGCCATCGCGCGCCCGCCCTGCAATGAGACGGCCATGCTGAAAACCGAAGGCGTTTTGCATTTCACCATCCCGGTCAAGAATTTGGACCGTTCGGAAAAGTTCTACACGGAAGTTCTCGGGTTCAAGAAGCTCGCCCGCACCGATCGCATCGTCTTCCTGCGGGCCGGCGACGATTACTTCAACCTGACTTATTCCGAGAACCCGGTCACGCTTAATGCCGCCGGCCGCCACGAAATCCATTCCGCGTTCCGCGTGTCGCCCGAGACCTACCGGCAGGTGGTGACGACCCTGCCGGCGCAGGGCGTCGAGATTTTCAAGGAAGAGGATCGCCGCGCCGGCGTGTTCGTCGGCCGCAGCGCCTATATCCGCGATCCCGACGGCAACGTGATCGAATTCATCGACCTCGTGCACGCCGCGGTCGAGCCCGTCAGCATCTAACTTAAGAACGTCGGAGAACTTCCCATGGCTTACAAGCCGATCCGCCGCGTCATCACCGGACACGACGGCAACAATGTCGCCAAGGTCATCCGCGACGGCCAGGCGACGAACACCAAGCTGCCGCGCCAGGGGGTCGCCTCGACGCTGTTGTGGTCGAGCGACGAGATGCCCGCCGATATCGCGATCGGCGACAACGCCGAGGACATGGGCGCGCGCATTCTCGGCACGGCGCCGCCGCAGAACGGCTCGCGCTTCATCGTCATGGAATTCGCACCCGGCATCGCTTCGGACATGCACCGCACCGAGACCATCGATTACATCGTCATGTTGTCCGGCGCGATCGACATGGACATGGATGACTCGACCGTCACGCTGCGCCCGGGCGACATCATGGTCCAGCGCGGCACCAATCATGCCTGGGTCAATCGCGGCACGGAACCGGCGCGGCTCGCCATCGTGCTGCTCGACGCCAAGCCGCTGGGCATCGGCCATCCCCGCGTGCGCGGCGATCAGGTGCGGTGACGGAGCTCAAAGCTCCAGCATCTCGTCCATGGTCGCCCGCGCCGGCGCCACGGCGGCGGCCAGCGGGCCGAGCTGCGAACGGTCGCAAAATGCGGGGATGACCGTGTTCGGCTGCAGGGCGCGCACCAGCGCCACCGCATCGGACAATCGCGGGTGCACGTTCCAACGCATGGTTTGCGCGCGCCCGCTCCGGGTCAGTCGCTCCGCGGGGGTGTTCGGATTGACGTAGCCGGTGAACACGATCGTCACATCGGGTGAATGTTCGAATTCCGCCAGCAAGCGCTCGGTGGCACCGGACGTGCCGTCAGCGGATCCGGCGAGCATGACGCCGCGCGCGCCGTCGATCGGCCGCACCCGCGCGGCCAGCCGCTTGATGTCCGCGGCAGCGCCCGGGCGCAGCGCGACGGCATCGCCTTCGGCGAGCCGCCGCAGCGCGTCATTCGTCGCCTCGTCGACAAAAATATCGTCATGGCCGTGGCGCATCAGTTCGAGCGCGATCTCCGGGCCGCGACCATTGGGCGGCGCGGGCAAGAGCAGCGGTCGGCCGTCGAGAAACGACGCCAGCTTGCTCCAGCAATCGGCGAGCGGCTTCTCGTAAGTGCCGTAGGAGCAATCCATCAGCAGGGTCGCGGTCTTTGTGGCCGGCGGATCGTAGGCGTAGAGCGTCGATTCCGCCGAAATATCCCCAGTATAGAACAGCCCGTCACCGATGCCGAAGCGGAGCCAGATGCCGCCCGGCGCGTGGCCATTGCGGCCGGTCTCCACCGCGATGCCGAGCACCTCGGTTTTGCCTCCGATCGGAAGCTGCCGCGCGGCGATGCCCCGGGGCAGCCCACGCGCGACGATCGCGGTCGCATAGACCGGCGGGTTGCCCAGCTTCGGCAACAGCGACAGTCCGCCGACATGGTCCTTGTGGCCGTGGCTGAGGATGACGGCGTCGATGTCGCCCAAGCCGTCGACATGCGGCAGGCATCCCGGCGGCGGGCCTTCGCCGATATCGAGCATGAAGCGCCGGCCGGCCGCCTCGACCAGGAAGCATGCCGGTCCCTTGGCGCCGACGCCGGAGATGAGCCGTAATGCGGCTAAAGCTTCACCCATGGCTTTTTGTCGGGGTCCTTCTAGCGGGGTTCTTTTCATCCCGGGCCTTTCATGCAGGGTTTTGGCCCCAATATCTCAAGGCAACATTTCAACGCGCTGCAGCGGCCAAGTTGACAAGCGCGCAGCCCATCCTTAATCAACCGCATTAAAGGGAATAGTGCCATGAAAGTCCGCAACTCATTGAAATCGCTGCGCAGCCGTCACCGCGACAATCGCATCGTGCGGCGCAAGGGGCGCGTCTACGTCATCAATAAGACGCAGCGGCGCTTCAAGGCCCGCCAGGGTTGAACCGGCGCGGCAGAACTGCGCGCCGACCGCCTGTTTGGCCTGCCTAATTGCGCCGCATTGTCCGTGCAATTTTGAACGTTTTTCGGGCTTGTCGCGTCGCGACAGGCGAATAGATTCATGGCCATGGTCCGCCGATTCCCGTTACTTGCTCTCGGCGCCTTGATCGGCGTGGCGCTCGCCGCGCCCGCCGCGGCGCAAACCGCCGAGGGCCACGACTGGATCAAGCCCCCCGGCGACCTGCCGAAGGCCGAGCACGGCGATCCGACCTATAACCTCGATACGCTGTTCCAGGCGCTCAAGATCGCGCCGGACGATCAGAGTTCCAAGGCGATCGAAGAACGCATTTGGGCGCTGTGGATGCTGTCCGGCAGCGACACCTGCAACTTGCTCATGACCAGGGTCAAGGCCGCCGCCGATGGCAAGGCGTACGATCTCGCCATCAAGCTGTTGAACGCCATCATCGAGATCAAGCCGGACTATGTCGAAGCTTGGAATCAGCGCGCCACCGTCTACTACCTGATGAACGATTACGGCCATTCGCTCGCCGACCTGCGCGAGGTGCTGGCGCGCGAGCCGCGCCATTTCGGTGCGTTGTCCGGTCTCGGGCTCATCCTGCAGGATATCGGCGACGAAAAGCACGCACTCGAGGCCTACCGTAAGGCGCTGGCGCTCGATCCGCATCTCGAGCACATCCCCGATGTCGTGAAGGAACTGACCGAGAAGGTCGAAGGCCGCGACATCTGACAGGTTTTTCAGGGCAGCGGGTCGGACATTTCCGGTCGCTATTCGCCAACTGGATCGGTCTGCCCGCCGACGAAGGCAATGCGCATCATGTTGGTGGCGCCCGGCGTGCCGAGCGGCACGCCGGCGACGACGATGATGCGCTGGCCGGCCTTGGCAAAGCCTTCCTTGAAGGCCAGCCGGCAGGCGCGCTCCACCATGTCGTCCTGGTCGTGGGCGTCCTCGGCGATCACGCAATGGATGCCCCAGACCAGCGACAATTTCCGGCCGGCGCCCTCGATCGGCGATAGCGCGATGATCGGGCATTTCGGCCGCTCCCGCGACACCCGCAATCCCGTCGAACCCGACGAGGTCCAGCATACGATGGCCGACAGGTCGAGCGTCTCGGCCACCTGACGGGCCGCCGCCGCGATGGCGTCGGCGCCGGTGGCCTCCGGCTCGGTGTGCAGCACATGCAGCGACGGCAAATACATGCCGTCGTTCTCCACCTCCTCGGCGATGCGGTTCATGGTCGCCACCGCTTCGAGCGGATATTGGCCGGACGCCGATTCCGCCGACAGCATGACTGCGTCGGCACCGTCGAAAATGGCGGTAGCGACGTCGGACACTTCGGCGCGGGTCGGCACCGGGCTCGAAATCATCGATTCCAGCATCTGCGTGGCCACCACGATCGGCTTGCCGGCGCGGCGGCAGGCGCGCGTCATCTCCTTCTGCACGCCCGGCACCCTCTCCAGCGGCATCTCGACGCCGAGATCGCCGCGCGCGACCATCAGCGCATCGGCAAGATCAAGAATATCGCCGAGCCGGGTCACGGCCTGCGGCTTCTCGATCTTGGCCATCACGGCGGCGCGGCCGCGCGTAATCTTCTTCGCTTCGGCGATATCCTCCGGACGCTGAATGAACGACAGCGCCACCCAGTCGATGCCGGCATTGAGCGCGGCTTCGAGGTCGGCGATGTCCTTCGGCGCCAGGGCCGCCAGTGGAATGACGGTGTTGGGCAGGCTGACGCCCTTGCGATTCGACACCTTGCCGCCGACCTCGACGCGGGTGGTGATACGCTCCGGCGTGACTTCGGTCGCGACCAGACGCAATTTGCCGTCGTCGATCAGTAGCGTGTCGCCCACCTTGAGGGCGGCAAAAATCTCCGCATGGGGCAGCTGCACGCGTGTGGCGTCGCCGGGGGTCGTATCGGTGTCCAGGATAAAGTTCTGCCCCTTGTCGATCTCGGCGGCGCCATCCTTGAAGCTGCCGAGCCGCAGTTTCGGTCCCTGCAGGTCGACCAGGATGCCGATCGGCCGGTTGTGATCGGCCTCGATGGAGCGAATTGTGCGCACGAGCTCCCGCATCTTGTCGTGGCTCGTGTGGCTCATGTTGATGCGGAACACGTCGGCGCCGGCGGCGAATAACTGCCTGATGGTTTCGCGCTCCGACGACGCCGGGCCGAGCGTCGCCACCACCTTGGTCCGCCGCTGTCGCCTCATTTGCTCACGGTTCCCGGAAGGGCCGGGACTGCCGGCGGCGGCGTAGCGCCGGCGCCGGTCCCCGGCGCTCGACCCAGCGGATTGCCCGGCGGCAATGGCTTTTGCGGCGGCTGTTCGGCGGATTCGGTGAGCTGAACCGTCCAGGCACGCTGCTCGCCGGTATCGACCTCGAAAAAGCCGGTTCGGTCGTAACCGTGAGCCAGGCAGTCGCCGATGCCGCGGATCGTGAATTCCTTGTCGCGGGTGCACATGTAGGCCCGTCCGGTCCATTCGCCGCCGCGATCGTAATCGATCGCGTAGACATAATAATAACGGGCCACCAGATTGCCTTTGAGCACGGTCTCACAGGTCCGTGACGGCAAGTTCCACCAGCCTTCCGTGGTCCAGCCATCCGACTCCTTGTAGCCGACAGCCACGCCGACACGGCTCGGCGTGTTGTTGCAGAGCCGGAAATCAGCCGCGGCTGGGCGCACCGATGCGACCAGCGCGAGCCCGATCACCAGGCTCGCCGTCAGAGGGGTTAGGGCCAGTGCGGAAAAACGCGCGGTCATGTCCGATTCAGAGTCGGGTCAAGGGTTAGGGTCTGTCAACGACGACCGCGCGGAAGTCGGTCACGTTGGTGAACGTCGGACCGGGCGTGAACAAATCGCCGATGCCGTTGAAAAACCCCGTTGAATCGTTGTCGGCAAGAAACGCGGCGGGATCGAGGCCGGCGCCGCGGGCGCGTTGCAGGGTGGTCGGGTCGATAAAAGCCCCGGCCGGGTCGTCGGGGCGGCCGCGGCCGCCGTCGGTGCCGTCGGTATCGGCGGCCAGCGCCGATATGCCGGGAGCGCCGTCAAGTTGGATGCCGAGCGCCAAGGCGTATTCCTGGTTCGGTCCGCCGCGGCCGTTGCCGCGCAGCGTGACCGTCAGTTCGCCCCCCGACAGGATGGCGGCGCGGCGGCCTTGTGCCGCCATTTCGCGCGCCAGGCGGGCGTGTTCCGCCGCCACCTCGCGCGCCTCGCCTTGCAGACGATCGCCGAGCATCAGGCATTCATAGCCGGCCGCCTCGGCGTTGGCTTGGGCCGCGCGAAGCGCGTCGGCCGGCCGCGCCACGATCCGATAGGTCGTTCGGGCAAAGATCTTGTCGCTGGGCTTCGGCGTCTCGTTGGCTGGCTCGGACAGCGCCGCGGTCACGGCGGCGGGCAGGTCGAGCCGGTAGCGGCTGACGATCTTCTCGGCATCCGCCAGCGTGGTCGGATCCGGCACCGTCGGGCCCGAACCGATGACGGCCGGGACATCGCCGGGGACGTCGGAAATCGCGAGCGTAATCACCCTGGCCGGATAGGCGTGCTGAGCGAGCCGGCCGCCCTTGATGCGCGAGAGATGCTTGCGCAGCGTGTTCATTTCGCCGATGGCGGCGCCGCTCCGCAACAGCGCCCGCGTCACCGCCGCCTTCTCGGCCAGCGTGATTCCCGCCGCCGGCGCGATCCAATTGGCCGAAGCGCCGCCCGAAAGAAGAACCAGGACTCGATCGTCTTCGCCGGCGGCGTCGGCCAATGCGAGCGCCCGGGCGGTCCCGGCGAGGCCGGCCGCGTCGGGCACCGGATGGCCGGCCTCGACGAGCGCGATATGCCGAAGCGGCCGGCCGTAGCCGTGGCGCGTGACCGCAATCCCGGCGAGCCGTTCCGGGGCAATGCGGCCGAGATAGTGCGCCTCCGCCACCTCGGCCATGGCGCCTGCGGCCTTGCCGGCGGCCAGGATGATGAGCCGCCCGTGCGGCGGCGGTACCGGCAGATGCGCCGGCAAGCGGTTCGACGGTTGCGCGGCCGCGACCGCGCTCCGAAACAGCGCTTCGAGCAGGTCGCGCGATGGCGAGTCCATGTTCATCCCAGGCACCGGACTGGTTGGCTCGAGCATGATCTTATCCGAACCTTCCCTCGCCCGCCGAAGCGGGGCTTGGCGAAGGCGGCAAACCGGAGACCACCTTTCGGGATCGTGCACTATGGAAAGCCGGCCGCACCGTCGCTATCTTTGCCACAACGGAGAAGATCATGGCTACCGACGACACCACGGAACTCGAGGCGGCCGTCTACCGCCGCCTGGTCGAGCATCTTCGCTCCCGCACCGATGTGCAGAACATCGAGCTGATGAATCTGGCCGGTTTCTGCCGCAACTGCCTCTCCAACTGGATGAAAGAGGCCGCCGACGCCAAAGGCATGCCGATGACGAAGGAACAAAGCCGCGAGGTCGTCTACGGCATGCCCTACGACGAATGGCGCGCCAAATTTCAGAAGGACGCGTCGGCGACGCAGAAGGCGGCATTCGAAAAAGCAAGCCAAAAGCACTGACCCGCTGCTCGCCGCGCCGCGATCCTGTGCAGAGCGTGGATGAGTGCGGTCATCGCTTGACCTTGACGGCTGCAGTTTCGAAACCTCTGGGCACCTGACATGAGGAGGGGCCCGATGGCTACTGCTGCTGCTACCGCCGCCGTCAACGACGAACAAACCACCCACCGTTTCGCCAAGGATCAACTCAAAGCCTTCGTCGAACGCGTCGAGCGTCTCGAAGAAGAGAAGAAGGCGATCGCCGACGACATTCGCGATGTCTATGCCGAGGCCAAGGGCAACGGCTACGACGTCAAGACGCTGCGCATCGTGGTGCGCATGCGCAAGCAGGACGTCAACGAGCGCAAGGAGCAGGACGCGATCCTCGAGACCTACCTGCACGCGCTGGGGATGCTGTAGAGCATGGCGAGCCACGCGAAGCAGTCCAGCCGTTAAGAGGCTGGATTGCCTCGCGTCGCCTGCTGCTCGCCAAAGGCGATTACTGCAGCGCCGCAGTATGGGTCGGGTAGGTCACCGTCGGCAGGAACACGATCGCGCTGCCGCTGAAGCGATCATGGGTCAGCCCGAGAGTCGGATCCGATGTAAACGTCATCATCACCGCGCTTGTCGGCTTGATCATCAGTTCCGCCAGCGAGGTGAGGTCGCGGGCGCCGAGCGACAGGGTGGTCAGGAAGCGATGCACGCTTGGCGACAGGATGACGGCGCGCAGCCACGGACTGTCGCGACGCACGCCGACCTTGACGGCGGCCGATGCCAGCTGAATGGCCTTCTGGATCGATGACCTGGGCTGGTCGATGACGCCCTTCACGGCGATCGTCGTGGCATTCTGGCTGATGAGCTCGCCGGTTTTGCCGGCAGCCGGGTGGGTCGCCGCCGCGGCCGCCTGAGCGATCGCGCTTGATGGCGTATCGTGCGCGGCCGGTTCGGCATAAGCCAGCGCCAGTCCAGGTGGGGCGTGATCCGCCGCGACATCGGGCGCGCCGGGGTCGAGCCGGACGCTGCCGGTATCGGTGGGATCGAGGCTCGCCACTTCAGTGCCGCGCGGCCGGAGCGCGTTCAACAGCGCCGCGTGCGCCGCGGGCTGCGCCGCGGCGTCATTGTCGGGCTGTCCCTGCCAATAACCCCGCGCGAGAATAACCTGGTTGGGCGTTGTTGCCGCGATGGCGCTGTTGCCTTGCGGGGCGGCTGCCGTGGATCGAAGCGGCGCCGCGTCGGCAGTGCGGATCAGCTTGGCCTTCGATGCCACGTCCGCCACTTTCAGTGCGACTTTGGCAGTGGCTCTTTCGGCGACCTGCGCGTCATGGGACAGCGCGGCGAGAACCGGGTGCTTTGCCGGTGCGGGGTCGGCCGGGGCAGGGGCCGCGTCCGCATCGGCACCCTCGTCCTCATCGTCGTTATGTTTTGCCAGTCGCAGCAGCTTGGTGAAAGGATTGAGCGTCGGCTTGTCGTTGGCCGCCATGTCGGTCGCGACGTCCGGGGCATCGCTGCCGCGTTTGCGAATGTCGGCGAGCGCCAGTTCGTAACCCTGCAGCGGGCGGCCATCGGACGGGATGTAGACGGTGCGCTCGTCCGGGAATACGCGCACAAGCTCCTGCCGCGTCATGCGCGGCCACATTCGGATGCCGCCGGTGTCCATGTGAACGAACGGCGAGCCGGAGGTGGGATAATAGCCGACGCCGCCGCGCTCGAGGCGCAAGCCGGCGGCGCGCAGCGCATCGAGCGGCACCCCCGGGATATAATAGTCCATGGCCTTGCCAAGCATGTGCTGGCTGAACTGTGCGACGCCGTTGCTGCGGCGCCGCAGCATGGCGTTGGTCTCCGGCGAACGATAGCCGCACACCACTTGGATCGGTTCCTTGGCCCCTACGGCGCGCTGCGCCTCCCACACCAGGTCGATCAGGTGGGGGTCCATTTTGGTTTCCTGGCTCTTTCGCCAGTCGCGCAGAAACCAGTTGAGCTTCTCCAGGGCGGCGTCGTCGTAGCGACCGTCGCGCTTGTAGGTGATGGTGATGTCTTCGCCGGTATGCATGTGGTGCATCGAGATGGTGCGGGTATCGCCCTCGGCGACCGCGTTCTGCAAGGATCTCGAAGCAAAGAGGATGAGAAGGACAGCAAGACCGCACGAATAGCCGTGCGCCGCAAAGAATCCGGGCAGCTTTAGGCGCGCCTTCCCAATCGGCACAGGCCATCTCGCATTGACGCGTTTCGCACAAACCCACCCCGGCCCCCGCCGGCGCGAGTAACGCTAACGCAGTGTTAATTTGGGAAGGGTTAACGAGAACTTAACGCTACCCCCACCCCCGACCCGAATATGGCTAACGGCGCACTGTGGCAAAAAGTGGCCCGGCCGCCAGCCATCCTGTGGAGGGCTCGGCGGGGCATGGCCGATGGACCAATATGGTTAACGGGCGAGCCGCTTCCGGCCGGCCGCCGGAGCCGGGCTTCAGTGGTACGGGTAGGCGGCTGCGGCGCGGGTTTCCTGCCGTTGCTGGGCGGTATGGCGGCGCGGCTGCGGCGGTGGTTGCGGAGCGGAAAATCCACCGAACAGCCGGGCGAAGAAGTTTCCGCCGTCCGGCTGCCCCGGATAATAGCCGCGACCGCCAAATAGCGGCGTGCCGTCCGGAATCGCCAAGGCCTGGCGGCGCATCGCGTTCTCGGCGTGCTCGACCGGGATATCCGCCATCCGGCGGTCGTCGCCCTTGAGGATCGCCAGCAGGGCCTTGTCGCGGCCGTAGATATCCTCGCGGAACTGGAGCTTGCCGTCATCGTCGACGAAGGCGGTCTGGTAGGTCAGGTTGACCGGGATGAAGGTCGGCAACTGGATGTCGGTTTCCGCGCCTTCGCCGATCATATTCTTGATCCGCTCGACCGAGTAGCCGTCATTGGGCCGTACCAGGGACAGCAGCACTTCGGCGTAGCGCGGCGGATCCTGCACCCGCATGCAGCCGTGGCTGAACGCCCGCTTGTCATAGGCGAACATGAATTTGTCCGGGGTGTCGTGCTGATAGACCAGGAACTTGTTGGGGAAGTTGAAGCGAATGCGGCCCAGCGCGTTCTTGTCGCCGGGCGGTTGCCAGATATGGACGCTGCCGTCCGGATTGTGGCCGACCTTGAGCCCCATGCGGTCGAGCACCGTCGGGTCCTGCTGCAGCGCTGGCAGATACTCGTTGTTGACGATCGACGGCGGCACGTTCCAGGTCGGGTTGATGGTGATGTACTTCATCTCCGCCTGCATGAGCGGCGTCGGCATGCCCGGCTTGCCGACCACGATCCTGGTCATCCAGACCTGCTTGCCGTCATGGATGACCCGCAGCGTGTAATCGGGAAGATTGACGATGACGTATTGATCGCCGAGATCGTGCGGCATCCAGCGCCAGCGCTCGAGGTTGGCGAGGATGATGTCGATCGGATGGTCGGGCGCTTTGCCGTTGAGTGCCTCGATGGTCTGAGCGGTCAGGAGGCCGGTGGCCTTCATCTGGTGCTCGTCCTGGAATTTCTTGACGGCGTCGGCCAGCGCCTTGTCGTAAGTGGTGCCGCCGTCGCCGGGAACGCCGAGCCGGTCGCGCAACTGCGGCACCCGCTCGTCCTGCATCCCGACCTTGAGCGCCGGGCCGTTGGCGATCGGCCGCCGGCTGACTTCGGTCTTGCCGGCGCGGATTTCGGCGAGCTTGGCCTTGAGCGCGATATAGCCGGGAGTCTGGGGCTCGTAGGAGGCGAGCGCGGCCGCGGTGTCCTTGTCCTCGACCATCTTGGCCAGAACGTCGGCGGGCTCCGGCGCCGTCGTCGCATATAAAATGTCCGAACTGACGCGCGACCAGTGCACGCGCCCCACCGACGCATGATGCGCGTAGGTGATGACGGTCATGGAGAGCTTGAGCTCGGCATCGGCCAGCGCCGCCGGATCGCTGAGCGCGGCCAAATCCGGCACCACATAGTCGGCGGGATCAAGGCCGTCCTGGTCGACATGGCCGAGATAGGCGATCGCGGCCTTCGCCCGGTCATTCGCCTTGCCGTCGGTGATCCACAGCGGCGCATAATCGCGGCCCGAATAGAACGCGTCGATGACGGTGCGCTCCTTCTTGTCGCCGATGATGCGATCGAATTTGCCGCTCGCCATGGTGCGCAATTGATCGGCAATCGCGGCGTCCGCCGCCGAGATTGCGGGGGCCGCCGCCGGTGCCGCACTCGGCGCGGCCGCGGTCGCGGCAGTCCCAGGTTGGGGCGCGGCGGCTGCCGCCGGGGCGGGTTGTTCGGCCGCGGCTGCAGCCGGCTGGGACGCCGGAGCGGGTGTCGCGAGCGCAGCGGGCGCCTGCGGCGCGGCCGTTGCGGCGGCGGGTTGATTCGGCGAAGGCTGCGCCTGATCCGTTGCAGCAGCCGGCTGCGGCGAAGGACTCGTTGCCGGCGACTGCGCGGTCGTCGGTAGTGCGGGCGAGTCGAGCGGTTGCGGTGCCGCTGCCGGCGTCGCGGTCTGGCTGCTGGAGCCCGGGTCGCTCACCGGATCGGCGACCGCGCTCAGCGGAGCAGCGGCCAATACCAAAACCACGGCAGTCGAGGTGAGAAACCGATCGAGGCGGACGCCCGGCATTGCAATTCTCCTGAATAGCCTGCGCGACGGGCGCAAGCCGCTTAGCTGCGAGATTAGGAATCCCCAACCTTGGCACGAGTAAGGAACTCGTTCCGCACCGACCCCAGTTTACGTCAGCCGGTTCTGCTTTGTCTCACGGCCAGCGGGCGAAATTCAGTCGCTGGCGGAGATTTTTGCGGCCTGTCGCTCTGCGGCCACGCCTGCACTATCCGTTTCGTCGCGCTCGCCATTGAGCCCGAGCGCATCGAGCTTGCGATAAAGCGTGGAGCGGCCGATCTGGAGCCGCCGGGCCACTTCCGACATCTGGCCCCGATAGTGGGTAACGGCGTACCGGATCAACTCGGCCTCAATCTCGTCCAAGGGCCGCACGTCACCGGCGGCATCGAGCAAGCGCAAAGCGTCGCGGACCGGGGCGGGGGACGCGACAGCCGCGGCCGCAAAATCGGCCGCCCAAGCCCCCGGCGATGACTCGGGCCGATCCAAATCCGATTCGCTCAACTCCGGTACGAGCGGTTGCTGCGCGGCGGACGCCGGCTCGCCATGCGCGGCGGGCCTGGCCCCGATCTGAGCCGCTATCTGCGGAAACTCGGCAAGGCCGACCGTGTCGACTTCGGCCAGCACCACGGCCCGGAAAACCGCGTTTTCGAGCTGCCGGATGTTGCCGGGCCAATTGAACGCCGCGAGCACGCGCAGCGCTTCGGGCGTGATGAGGCGGATGCGTTTGCCCTCTTCGGCCGCGAAGCGCGCCAGGAAGTGGCGGGCCAGCACGGGAATGTCGGCCGAACGCTCGCGCAGCGGCGGCACCGTGATCGGAAACACGTGCAGGCGGTAGAACAGGTCTTCGCGGAAGCGGCCGGCTTTGACGTCCGCGATCAAGTCGCGATTGGTCGCCGAGATGATTCGCACGTCGACCTTGACGGGCTTGCGGGCGCCGACCGGCTCGACTTCGCCTTCCTGGATGGCGCGCAAAAGCTTGACCTGGGCCGCGGCCGGCAATTCGCCGACCTCGTCCAGGAACAAGGTGCCGCCGGACGCCTCGATGAACTTGCCGACATGGCGCTCGGTGGCGCCGGTGAACGAGCCCTTCTCGTGGCCGAACAGGATCGACTCGACCAGGTGCTCCGGCATCGCGCCACAGTTCACCGCGATGAACGGCTTGGCGCGGCGCTCGCCGCTGCCGTGGATGGCGCGCGCGATCAGTTCCTTGCCGACACCCGATTCGCCGCCGATCAGCACCGGTATGGTGGACGTCGCCGTCTTCTCCGCCATGCGCAGGACCGCGTGCATGCCGTCGCTCTTGGTGATGATGTCGGCAAAGCCGAGCGTACCGGAGCGGCTGCGCTTGATGCGGGCCAGCTCGCCCTCGAGCGCGCTGGTGGTGAGCGCGTTGCGCAGGCTGACTTGCAGCCGCTCGACCCCGACCGGCTTGACGACGAAATCGACGGCGCCCGCCCGCATGGCCGAGACGACATTGTCGATGCCGCCGTGCGCGGTCTGCACGATCACCGGTACGTTGAGCGCCGCCTGGCGCAAGCGCGCCAGGACGCCGAGACCGTCGAGGTTCGGCATCACCAGATCGAGGATCACGCAATCGATGCGCGCGCCGTCGGCGCCGGCGAGCAGCGTCAAGGCGGCATCGCCATTGTCGAGCGTGACCGTCTCATAGCCGGACTTCTGCAGCATGCCTTCGAGCAGCCGGCACTGCACCGGGTCGTCATCGACGATGAGAATGGCCATCAAGTCCTCGGCGGCGGCTGTGCCGTTTCGGGGCAATCTGGCCGAGGGGGCTTAACGGGGTGTTAAGTTGCCTCGCGCCGCGGCGCTGCCGGTTATCGTCGGCTTAGGGCTTTGGGGCGCGCCAACGCCGGCTGGCGCGTGGCTAGGAACGCCTGGTCGCGGACCACCTCGGCTGCCGTTGCGCCGAACAGCAGCTTCGAAGCGAGGCTCACCGCGTAAGGCACCATGTGAACGAACTGCGGGCTGACGACCGGCAGCACCACAAAGAAGTTGATCGCCCAGATGCCTGCGAACGCCGTCAGCATGAACGGATAGGGATTGATCAGGCCGGGCCGCGCGGCACCCAGCGCGCGCCATGCGAGCGCAAGGACCATGCCGAGCGCCACGGCGAGCATCATGTGCACGCCGATGCCGATGGTCACCGGCGAATCCGGCAGCAGCGCAGTCACGCCGGCGGCCGTAGTGACGCCGCGCGCAAGAACAGCGGGATCGACACCGGTTATGCCGCCATAGAGCGTCACCCAGGCGATTTCGGCCAAGCCGCCGAACGCGCCTGCGATCGCTCCGGTGCGGAGCGTTTCGAATAGTTGCGGATTGCTCATGGCAGCTCTCTCGTCGTGTTGAAGATAGCGCATGCGATCACAGGCGCCCGGCAAAGGCATTGAGCTGGGTCAAAGCCCGCGCAGCTAAACTCCCGGATCAAGCTGGACCTCACCGCAGGCTTCGCGAATGCGTTCGACCAGCGCGTTGCCCAGCAGCGGTTTTTCCACGATGGGGACGTTGGCCTTGGCGGCGCGCTCGCTCAGCGCGCCATTGAGATGGCTGACAATAAGAATGGCCGGTGTCGCAACCTGCCGGCTACGCAGAGCGTAAACCAGGTCCATGCCGCTCATCTCGGGCATTCGTTGGTCGATGACGAAGCAGTCGCACGTGTCAAGATCGCCGGCCCGCAAGACCGCGGCGCCATCGCGGTAAGTCCGGACGATAAACCCTTCCAGCTCAAGGGAGAATTTCAGCGAGCCACAAACCGCCCGATCGTCGTCGACCACCGCAACGACGGGTCGTTTCAGCCCTGCTCTGGCGCGCTCTGCGGTCACCTTGATCCAGCTTTCTCGTGGTCGCATCCGGCATCGATGCTGTCTTGAATGCTGGAAGATCGCTATGGCCGCATTGATTTAGCGCAATTCGCGAAAACGCACCGGGCTCGATCAATCCCGGCCCAACATGCCGACGATCAGCGCCATGCGCACCAGATCGGACAGGCTGCCCGCCCGCATCTTGTCCATCAGATTGGCCCGGTAGATCTCCACCGTGCGCGGGCTGATGCCCAGATCGTAGGCGATCTGTTTGTTGGCGCGGCCCGCCACGAGGCCGCCAAGCACGTCGCGCTCGCGCGGCGAAAGGGCCGTCAGCCGGTTTTCGATGTCGGTGCGCTCGCTCCGGCGCTTGGTCTCCGCGGTCTGCTGCCGCAGCGCTGAGCGCACGCTTGCCAGCAGCACTTCGTCGTCGAACGGTTTTTCCAGGAAATCGATGGCGCCGAATTTCATCGCTTCGACGGCGAGCGGAACGTCGCCATGGCCCGTGATGACGATCACCGGCACGCTCAAGCCAAGTTCTTTCAGACGCCGCAGCAGATCAATGCCGCTCATGCCCGGCATGCGCACGTCGGTGATGATGCAGGTCAGGCTGACTGCGGGCAGCGCTTCAAGGAACGCGGCAGCGGACGCATGGCTCGTCACGACGATGTCGGCCGTGCGCAGAAGAAACGCTAGCGACTCGCGCAGCGCTTCATCGTCGTCGATGACGTGCACGGTTCCAGATTCAGGCGGCATCGCCGGCTTCCTCCTTGGTCACGGCGGGCAGGGTGAAGGAAAATATCGTGCCGCCGCCCGGATTGGGACGCGGCGCAATCGAGCCGCCATGTGCCTCGACGATGGTGCGCGAGATCGACAGGCCGACGCCCATGCCCTGGCGCTTGGTGGTGACGAACGGCTGGAACAGTTGCGCGCTGATTTCGGGCGAGATTCCGCCGCCGGTGTCGGCAACGCTGATCTCGATCAGGTGATCGTTGCGTGGTGACGTCGTCGATACGATGAGCTCGCGGCGCTCGGCATCTTCCATCGACTCGATGGCATTGCGCATGAGATTGAGCAGCACTTGTTGAATCTGCACCTTGTCGGCCAGCACGTAATCGCTCTTCGGGTCGAAGTCGAAGCGCACCCGCACGCCCTTGTCTTTGGCGCCGACCAGCGCCAAGGCGCTGGCCTCTTCGATCAGCTTCTTGACGTCCTCGACGCGGCGCTCGGTTTCGCGGCGGGCGACGAAATCGCGCAGGCGGCGGATGATCTGGCCGGCGCGCAGCGCCTGATCGCCGGCCTTGTCCATGGCATCGCGCAGCATGGCGGCACGCTCCTCGGTACTGTTCTCCAGGAGCCGCCGCGATCCTTTCATGTAATTGGCGATGGCCGACAGCGGCTGGTTGAGCTCGTGGGCAAGCGCCGAAGCCATCTCGCCCATCGCGGTCAGCCGCGACATGTGGACGAGTTCGGATTGCAGTTCCTGCAGCCGCGCCTCGGTCTGCTGCCGTTCCGTCAGATCGCGGATAAAGCCGGTGAAGAAGCGCTGGTTGCGCACGTTCATCTCGCCGACGGCAAGCTCCATGGGAAACGTCGATCCGTCGCTGCGCTGCCCGACGACGACCCGGCCGATGCCGATGATCCGGCGCTCGCCGGTGCGCAGGTAGCGATTGAGATAACCGTCGTGATCGTGCTGATACGGCGCCGGCATCAGCATCTTGACGTTCTTGCCCAGCACGTCCGCGGCGGCATAGCCGAACAGTCGTGCCGCCGTGGCGCTGAACGATCGCATGCTGCCGCGTTCGTCGATGACGATCATCGCTTCGGGAATGCTGTCGAGAATCGATTCGACATGGGCGGTGCGCGCTTCGGCCGCCTCGGCATTCGCCGCGGCCGAAATGCGGAAACGCCGCAAAAGCTCGCCGCGCCATGACACCCCGATACCGACAACCACGAAGCTGATGACGTCGATGACGTCAGAGGCCGTGAGCGAGCGAAAGTCGGCGATAAAGAACACGCCGAATGCCAGCCCGAGAGCCGTGGCGAGAAGACCGGGGCCCCAGCCGCTCAACGCCGAAGCGATCAGAATCGCCGGCAGGAAGAACAGGTAGGAGGCCTCGCCCCGCAGCGGCAGGAAAGACTGCAGCACCAGCTTGAGCGCCAGCGCCAATGCGATTCCGAGAATGGCAACGCCGTATCGCCTCGCGATCCTGCGCCACGCCGGACTCTTCGGCTCGGTCCAAGGCGTCAAGGGCTGCAGTTCCTGAATTGTCTGAGACATTCGCCCGGCCGGTAAACGTCAGCCGCCACCGTACACCCAGTAGATCATCGAAAGGCTTGCACATTCAATGACCTGTGCGCCGTGCCGGCCGCGATCTAAGGGCTTTCCCTTATGTACATTATCGGAATTTTGCCCGTTCCACCCGGGGTCTAGCAATACCTCACGACATTCGGAGGTAAAGCCATGCTGACCCAGACTGCTTATCACGTTGTTTCGCATAGTGCGCCGCCGGTCTCGCATCTGGGCCGGGGCTTCGGCGCCTCCACCGAAGCCGCTTCGCTCGATCAGACCATGCACCTGATGGGCGCCACGATGTCATATCCGCGCAACACCGAGATCTTCGGCGAGAACGAGTCGGCCGACTATATTTACAAGGTCGTCAGCGGCAGCGTTCGCACCTACAAGATCCTGAGCGACGGACGCCGCCAGGTCGCCGGCTTCTATCTGCCCGGCGATATTTTCGGCCTGCAATTCGGCGATGAGCACAGCTTTTCGGCCGAGACGATTACCGACGCCAAGGTGCTGGTGGTGCGGCGGCGCGCGTTTGACGCGCTGGCCGGCCGCGACGCCTCGATCGCCCGCGAATTGTTCGCGCTTTCCAGCAAGGAGTTGCGGCGCATGCAAAAGCGCGTCCTGTTGCTGATCAAGAGCGCCCAGGAACGTGTCGCCAGCTTCCTGCTCGAAATGGCCGAGCGCGTGCCGGCGAGCAACGCCATCGAGTTGCCGATGTCGCGCCAGGACATCGCCGATTACCTCGGCCTGACCATCGAGACCGTGTCGCGCACGCTCACGGCGTTGGAAACCTCGGCCGCGATCGCGTTGCCGACCTCGCGCCGCGTCGTGTTGCGCAATCGGTCCGCGCTCAACCGCATGAACGGCTGAGCTCGCGCGGCATCGAGCGCCGCGCTCGTAGTTTTGCGACGGGAAGGAGATAGATCATGCAAGTCCGCGAAGTGATGACGAGCAACGTCATTTCCATAGGCGTCAATGACACTGTGCTCAAAGCTGCACGCATGATGCTGCAGAATCGGATCAGCGGCCTGCCGGTGGTCGACTCGGCCGGCAAGCTGGTCGGCATCGTCACCGAGGGCGATTTCCTGCGCCGCGGCGAACTCGGCACGCAACGGCGCCGGCCGAAGTGGCTGGAATTCATCGTCGGGCCCGGCAAGCTCGCCGACGAATATGTGCACGCCGCGGGTCGGAAGGTCGAAGAAATCATGACGATCGATCCATATACGGTCGAAGAAAACGATTCGCTTGAACGTGTCGTGGAAATGATGGAGCGCCGGCGCGTCAAGCGGCTGCCGGTGTTACGTGCGGGGCGGATGGTCGGCATTGTCAGCCGCGCCAACCTCCTGCATGCGCTGGCGAGCCTCGCCCGCGATACGGCGGCGCCAGCCGGCGATGACTCGGCCATCCGCCAACAAATCCTCACGGCCCTCGCCACGCAGCAGTGGGCGCCACACATCAACGTCGTCGTCAAAAACGGTGTCGTGGAACTGTGGGGCGTGATCACCGACGAGCGTGAACGCCGGGCCATCATCGTCGCCAGCGAAAACGTGGCGGGTGTCAAGCAAGTGCACGATCATCTGATGTGGATCGAGCCGATGTCCGGCATGGCATTCGCCTCGAGCGAAGACGAGGCAACCGAGGGGACGGCGGTGCTTTAGAGACGCGGCAACGGCTCGGCTCGTGCGCCGGCCGTTGCGCTGCTTATGAACAAAAACGCCGTCAACCACCAGTCGAAGTTGGATGAGCGCGATCAGCTATCGCGCTCATCCAGTTTCAGCTTGACCGTGCAGATATAGGGCGCGTCGGGAAGGCTGCCGATCTCGAAGCCGAGTTCGCGGCACATTTCCAGCATCATCGTGTTGTCGTGCAGGACCTGGCCTTCGATGGCGCGCAGCTCCTTGGCCCGGCCGTAGGCGATAATCATTTGCATCAGCTGCCAGCCGAGCCCGTGGGTCTTCAGATCGGAGCGGATCAGGATGGCGTATTCGCCGGACCTGCCATCCGCATTGTCATGCAGTCGCGCCACGCCCAGCATCTCGCCTGTCGTCTCGTCGAGCGCGATGAAGGCCATGGCTTTCGCATAGTCGATCTGGGTAAAGCGGGCGACAAAGGCGTGATCGAAATCCTTCACTGCCGCGAAGAAGCGCAGGCGCAAATCGTCCTTGGTCACCGCGGCAAAGAACGGCCCATAGAGTGCCTCGTCGTCGGGCCGGATCGGGCGGACGTAGACGGCGCGTCCATCGGGCAACGTGAAATGGCGCTCCCACTCCTTCAGATCGATTGTCATGGCGCCGCTCCCAATGGCGGAGACGCGTTATACGCATATAAAAGTCGATGCGGCCGGCCGGGTCCACCCCCGGTCGGCCGCATCGAAAATCAGTCCGTCTCTTGAAGTCCGTCTCAGCCGACAAGCGGCCGCAGCGCCGGATAATGCTCGACCATCTGCATCCGCTCGAGCAGGCCGTCGAGCCCCCAGACATGGCCTGCGCGCTTGACGATGAGGTATGTCAGCACCCCCGCATAGACGATGTGGTAATCGACCAGGTAGTTGTTGACGTTCTCGATGTACGGGAAGTCCATGTGCGCGGTCCAGTACAACAGCATCAGCATGATCGCGAACGGCGAACTGACGCGCACCAACAGACCCGATACCAGCGACAATCCGATCAGGAGATGCCCGTATTCGACCAGGAAGGTGAGGAAGGGAACGACCGACGGATTGGTGAACGGCGCGTAGACGGCATGGAACGTCTTGACGTGGCTCAAAAAGCCAATGACGAATTGGTCATCGCCGAAATGATGAATGCCCGCCCAGAGAAAAGTCCAGCCCATCGTGAGGCGGAAGAATACGATGAAACCCTGCTCAGTGAAGTCCGATTTGCCCTGCGACATCTATTCGCTCCTTCGAAGGGGGTGAGACCCAGCAGCGATCATCCCACCGCCGCGGTCGGCGCGCCTTGAGCTAGATCAACAGGGCCTGCGATCGTCAGCCCGGCGGTACCACTGTGGCGACGCGCGAGTGGGGCCTTGCAGGGCCGCCGGCGCTTCGCCACATGAAGGCGCGGTGAGGGTCCCCCAACAGCGTGTCGCGCCCCGATAAAATGCCGAAAAAAATCGCCGCCAAGCCGCCAGTCAAACGAAGCATCGCCGGTCGCAAAACCACGCTCGGCGCCTTGCCCGAGTGGAATCTCAATGACCTTTATTCCGGGCTCGACGATCCGGCGATCAAGCGCGATCTCGACCGCATCGACGCGGACTGCATCGCCTTCGAGGACGCCTATAAGGGCAAGCTCGAAGCTATGGCGCGCCAGCCGCAAGACGGCGCCGGACTGGGCGAGGCGGTGCGGCGCTATGAGGCGATCGACGATCTGATGGGCCGGATCGGCTCCTATGCGGGCCTCGTGCACGCCGGCAACACCGTCGATCCCGCCCGCACCAAGTTCTATGGCGATGTGCAGGAGCGAATGACTTCGGCCTCCACGCACCTGCTCTTCTTCACGCTCGAACTCAACCGCATCGACGACGCGATCCTTCTGGCGGCGGCGGCCGATCCGGCGCTCGGCCATTACCGGCCGTGGCTCGACGACGTGCGCCGCTACAAGCCTTATCAGCTCGAGGATCGGGTCGAGCAGCTGTTTCACGAAAAATCCGTCACCGGCTATTCCGCCTGGAATCGCCAGTTCGATGCGACCATCGCGAACTTGCGCTTTACCGTTTCGGGCAAGAAGCTCGCCATCGAGCCGACGCTCACTCTGCTGCAAGACCGCTCCGCGGCCAAGCGCAAGGCCGCCGCGCAGGCGCTGGCGGCGACGTTCAGGGATAACGTGCAGCAGTTTGCGCTGATCACCAATACGCTCGCCAAGGACAAGGAAATCTCCGACCGCTGGCGCGGCTTTGCCGACATCGCCGACGAACGCCACCTGTCGAACCGGGTCGAGCGCGAGGTGGTCGATGCGCTGGTCGCGGCGGTGCGCGCCGCCTATCCGCAGCTGTCGCACCGCTATTACGCGCTCAAGGCCAAATGGTTCGGCAAAAAGCGGCTGCCGTATTGGGACCGCAACGCGCCGCTGCCGCGAGTGCGGACGCGCGCGGTGAGCTGGACCGAGGCCAGGAACACCGTGCTGACGGCTTACGGTGCGTTCTCGCCGAAGATGGCGGCGATCGCCGAGCGGTTTTTCGCCGAGCGCTGGATCGATGCGCCGGTGCGACCCGGTAAGGCGCCGGGCGCTTTCGCCCATCCGACGACGCCATCGGC
>Ga0182024_10007315_pt1 | contig 23821 bp, 19 predicted proteins | sample P32metaG_FD_120480 | JGI IMG/M metagenome (GOLD analysis project Ga0182024, IMG submission 120480) | Permafrost microbial communities from Stordalen Mire, Sweden - P3-2 metaG (Illumina Assembly) | ecosystem: Environmental > Terrestrial > Soil > Wetlands > Permafrost | place: Sweden: Stordalen... | reverse complement strand
CTGGCAAGCCCCCCTTAAGATTTGCAGGTCTAAGCTCCCGTTTCGGCGGGATTTTTCATGACATCTGACAGCCCCGTGTGGGTGAGCGACCTGAACGACAAGGTGGAGCGGGAAAACCGCATCCGTCAGTCGTTGCTGCGCGCGGTCGTGGAAAACCTGAAGTCCAATCGTATCGTGGTCCCCGTGTTCGGGCTCGCCATCTGCGGCATGTTCCCGCAATGGATGAGCACCGCGCATCTGGCCGGCTGGTATTGCCAGATGCTGATGGGGCTTTTGCCGCAAGTCGTCGTGCTGGCGCGCTTTCCGCAGACCTCACTGACGGTCGAGGAAACACAGAAATGGACGACGCGGCTGGCGATCGCCAACCTGTTCTTTGTCGCCAACTGGGCGTCGCTGGGCTTGTGGTTCTGGGCCCATGGCGATTTCAATTCCAACCACATCATGATCCAGCTCTTGTTGGGCGCCACGCTGGCTGCGCACGCGGCAGCGACGGGCCCCTGCCGCGCGATTTCGCGACCCGCCCAGCTGTTTTATCTGGCGGCGATGACCTTGATCCCGCTGCAGGGCATCGCCCTCGCCGCAACCTTCGATCGCTCGATCATCATGGCGGCATCCGCGCCGCTGTATGTCGGCTTCATGGTGCTGGTGGCCCGGCGCAATCACGACCGCGCCCGTGCCGCCATCCTGTTGGCCCAGGAACGGGATTCACTGCTGGCGGAACTGGTCATCGCCAAGCTGGAATCGGACCGCGGCCGCGAACAGGCCGAGGCCGCCAGCCTTGCCAAGTCGCAGTTCCTGGCGAACATGAGCCATGAGTTGCGCACGCCGCTGAACGCCATCCTGGGCTTTTCGGAAATGATCAGCAGCCGGCTGTTCGAGAAGGAGCCGCAGCGCAATGTCGAATATGCCGGCCTGATCAATTCCTCGGGCCAGCATCTTCTGACCCTGATCAACGACATTCTCGACCTGGCCAAGATCGAAGCCGGGCGCTGGCAGCTCGAGGAAGGCGAGGTTGACCTGCACCGCCTGGCCGAGGACGCCCTGCAGCTGGTGACCTGGCGCACGCGTGAGACCAATGCGGTGCTGGAAAACGCCATCGATCCGGGGCTGGAACTGGTCTTCGCCGACGAGCGCGCGATCAAACAGATCCTGGTCAATCTGCTGTCCAATGCGGTCAAGTTCACACCCGAAAACGGCCGGGTCAGCATCTTTGCCCAGCGCATAACGGGCGGCGGCATGGTCTTTGGCGTCAGCGACACCGGGATCGGCATTTCGCCGCAGGACCAGCAGAAAGTGTTCGACAGTTTTGGCCAGGGCAAGCATGACATCGCCATCGCCGACAAAGGCACCGGCCTGGGTCTGGCCATCGTCAAGGGCCTGGCGGAATCCCATGGCGGCCGCGTCATGCTGGAAAGCCAGGTCGGCCGCGGCACCAAGGTAACGGTGCATCTGCCGGCGGCGCGGGTGCGCCCGCGCGCGCGCGAAGTCTCAGAGCTCGCCCATTTCGTCGCCTGACGTAATCTAGGACACCTTGCGTAGCGTGGCCCTGCGGCGGTGGGTCAGCGCATGGATGAAGCCCAGCTTCTCGATCACCCTGGGCGAAATCACAAAAGGATAGAGATCGGTCAGCCCCATGCTGCGGTTCAGGCTGTTGGTGGCGAATTCGATCGGCAGCCAGGCCTCCACCAGCGTCTCCATGGACAAGGCGCGATAGGGATCAAAATCGATCACTGCGGCCAGCGCGCCGCCCGCCCGGCGTGGGCGAACCTTCAGCCCGAAAGCGCCCGCCGTCTCCAGTGTGTCGACGATGTGCAGGTAGTGCGCCCAGGTCTCGGCGAAATCTTCCCACGGGTGCGTGGTGGCATACATGCTGACATAGTCGTTCTGCCAGCCCGCCGGCGCGCCTTCGGTGTAATGCTTCTGCAGCGCCTGCGCATAATCGGCGCGCTCGTCACCGAACAGGGTGCGAAACCCGTTCAGCCGTCTGGAATCGTTCTCGACCAGCCGGTCCCAGAAATAATGGCCGCTTTCGTGACGCAGATGCCCCAGCAGGGCACGATAGGGTTCGCCCATGTCGCCGCGCACTCTTTCGCGCACCGCGTCATCGGCTTCGCGCAGCGCCAGGGTGATCAGGCCATTGTCGTGGCCGGTCATCACGCCCGCGGCATGGGTCTCGGGCGGATCGGCCAGGAAATCGAAGGCCAGGCCACGCTCGGGATCGTCGGCGCGGTTTTCCAGCGGCAGGTTGAGGCGCAGCAGGGAATAGAACAGCCGGTGCTTGGCGGTCTCGATCTTGCGCCAGAGCGCGTCATTGCCGGCCACCGACAGGTCGGGGATCACATGGTTGTGGCGGCAGGCGGCGCAGAATTCCTCGTCGCTGTCGGCCGGCAGCATCCAGTTGCACATGCCGGCGTCGTAATTCTGGCAAAATTTGTAGGCCCTGCCCGGCGAGGCCAGCACCGCCCAGCCGCCGCCTTCCAACGGGTCCAAGGCAGAAATCTCAGTTAAATCAGTAAGATAGCCCAAAGCCTGGCCGCAGCTCTCACACAGCACATTCTCGAAATACAGGAGCTGGCCACAGCCCTGGCAACTGAACAGCTTCATGGGGTTTCCCGCAGCGCTCTCAGCTTTGGAAACACTCCGCTTTTAAGGACGTTCCGAGATAAATGGCCTGCGGCGTGACGGCTTGTAGCCGCACCTTCGCAGTTGCGGCATAGTTATTCGACAAGGGGATCCGAGATGAGCATTCAGGCCGCCCTCAAGCACGTGACCCGGTATCGCTATGACCGGCTGATCGCGCTCGGTGCGCAGACCATACGCCTGCGCCCTGCCCCGCATTGCCGCGCCAAGGTCATCGCCTATTGCCTGAAGGTCGAGCCGGAAGATCATTTTATCAACTGGCAGCAGGACCCGCAGTCCAACTGGACCGCGCGGGTTGTGGTGCCGGAAAAGACCGATCATTTCACCGTCAGCGTCGATCTCACTGTCGACATGGAAGTGATCAATCCGTTCGACTTTTTCCTGGAGCCGCAAGCCGAGCAGTTTCCCTTTGCCTATTCGGCGGAATTGAAAGCGGAACTTGAACCCTATCTGCGGCCGCTGCCGGGTGGGCCGGCCTTCAATCGCTATCTTGCCGGCCTTAGCCGCGAGAAAAAGCAGACCACGAACTTCATCTTCGATCTCAACGCCCAGCTGTCGAAGGACATCTCCTATCTGATCCGCATGGAGCCCGGCATCCAGACGCCGGAAGACACGCTGTGCAAGGCATCGGGCTCCTGCCGCGATACCGCCTGGCTTATGGTTCAGCTCTTGCGGCACATGGGTCTGGCGGCGCGCTTTGCCTCCGGTTACCTGATCCAGCTCAAGCCGGACGTGAAATCCCTGGATGGTCCTTCCGGACCGGAGAATGATTTCACCGACCTGCATGCGTGGTGCGAAGTCTATTTGCCGGGCGCGGGCTGGGTTGGCCTGGATCCGACCTCGGGCCTGTTTGCCGGCGAAGGCCATATTCCGCTCGCCTGTACCGCCAATCCCACCCAGGCGGCGCCGATCTCGGGCGCGGTCGAGCCCGCCGAAGTGCTGTTCGACTTCGACATGAGCGTGGCGCGGATCAAGGAACCGCCGCGCGTTACCAAGCCCTATAGCGAAGAGCAATGGGCCGAAATCGAGAAGCTTGGCGATGAGGTCGACAAGATTCTCAAGACCCATGACGTGCGCCTAACCATGGGTGGCGAACCCACCTTTGTATCCATCGACGACCGTTCCGGCGCGGAATGGCATATCGCGGCCGTTGGCCCGACCAAGCGGGGGCTGTCCGACACCTTAATCCGCCGGCTGCGCGACCGTTTCGCGCCGGGCGGATTGCTGCATTACGGCCAGGGCAAATGGTATCCCGGCGAAAGCCTGCCGCGCTGGGCCTTTGGGCTTTACTGGCGCAATGACGGCGTCCCCTTGTGGAAAAACGCCGACCGCATCGCGTCGGAACGCAAGAACTATCAGCCAACCATCGCCGATGCGCGGGGCTTGATCGACGCCGTTGCCGCAAAGCTGGGGCTGGATACCTCCTATACCATTCCGGCCTATGAAGACTTTTGGCATCACCTGGCGCAGGAGCGCCAGTTGGCCGCCAATGTGAACCCCAGCGATTCCAAGCTGGAAGATCCCGAACTGAGGGCGCGGCTGGCGCGGGTGTTCGAGCGCGGCCTTAGCCAAGCGGTAGGCTATGTTCTGCCGGTGGAGAAAGGCAGCCGGGATTGGCAAAGCGAACACTGGACCACACGCAGCGGTCACCTGTTCCTGCTGCCGGGCGACTCCGCGATCGGCTTCCGCCTGCCGCTGAATTCGCTGCCCCATGTGCCGCCCCAGGCGCGCAGCTTTGTACCGCCGCCCGATCCTTTCGCGCCGTTGCCGCCACTGAAGCCGCGCGACGAAAGCGGCCAGAGCTATACCAATGGCCGTGGCGCCAACGGTGTCGGCCGCATGCCACAGGCGTCGCCGGGTCCGTTCCGCGCCGTCAATCCCGTCGTCACCAGCCTGATAAGCGAACCGGTGGTGCGCACCGCGCTGACGGTCGAGCCACGCGAAGGCAGGCTGTGCGTGTTCATGCCGCCCACCCCCAATGCCGGCGACTATTTCGCCCTGCTTTCGGCAGTGGAGGACGCGGCCGAAAAGCTCGACGTGGCAATCCACATCGAAGGCTATCCGCCGCCCTTCGACCCGCGCATCAGTGTGATCAAGGTGACGCCCGATCCCGGCGTGATCGAGGTCAATATCCAGCCGGCCAAAAGCTGGCGCGAACAGGTGGACATCACCAAGGTGCTGTATGAAGAGGCGCATGCCTGCCGCCTTTCCGCCGAGAAATTCCAGCTCGATGGACGCCATACCGGCACCGGCGGCGGCAATCACATCGTGGTGGGGGCGCAGACTCCGCCTGACAGTCCCTTCCTGCGTCGCCCCGATATGCTTAAAAGCATCGTGGCCTATTGGCAGAATCATCCGGCGCTGTCCTATCTGTTCTCGGGCCTGTTCATCGGCCCGACCAGCCAGGCGCCGCGCATAGACGAAGCGCGCCATGACGCGCTCTATGAGCTGGAAATTGCCTTCCATGAAATCCCATCCCGCGCCGCCGCCAACATTCCGCCCTGGCTGGTGGACCGGGTGTTCCGCAATCTCCTAGCCGATTCCACCGGCAATACCCATCGCACCGAAATCTGCATCGACAAGCTCTATTCACCCGATGGTCCGACGGGCCGGCTGGGGCTGGTGGAATTTCGCGGCTTCGAAATGCCGCCCCATGCCGAGATGAGCCTGGCGCAATCGCTGCTGCTGCGCGCCCTGATCGCACGCTTCTGGCGCGAGCCTTATCAGACCAAACTGGTGCGCTGGGGCACCGGGTTGCATGACCGCTTCATGCTGCCCCATTTCGTCTGGGCCGATCTGGTGGATGTGATCGCGGACATGAACGACCACGGCTTCTCATTTGATGCGCAATGGTTCCGGCCGCATTGGGAATTCCGCTTCCCGCTGGCTGGAACGGTCGCCTATGAAGACGTGGAGTTGCAGCTGCGCACCGCACTGGAGCCATGGAATGTGATGGCGGAAGAAAACACCGCTGGCGGCACCGCGCGATTTGTCGATTCCTCGGTCGAGCGGCTGGAAGTCAAGGCCAGCGGCCTGACCCCTGGCCGTCACAAGGTGCTGGTCAATGGCCGCACCATGCCGTTGCGCGGCACCGCCCAGGGCGAGGCGGTCGCGGGTGTGCGTTTCAAGGCCTGGCAGCCGCCCCATGGCCTGCATCCCACCATTCCGGCCCAGGCCCCCCTGATCGTTGAAATCTGGGACGGCTGGCGCAAGCGCAGCCTCGGCGGCTGCACCTATCATGTCGCCCATCCCGGCGGGCGCAATTCCGAGATTTTCCCGGTCAATGCCAATGAGGCCGAAGGCCGGCGGCTGGCGCGCTTCGAGCCTTTCGGCTTCACCGGCGGGATATTCGATGCCGCGCGGGGGGAATCCAATCCCGATTTCCCCTATACTTTGGACTTGAGACGGGGAGTCTGAGTAGCAGGTGTCGCAAGTCGCAGAACCGCCAAGCGCCATAGCGCCCGCGCGCTTTGATGAGCTGCGCGATGCAACCGGCGCGCTTCGGCCGCACTGGCGTGCCTTTGCCCGCACCCTGAGTGCGCTTTCGCCGGAGGAATTCGAGCGCCGCCAGGCATCGGCGCGCGCCACCGTCCAGGACAATGGCGTCACCTATAACGTCTATGACGACCGCGGCGGCCAGGCGCGGCCCTGGCAGCTCGACATCGTGCCCTTCATCCTGTCGCCGAACGACTGGAAGCAGATCGAAGCGGCGGTGATCCAGCGCGCCATGCTGGCGGATCTGATCCTGCGCGATGTCTATGGTCCGCAGGCGCTGGTGCGTGAAGGCGTGCTGCCGCCGCATCTGGTCACCGGCCATCCGCAATTCCTGCGCCCGCTTTGCGGGGCGCGGCCGGCCCATGACGTGCATGTGCATCTGTATTCCGCCGATCTGGCGCGCGGCGCCGACGGTTCCTGGAAAGTGATGGCCTCCCGAGCCGACGCGCCGGGCGGGCTTGGCTATGCGCTGGAAAACCGGCTGGTGGTGGCGCAGACCTTCCCGGAAAGTTTCGGCGACATGCAGGTGGCGCGGCTGGCGGCGTTCTTCAATGCCTATCGCGAAAGCATCCTGGGCCTGGGCGCGTCGCGGCGCGACCGCGCCGTGCTGCTGACGCCAGGCCCCTATAACGAAGCCTATTTCGAGCATGTCTATCTCGCCCATTATCTGGGCCTGACCCTGGTGCAGGGCGACGATCTGGCGGTGCGTGACGGCGAGGTGTTCCTGAAGACCCTGACGGGTCTGGAAAAGGTCGCCGCCATCTTCCGCCGCGTCGACTCCGACTTCTGCGACCCGCTGGAATTTCGCGGCGACAGCGCGCTGGGTGTGCCGGGCCTGACCGAAGCGGTGCGCGCCGGCAGCGTGGTGCTGGCCAATGCGCTGGGCGGGGGCGTGATCGAGTCTCCGGTGATGGACGCCTATCTGCCCAATATCGCGCGCGTGCTCCTGGGCGAGGATCTCAAGATCCCGGACATCAACACCATCTGGTGCGGCACAGAATGGGGCAGGAAGGAAGCGCTGGCGCGGATGGACCATTCCATCCTGCGCGACGCCTTCGATGCGCGCCCGCTGTTCTCGCGCAAATCCACCGCCCGGCTGGGCGCGGACCTGAGCGAAGAGGAACGCGAACGGCTGATCGCCCGGCTGAACCGGCGCGGCGAAACCATGGTGCTGCAGGAAATCTCGCCGCTCGGCCTGGCGCCGGTGTTCGAGAAGGGCGAGTTCGGCGCCAAACCGATTTCCTTGCGCGTCTTCGCCGCCTGGACCCCCAATGGCTGGGTGGTGATGCCGGGCGGGCTGACCCGCGTCGCCGCCAACGACAGCGCCCGCGCGCTGTCCATGCAGTCGGGCGCGTCCAGCAAGGACGCCTGGGTCCTGTCCACCGCCCCGGTGGACAATTTCAGCCTGCTCACCAATGGCGGGCGCACGCTGGAAATCAAGCGTCATGGCGAATCCGCGCCAAGCCGCGCCATGGACGATCTGTTCTGGCTGGGCCGCTATGCCGAACGCACCGAAAGCTTTGTGCGCATCCTGCGCGCGGTGGCGTCGCGTGTCAGCGACGAGCCGGCCAGCGCGCTGGACGTGGCGCGCAAGCTTTTGATTCCCTACAGCCATGCCAGTGATTCACCCATCGAAGAGATCGCCGACGAGCAGGAACTGTTCGAAGAGCTGCAGCTTCTGATCTACAGCCCGCGCCACTCCAGAGGCCTGCAAAGACTGCTGTCGAAGGTCGAACAAACCGCCTGGTCGGTGCGCGACCGCCTGTCGCTGGACACCTGGCGCACCATTCATGCCCTGACCGGCCAGATGCTGCCCCCCGCCAATATCCCCTTCGAAGCCGCCGGCGCGCGCTTCTATCTGGACGCGCTGGTGCGCCGCACCGCTGCCCTGTCGGGCCTGTCGGCCGAAAACATGACGCGCGGCCCCAACTGGCTGTTCATGGATCTGGGCCGCCGCCTAGAGCGCGCCCAGCATCTCGCCTGGCTGGTGCGCCAGACCGTGACCCTGGCGGACGCGCGCGAGACCGAGCACATGCGCATCCTGCTGGAGATCGCCGACAGCGCCATGACCTATCGTTCGCGCTATCTCAATGTCTTCCAGCTGGTGCCGTTCGTCGATCTGCTGTTGCTGGACGAGAACAATCCCCGCTCCTGCGCCTTCCAGCTGGCGACGATGGAAAGCCATCTGCGCGAGCTGCCGCGCATCACCATGGCGCAGATGAACGATGTGCCCGGCACGATCGCGCATGAGATGCGCGGGGCGACCGCGAACGCCAATCCCGCGCGGCTGGCCTTCTGCCAGGCCGGGGCGCGGCCAGGCCTGATAGAGCTGACCGACACCATCACCTCCAGCGCGTCCGAACTGTCCGACGCCATCGCCGACGCCTATTTCCAGCATGCCAGCCGCAGCCGCACCGGCGGCAGCCCGGTGGCGGACGCCTGACATGGAATATTTCGTCCGCCACCGCACCACCTATCGCTATCTGCAGGATGTTTCCCATTCCTGGCATCTGGCGCATTTACGCCTGCGCACCACGCCCACCCAGGAAGTGCATGGCAGCGGCGTGACCTTGTCGCTGGAAACCGCGAGCCGGATGGCGCGCGAGGATTATTTCCGCAATCCCTGCGAGTGGTTTGCCATCGACCAGCCGCACAATCATCTGGAAGTGCTGGCGGAGAGCCGCGTCACGGTCGCGCCGGCGCCGGAGCGCATTTCCCGCGACAGCCTGCCCTGGGAACAGGTGCGCGCGTTGCTGGAGACACCGCAGGACGACGAAGCCCGCGACGCCGTTCAGTTCCAGTTCGATTCCCCGCTGACCAAATTCCACAGCGACATCGCCTCCTATGGCGGGCCGAGTTTCCCTGCGCATCGCCCGCTTCTGGCCGGCGCCATCGAGTTGATGAACCGCATCCACAAGGATTTCCGTTATGACACCACCGTCACCGACGTCACCACACCGGTGGACCGGGTGTTCGAGATCCGCGCCGGCGTCTGCCAGGACCTGGCCCATGTCGGTATCGCCGCCATGCGCGCGGTGGGCCTGCCGGCGCGTTATGTCTCGGGTTACTTGCTGACCGAACCGCCGCCCGGCAAGCCGCGTCTGCTGGGCGCCGATGCCAGCCATGCCTGGTTCAGTGTCTGGGCGCCGCCCTTCGGCTGGGTCGACCTGGACCCCACCAACAACCTGATCGTCAGTGAAAGCCATGTCACATCTTCCTGGGGCCGCGATTACAGCGACGTCGCGCCCGTGGCCGGCATCATCCTGGGCGGCCATGACCATGTGGTGGAAGTGGGCGTGGACGTAATCCCGGTGGATCAGGCCATGCCCCAGCTGCCACACATTGCTCCCGAAAGCCCGGCGGGATAATCAGGGCGCGTGAACGCCCTTTTCATTCTCGCCCTTGCTTTGGGCGCCTGTGCCGCGACCATGATCGGCGGCCTGTTTGCGCTCAGGCTCAAGTCCCTGCTGCCGGTCGCCATGGGCTTTTCCGCCGGTGCGGTGATCGGCGTCGCCTTCTTCGATCTGGCGCCCGAAGCACTGGAGGCCGGGAAGGGCATCTGGGACCCCCGCACGCTTCTGACGGTCGCCGCCGTTGGCTTCTTTCTTTATGCCGTGCTGGACCGGCTGGTGGCGCGCCATGATTGCGAAGGTCAGGCGGGACCGGCGCGCGGCATGATGGGCGCGGCAAGCTTTTCCGCCCACAGCGTGCTGGATGGTTTTGCGATGGGTGTGGCGTTTCATGCCAGCCGCGAGATCGGTCTGGTGGTGGCGGCCGCCGTGCTCTCGCATGATTTCGCCGACGGGTTGAACACCGTGACCGTCGTGACAAAGAATGGCGGCTCGCGCGGCTTCGCGCTGCGCTGGCTGGCGGTGGATGCGGTTGCGCCGATATTGGGCGCAAGCCTCAGCCTGCTGTTCACACCCGGGATCGGCACCCTGGCGTTATTGCTGGCGCTGTTCTGCGGCTTCTTCCTGCATATCGGCGCCAGCGGGCTTTTGCCCGAAAGCCACCGCGCCTTCCCTCGCCCGACCACGACGCTGGCGACGCTGGCGGGTGCTGCGTTTCTTTACGCGGTGACGACCTTGGTGCAGTGACTACTTGATTTCCGTCAAAAGTGGCTTGCCAGCAAAGCAGGCATCGAGATTGTCCAGCACCAGCTGGCTCATGGCACGGCGGGTTTCCAGGGTGGCGCTGCCGACATGCGGTTGAAGCACCACATTGTCCATGCCAAACAAAACCTCGGGCACCTTGGGTTCGTTGACGAACACATCCAGCCCTGCCCCGCCCAGCTTGCCGGAGGTGAGTGCCGCCACCAGTGCGTCTTCATCGACCACCGCGCCGCGCGCCACATTGACCAGAATGCCGTTCGGTCCCAGCGCCTCGATCACATCCTTGTTCACGATCTTGAGGGTCTGCGGCGTAGACGGAATGATGATGATCAGGAAGTCGCTGTTCTTCGCCAGCTCCACCAGATCTGGATAATGCTTGTAGTGCACATCCGCGACCGGCTTGCGGCTGTGATAGGCGACCGTGTTGTTCATCGCCTCGGCGCGCTTGCCGATTTCCTTGCCGATGCGGCCCATGCCCAGAATGCCGACCCGCTTGCCGCTGGCGCGCTGGGGCGCCAAAGGATACTCGCCTTCCTTGGGCCAGCGGCCGCTACGGACATAGCGGTCGGTCACCACCAGCCGGCGCGCGGTCATGATCATCAGTCCGATGGCCAGATCGGCGACGTCGTCGTTCAGCACTTCGGGCGTGTTGGTGACGGGAATGCCCTTGGAACGCGCATATTCGACCGGAATGCCGTCATAGCCCACGCTGGCCGAGGAAATGATCTCCAGCTTCGGCATGCGGTCGATCATCTCCGGCGGCGGCCCGGAATGGCCGTTGGTGACACAGCCGCGCACGATACCCGCCACCTTGTCGAAGTCCGCCTTGCCATGCAGGCGATAGCGCGCCGCCAGTTCTTTCTGGACTTCGGGCCGAAGCGGCACCAACTGCAATATGTCGATCATCAGGGCGATTCCGCCATCGCCTTCATGGCGTCCAGCGCGTCGCCGAAACGCTTGCTTCGCTGCTGGCGATTGGCGACCTTGGCTTCGACCGTGCCCAGCGGCGCCTGATCATAGAACAGGGTGTAGACGATCTTGGTCTTCCGGCCGCGATCCAGCGGTTCCACTGCCAGCGTACCGTGATAGAAGATCGGTGATTGCGGCTGCACGTCCGTCTCCGGCTGCGCATAGGTGTAGGAATAGGGCGTCGCCGCCACGATGATCTCGTCGGTCTTGCCGTTAAGACGGCGGATGGTGCCCACGCTGATCTGGTTGCCCACGGTGTACGCGCAGGTCACTTTCAACCAGGTGGCGATAGCGCAATAAGGACCGATCTTGGCCCAGGTCTGGTCAGGTGTTCGGTCGACGACTTTTTCCAGCAGGATGGTGGTGAACTCCGGCGCGGCCTGCGCCGGCACAGTCGCCAGCAGGCCCATGGCGATTGCTGCGCTTGCGAAAAACCCTGTTTTCATCGTCTCTCCCCTTCGCTTTGCGCGTCTCTTGATCCCTGATAAAACGCCCGGAGCCAGCGCGCAACACGGCATAAGCGCGCGTCGAAGGACAGCATGTTTCGTATCATCGTTCCGGCGCTGGTTTTCTGCCTTGCGGCCGGCAACGCCTCTGCCACAGACCTCAACATCCTCACTGGTGCGGGCATGTCCATGCCGGTCAAGGCGCTGGCCAGCGATTTTGGCACGCGCACCGGCGCCCATGTCACGGTGGTGAGCGACACCGCCGGGGGCGTGCAGAAGCGCATGGAACAGGGCGAGAAATTCGACCTGGTGATCGGCACCCAAGCGGTGATGGACGCGCTGACCAGGGACGGCAAGGTTGCGCCCTCCCATACCGACCTGGCCCAGATGGTCGCCGGTATCGGCGCCAGGAATGGCACGCCCAAACCGGCAATAGCCGATGGTGCGGCAGTGAAAGCCACATTGCTGGCGGCCAGGAATATTACTTATGTCGATCCCGCCATGGGCGGCATCACCGGGGTCTTTTTCCTGCAGCAGGCCGACAAGCTGGGGATCGGCCGTGAGGTGCGCGCCAAGGCCGTGCTTGAGCCCAATGGCACTCGCGTGGCCGAGGCCGTCGCCAGCGGTCATGCCCAATATGGCGTCACTTTGATGAGCGAAATGCTGCCGAATAAGGATGTGACGGTGTGGCCGCTGCCCGATGACATCCAGATGACCACCATCTATGCCGCCGCCCTTTCGACCAATGCCGAAAACGCAATGGACGCACGCGCCATGCTGGACGACCTTCGCGGTCCCAAGGGCCGCGATGCAAGCCTCAATGCCGGTCTGAAGCCGGTTGGGAATTAACCAGGGAGACTTTCATGGATCGCCGTAAATTCTTTTCCGTCACGGGTGCTGGCGCTGCCGCCGTCGCCGCCGGTGGCGTTTCAAGCGCCGACGCCGCGCCCAAGCACAAGGCCATGGCAGGCGGTTCCTGCGCCAGCGCCAGCCTGCCGCCGCTGAAGGCGCGGCTGGGTCATCAGTTCGGCACCCTGACCGATCATTCCGCCGCCTGGGTGGCGCGCTTTGGCGTGGATGCGATCTGCACCAGCCCGAAAGTGGAGGATCCCGACCGTCTCTATCCGACCGTGGAAGAGATGAACAAGATGCTTGACCTCGCCAACAAGTGGAAGGTGAAGGTCGAGCTGGTGGACAGCGTGCTGCTCACCTCCTCGCTGATCGACAAGGAAAAGCATCCCGCCATCATGCTGGCCCAGAGCCCGGAACGCGACCGCGACATCGAGGCGTTCCAGAATCACATCAAGACCTGTGCTGCGACCGGCATCCGCACCCTGAAGTACAACATGTCCATCCTCGGCGTGGTGCGCCTGGATGAAGTGCCGGGCCGCGGCGACGCCGTCTACAATCGCTGGAATTACGAGGAAGCGGCTGCGAAGAACCCGCCGCTGACCCGCGCCGGCGTGGTCAATGCCGACGCCTTCTGGGAGCGTATTGATTACTTCCTCACCCGCGTCGTGCCGGTGGCCAATGAGTACAAGGTCCGTATTGCCTGCCATCCGCAGGATCCGGGCATGCCGCCGCAAGGCTATCGTGGTGTCGACCGCGTGCTGGGCACCATCGACGGGCTCAAGCGCTTCGTCAGCATGCATGAAAGCACCTATCACGGGCTGAACTTCTGCCAGGGTACGGTGTCGGAGGATCTGTTCCATCCCAATGACGAGCTGCCCGACGTGATCCGCTATTTCGGCAGCCGCAAGAAGATCTTCAACGTCCACTTCCGCAATATCCGTGGCGGCCGCAACAATTTCGTCGCCGAGATGTTCCCCGACGAGGGCGATGTCGATTTCGTCAAGACCCTGAAGGTCTATCGCGAAGTCGGCTATGAGGATCTTCTGATGCCCGACCATTCGCCGGTCGTTCCCGGCGAATCGGGCGACCAGTCCCAGCGGGAAAACTTTCCGTTCGAGTTCGGCTATATCCGCGGGCTGATCCAGTCCGAAAAGCATCTCGTCTGAGCGTGACGCCGCATACGCGGACATGGCAGAGCGCCGCCTTGCTGGCGGCGCTCTGTTTTTTTGCGGGCACCGCCAGCGCCCAGCATGAGACGGCGCCGCAAGCCACAACGCCTGCGCCCGAAACCAGCCAGGCCGCGCCGGTCACCGCCGATGTGACGGTCAGCGATGCCCGGATGCAGGCGCCAGATGACAGCAACTGGCTGCTGTATGGCCGCAGCTATGACCAGCAGCGCTTTTCGCCGCTGACTGAGATCAACCGCGACAATGTGAAGAAGCTGGCGCCCGTGGCCATCATCCAGACCGGCATATTGGGACCGCTGGAGGTTTCCCCCATTGTCGTGAACGGGGTGATGTACATCGTCACCGCCAGCGATCATGTCCGCGCCTATGACGCGGTGAGCGGTCATATCCTGTGGAGCTATGATCCCAAGCTGGGTTTCAGTGACGTCTGCTGCGGACCGGAGGCGCGGGGCGTCGCTGTTGCCTATGGCAAGGTCTATGTCGCGCGGCTGGACGGCGTCGTGGTGGCGCTGGATGCCAAAAACGGCAAAGAAGTCTGGAAATCGGACCGCATCGCCACCCTGCCCGCCGATCCCGACTATTATTCCTTCACCGCGGCTCCGATAGCCTATGACGGCCTGGTGATTATCGGCTCGGCCGGCGGGGAATGGCCAATCCGGGGCTTTGTCCAGGCTTATGATGCTGAGAGCGGCAAGCTGGTCTGGCGTTTCCGCACCACGGCCGCACCCGATGAACCCGGCGGCAAGAGCTGGGCCGGCGACAGCTGGAAATATGGCGGCGGCTCGGTGTGGGACACGGTCACGGTCGATCAGGCCCAGGACCTGATCCTGTTCGCCACCGGCAATCCCAATCCCGACAATTGGGGCGCCAATCGCAAGGGCGACAATGCCTATACCGATTCCATCGTCGCCATTCACGCCCATAACGGCAAGCTGGCTTGGTGGCACCAGATCGTGCCCCATGATCTGTGGGACTATGATCAGGCCTCGCCCGTGGCACTGTTCGACGCCGATGACGGCCATGGCCGCCGCGTGCCGGCAGCGGTGGAAGCGGGCAAAAGCGGCGATGCGGTGATTGTCGATCGCGTCACCGGCAAGCTGCTGCGCAAAGTTGCGTTCGTGGAACACAGCGCCAACCAGTACACGGTGCCGTCCGACAGGCCGGTCACGCTTTATCCTGGCGCCAATGGCGGCAATGTCTGGTCGCCCGGCGCCTTCTCGCCGCTGACTCGCTTGTTCTACATTCAGGGCAACAATGCCGCCTGGACCTACACCGGCAGGAAGACCGATCCCTATGATCCCGCCAGGCCGATGGTCGGTGCCAATGGTGGCGGCGGCATGAAGCTGGAAATGGACGGGCCGAACCGTCTGATCGCGCCTTACGGCACCCTGTCGGCGATCGACGTGGATAGCGGCCGGGTCGCCTGGCAATACCGTTCGCCGCTTTTCATGCAGGGCGGGGTGGTGACGACTGCCTCCAATCTGGTCTTCGCAGGCGAAGAGACCGGCGATTTCGATGCCTTTGACGCCAAGACCGGCGAGAAGCTCTGGAACTTTTATCTGGGCGTTGCGGTGATGGCGCCACCCGTCAGCTACCGGATCGCCAACACCCAATACGTCGCGGTCGCGGCCGGTGGTGCGGGTGGCGGCGGCTACACAAAGATCATGAGCGACATGGGACGCCCCGCCTATGGCGGCGTGATCGCGATCTTCGCGCTGCACTGAAAACAGTTCGCGCATTGATTCGCGCGCAAAACCGTTCATCTAGATGAACCTCAGATGAATGGCGTGAAACTCCGCCACATTGATGAACCTCACATGAACAGTGCGACGAACGCGTGTACGATTTGGTGCTTATAGAACGGGCATTTCACGCATCGCGCGCATTGTCGATGCGCGTGTAAGAACTCGTTTGCCGCTTTCAATTGTTCCGTGCGCAAAAAGCGAAATTCGACTCGCCAATTTAAAAATTTGAGAGCAAGGTAAATGTGTAGGGCGCGGCAATGGGGCTGGGCTCTCCGTACACAGAGAAAATCCATGTCGGGAATAGCGAAGGCCGCGCTGGCCGCCGCATTGCTGAACTGCGGCTTGTTGACTGCTTCAGCAGAAGATACCTCTGGTCAATGGCTCAAGGACGGGGATTGTTCCCTGTACAGCGCCGGCGCGGGGTCCGGCGACAGTGTGAAATGGACCGGCGAATGCGTGGACGGTTATGCCGAAGGGCTGGGCACCGCCACCTTCACCCATGACGGCCAGAGCCAGAGCTTTACCGCCAATTTCACCCATGGCGTGATCCCCGATGGCCATATCATCACCCGCTGGGGTCGGGGCTGGAGCTATGACGGCGAGACCGCGGCGGGGCGCTTCAATGGCGCGGGCATTCTGATCACCGACACGGCGGACCGTTTCGAAGGCCAGTGGACCGACGGCAAGATGAACGGCTTCGGCATCCTGCGCCGCGCCAATGGCGAGCTTTATGCCGGCGACTGGAAAAACGACAAGCCCAATGGCAGCGGCGAGTTACGCCGCGCCGACGGCACCAAGATCGATGGCGATTTTGTCGATGGCAAGCTGGCGCAGGCCAAGACGGCATCCGCCACGGCGCAGCCCGTTAAGGTTGCTGCCACACTGAATGCGCCGGATGCCTCCAAAAACCCCAGCGCACCGTTCGGCAGCGTGTCGGGCAAGACCCTAATCGGGGTGGATGGCTCTTCCATTGCGCTGACCCTGATCGAAGGCGGCATGGAGCTGCAGGTCATTCCCGCCGACGGCACCGCCAAGAAAACCACCTTCACCTTCATGACCGACCGCATGGGCACGGTGGTGGAAGACAGCGGCAGCCCCGCCGCCGGCTCCAGCGTCACCGGCTTCTTCCGGCTGACCGGCAAGGGCGTGGAGATCCGCTATTCCGACGGCCGTTCCGCCATGTTGTCGGCCAATCCCGATGGCGGCGTGCAGATGGTGCTGGACAGCGATTCAGGGGCGGCCTGCCGCGCCTGGTATCCAGCCGGACACAGTTTCAGCGAGGCCGAAAAGAAAATGGCGCTGAACGCCTATGCCACCAGGCTGGGGCTGCCGGTTTCCGCCAGCGACACCAGCAGTGGCTGTTCGGCTTCCGCCTCGGCGCAACCGGCCAGCATCTCGCCGTCAACGCCTGTGCCAGGTGCGATCGCGCCACAGGCCGTCACGCCCAAGGCCAAGCTCGAACGCCATGTCCAGGCCAAGGCACCTCAGGCGCATGTGGCCAAGGCGTCCTATCACATCGGCGACTATCAGCCGGCTGCCAATCCCAAAGCCGGGCTTGAAAGCGTCGCGGTGAGGACCTCGGAAATCCACACCATTGATGGCGGCGCCATTGCGGTGCCTTCCATCGGCGGCGGCATGGCCATGGTAGCGCCGCCGCCATCGGCCGCAGCCACCGACCGCAATGATGCCTCGCACTGCCTGAAGGTGGACAGCGATGGCAGTCATTGGGGTTTCCGCAACTCTTGCGACTTCGCCGTACAGTTCGCCTATTGCATGGCGGGCGGCGACGATGGCCTGACCGCTTGCGGCAATCACGATGTCGTCACCACCAGCGCCACCGGCAGCGTTGCCGCCAATGGTTTTGGCGCGCTGATGGCCGACAACAGCATCCAAGAAAAGGACGCACCTCACAGCTTCCGTTGGGTCGCCTGCAGCGGCGGCGCGGGTGAAGTCGTGGCCCATCTGGATCATTCCGAACCCCCGGCGGGGCGCTGCGAACGCGCCCACACCGCGGCCAACTGAAAAGGGACTGGAACCATGCTCAAGACAACATCTGCGACCATCGCATTATTCGCCCTCAGCACGTCGCTAGCCGGACAGGCCCAAGCCGCCGGTTGCGCCAGCCCTGCCGAAGCCGCGGCGCTGAAGACCGCGGTGATGCAGCAGGAATTGATGGTGGCGGCGCTGCAGTGCCATGAGGCCAGCGCCTATAACCGCTTCGTCATCGCCTATCGCCCGGAACTGCAGGACTCCGACGCCGCCCTGAAGGCCTTCTTCGTGCGGCGCGGTGGCGAGCATGGCGAGGCCGGCTATGACACTTTCAAGACCAAGGCGGCCAATCTGTCAGCGCTGGAACAGGCGCGCGATACCAGCGCCTTCTGTGCCGACGCGCATGCCCTGTTCCAGGCGGCGCTGTCCAATCGCGGCAGCCTGATGAGCTTTGTCGACACCCGCTCCGGCGGCACCGACCTTGCCAATATCTGTGTGGAGTCCAGGCCCACGCCGATGCCGGTGCGCACCGCCGATGCCAGACCGGTAGACGTCAGGCCCGTGGAGGTCGCGCCGGTTCCCGTTGCGGCCTCTGCCGTGAAAATTCCCACCGCGCCGATGAAAGTTGCCATGGCCCCGGTCAAGGCTACGGCGGTCAGGGTGGCCGATGTGCGTCCCGCCGACGAGGCGGTGGGCGGGGTGCCGGCCTATGCCGAGCCCGCCATCCCCTATCGCAGCGCCAACGCCGCGCCGCCGCCCGCCATGGACCGCAATGCCGAGCGGGACAATGGGCGCGACGATGCGCGTGACCAGGACGACGAGGATCAGGTGCAGCCCGCTTACGCCACCGAGCAGGACGAAGCACCGCCCCCGCCGCGGCCGCGCTATTACCAGATCCGCGATCAGAATTATTCCAATGGCGGCTATGGCGGCTACAGCAGCTACAACTACGCCCCGCCGCCGCCGCGTCCTTATGGGCCGCCGCCGGGCTGGAGCAACTATCCCGCGCCGCCGGCGAACTACAATTACGGCTACTATCCGCGCAGCGGCTATTACAACTGGTAAGACGCGCACCAAAGAAACATCTGCAACCTCGCCTCATCCTGGAAACGGGGTGAGGCGTTTTTCTTTGGCGCGGGGCCGCTCCTCACTCCACCCGCTCCAGCTTGCCGATCATCAGGATATAAGCCAGCGCCCCGATCACCGCGACGGTGGCGATATAAGTGAGGCCCGGCGCGAAATTCCCGCCCTGCGCCAGATAGCCGATGATCAAGGGTGTGGCGATGCCCGACAGGTTGGAGATGAAGTTGAAGGTGCCGCCGGTCAACCCGATCAGCGGCTTGGGCGCGATATGGGAGATCAGCGACCAGCCGATCGAGGCCATGCCATTGCCGAAGAAGGCCAGACACATGAAGGCGATGACATATTCCGGCCGGTCCACAAAATTGGCGCCTACGATGCTGGAGGACAGCAGCAGGCCGAAAATGATGGGTGACTTGCGCGCCGTACCCAGGGTGTGGCCGTTGCGCAGAAGCCGGTCGGACAGAAAGCCGGAAAGCTGGGTGCCGAAAAAGGCCGCGATAAACGGCAGCGAGACATAGATGCCCTGCTTCAGGATCGACAGATGGCGGAAATCCACCAGATAGGTGGGAAACCAGGTGAGGAAGAACCACTGGCTGGAGGTGACGGCGAACTGGCCGATATAGGCGCCCCACAGCTTGCGATATTTGAACACCGTGATGATGTCGTCGATGCTCAGCTTGCGCCGCTGCTTGTTGGCGTCAGCGGTTCCCAGATCGACCAGGCCGCCGCCGGTCTCGATCAACGCAATTTCCGCTTCATTAGTGCTTTTGGATTCACGCGGTGCGCGATAGATCAAAAGCCATACCAGCCCCCACAGCATGCCGCCGATGCCGGTGGTGAAGAAGACGCTGCGCCAGCCATGATTGGCGACCAGCCACACCAGCAACGGCTGCAGGAACGCGAGCCCGATGAACTGGCCGGAGATGTAGAACCCGATGGCGCCGCCGCGCTCGCGGTCGGGAAACCAGCTGGTCACCACCTGGTTGTTGATCATGTAGGACGGTGCTTCCAGCGCCCCGATCAGCAGGCGGATGAGAAACAGGCCGATGAAGCTGCCGACAATGCCCAGACACGCAGTCGCCAGCGACCACAGGATCAGAATGCCGGGATAGAAATAGCGGGGCCGGATGCGGTCCACCAGCCAGCCGCCCGGCATCTGGCCGAAGGCATAAGTCCAGCCGAAGGCCGACAGAATCCAGCCCATCTGCACGGTGCTGAAGCCCAGCTCCTTGTGCATGGCGGGCGCGGTGATGGAGATGTTGCTGCGATCCATGTACGTGATGACCACACAGACAAAGATCATCAGCATGACGCGGTAGCGTGTGCGGGTCGGCTGTTCTGTTATTGTCATCTCACCACTCCGCAAAGGAACCGTCTTCATGCCGCCACACCGGCGGACGCCAGCGATGGCCGACGGCCGCACCGCGTTTCACCGCCTCTTCATTGACCGTGATGCCAAGACCCGGGCCCGACGGTATCGCCACATGCCCGTCGGCATAAGCGAACACGGAAGGATCGGTCACATAATCCAGCAGGTCGTTGGTCTTGTTGTAGTGTATGCCCAGGCTCTGTTCCTGGATCACGGCATTGTGGCAGACCGCATCCAGCTGCAGGCAGGCGGCCAGCGCGATCGGTCCGAGCGGACAATGCGGCGCCAGCGCCACGTCATAGCTTTCGGCCATGGCGGCGATCTTTTTCGTCTCCGTGATGCCGCCGGCATGGGACGGATCGGGCTGGATGATGTCCACCAGGCCGTCGCTCAGGATCTTCTTGAAATCCCAGCGCGAGAACAGCCGCTCACCCAGCGCAATGGGCGCAGAAGTGTGATTGGCGATTTCCTTCAGCGCCTCGGCATGTTCGCTCAAGACCGGTTCTTCGATGAACATCAGACGGAAAGGATCGAGTTCTTTCGCCAACTGCTTGGCCATCGGCCGGTGCACCCGGCCATGGAAATCCACCGCAATGCCGAAATCCGGCCCCATCGCGTCGCGCAACGCGCCTACCCGCGCAATCACCGCATCCAGCCTGGCGTGACTGTCGAGATAAGCGAGCTCTTCGGTCGCCAGCATCTTGATGGCGCCAAAGCCGCGCGACGCGGCTTCCTTTGCGCCTTCGACCAGCGCCCCAGGCCGGTCGCCGCCGATCCAGCTATAGACGCGCATCTTCTGACGCACGGGGCCGCCCAGAAGCACATGCACCGGCTGGCCCAGCGCGTTGCCCTTGATGTCCCACAGCGCCTGATCGATCCCGGCCAGCGCGCTCATATGGATCGCGCCGCCCCGGTAGAAGCCGCCGCGATACAGCACCGTCCAGTGATCCTCAATCGGCGCTGGGTCTTTGCCGATCAGATAGTCGGCCAGCTCGGCGACGCAAGCCGCCACCGTTTCGGCGCGGCCTTCCACCACCGGCTCGCCCCAGCCGGTGATGCCTTCGTCGGTCTCAACTTTCAGGAACAGCCAGCGCGGCGGCACCACAAAGGTGGTGAGCTTGGTGATCTTCATTAAGCTTCCGCCCCAACTGGCCTTTTTTCACGCCTTGTGACGAACAGTGACGGGCTTTCGCGTTGTAAGCAAGTTGTCGCAGCGGCAAGCCGCGCAGGGTGAAAACCGGGTGCGGCGCCCTAAATTATGGCCATGATCGAGAACAAGATCAGCCTGAAAACTGCTGCGGCCCGCGCCCTGATGGGCCGCTGTCCCTGCTGCGGCAAGGGCAAGCTGATGAAGAGCTATCTGAAACAGGTGGAGAATTGCTCTGTCTGCGGGGAAAGCTTCGGCCAGATCCGCGCCGATGACGCCGCCCCCTGGTTGACCATCATTGTGGTCGGGCATGTGTTCCTGCCCTTCGCCTTCCTGGTGAATGTGGACTGGATGCCGCTATGGGCCGCCGCGGGCATGTGGGGCGCCTGCTTTGCGGCCATCGCGCTCGCCATCCTGCCGCGCGCCAAGGCGCTGTTCATCGCCGTGCTGTGGCACACGCGCGCCCCCGGTTACACGCCTGTCGAGCTGGCCTGATCACTTCTGCGCACTGTCCTTGAGATAGCCCGCCGCCAGGGTGTTGTTGTCTTTGGCGACAGGAAGCAGCGTCGGATAGAACTGCACGAACGTGGTGTCCACCGCGCCATGATCCTGATGACAGGAATAGCAGTTCGCGCTCTGGGGCATCAGCTTGCCGTCCGCCTTGCCATCCGATGACACAAAGAAGGCCCAGCCGCCAGAAAAGCGATCAGCAAAGCGCGCCTTGTCCTTCACATGGATTTCCAGATTCATCACCCCGGTCTGGAAGCGCCCGCTTTTGCTGAGCGTGCCGGCGGATTCCGCGATGCGGTTTTCCTTCACCATCACGGTCTGGTCGGGCCATGTGCCGGTTTTGAGAAATACTTTGTAGGCATCCGGGTTGACAAACACATTGTCCAGCATATGCATGCCGGGCTCAGTAGCGGTGGCGTAGTTGAGGTCCAGGCTTGCGGTGAGAAACACCCAGTCCCGGTAATCGCCCGGCACCGTCATCTTGTCACTGCCGGGATATTGCGGCGCCGCCAGGCCGGCGCCCGAGATCAAAAGCAGCCCGCCCAGGACTTTGCCCAAATGCTTCATGGAACGCCCCACCCAAAGGAGCCACGTTCCGATTTAAGAGATCACGCCTCGCCAGAGCAACCGCGATTGCAGGCCCCCAGGCATGCACAGCCGTAATCCTGCGCCTTGCCGGCCAGGAATTGCGCCAGCGCATCTTTCAGCAATTGCTGGCGCGTAACCCCGCTTTTGACCGCCAGAATGCCGAGCCGTTCGTAGTCATGCGCCGACATGCGCACCGCGCAGGAGCGGTCTTTGGCCGGCGGCGGTGGCGGCGGGGCGGCAATGGCGGCGCGCGCATCACTGCGCCAGGCCGGTGGCGTGGTCACAGCCGCCTCTTGCGCCCAGGGCCTAGCCTCGCCCTTGCGGGCCAACAGGCTTGAGGTGATGGATGCGAATCTGGCGCTGCTCATTTGCTCCCCCAATGTGATCCAGCCGACGGCAAGTCGGTGGCGCGGCGTCCAAAGGCGCGCCGTTCATGCAGGCGCGGCTCCAGGATCAGGCGCCGTTCGCCCCCCAGCCGCCGCTCCGGCCCGTCATAGACCGGCTGCTCCAATACCGGCGGCAGGATATCGACCACGCCTTCCACGCCGGACGACAGGAGCGCGTTGATGGCAAGATGATCGGCGCGGATATCGGGCAGAAGGGCCGGATCGCGCACGATGCGCGACAGCTTCTCCTGGATGTAGGTCCAAAGTTCAGAGATTTCCCTGGCCGATTGTGAGTTGGGCACGACCTCGCCCACGGTGCGGCCGTCGATCATGCTGGCGGCGAAATCGACGCGATGATGGATGGTGACGGGCGCGACCGTGCCGTGCTGGGAAAGCGCAACCGCGCTTTCGCCGGTGATGCGCGCGCGCGCCGTCGCCGCGTTGACGATAAAGATCAACGGCTTGCCGTGGCGCTCGGCGATGTCCACCGTCGCGCCCACCGCGCGCAGATCGTGCGGGCTGGGCCGGGTCGGCACCAGCACCAGATCGGCATGGGCCACCACTTTGGAAATCGACTGGGTGATGGCAGGCGGGGTGTCGATCACCGCGATGCGGATGCCCATGCGTTCCAGCTCCGCCAGCGTCCCCTCCAGATCCGGCAGGCCTGCCTTGACGAAGTGCGGCGTCGGAGCCTGGCGGGCGTTCCACCAATGGGCCAGTGAACCTTGCGGGTCGGTGTCGATCAGCGCGATGTCGCCGGCGCCCTGGCGCACGGCTTCGACCGCCAGATGACCGGACAGGGTGGTCTTGCCCGATCCGCCTTTCTGGGAAGCTGCAACAATGGTGTACATGGCATCAGCCCTGACAGCGACGCTCCAAGCATCGCCGCGCGGCTGTTTCACCCCCGTGAAGGGGCAAGGCGCAATTTGTCTCTAATAAGACTGGTATTTCCGGCAGTTCCTTTCGGAAAAGCCGCAGAAACCGCCTTGGAGTGGGGCCGGCCAGACCCTATAAACAGCGGGCCCGCAGGCCGAAGGAGTGCGCCATGAAGCAGATGATCATCGGATTCGCTGCCCTGGGGCTGGTGCTGGGCGCATCACTCGCCGGGCTGAAGGCGCAGACCGCCGCGCACAATGTTTGGGACGGCGTCTATAGCGCCGACCAGGCCACGCAAGGCAACGCGCTGTTCGCCGACAAATGTGCGACCTGCCACGGCGCCGATCTGACCGGCGGCGAGATGGCGCCGCCGCTGGTGGGCGCGATCTTCATGGGAGATTGGGCCGGACAATCGGCGGACGATCTT
>Ga0182024_10007314_pt1 | contig 23824 bp, 17 predicted proteins | sample P32metaG_FD_120480 | JGI IMG/M metagenome (GOLD analysis project Ga0182024, IMG submission 120480) | Permafrost microbial communities from Stordalen Mire, Sweden - P3-2 metaG (Illumina Assembly) | ecosystem: Environmental > Terrestrial > Soil > Wetlands > Permafrost | place: Sweden: Stordalen... | reverse complement strand
AGATGTTGCAGCACACCGCTCAGCTTTCCGTCCTGGGTAACTGTCCCGGTCATCTCCCACCGGACCTCGTCACCGGCGCTGGTTTTATAGGCGCACGTCGCCTTGAACGTCCCCTCCTGGCTCTCGACGGTCACGAGAATACCGGGAGCCTCCTGCCAGATGCCGTCGATTCGGCCGGCCGCTCCGGCGACGGTCGGGACGAAGAGCAGGGCGGTGAGCAACGCGCACAGGAATGACATCCGCATACGGATCTCCTTTTTCTCAAGGCTAACGCGCTGCGGACAGTGAGGCGAACATCGTGGCCGGCTCACCGCACGCGGCGTATGACCGGAATGCCGGGATGGTATTCGGGTTGCGGTGGCGGGGTATCCGTCGGTTGCGGTGGCGACGACATCGTGGGGGTAGCCGTCGGCTGATACACAGGCGAGGGCACGGGGTCCGTCGGGATCGGCGCCTGTGCTTCAAGCCGGCTTAGCTCTTTCTCTGCATCAGTTACCTCAGCCCGAAGAGCAATCGTGGCGCTGTCATTGGACAAGGCACCTTCCAGCGCCTTGTCGAGATTCTGCCGGGCCGCGTTCCGCTTCGTGACGGCATCGATGCGTGCTTGCGCGTTCTCGAAGGGGGTATCGGCAAGTAACGCTTCACGCTCAGCCAATTCGGCCCGTGCCGCCACCACGGGGGGCGATTCCTCCTTCATCAGCGCGACAAGCAGGTGCTCCGATAGTGCCGCCTTCGCGGCGGCGAGTTTTTTTCTTGCCAATGACACGGCAGCGGCCGGATCTAAAGGGGCCGTCTGGGGCGTAAACGGTACGGGCGTGCTGCTGGGGACAACACTTCCCGTGCCGCCCGCCGGCACTTCGTTTTCCACCGCGTGCTTGAAGGTGCTGCCGCTTTCTTCGAGGTCGGTCATGATCACATGCTTGAAAACGCCGTAATTTTCCTCGGCGATCTGCACCATCAAGCCTTCCGAGTCCTTGTTCTGGTCTGCCTCGGTCTGGTTCTCGTAGAAGAGGATGGTGTTGGCTCTGACCATGTGGCTGGCGTTCATTTTGCGGAAGAGTTCGAGGACCGCCCTGTTGTCTGGGAAGTCGGCCGCATCGCTGAGGAAGTAGATCAATTGGGGCTGAAGCTTGAAGGCGGTTTCGATAGCGGGAAGCGGGTCGGTGGTGCCCGAGGCGGTGACGTCGTCGAGGAAGCGGAGCGCTTTGCGCTTGCTGTCAGGGGTAGCGGCTTCGAGTTCAGTCATGTTCATGGCGAGGCATTTCTCGTCGTGGAAGAAGATGACGTCGAAGGATTGGATGGGCTTGAGCCCGTTGACGGCCTTTTGAAGCTCATTTTTGAGCGAAGCCATCTTGTTAAGCATGGAGCCGGTGGAGTCGCAGACGAAGACGATCTTGCGGGCGCTTCCGCCGCTGCCGAAGACGGGGCCGTGCGCCCCTACTAGCTTCGCGGCTTCTGCCTCGTTCAGGTCACCGGCTTTATTGGGCGACCCGTTCAGCGTGGTGCCAGCCAGGGTGGGGCTCCGCTTTAAGGGCGCTAACTCGGATGTCGGCGGCGCAGGCTCGCCGCCGGGCGCGACGCTTCCCACACCGCCGGTCGGAGGCGCGACAGGAGCGGGCGCGTGGGCAAGGGCCGACTGAGTTGGCTCCAAGGCTGGCGTCGATTTGGGGTCTATGCTCGTCGGCGACGCGGGCTCATCTAAGCGCCGATCGGGTACGAACAGCGAAACGATGACCACTGCACATACCAGCAGCAGCGCCGCGCCTCCCCAGTATTGAAATTGCCTTTGCGCTACGAATCGGCGAAACGGGGAGCTGCGAGCCGGCTTCGGCCCCGCGATTGCGGGCGGCGCAGAGTCGCCGTCCTTGGTTCTGACGGGTCCGGATCGTGAGCCAAATTCCCCGTCAAGAATCGCATCGAAATGATCTTTCTGTCGGGGGATGCTTTCGCGGGGCCACCCCGAGGCTACCGGTGCCGCCGGAGGTGATTTCAACGATGTGAAAGGAGCCGTTGGAGGCGTAAACATTTCCACTGGCGTCAATGGCAAGCAAGTGAGCATCGTGCGAAGCATCTCGTTTGCCGATGCAAAGCGGTCGGCGCGTTCCTGCTCCATCGCCCTCAAGAGAAATGGGGCGAGACTAATATGAACCCCATTGCGGCGGAGCATCTCAGCGATCCCAATTGGAATCGGTCGGGAGCCGGTCAACATCTCGCAACCGATGACGCCAACGGAGTAAAGGTCGTCGCGCGTGTCCGGCTCGTCGCCGGCCTTCTGCTGCGGGGACATGTACTCAATTGTTCCGGACTTGCTCCCGTCTAAGTTGGTCGGGCGGGACATCTGGATTGAGGCGGGCGCCCCGGACTCGACCTTGCTGAGGCCGAAATCCGCCAGTTTGATTACGTCGTCGGACGCGAGCAGGACGTTTTCCGGCTTGAGGTCTCGGTGCAGTACGCCGTGCTCATGAGCGTAGGCAAGGGCCGAAAGAATCTGCTTCAAGATGCCAAGAGCCTCCGGCACCGGCAGCTTCGGGGTGGCCCTCAGTTTCTGGCGCAGGTTCCCGCCCCGGATATACTCCATGGCGACGTACGGGGGATCGTTCAGCGTGTTGACATCGAACCCCCGCACGATGTTCCCGTGCTGAAGGCCATAAATGACCTTCCCCTCCCGACGTAGCTGCTGGACGTATCGCGGATCAGTGGGGATCTTAATTGCACGTTCTTCACCCAGGTCATGGTGGCGAGCGAGCCAGACCTCGCCGAACGCACCGCGACCAAGCTGGCGGGTCAGGACGTATGGACCGACAATCTGATTGGGGTTGAACGGCACTAACCGGACCTCCTTCTTGCGGAAGCATCAGAGCCTTGTACGTGAAGGCGTTCGCCTAGGGTCGGGTGAGGCACGATATTCTTTGGGTTGCTTCGACGCCGTGCTATCACGCGGCCGCCCGGTCCAATGCCAGTTTGATGCCCATGGCCGTCCACTCGTTCCCCCGTGTTGTCCGGTGGCCGGCCGCGTTCAATTCCGTCGCAATCGCCCCGAGGCTCGCTCCGCCAGCCCGACGTTCCCGCATGATGGGCATGAGGTCCGCCACGCCGGCCAGCGCCTTCTCCCGCTTGGCGATCCGGGACCGCTCCCGCGCCTTGGCGAGCCCCGCCAGCCGGGTGTCCTCCCTTCCTGCCTGTCCAATGATCCGGGCGGGCGCTCCCCAGCAAGGTGCCTCGGGCCTTGGCCGCTTCCAGGGCAACACGAGTCCGCTCGGAAATGCGGCGGGCCTCGTCCTCCGCCACGGCGCCGATGCAGGCCGGCAGGGTGATACCAGACACACCCAGGCGCAGCGACAGTTACGAGGCCCAGAGCATGACTACTAGGCTAGCCTAGAGGGTTTCCCGTCTCATTTTCGGGCCTCAAGCTCATCCATCCTAGCACTCAGCAGTTCCAGACCAATTTTGGTGAATTGAAATCCTGTCGTCAATTCACTGATGAGCTTTGTGAAATGGAAGTTTTCTGGAGCAGCATTCTGCCATTGCTCCAATTGCCTGATTGTGTCACCGACACCTTTCATGCTCTTGTCGAATGTTGTCCTATCCCAATGAATTTGATTTTGTGCCATGCCGCAATTTTAAGCCGGCTCAGCAACCTGAGCCAGCCCCATCGACGGTTGACGAAATGAGGGGGATGCGGCAACAGGCCCGTTGTCCTGCCGCCAGCACTCGCCACCGTGGAGGCCGACACGATCATCCCCAGACGCCCGCCGGTAGCCCCGAGCCGCATGAGGCCAGAACCGCCGGCAAACCCCGGAAAAGAAGCGAATCGCATCGCCGAAAAAGAAGTGCGATTCCTCGTCCGTCTCGCTGCGATAGTAGTGAGTAGTTCAACAAAAGGAGAACGCAATGAGCATGTGGCTTTATCAGATGAACGAAAGGTTTTGGGCATCGAAACTGTTTCGGCGCACAATTTGGGAGGGTCGGCACTGGAAATGGAATCGGGGAGAAATCAAACCCGCCAACGCCGTCCCCGAACCCGGAGACACGCTCGTATTCTCTTACGCCAAAACAAATTGCGATGAACCGGGCATTTACGGATGGGGGGATCATTGATCGGTGCAAAACCCGCACGGAAGGCGGATCGGTCGTGTGTTTCACTCCCACTGCCCCGACGAATCACCTGAAACTTGATCCGTGGTGGGACGACGAATGCAGGAGTGTCACTAATGAGGTTCGTGGAGTGATGAAAAATGGCAAGACTCTATTTCTCGTGCCCAAGACGCACGTGCCGCAGATCAACCGGGGAATCAAACGGTGGCTTTATCAGGCCGGCAGCGAGAGGGGGTGAGGACGGATGAACGAGGGCCAGCGAACGAGCCGGGAACCAGTGTCGCAACGCCGAGCCTTACACGAAACGCCGATGAACTTTGATCGTGGCACCATCCAAAATGGAGAACTCGCCGGGTCGTCGGCGGCCACCGGCAGCCCAACGCCGCCCACGTTCTGCCGACGCCCCTTGCAGCTGGAGCGACGGGGATTATCGTTGCTCGGTTGATCTTCAACTGGAGACGCTCATGTTCGTTCGCATCTTGAAAGACTGCACTTGCACGTTCACGTTTTGGGTTGACGAGCATCAATTTGACCGTTGGAAAGACGACTTGTGGAAGAAGCACCGCCGAGAAGAAACCCTAAAGGCCGGCCAAGTGATTCGGGCAGTCCGGGTTAGACCGTCGAAGGTGCGGGGATGCAAAATCTACGCCCCCTCTAAGGGTGGAATGAACCGGTATCTTTCAGTGCCGTGAGATTGCATCGAAATCTTAGATAAGGAACCCGAGGCTCAGGCAAGTCTCTCGCAGTCGGCGGCAGCAGATTGAAGAGACCGTCGAGGGAATCACAAAGCTCAGAGCAAAACAAGGAATAGTCACAATGAAAACCAAAAATGACGGGCTTGCCTGCCCGCTATGCGGCTCGTGGTACTCGACTGATCCAGATGTCATGACATCTGGCTACAGCGCAGGCGACGTGTGCGGAAATCAGTCGATGAAGGGGACGCACCCAGACAAGTGTTCTCCAGATCACCCATGCCCCGGCGTTCTGGTCCACGCTCCCCCAGACGCGCGAGAGGACGCCACGAGGCCCAGAGCATGACCTCGACCCGCCGACGCCCCAGAGGCCAGCCCGCCATGAGGTGGCAGCCTCTTTCAGTCGTCCCAGACCGGCAGGGCCGCTGATTTTACGGCGACAGATGCGTATCCCACATGCATTATATATACCTACCAAATCCCTCTCGGCAGTTTTTGCGCAGGCCGTTTTTTGCTCAAAAATGCAGAAAAACGGCAGTTGGTAAGTTTATCTTATGCTGGAGTGAAGCAGGTGGGGATACGCATCCGAAGGGCGATCTCGGGGTCTGGCTGCGAGGATCAGGTTTTGGATGACGGGATCGAGCGCAAAAATTGCCGCCCTGAAAAGTTCAACTCGTGTCTTGTCACCCCGATTTGTATCACGCGTACGTCCTTCGCAGCATGACGACTGGCCGGCGCTATGTCGGTTCATGTCAGGATCTGGAAGATCGACTTGGCCGACACAATCGCGGCGAATCAAAGGCCACGCGGCATGGTGTGCCGTGGATCTCGCGCACAACACCTAGGCGAACGTCCGCGTTGTGTGAGCCGCACGTTCTTTGAGTCACGTCTGCGTAGCTGGATTCAGGAGGATCCGCTGAACAAACGGCAGGCACAGGATTGCGGTTGCGAACGGGCCCAGGTTCGCATTATCATGCTCGGATGATTCCAAGCCGGAGCCCCTGGTCGTTGGCTTTTGTCGCGGTGTTTGCCCTCTGGGTAATTGCTCCGGGCGCGCCAGTCCAAGCCGCCGAGCCGAACTCCATCACCGGGGTTTACAACGGCACCTACGCCGGTGAGCAAGGGCCGATCAAGTTCAAGCTGTCGCTCACGCAGGAGGCCACTGGAACCCTCACCGGCTCGTTCACTTTGTACCTGCCGGACGGTGCCGACACGAAAGCATACACCTGTCCGGTCAGCGGACGGTACATCACGGCCAATCGAATGGTCCAACTCGTGCGCGTCAGCAGATGGGAAACCCCGCCACCCCCCGGCGTCGTGATGGTAGGAATGAACGGCCTGTTTGATCCCGAAGGCGGCAACGGCGCAGGGCAGATTTCGGGAAAGATGCGATCGCGGTCGGAGCCGGAGTTCAAGGCCGTCCGGGATGCGGATGAATCGGCGAAAATGGCCGACGCGGTGGCCGCGAAGAAGGCGGCAGGAACGCCGGCCGCGCCCGTCGCACCAGCCACCCCGGCGACGCCGGTCGCACCAGCCGCACCGGCCGCGCCCAAAGTCGCCACTCCGCAAAACAACCAACCAGCCGCGCCCAAAGCGGTCGCGCCACCGATGCCGTCATCACCGCCGCCGCAGTCCGCACCGGTTCCAGCGCCCAACGCCGCTTTGCCGACCGCCATCGGCGGCGTTTACAACGGCACCTACGCCGGGGAGCAAGGCCCGACCAAGTTCAAGCTGTCGCTCACGCAGCAGGGCAACGGCACCCTCGTCGGCGCCTTCACCGTGTACCTGCCGGACGGTTCCGCCACGAAAGAGTACACCTGCAGCGTCAGTGGAGGGTACGTCGGGGCCAAAGGAACCGTCCAACTGTTGCCCGTCAAATGGGAAACCATGCCCGCCGACCGGGTTGTCCTGGCAGGAATGATGGGAGTGTTTGATCCCGCGGGCGACAACGGCGCCGGGCAGATTTCGGGAAAGATGCGGGCTCGTCCCACCCCGCAGTTCCAAGCCACTAGAGATGCGGATGAATCGGCAAAGATGCTCGCCAGCGCCGCCTCGCCCACCGCCATCAACGGCGTCTATACCGGCGAGTTCAAACGTGCTAACGACACCATGAAGCTCAAGCTTTCAATCAAGGCAACCGACGACGGATCATTAACCGCTCTGTACACCTTTGATCCACCGGCGCACAAGAAAGGTTCTTCCGTCACCTATAAGCTGACCGGCAAATATGTCGCGGGGGCCAAAGAGTACGGGGTTGGCTCGAGCCCGTTTCAATTCACGACCATTGAGCCGATGGGAAGCGCCGCGCAAGAGGCGCTGGACGCTTCCAAGGTGCAGGCGGTGCACGTTGGCATCACCGGTCCCGGTACGATTAACGGCTCAATGACGGGTTCGAATCCGCAGAGCGGAGAGTTTATCTGGGGCTGGATTAGCTGCACGAAGGATCGCGCCGAGTCGGCGGACCTCGACAAGGTCATGCTGGCCCAGGGCAGCGGCCTGACTACGGCCGTGCCCGTCGCCCCGGTCGTTCACCCCATCTTCGAAGGCGTTTACAACGGCACCTACGCCAGCAAGGAGTCGCCGACGACCAAGTTCAAGTTGATGTTGTGGCTGGAGCACGAGAGCAAAACGGCCGCGGGCAAGGTCATCCAGACGGATATCGGCGGGCTGCTTACGATCTTTCCATCCGACGATTCCGGCACGTTGCCGTGCGTCTGCGAGCTCAAGGGTTTTTATGGCGATACGAGTCGGGTCATCCAATTGGCCAGCCACGGGTGGGAGCCTCGCATGTCCAGCCTTCCGCTGATGACGGGATTGGAAGGCAAGTTCGATCCCAACGGCGGAGCCGGCGCGCAGATTTCGGGGGCCATGACCGAACCCGGGAATCCCGCGTTCCAGGCAACTAAAGATGCGGCTGAATCGGCCAGCATGGACATCGAGCGGCTCAGCAATCACGTTTACCCCTGCATCATCGGCGTCTTCAACGGAACCTACACCCGAGAGAACGAGCCGCCGGCCAAGTTTAAGCTGACCGTCAAGCATAACGGCGACGGCCCCGCCGGCTTGGAGGGCATGGCCACGATCTATCTGCCGAGTGACTCGGGCACGAAGCCGTACACTTATGATCTGAAAGGAGTCGAAACCCCACACGGCGAATTCCAGCTTCGTGTCCACGACTGGGTGTCGACCCCGCCCAAGGATTTCAAGAATTTCAAGGCGATGGGGTTCAACGGCAAGGTCATTGTTAACGAAGCCGTGACGGGGGCCAAAATGAACAGCACGCCGCCGGCCCCGTCCATGGCAGAGTTCTACCTGCCCCAATTTGAGGCGGCGTGGGACACGACTGAATCGGCCGACATCAACGGCGCCATCGCGGCTCAGAAGGCGGTGGGGAACGCCGAGCAGGCTGCCGCCCTGAAGTCGCGCGATGAAATGATGAAGAACGCACCGCCCAAGCAATTGGCGTCCAGGGATCTGGTCCGCAAATCCCGGCAGTACTGGGATGGCTACCGGACCGACATGATCCGGGAAGTCTTCGACGGCGGTTTCGGCGCCGCCATGGACGAGAGTGATGATTTTCAGAAGGTCTTCTGCACGTACGTGGATACCTTCTCGGCCAAATGCCCCGAATGTCTACCGGCCGATCACAAGAAGGTCACCATCACGGTGAGAACCAACAGGAAATTCGACAAACAAACTGGGATTCTCATCAGCGAGGAAAACCATGACTACACGGTCGAAATGGATTCGCGGTTCGTCGATACATACGTCAAGTTTCACGATACCCAGTTCAACCGAGTGCCGATGCAAGGTGTCGTCGCGGCCGCGCAGCCCGGGGGCGCCCAGCATCTGGTCTACGACATGATGGCCCTGGCGACCGATATGCAGAGGTTCTTCGCGGACAACGGCGGAAAGAGCTCGGCCACGCGCCAAATCAACGAGAATCTCCTGCGCGCCATCAACGGCGAACCTTCGCTGCAACAGTCCGGCGGGAAGATCGACGGCGCCGGGGCCGAAAGCGATAAGGACCTTCCCCCAGGCCGCTACGCGCGGTTTGTGGATGGCGCCAACGCCTATTTCATCGAGCGGGCGAAGGCCAACCCCACCAAGTTCGGGCACAGTTCATCGCACGATACCGCGCTGTGTCAGCGCCTGGCGGAGCTGTATGAGTTCCACATGACCCGCGAAGAGGAATACTACTACGCCAACGATTTCGCGGGCCGCTTTCTCCCGATCATGGGGCAAAGGGCATCCTGCCCCGACCCGGCCTGGCCGCAGCTTCATCCCGACGTCGAGAAGGCCATCGCGGAAGTGAAATAGGCGCGGCTGAGACTGATAGAGACCTTCCCCCGGGCCGTTTCGCGCGGTGGATCGACGGCGCCAACGCGTTTTATCGCGGTCCCGCCAATACCAGGTTCAAAGGCCGCTTCGAGATTGCGTTCGATGAGACCTGGCGGCGGGATAATCTCGGCCTAACTAAGGTCGAAATTCAGGGATTTTATTTGCTCGGCGCGGTATTTAGTTTTAGACTCGCGCTAAACTGTACGCACGTCGAGTTTGCGTGGCGTGAATTCGCTCGTCTTTCTCTTCTGGGGAGGTGATTTATGCGTCATTCGACCCGAAATGTCCGACCGGCTTTTGAGACGCTCGAGGGGCGTGTCATGTTGTCGGCCGCACCTGATGTCGCGGTCCAACAGGACTTGCCCAGTCCCGGCGCCGTGGGTTACGTGCAAACCAACCTGGTGTCGAACACCAAGGGGATCGCCCTGAAGACCGACCCGAACCTGGTCAACCCCTGGGACGTGAACGCCCCACAGGACACTAATTCAGATCCTGCCTATTACGTCGCCGACCAAGGTTCCGGCATGGCGACGGCGTACCGGATCAGCCCCGACGGCAGCACGGTTATCGTCGAGTCGGGCTTGGCGGTGACGATCCCCACGGTCGGCTGCAGCGAACCGAGCGGCCCTACCGGCGTGGCCAATAATACGAACCCTACCGAGTTCTTGATCCCAGGGCCCGATGGCAGCCCAGTTGCCGCCAGCTACATCTTTGACACGCTCCAGGGCACCATCGGGGGCTATTCCCTCGACGCCGATGGGAACCTCATCACAAACCCCGCCGAGATCATGTATAACAGCTCGGACAGCCCGACGTCGCATTACACCCACGCGGAGTACACCGGCCTGGCCGCCGGCACCGTCGGCGGTGTTACTTACATCTACGCCGCCAACGAGGGCACGAACCCGGGAATCCAGGTCTTCGATGGTTCCTTTGACCTGTATACCAAATTTGGCAACTTCATCGATCCCTCTCTTCCCGCGGGGTTTATGCCCTATGGCGTCCGTGACCTCGCGCTGGGCACTACTAACCAGCATGATCTGTTCGTCACCTATCGCGGCCCCAACTTCCAAGGTGGCGCGGTTGCTGTGTTCACCGACGACGGCAAGTTTCTAGGACAGATCGCCTGTGACACGAAGGAGGGAGGAAACCTCCAATCACCCTGGGGAATGGCCGTTATTAATCAAACTTTCGGCCAGTTCAGCGCCGACGACCTCTTCGTCGGCAATTTCAGCAGCGGGCAAATCGACGCCTACGCGGTCACCGTGGTCAACCCCGGCCCCAACGGCACGGGCGGCGAGGCCTCCGCCGTACTGGACGGAAAGCTTCTCAACGCGAACGGCACTGTGTTCACAATCCCCGGGCTCCGATCTATCCATTTCGGCCCCGGCCTGGGGGATTCCGGGAGCACGCACGTCGGCCTGCTCTTCACTGCAGAGATCAATATTCCCCACATCGGGAACCATACTGGGAACCCAGGGATCGACATCCCTCACATCGGGTTCCATCGTTGGAACCTCTCGCTCTACGGCGAGATCACGCCCGCCAACGTCAAGCTGCCGACGGGTGAGGCAACCGGCACGGGTGGAATCAGCAATATCCAGCAAGTGAACGGAGGCGGCCAAGGCGACGTGCTGGTAGGCAATGACTCGGGAGTCCCACTTGTGGAAACGGCTGGCGAGAATTTGATCTTCGGCGGTGCTGACGGGGGTGCCATACTCGACAGCGGCTCCGGCCAGGACATCGTCATCGCCGGCAGCACCAGCAACGACAACAACGCGGTAGCCCTGCAGGCGATCGAAGGGTACTGGTCGACCAACGGCAACGATGCCGGCGACACCATCGATGTGGGGTCCGCGTATGATCAGCTCTTCTGGCGTGTCGGAATAGACACACTAACCACCGAAAGCGAGATTGCGAAATAACAAACCTTCGTCTGATGGGACGCCGGTCAGCATAGTTAGTTTCGAACCAAAAATCACAAGAAGCGCCCACGCTTGTTTGGGTTCATTGCGAGGATCTGGAAGATCGGCTCGGCCGTCACAATTGCGGCGAATCGAAGGCAACGCGACACGGCGTGCCTCGGACACGAGTGCATCATGAGCGATTTGAAACGCGAGCAGAAAGTCAAGCCTTTAAAGCACGACGAGATCGAGCAAGATTGTGACGTACGACATTTCCGGGCGAATAAGTACGACAAAGGGCGAAGAATGATCCCGGACGCCCGAAGCCACTGTTTCTCCAAGTGCTTTAAGATAAGTCTCTTAAGATTGATTTCGAGAACCTGTTTGTCGTACGGGCGTGTTTTCGGGACCAAGAGGTCGCAGGTTCAAATCCTGTCACCCCGACTTAACAGGACAGGAAGCCCTTCGGTGAGCGCGACGAAGGGCGTTCTCCATTTTCGGACGAGAATCACGCCGACGAGCCGAAATCCTATACTATGGGTCAACCCGCCCGGGAAACGGGCCGCACTGGGAGTTACATGTGGCGCGATTGATTTTAGGCGTATTCGTCTGTTTTCTCGGTGGAATGGACGGATGCGCGTCTCCCGCAACGATGCATGACGCTCATGCCTCGCCCGCGCAGCCCTCGGTTTCCCCAACCACCCACACTTTCGGAGATGCACATATGCGCCTCGGCAACTTCTCGATCAGCCTTGCCGTGAAGGACATCGCCGCGTCCCGTGCGTTCTACGAAAAGCTCGGCTTCAAGATGGTCTCGGGCGATCAGTCCAAGAACTGGATCGTCCTCCAGAACGAGACCACCAAGATCGGCCTCTTCCAAGGCATGTTCGAGCGGAACATGCTGACCTTCAACCCCGGCTGGGACAGCAGCAAAGCCACGCTCCCCGACTTTGAGGACGTGCGTGACATCCAGAAAGCCCTCAAGGCCCGGGGCCTCACTCCCGCCCCCGCCGCTGATGAATCCACTTCTGGCCCCGCGTACCTCATGCTCACTGATCCCGACGGCAACCCGATCCTCATTGACCAACACGTCCCCAGCCCGAAGAAGTGATCGGAGAGAGTGGAGGTACCCGATTCGTCCCTCAAATATCATTTCGCGGCCTTCCCGATTATTTTCAATTGCTCCGAAATCTCCGCCAGGCGGGCGTTGACCTGGCGCAACGTTGCCCGGCGGGAATGGATGATGAGCCAGACCGTGCATACGGCGGCGATGAACATCGAAGCGATGCTGCCGAACAACGTGGCCAGCGTGCCGGTTTTCACGACCTGAAACATCAGCATTGATTGCTCGCGATGTTCACGGGTGGTCTGGGTGTCGTTGGCGATTTCAACCTGCACCTGCCTGACCTTGGCGATCATCGGAAGCACCATCCCCCAGGGCAGCATCACGACCATCATCCACGCGATGACGCAGGCGATTCCCAGAAACCACATCCGCCGCCGGTCGCGCTTCAGCACACGATCAGTCAGCGCCTGCAAATCGATCGGCGTTTCATCCCGCAACAATCCCCGGGCTAATTCGTTTTCGCTCATGATGGAGTTTTCCTTTCGAGGGTTGTCAATTCGAGCTTGGCGCGCAACGCGCGTTTGGCGTAGTGAATCCTGGAGCGCACCGTGCCGGTCGGAGTTCCAATTACCTCCGCGATCTGCTCGTAGCTCATGTCTTCGATGAATCGAAGCAAGAGGACCTCGCGCTGCTCCAGCGGCAATTGATCGAGTGCCGTCCGCACGCACTCCGCTTCCTCCGGCGTGAAATTGTCCTCTTCGGGCGCGACGAGATCGGCAAAAACCGCATCGCCCGTTTCACGCCCCGGCGGGCGTCGGCGCAGCTCGCGATAGGCCTTGTCGCGCGCGATGCGATACAGCCATGACGTAAACGCGGCGGGGCGCTCAAGACGGTTGATCTTGTGGTAGACGTCGATCCATGTTTCCTGAAGCAGGTCGTCGGCGTCGGCCATCCGACCGATTATTTTTCCGATAAAAAACCGCAGGCCGGGCGAGTGGCAGGCGATTAGTTCGCGCAGTGCCGCCTCGTCGCCGGTCTGGCATCGCAGGATCAGTAGTTGCCCATATATCCGCGCGCCGTGGTCCATCGTTGAAGTTACGTTGCGCGCCGGCGGGGAAAAGTTCAATTGAAAGGCTGAATGCAACGAGGGAAATAGGGAATGAAAAAATAGGGAAGGCCGCTGATCTGTCTCGATGCTATCCCGTATCACGGCTGTCTCGGCCGGGTCTTGCGAAAAACCCGTGAATTCTGATTAAGCCGTTTACGGCCGATCTAAGAATCTTTGTAGTACGTCGGTTAATTCGGGACCAAGAGGTCGCAGGTTCAAATCCTGTCACCCCGATTTGACGAGACGAAATCTCGCTTCGTTTTTTTTGGCCGGAAACTCCTTCCTTGCTTGCACCTGCATTGTCGGTGGCAGAAAAAAAAGGGGGTCATAGGCAGCGGCGGAGCGAAGAGCACAGTCGCTACCTGCGAGGACGGCCTGCTGGTTATTCATTGGCGGGTCCGTGACGACCTCCGCGGCTACTGGGTGCTGAATCTCAACGAGGATTATACGAAAGGTACGGGGAAAACGGTGTTCCTCCGCTCCGAAGGTTTCGAGCCCGGCCAGCCGGCGGAAATCGAAGGGCGAAAGGTGCGGGTCGTCGAGGGCGTCGCCATCGAACGCGTCGCCGGGAAATGAACAAACCAGCTCAATGCAATTCTAAATGCGAATCCCGACCACGTATCGCCTGACGCTCATCATCATCGCGGCATTGTTGTTGGGGACTTGGCGGTTGCAGCAGGCGCCGGCGCTGTGGTTGGCGGCGAGGCCGGATTGCCCGCCGCCACTGCTCCTGTCGTCTCTGGGGTAACGAGCTTGCCGGTCCATGCGCCTGCCGGCGCTTGCTCGATCTTAATCACCGCGGCCAGGGTCTCGTGCGGGTCGGTGCACGCTTGCTCTGCGATGATTGAGCCGGGGGTGCGCCCAGCCGTTTTTTTTGCATCAGGAGCAAACATGAGCAGGAAAGCAGCCTCGCGGGGCTGGAGCATGACATCGGCCAGCGTCGGGCGATTGTCTATATGTTCTACCTCGTCCTTGCCGTTGAGGGTGATAGGCGATCCCCTTCCTTCGCAGCATTGCCAGTGCTATCGCCAACGCCGCGGCAATGCACGTACCCAGCCATAAGGAATTCAGGAGCGTCCATCCCAATCGATACGTCACGTCCGAGGCCTGAACCGCCTCTAGAATATCGATCATTTGCCACCTCGTTTCACGCGCTGCCGGCCGTCCATCAACTTCCGTACCTGGCGCACTTCCTCGGCACTCAAATTTACGATTATTATCGTAATCCCGTGTCCGCGCCGGTAATGATTTTGGCCGAATTGGCCGTTGGGAGGCCATGCACCGTGAAGCGGGCCTCGTTTTTCAACGAAAAACCGCTCCAGCCCATTCAGACCCCGAACAATTAGCTTTATTGGCGTCCTGTCGCCCCGATTTGTCAGGCGTCGGGCCCCGACGGATTATCAGTACCGATTCGACGGGCATGTGCGGCCACCCCGAAGAACGCGAGTTGGTCCGCTTCACATCGTTTGACCAAGCCGCGTCGGGGAGCGTCAACGAATAGTGCCGCCAGTCGAGTTGGGCTTTCCAAGTCGCCGATCTTCACATCGCGCATGGAAGGCTTGTTGATCTCGATTTTCTTGTCGAAGACACCAGCCGGGCTCTTCGCCTCGCTCGTCTTGAAGAAACGCTATGCCTATGTCACCCTGGAGGATGAGGAGTTGGCATTTCGGTTCACACCTGAATGCCACCGAAGCGGCGGGCATTCCTCCTGAGCCGGTCGCGCCGGAATGGACCTGGTCGACCGCCCAACTGCAACAGGCCTTGCGTGATCTTCACGCCGCCGGCACCGACTTGTCCAGCGGACGGATTCGCAAGAGCCACCACGATCTGTTCTACGCCTCCCGAAAGCGGCTTGGCTCGTGGAAGAAGGCGTTGGAATCGGTCGGTCTCAATTACGATTCCGTCCGCCGCGCCCGCGACTGGTCGCAGCAGGCGGTCATCGACCAGCTCCGGGAGTTGCACCATGCGGGCGTCCACCTGCGGACGACGACCATCCAGGAATTCCACATTCCCTTGAGCGGCGCCGAGCAACCGACCTCGGTTGGCGCATGAGCGACGGTCGTTTGTCACTCCAGCTTGTTACAATCCCGCGCCATGATGAAGCCCCCCCTCCCACCGTCATCGCCATCATTCTTTGTGAGGCGTCTTACACGGTGAGCAACACCCAGAGCACCATCATCGTGAACGCGTTCCACGGGCTCGGCGTTCCCCGCGTTCCCTGTCGTTTCCCCAAGATCACCGTGCTTGTGACCCTGACCAACGGCCACGGCCACTACGCGCTGAAGTTGTCGGTCGTCCACGCCGCGACCGGCCAGATCGTTCACGAGACAGCCACGGAGGCCATGCTCACGGACCCGCTCATGATCCTCGACTGTCAGGCGGTATTATGCGACGTGCCGCTGCCGGCCGAGGGGAAGTATTACCTCGAACAACGGGCCAACGGTGAACTCATCGGACAACGCCCGTTCTTCATTTCCGTGCGTAGCGCGTAGTGTGCCCTTGTCACGCAGGTGTTGCGGAGCCTTCGCGTCGGGACCGCTTGGGAAATCCCCAAGCGGTCGAAACGAAGTACGACATATCCGGACGAATCAGTACGACAAAGGACAAAACCTCGTCCAGGAAGACCACCTGCATTCAAACGTGGCAGGGACTCGGTCGGATCCCGACGCCGGCGTCAGGCCGGGCACTGGGGCCCCTCGCGCTCGACAGGCAGTCAGGCCCTTCGGTTCGCTGGCGACCGATCAATCGTCACGCCCATGGCCTGGCCCATTGCCGGCGCCGGCAGCTTCTGACAAGTCCTGATTGACTTGCACGCGGAGTGCGTGCTCCGGTGGCAACAGTTCCAGCGCGCGGCGAAGCTCCGAATTCGCTTCAACAAGGCGGCCGTTCGAAAGCAGGGCGTGACCTAAGGCTGAATGAGCGAAGGAAAAATCCGGATCGAGTTTGAGGGCCTGGCGGAATTCACGGATCGCCTCGGCAGTCTTACCGTCGTTCATCAGCGCTATTCCAACGTTGTGGTGCACTATCGGCGCGCGAGATTGACATTAGATGCCGGGGAATTCCGCCGCAGTGCCAGCGCGACCCGGTAAAAGCCCACGGCGTCAGCGTCGTCGCGTTCGTCGAGTAGCTCCGCGAACACGAAATTGGCCCAGAAATCGTCTGGGTGAGAAGGCATGAGCAAAGCAATCCTGGCAACAGGCTCCGGGGATGTGCCAATCGCGAGCGATTCCCATCATATTCAATGGTCAGGATGGAGAGCGGGCGGGCTTTCATGTGCTCGTAGAATGTCTCTGCGCGAATCAGACAGACGCAGGTAGAGCTGATGCGCTCCTGTGACGTTAACTACTCGTGCAAGAATCGTATTCCATCCCGCTTCAAGCGTGGCCGGGGCCGCATCCTCATCAGGCGTTGCGGCCCGTTCATGGAGATATTCGTGGATCAGCTTTCCGTTCACCCAGACGCGGACTTGATCATCAGAACCGAGCAAAATGGCAGCTTCACGCTTCTGGGGTGAATAGACTCGATAGAGTGCGTAAGCCGAAACATGTTCGGCATTGTGAAGATAAAGTCCGAAGTCCACAAAACCACGTGCATTGAGCGTGACGGGCTCCCAGTTCAGAAGTCCAGGCGGTTCAGAGCCCAGGGCGGCAGATACCGGACGACTCGGATCGGGATTTTCCTCTGGCGGATAACTATGTTTCAGGTCTTCGGGATAAGGACCGGCCATCCAGCAGCCGAGTGTCACCCAGTGTGTTTCAGGAACGAGGGCCAGATAATGGCGAAGGTCCGTACCGGCTGCCATCCAATCGTTGTTGGCCGCGTTGATTTCGGCGCGCAGCCGCCAGTCGGACGGATTGGGATTGTCCGCGAGTCGCCGGTCCAGAAACGGCAGGCAACGACGCGAGCGAGATGCAACATAGCCCATGGCGGCGTCGTAAATCAGGATCGTGCTGTCGGTCCCGCCGCTGGCCAATGATAAACCGTCGGGGCTCCAGGCGACTGTGCTTCCTTGGGCTGTGCCGAGATCGAGAGTGAGAATTTCCTTGCCAGTGGCAGTATCCCAGATTTTGATTGTGCGATCTTCGCCGGTCGAGGCAAGCCGGGACCCATCTGGAAACCAGGCGACGGCGTTGACGCGCGTGGTATGCCCACGGAGGGTTCGCACTGCACGACCTGTCGATACGTCCCAGATGCAAACCGTCTGATCTGCACTGGCGGATGCCAGCCAATGTCCGTCGGGACTCCATGCGACGCAATCTACGTTAAATCCATGACCTGAGAGTTTCATGACTTCAGCGCCGGTGCTGCCGTCCCAAATTCTTACGCTAAAGTCGGCAGAAGCGCTGGCGAGCCGCGTGCCATCGGGGCTCCAGTCGATCGAATAGACGAGGCCCTCGTGTCCATGGCATTCATGAAGCTCCTTGACCGCCGCCGTATCCCAGATGCGAACGATCGGGTCGTTGCCGGCCGTCGCCAACCGGCGACCGTCCGGGTTCCAAGCCACCGCGCGGGGTGCCCCCGTGTGCCCGTGAAGCGCGTTCAACTCGACCCCATGAGCGGCATCCCAAGTTCGAACGGTCAGATCGGTCCCGGATGTTGCGAGGCGAGTTCCATCGGCAGTCCATGCGGCTGCAAGTATGCGTCCTTCCTTATGACGCAGCGTGAGCAGCTCTCGCCCTGATGTGACGTCCCAGATTTTTGCGGCGCCGTCCATGCTTGCCGAAGCGATCCGCCTGCCATCGAAGCGCCAGGCGATCGAATTTATCGGCTGTGTGTGCCCGTGGAGCGACCGGGTTTCGGGGCCGGTGTCGGCATCCCAGATTTTTACGGTCCCGTCAGAACTCGCTGAGGCGAGTCGAGTCGCCGCGCGATTCCATGCGATCGAACGGATGGGTTGCGTATGTCCGCGGAGAGTGAATTCCTCGGGGCCGCCGCTGGCATGCCAGACTTTGATGGTCTGGTCATCGCCGCATGTGGCAAGCTTGTCGCCGCTGCTGTTCCAGGCAATTGATTGGACCTCAAGGCAATGCCCGTGCAGCGTCTGGAATTCGCTTCCATTGCGAGGATCCCAGATTTTGGTGGTTTGATCGTTGCTGCACGACGCGACCCGTGTCCCATCCGGACTCCAGGCCACTTGATTGACCCAGTTCGCATGACCGCGAAATGCGAACAATTCCTTTCCCTGATCGGCATCCCAGATGCGCGCGGTGGCATCGTGACCGCATGAAGCGAGCCGCTTTCCGTCCGGGCTCCAGGCGACCGAGGAGACCAATTCCTCATGGCCGCGAAGAACGTGAATGACATTTCCACTTTCGGCGTTCCAGACTTGAACCGTGCGGTCTTCGCCCCCCGATGCAAGTCGCGTCCCGTCGGGACTCCACGCTGTGCAAAACACACCACCCTTGTGGCCACGAAAGGCTTGGTTTTCAATGGCTGCCTTCGTATCCCAGATCTTGACCGAGCCATCCAGGCTTGACGACGCCAGGCGCGCTCCATCATATCTCCAGGCAATCGCCGTGACTGCATTGGCGTGTCGGAAAAGTTGGAAGACGAGCCCGGCTCCATCAGAGACATCCCAAAACTTCACCTCGTTTCCCGCAGCCGATGCCAGCTTCCGGTCGTCGGGGCTCCATGCGACTTGCACGACGGGATGACCCTCTGTAATCGTGAACAGATCGCGATGGGCAAGACTGCTGAGATAATACCACTCCCAGTTTCGCAAATCGGGCCGGTCGTATTCCCAGGGGGCCAGGCGTTCCTGCACGCGGCCGATGCCGCTTGGCGCCAGCGCCGCCTGTGCGGCCAAATTCATCTGCGCAAAGTAGAGATTGCGGCGCAGCTCCTTGCCTTGTTTCTCCGCCTCTTCGCGCAATCCGGTCTCACGCCGTTCTGCATGGACGGCTTTTTCTGTTTCTCGTTCTTTTTCGCTGGCAAGCCGACTTTTCTCATTGGCAAGCCGTCCCATCGCCGCGCTGGCATTTCTTTGAGCGTGCTCCGATCTTTGAAAGTAGGCCGCCGAGATGAGCGATCCGGCGGCGAGCAACAGCAGCAAGATGAAGACACCGGCCAGCGCCGCCGCCAGGCCTTTGTGTCTCAACACCCAGCGATGCAAGTGTTCCACCCGCCCGACCGGCCGGGCCCGAACCGGCTCATTGCGGAGAAACCGTTCCAGATCGTCGGCGAGTTCGCCTGCGGTGGCATAACGCTTGGCGGGGTCCTTCTCCAGGCACTTCAGGCAGATAGTGTCCAGATCGCGCGGCACTTTGGGCACGAGGCGAATGGGTGCAACCGCTTCGTGGTGCGCCGCCTGCCAAAGCGTCTCTACCGATGTCGCTCCATGAAACGGCGGCCGGCCGGTAAGCACCTCATACAGGATCGCGCCCAGAGAATAGATGTCGGCGGCTCGTCCCGCACCTCCGGCCGGTCCCGTGGCCTGCTCTGGGGCCATATAACTGGGCGTGCCAACCCGGCCGTCGCTGGCGGTGAGTGATGTTTCCGTTTCGGAGGAGCGGGCGACACCGAAATCGGCAATCTTTGGCGTGCCGTCGGCTGTGAGAAGAACATTGGCGGGTTTGAGGTCGCGATGGACAATGCCACCGTCGTGGGCGGCTTGCACCGCACGCGCCAACTTGACCATCAGCGCCGCCGCATGTGATGCAGGTTGCGGTTCGCCGGCGAGCTGCTCGGCGAGGCTGCCCCCCTCCATGAACTCCATGGTGAAATAAGACCGCCCGTCAAGATCGCCGACGTCGTACACCTGCACAATGTGCTCGTGCCGCAGCGCGGCGACTGCTTCGGACTCCCGGGTGAACCGTGTCAGTTCGTGCGGTCCGGCATAGGCGCCGGCAAGCAGCATCTTGATGGCGACCGTGCGATTCAGTTTTAAGTGTCGCGCCTTGTAGACCACTCCCATGCCGCCGCGGCCCAGAATTTCCATCACTTCGTAGCCGGGGATGACCGGAACGGCCGGTGCAACGTGCATCAGCCGGCCATCACCCGGCGTCGAGGGTGGAAAAATGGCTTGCAGTTCGGCCTCGACAAGCCGCAAGCGCCGCCATCGCGCACGCACTTCACGCAGAAGCTCTGGAGAATCCGCGCACGCCTCCTCTGGGGTCTGACCCGTGTTCAGGATCTGCTCCAGCAATTCCTCGATGCGCGGATCGGTGGACATGTTCAAACTTTCTTCCCGCCAGGCCGTGCAAGTCGCGCTCAGGACTTCTCAGAAGGCGCTGGCATCAGGTCTTCCAACACGCTCGTCAGGAGAACCAGGCCCCGGTTCATGCGCCGCTGAACCGTCTTGGCTGAAATGCCCAGCAATTGAGCCACCTCCGGATGCGTCATCCCTTGAACGCGCACAAGTTCAAATACTTCGCGTTCTTCCTCCGGAAGATTGTCGATCGCCTCCAGGATCCGGCGCGTGTTGGGACTGATTTGGGATCCGCTGCTTTGCGGCGCGGCGACGATCGATTCGCGCAATTCCACAGCGCGCGCTTCCTTATCTAAGCGTCGGGCCAGGTCATTCAGCTCCCATCGCATGTGCTGATTCGCCAGTGCGAAAAACGCACGGACCGTTTCCGGACGGACACCGCGCATTGCCTTGAGCAGTCGTTCCACCACCGCACTCAGCATTTCCTCCGCCTCAAGATTGAGCGGCGGTTGTGTGAGGCGGGGATAACTTCTGAACAAGAGCGTCGTGCAAAGCAATTGAAGCCGGTTCGCCGCCCGGCCCAGCAATGCGCGAATAATTTCCTCTGCCGTCGTGTTTCCTCCGGCATCCGCCAGTTCGTCCAGATACCGCTGCACGGCGCCCGTGGTGCGAGAGTCTTCCATGGGGGGAAATGATACCCGCTCTTTGTTTCGCATTCCGCGCCACCTTTCTGCGATTGCCGCGAACCCCTCGCCACTGTCCAGCCCATACGCTTAGTGTTGCGACGCCAATTGCAACATGAGGAAATTTCAAAAACCTGGCCGAGTCCGGCTGAGTCCGGTGAACGGAGAACGTCATGCAAACATTTCCAGATAACTACTTCGATGCTTATCGCAATCTGAAGGTGACCCGAGATGCGGACGGCGTGCTGGTCGCCGAGTTTCATAGCAACGGTGGGCCGCTCACTTTCACTGCACAGACCCATACAGAGGTCGTCGATGCCTTCTACCGGATTTCACAAGATCGCGCCAATAAGATCGTCATCCTCACCGGCGCGGGCGGGGATTTCATGGTCGGCGTCGATTGGCAGTCTTTCAAAAACGTCTCCGATCCCGGCGTATGGAGCCAGATCCATGACGAAGGCGCTCAGGTTTTGGAAAACATTGCCAATATACGCGTGCCGGTCATCGCCGCCATCGAGGGGCGCGCCCATATCCACTCTGAGTACGCCCTGCTGGCCAACGTCATTGTGGCGGCCGAGGGCGCGACCTTCCAGGATGTAGGCCACTTCGCCACCGGTGTTGTGCCTGGCGACGGAATCTTTACCGCCTGGAGTTATCGCGCGGGCGCGGGACGGGCCGAAGCTTTTCTGTTGAACCCGCAGCCCCTCCCGGCGCGTACCGCATACGAATGGGGCGTCGTTGCCGAGGTGGTGCCCAACGGTAAGGCGCTCAGCCGGGCGCACGAATTGGCAAGATTGTATCTGAAGGCCCCCGAAGTAACACGCCGCGACACGCGCATCCATTTTATTCGGCCGCTCAAGGAGCGCATCGTGCAGGAGGTTGGCTACGGACTTTCCGTCGAAGGGGCCTCCGCCGCCGACCTGGTGAAATCAATGCAAGCCAATGGTTAAACCGCACCGCTCAACCAGTGCGGCGCGCTTCGCCGTTTCCGGGGGCGAACTCGCGCGATCTGACTCTCCCGGACAAGGAGACTCCCATGAATGCAACGACCAACGGAACTGTTCACGGCCTGCTGACTCCCGACGAGAGCGTGCTCGCGCTGATCGACTATCAGCCGCAGATGGGGTTTGGCATCCGGTCGCATCCGCGGCTCTTCGTCGTCAATAACGCCGTGATTCTTGCCAAGGCCGCCAAGCTGTTCAAGGTGCCGGTGGTGCTCACGACCATCGCGGCCAAGACGTTCAGCGGCGCCATGCTGTCCGAAGTGCAATCCGTGTTTCCCGATAAGGAACCGATCGACCGCACTTCGATGAATTCCTGGGAAGACGTGAATTTCAAGAAAGCGATACAGAAGACCGGGAAGAAGAAACTGATCCTTGCCGGCTGGTGGACGGAAGTCTGTACCTGCTTCCCGGGAATCCAAGCGATTCAGGAAGGGTATGAGGTCTACATCGCAACCGATGCGTGCGGTGACATCAGCGTCGAAGCGCACGAGCGCGCCGTGCAGCGAGTGATCCAGGCGGGAGCGGTGCCGATGACCAGCGCCCAGGTCATGTTCGAGTGGCAGCGCGACTGGGGCCGCAGTGAGACATACGAAGGATGCATGGACATTCTCAAGGAGCATACGGACTACGGCATCGGTGTCCGTTATGCCAAGGCGATCCTCGGCGAAGACGCGGGCGAAGGTCGTGCGGCCAGCGCGCCGGCGGCATTCGCCGGCGCACGCCGGTGATCGTGCATCCGCATGTCCGGAGCGCGTCCGTACGCAAGTGCGAGTGCAAATCCAGATCGACGTCTCACGTAAAGGATGTGATTCCATGCCAACTAGCACAATCGCAGATCGGGTCGGAGAACGGCCCGAACCTGCCGACCTCATAATCAACAACGCGAAGATCGCCACGCAAGACGCTGCGAGATCATTCGCCAGGGCGCTCGCAATCAAGGATGGCCGCTTCGTTGCGGTCGGGGATTCCGCGGCGGTGATGTCGCGTCGCGGCCCGCGGACGACTATCATCGACGCAGAGGGCCGCACCGTGGTCCCGGGGCTTAACGACTCCCATCTTCACTTGGTGCGCGGCGGCTTGTCTTACAACCTTGAGCTGCGATGGGACGGCGTTCCTTCGCTCGCGGATGCGATGCGGATGCTCAAGGAGCAGGCCCGCCGCACTCCACCAGGACAATGGGTTCGCGTGCTCGGCGGCTGGGGAGAATTCCAGTTCGAAGAGCAACGGATGCCGACGCTCGAGGAGATCAACGCCGTCGCTCCGGATGTCCCGGTGTTCATTCTCCATCTTTACGACCGGGCGATTCTCAACAAGGCGGCGGTCAGGGCGCTTGGGTATACGAAGTCCACCCCTGAGCCGGTCGCTGGACGAATCGAACGTGACAAGTCCGGCAACCCGACGGGCCTGCTGCTCGCCGCGCCCAACGCAGGCATCCTCTACAGTTCCATCGCGGCAGCGCCGAGGCTTCCGCTCGAACACCAGCACAATAGCTCTCGCCACTTCATGCGCGAGATGAATCGGCTGGGCGTCACCAGCGTCGTCGATGCCGGTGGCGGGTCCCAGCAATACCCCGACGATTACGCGGTCATGAACGAATTGCATCGTCGCGGGGAGATGACGGTGCGCATCGCATATAACCTGTTCACACAGCACCCTAAAGGCGAATTCGCCGACTTTTCAAGGTGGGTCAAAGAAGTGAAATACCGTGACGGGGACGACATGTTCCGTGTCAACGGCGCCGGCGAAATGCTCACGTTCAGCGCCGCTGACTTCGAAGACTTTCT
>Ga0182024_10007313_pt1 | contig 23826 bp, 22 predicted proteins | sample P32metaG_FD_120480 | JGI IMG/M metagenome (GOLD analysis project Ga0182024, IMG submission 120480) | Permafrost microbial communities from Stordalen Mire, Sweden - P3-2 metaG (Illumina Assembly) | ecosystem: Environmental > Terrestrial > Soil > Wetlands > Permafrost | place: Sweden: Stordalen... | reverse complement strand
GACCAAAGACAAGATCTTTCAGATCGGCGATCAGAATCTGTTCCTGCTGGGCGGGAAGATCCCGATCGTCATCACGCCGACCTACCTCGCGCACACCGCGACGATCGGCGGCCATTCGGACGACCAGCTGATCGAGTTTAACGGCTATGCGACGACGGTGCACCTGCGCACCGAGCAGGAGTACTTCCTGGCCGTCACGCTGCCGTTTCTGTCGACGCCGCGCATGTTCGGAACGCTGACCGCGGCGCCGCAGTGGCTGGTCCACCCGGCCGGCGTGAACCAGACCAATCACGCGCAGCTCTTCCTGCTGGGATACGTCGAGTACCGTTTCGATCCGCGGACGACGGCCTTCTTCCAGCCCTCGCGGCTGGTGCAGTACAACCCCGTCGACCCGTACCCGGAATACACGCCGTCATTCATTTACGGCGTCGCGCACCACTTCACGAAGTCGACCTTCATCCAGGTGACGATGCTGGAAGGCGGCGCGACCAACTACAACAACCAGTGGGGCATCGTCAGCCTGACCTGCCAACGGCTGCCGTGCACGCCGAAACTGGTGGCGCCGCAGTTCAGCGGGCTTCATGCCGCGGAGGTACAAGTGCAACTCGGTATCGGTTCGCCGACGGTGATCCCGCTATGAGTGCCCGTCGCATCGCCGCCGTCCTGGCGGCCTCATTCCTGCTCGCCGCCTGCGGCGGCGGCGGCAAGACCTTCACCAACACCATTCCCACGCCGGGCAAAGCGGGCGCCGTCGGGCCGGCCGCGCACCTTCGCATCGCGGGCGTCGGCGATAGCCTCACCGCAGGCGTGCAGTCGGGCGGCTTGATGGGCGCCGATATTCCAATCATCGGCGTCGACCCGACGCTGGGCCAGATCGGACCCGTCCAGCGCACGCAAGAGCACGGGTTCTTCGCCCTGCTCTGGGAGCAGGCGAACGGCGTCGACATCACCGCGATGAGCGATCCCACGCAGTCGCCGCTGCCGTTGTTGACTCCGCCGGGTGTCGGCGATCTGCTCGCCCCGACGACCTCCGGTTTTCCGTATCCCGTCAGCACCGAGTGCGACTCCAAGCAGATCGCCGCCAACACGTTCTCGACCGCCTTGTCGCTGCGCGAAAACCCGGCGCTCAATCCGTCCGACGTCGGGATCCCGGGACAGACCGTGCACGAAGCGCTCTACATGACCGGTCCCAACGGCGACTGCAACGTGACCGCGCAGAACTCGCCCGGCCAGTTCGTGCAGCTCAACGCACTCGTCAACGGCGAGAGCCAGAACTTCTGGCCGATCCTGGCCGGCTTCGGCCAAGGCGTCACCCAGGTGCAAGCCGCGGTGTCGCTGCACGCCCAGGTCGCGACGGTGTGGCTCGGTTCGAACGACCTGCTCAAGTTCGCCTTGTCGGGCGGCGCCGCGCCGGTCACGTCTCCGGCCTCGATGCAGGCCGACATTCTGTCGATCGTGCAGCAGCTCAAAGCGTCCGGTGCCAAGGTGGCCGTCTCCAACCTGGTCGACGTGATGGGGGCGGCGGTGTTCATCCCGCAGCCGGCCTACTCGGCGACGCTAACGGCGTACATCACCGGTGCGCTCGAGGCGCAAGGCGTTCCGGCGGGCCAGGCTGCCGCGATCGCGGGTCAGTACGGGCCGGCGTATGCAGCCCAGGAAACCACCCAAGCCGGGCTCGGCGCCGGCGGATACTTCACGATCAACGCGCTGTTCGCGACGCTGCAGACGGCCGTCGGTCAAATCGGCGCCATGCAGCCCCCGGTTGCGCCGACGCTGACCACCGGCTCGTTCGTGACCGACGCCGTCGCTGCCGAAGTGAAGCAGCTGAACACGGCCTATAACGGTGCCATCGCCGCTGGCGCGAGCAGCGGCGGCGCCGCGCTGGTCGACATTCACACCCAGTTCGTCGCGATCGAGAATGCCGGCGGGATTCCGGTCAATCCGCCCGCCTGCTGCAGTCTCGTGTATCGCGGCGGTTTCTTCAGCCTGGACGGCGTTCACCCATCGAACACGGGCTATGCGGTGATCGCAAACGCGTTCATCGACCAGCTCAACACGTCGTATGGGTTGGGCATTCCGGACGTGAGCATCGCAGCGGTGTATGCGACGGACCCGTACGCACCGGGCAACGGCGTCTCCGGGTTCAGCAAAGTGCGGCGGACGAAGTGAGTCGACCTCGCGCGGCGCTGCTCGGCGCAGCACTCGGGATCGCACTCCTGGGCGCTGCGCCGAGCGGTCCGGCTGCGGTGTTTCTGGAAACGTGGGCGAAGGTGCCGAGTTACACGGCCGACATGAAGGTCCACGAAACGAAGGGCGCTGAGGTTCAGGACCGCACGTATCATTACGCGTTTCTCAAGCCGCACTTCGCGAAGATCGACATCACCGGCGGGCCCGGCCGCGGCGGCGGCGCGGTGTGGAAAGGCGGCGATACGATCACCGGTCATCGCGGCGGTTTCGTCAGTTTCGTCAAGCTGACCAAATCGATCCACGATCCCGAGGCCGTCGATCTGCGCGGTGGAACGATCGTCGACGCGTCGTTCGAGACGATCGCCGAGAGCATCCGGTCGGCGACGACCGTAACCAACGGTGAGGAGACGATCCTCGGCACCGCCTACGACACGGTGTCCATCCCGTACAAGGACGAGTATGGGTCCACGCGATGCGTGGTCTTTCTGAGCAAGACATCGCATCTGCCGGCGCGCCGGGTCACGTTCGCCGGCGACACCATCGTGCGAACCGAAGACTTCACAAACGTGAACGCGTCGGCGAACCTGACCGAGTCCGACTTCTAAGTCGTCGGGCAGGTCTTGGTTGGGTAACCAACTAAGTCTCGCCCCGATGGGTGAGGTGGCGGCGACCCGCGAGCGGATCGTCGAGAGCGCTATGCGGTTGTTCGCCGTTCGCGGCTTCGAGCGGAGCAGTCTGGCCGACATCGCGGCGGCGGCCGAGGCGCGCGGCGGCAGCGTGTATCATTTCTTCCGTACCAAGCGCGAGCTGCTCGAAGCCGTCCTCGAGACGTACCTGGGCGCCCTGGTTCCCCACATCTTCGAACCGGCGTTCGCGCGGACGGCCGACCCAATCGAGCAGATCTTCGCGGTTCTGGCCGACTATCGCGAGCGCGTGCGGACGACCGAATTCACCTACCGCTGTCCGATCGGACGGCTGGCGCTCGAAGTCGCCGGAGAGGACCCGGGTGCGCGCGTCCTGATCGATCGGAACTTCGCCGCTTGGCGCGACGCCGTGCGCGGCTGCCTGGAACGGGCCAAGACCCGGTTCCGCCCCGGGACGGATTTCGACGCCCTGTCGGCGTTCGTGCTGACCGTCATGGAAGGCGCAGTGATGCAGTGCGTTGCGGAAGCGTCGATCGAGCCGTTCGACGCCAGCATCGCGCAACTGCGGTTGTTCATCACCTCACAGCTCAGAAAGACGAAACGCTCGTGAAGAAGATCCTGTGGGCCGCGGCGCTTGCCGCGGCGGCTTTGAGCCCGGGAGCGCTTTGCGCCAAGGTGCTGCATTCCGCGCACGTGACGATTGTGCAGTCCGATCAGCCCAAACGCCTCGATTGGGAAGTCACGGTCCCGGCGTCGCTCGGTGTCGTGTGGGACGCCTTCACGACCCAAGCCGGAATGACGTCCTGGCTGGCGCCGCGCGCGACGGTCGAGCTCGTACCGGGCGGCGCCTGGCGCGCGCAGTTCCCGGGCTATGCCGAGGCGGGCGGCAACATCGTCGTCTTCCAGCCGGACACGTTGCTGGTGCTGACCGCGATGGCGCCCGAGCAATTCCCGACGGTGCGGCGCGAGCGCACGCTCGCGGTCTTCACGTTCACCGCGCACGGCGACGCCGAAACCGTCGTCCACCTCGCGCAAACCGGTTGGAAAGACGGACCGGAATGGGAACGCGCGTACGCCTATCTGACGACGGGGAACACGCAGCTGCTCGAAGCGCTGTACACGCGGTTCGCCGGCGGCCAGCCGGTCAAGTGGAACTGAGCCGACGCTGAGTTACGCCGGGGCAGCGACCGCGCGTTCGGGAGCGACCTCGAACCGTTCGTGCCGCGCCGTGTAGCCGCCGAGGCCGACGGTCGCGGTGCGCAGTTCGGTTGCGTAGCGCCCCAGTTCCGCTTGCGGAACGAGCGCGACGATCCGGTCCCAACCGGTTTTGTCGGCCGTTTCGAAGCCCAGGATCTGGCCGCGCTTCGCCGTCAGCTGTGACACCGCCGCGGAGAGCGACGCGCTCGGCACGGTCGTCTCGACGCGCATCAGCGGCTCGAGCACGACGGTGCCGAGTTTCTGCAACGCTTCGCGGACGGCCATGCCGGCCGCGGTCTTGAAGGCCGCCTCACTCGAATCGACGTCGTGGAAGGTACCGTCGAACAGCGTGACGTGAAGGTCGGTGACGGGAAAGCCGTGCGGTCCGCCCGCCGCAAGCGCCTCGCGTACGCCCTTTTCCACCGCTGGGAAAAACTGCTTGGGCACCACGCCGCCGACGATCTTCTCCGAGAACGTCGGGCCTGCGCCACGGTCGCGCGGCTCGAAGCGCAGATGCACGTCGGCGAATTGTCCGTGGCCGCCGGTTTGATGCTTGTAACGGGAATGGATCTCGGTCCCGCTCTGAATCGTCTCGCGGTAGGCGATCGACGGCGCGTGCGTGCGGACGTCGACATTGTATTTCCGCGCCAGACGTTCGGTAGCGGTCGCGACGTGCGTCTCGCCGCTGCCGAGCAGCTGCAGTTCGTTGGTGAACTCCGCCCGGCCGACGCGCAGCGCCGTATCCTCGTCGAGCAGCCGGGTCAGCGCTTGCGACAGCTTCGCCTCGTCGAGCCGCTGCGCGGGTGCGATCGCGACGGCGAACAACGGTTCGGACAGCGGAACGGTCGGCATCAGCACGCCCGCGTTGGGTGAGGCCAGGGTATCGCCGGTGCCCACGCCGTCGAGCCGCGCTAGGCCCACCATCGAGCCCGGGCCGGCCGACGTCACCGGTTCCTGTTTCTTGCCGAACAGCCGCACGATGCCGGAGAGGCGAATCGTCGCGCCGCCGCGCGATGCATCGACCAGCGCCGTTTGCGAGGAAATCGTACCGGTGAACACGCGCACGACCGACAATTTTCCCTGCTGCGGGTGCATGATGGTCTTGCAGACCTGCGCCACGACGGGTCCATCGGGACGCGGTACGAGCGGTCGTCCGTCGAGGTCGCGCCGTGGTTCGGTCAGCGGCGACGGGAACAGGCGCGCGATCGCGTCGACCAGGGGCCACACGCCGGCGTTCTTCTCGGCGCTGCCGACCAGGACCGGGACGATCTGATCGTGCGCGCAGTCCTCGCAGAGGTCGCGGTCGATCTCGTCCTGCGACGGCGCCTTGCCGTCGAGCAGCTCTTCCATGAGCGTGTCGTCGAAATCGGCCAGCGCCTCGAGCAGAATCGTGCGCTGCGAATCGACGGCCGCCCCGAGCTCCGGCGGGGCGGGAATTTCCGTGACCCCGCCCGTGCTCTCGCTGCGAAACGCCTTTCCGCACGCCAGGTCGACGTACCCCGAGAACCGTTCACCCATCCCGATCGGGACGTGCGTCGCAACGACGTGCGGGCCGTAAGCGTCGCGCAGCGCGGCGAGCGTCGCGTCGAAGTTTGCGCCCGGCCGGTCGAGCTTGTTCATAAAAAAGAGATGCGGCACTTTCCGCATCTCGAGAAACTCCACGATCGCCGCAGTTTGGGCGACCCGCTCCGGCTCCGCGTCGATGACGATCACCGCCGCGTCGACCGCAGTGAGCACGGTTTTCGTCTCTTCGAAGAAGTCGACGAAGCCGGGCGTGTCGACGAGGTTCATCTCGATCTCACCGCATGCCGTGTGGGCGAAGCCCACGCACACCGACTGCAGGTGACCGATCGCCTCCGGCTCGCAATCGGTGATCGTCGTGCCGTCGCGCACCGACCCTCGTCGAGGGATCGCGCCGCAGTGCGCGAGCACCGCCTCCACGAGCGTGGTCTTCCCGGCATGATGCGGTCCGACGACGGCGACATTCCTCAGGTGCGCGATGCTCTCCATCGGCAGCCCTCCTTGCGAGCGAAAGAAGTCCGCGGGCCTTCCCTTCTCAGAGGGTTGGTCCTGCCATGAGGCGGTAAGGCTGCCCGGACGGCGAGCAGCGTACGGTCGGGACCCGCCGGAACTGCTCCGGCTGCGCAGAGGTGACCATGGCAACATCGATCCCGGACGGCTGGCATAGCATTACGCCGCGCCTCGTCGTGCACGATCCGGCCGGGCTGGTCGCGTTCCTCAAACGCGCCTTCGATGCACGGGGAGAGTTTACGAAAGACATTCCATCGGTGATGAAAATCGGCGACTCGATCGTGATGGTGAGCGGCGCAGGTCCCCGCGATCCGAGTCCGGCGTTTCTCTACCTGTACGTCGACGACATCGATGCGACGTACCAGCGCGCGCTGGAGGCCGGGGCGGAGCCCCTCGAGGAACCAGCTGATCTTCCATACGGCGATCGGCGCGCGATGGTCAAGGATCCGAGCGGCAACGATTGGCAAATCGCGACGCACACGGGGTTCGTCCGCTAGAACGGGCGCGCCTTACACTTCCATGAGGTCGTGGCCGACGATGACCTCCCCGTGGTAGTGGAGACGAACCGGTGCCGACCAGTCGTCGTCGGTGAGCGTGGGATCGTACGACGGCACGAAGTGCGTGAGCGCGAGGCGTTTGACGCGAGCCGCGGCGGCGACGCGCCCGACGTCCTCTGCGTCGGTGTGCGCCTCGATGATATGCTCGCGCAGGCGTGACGCGTTGGGGACCAGTTTGAGCAGACGATCGAGCGCCGACGTGAGCAGCACTTCGTGCACGAGCAGATCGGCGCCGCGAGCGAGGGCAATCAGGTTTTCGCTATAGGTCGTGTCGCCCGAGAAGACGATCACCCGATCCGGCGTCGTGATTTTGTAGGCGTAGGCCGGGACGACCGGCGGGTGGTGCACGAGTGCCGCTTCGACGACGATGCGCTCGTCGCGGTACACCTCGCCCGGGCCGGCGATCTCGTGCGGGATGAAGAGCGGCCGCGGATCGACCCGGCCTTCGTCCGGGATCCGGATCGCGATGTCGTACTCGTGATACTGCAGCGCGAGGTCGATCAGCTTCGCCATCCGCGGCGGCCCGTACGCGTCGACGCGCGTCTTGCCGCCGGTCGCCCAGCCGAGCACGAGCAGGTTGCCGAGATCGGCATTGTGGTCGCTGTGATGGTGGGTGACGAAGATCGCTCGGAGCGCCGCGGGCGAGGCTTTCGCATCGATGAGCTGACGGCCGACACCGTAGCCGCAGTCGATCACGTAGGACACGCCGTCAACCTGTACCAGCGACGCCGGGGACGAGCGGCCGGGGCGCAGTGCCGGACCGCCTGCGGTTCCGAGCAGGACGACTCGCGTGCGGGCGGCGCCGGATGGCGCGGGCACCGCGGCGGCGGCCGGCAGAGCGGCGACGGCACCGTACGCGCCGACGGCGAGCGCGTTGACGAAAGCGAGCCGGGAGCAACAGTCCGCATGCTTTGGTGTTGGCAGCATAAGCGAACCAAATATAGCATGGGGGCAGGTTTGCCGCGCGTTGCGGTCAGAAAAGCGGCGAGAGATTCCTTCGCCCGCGCGTGGAGTAGAGGATGCCATGACGATTCCGGTATCGACCGAGATCGAACTCGATCCATTCGCGTCGGAGTATCTCGACGATCCGTATCCTTCGTATCCGAAGCTGCGTGAGAAGCCCCCGTTTTACGAGCCCGGGCTCGACATGTGGGTCGTGGCCCGCTTCGCCGATGTCGACGCTGTATTCCGCGATCCGGCGCGCTTCTCAGCCGCGATCGCGCAGGATCCGCTGACGCCGCTTTCCGCTGATGCGCGGACGATTCTCGCCGCAGGTTTCCGGCCGCCGAAGGTAATGTCGAACGCCGATCCGCCCGAACACGGCCGGATTCGCGCGCACACCATGCGCGCGTTCTCAGCTCGACGCATGGCGGTCCTCGAACCGGTGATCCGCGCGCGCACCGCCGCCCTCATCGATGCGTTTGCGGCCTCGGCCGAAGTCGATATCGTCCGCGCGCTCACGTTTCCGCTGCCGGCGATCACGATCTTCACCATGATCGGTTTTCCCGATGACGACCTGGATCAGCTCAAGGCTTGGTGCGGCGACAGGCTCTCGATGACGTGGGGCCGGCCCGAGCCGGCCGACCAGGTGCGCGTCGCGCATCAGATGGTCGCGTATTGGAATTATTGCGAGGCGTTCGTGGAGCGACGCGCCGGCGAGCCGGCGGATGACTTCACCAGTGACCTGCTGCGTACGGCCGGAGAAGATGGGACGCTCTCGCATCGAGAAATCGCAAGCATCATCTACGGCCTCTCGTTTGCCGGCCACGAGACGACGACGAACCTGATCGCAAACACCCTGCGGCGCGTGCTCGAATCGGACGGCTTGTGGGATGCGCTGCGCACCGATCACGCGCTGATTCCCAATCTGGTCGAAGAAGCGCTGCGGCACGATACGTCGGTCGTGAGCTGGCGCCGGATCGCGCGCGAGGCGACCGACGTCGGGGGCGTACCGGTTCCCGCCGGCGCGAAGCTGCTGCTGCTGTTGGCGTCGGCCAACCACGATCCGGGCCGGTTCCCCGATCCCGAACGTTTCGATCCCTACCGCGCCAACGCTCGCGGTCACATAGCATTTGGGATGGGCATCCACTACTGTTTGGGCGCCGCGCTCGCGCGGCTGCAAGTCGCGATCGTGCTCGAACTGCTATCAGCCCGGTTTCCGCACCTGCGCTTGCGCGAGGCTCAACGCTATACGTTCGCGCCGAACATCTCATTCCGCGGCCCGACGGCATTGTGGCTCGTGCTGGGAGGCGCATGAGGCGACTGTCCACCGCGTATGCACCCGTGGCGGCCGTCATCGTCGCCGTCATCGCGGTGCTGGTGTGGTTTCTCCCGTCGTACTACACGGGTCTCCTGACGCTGGTCGGTATCTACGCGCTGGTCACCGTCGGATTGAACCTGTTCATGGGCTACGCGGGTCAGGTTTCGCTCGGGCAGGCGGCGTTCGTGGGCATCGGCGCATACACGTCGGCGGTGCTGTCGGTGAAGCTGCACATCACGCCGTGGCTCGGTGCAATCGCCGGCGCCCTCGCGGCGGCGCTGGTCGCGTTCGCGCTGAGCTTCATCGTGCTGCGATTGCGTGAGAACCTGCTTGCTCTCGCGACCCTGGCGCTCGGCATCGTGATCAACGTCGTGTTCAACGAATGGGATTTCATCGGCGGATCCTCGGGTTTCAAAGGGATCCCCGGTTTCGCGATCGGTTCGTTCGTCTTCGACCAGCGTGCCTACGCGATTCTCGCGTGGGTACTGGTCGGGATCGGAATCTGGTTCGCCGGCAACCTGGTCCAATCGACCTACGGCCGCGCGCTGATTGCGGTCTCCGCGGGCGAGTTGGGAGCACAGGCACTCGGCGTCAATAGCGAGGGGTTGCGCCGCCAAGCCTTCGTTCTGAGCGCCGTGTACGCGGGGATCGCGGGTGCCGTTTACGCCTCCTCATTTACTTATATCGACCCGACGTCGTTCGGGTTCTTGCTGTCGGTCAATTTCGTGCTGATGTCGGTGATCGGCGGCTTGCGTTCGCTGTGGGGGGCAGTGATCGGCGCGGCTATCGTCGTCGCGCTCGGGCAGATCCTGCAGACGGTCATCCCGCTGGTGTTGCCCGGCGCGCGCGGTGATTTTCAGTCGTTCTTCCTGGGCGTGATTTTGGTCGTGATGCTGATCCTGATGCCGCGCGGTCTGACCAGCCGCTTTGCCAACGGCGGCCGGGCGTGATGGCTGCGCTGTGGCAATACGTGCTGGGCGGTGTCGTCGACGGCGCCATCTTCGCGCTCGTCGCGGCCGGCTTCGTCCTGATCTACCAGGTCACCGGGATCATCAACCTCGCGCAGGGTGAATTCGTGATGATCGGCGGCATGACCGCGGCGGCGCTGACGACGGGCGGGATGCCGGTCGTTGCCGCGGCCGCGATCGCAGTCGTCGTCGCGGCCGCCGTCGGCGGGCTCACCTACGTGCTCGCGATTCGACCTGCGCGCGGCGCCACGCCGCTCACGCTCCTCTTCATCACGCTCGGCGTCGACGTCGCTTTGCGCGGGCTCGCGCTGTTCGTGTGGGGGACCAATCCGTATAGTTTGCCGCCCTTCAGCAGCGGCAGCGCGATCCACGTGTTCGGCGGGGCGATGCCGCCCCAATCGCTGTGGGTGCTCGGTACCGACGCGCTCGTCTTCGCGGCGCTGTACGTGTTCTTCCGGCACACGAAGATGGGAACCGCGGTGCGCGCGGCCGTCGCGAACCCACCGATCGCGTCGACGTTCGGCATCCCGCTGCGGACGTTCGCGTTCGGCAGCTTCGTGGTGGCTGCGGCGATCGGCGGGCTGGGCGGCGTCGTGGTCACGCCGATTCCCGGCGTCGAATACGATGCCGGGCTCACCTACGGTCTCGCCGGTTTCGTCGCGGCGGTACTCGGCGGGATCGACAGCCTGCCGGGAGCCCTGTTGGGCGGCTTCACGCTGGGAATCGTGGAGCACGTCGCGGCCGGACTGCTCTCGCCGGGCTGGGACCAGGGCATCGGATTCTTCATCCTGCTGCTGGTGCTCGTGATACGCCCGCAAGGTTTGCTCGGCCGGGCGGCACGCCGCGCATGACCGCCATTGCCGAACCGGTCACCCTCACCGTGAGCGCGGTCTCGATGCGTTTCGGCGGCGTGCAGGCGCTCGACGATGTCAGCTTCAGCGCGCGCGGCGGCGAAGTGCTGGGCGTCATGGGCCCCAACGGTGCCGGGAAGACGACGCTGTTCAACATCATCAGCGGCGTTCAGCGACCGACGGCGGGGACCGTGCAGCTCGACGAGGTGCGCTTGACCGGGCGTCCGGTGAATCGCGTCGCGGCCCTCGGCGTAACGCGGACGTTTCAAACGCCGGTCATGTTCTGGGGCCTCAACGTGCGCGAAAGTGTGTGCATCGCGTTGACCGCCTGCGAATTCGGCGGCTCGTATCCGCCGCGGGCGGATCGCGCGCTTCTGCCGAGCGGGCTGGGCATGCCCGCGCGGCGTCGCGCCGACACGGCGCTGCGCGCGCGCGCCGACGCGCTGCTCGAGCGCGCGGGCCTCACGCACATGGGCGATCGGCCGACCGAATCGCTGGCCTTCGGCGAGGAGCGATTGCTCGAACTCACCCGCGCGTTGGCGGTCGACCCGCGCGTGCTGCTGCTCGACGAACCGCTCTCGGGACTCAATCCCGACGAAGTCGGCGAAGTGCTGCGCTTGATTCGCGGCGCGCGCGCCGGCGGCATCGCCGTGTTGCTGGTGGAGCATGCGGTCGGCGAGTTGCTGTCGGTGGCCGATCGCGTCGTCGTGCTCGATTACGGTCGGACGATCGCCGAAGGCGCGCCCGCCGACGTCGCCGCCAATCCGGCGGTGATCGATGCCTATATCGGAGACGAGCTCGAATGACCGCCGAACCGATGCTGGAGGTCGAGAACGTCTCCACCTTCCGCGGGCGCGTGCAGGTTCTCTGGGACGTGAGCCTGCGGGTGGGTCGCGGCGAGACGGTGGCGATCGTTGGACCCAACGGCGCGGGGAAGACCACCCTTGTCGGCTCGATCACCGGCTTGATCCCGCCCATTGCCGGTCACGTTCGGGTGCAGGGTGTCGACGTCACCGGCAAGCCGCCGGAGCGCCTTGCGAGCCGGCGCGTCGCGCTGGTTCCCGAGCGGCGCGGCATCTTCGCGCCGCTCACCGTCCGTGAGAACCTGCTGATGGGCGCGTATTCGCGCAAGGCCGTGCGCGCGGAGCTGGAGGCCGATGTCGAGGACGTATTGCAGCTGTTCCCGGCCTTGCGGCGCTATGTCGATGCGATCGCCGGCTCGCTCTCGGGCGGCGAGCAGCAGATGGTCGCCATCGGGCGCGCGCTGATGGCAAAACCCGAACTGATGCTGCTCGACGAGCCGAGTCTGGGCCTCGCCCCGAAGGTCCGCAGCGAGAATTTCGGCGCGCTGGCGCGGCTGGCCGGGCGCGGCGTCACGATCGTGCTGGTCGAGCAGAACCTCCGCCTGGCCGCCAAAATCTGCAGCCGCGCCTACCTGATGCAGCGCGGACGGATAATCGGGACCGAGACGGCCGAGGAACTGGCGCGCTCGGCACGCCGCGTCTACCTCGAGTCGCGCGGGTGAACCGTCGGGCTCGCAGAACTTTGTTTCCGAACGACGAACAAATACACAAGGAGGCTCCACGTTGCGTTTGACTTCACTGCGTCTCGGCGCGCTTGCGCTCGGACTGGCCCTGATCGTAACCGCGGCGCCGCCGCGACCCGTCGGCGCGGCCAACGAACCCTACCTCATCGGCGCGACCGTGTCCGAGAGCGGACCCGGCTCGTCGCTGGGCCGTCCGGAAGCGGACAGCATGCAGATGGCGGTCGACGAAATCAACAAAGCGGGAGGCGTGAACGGCCATCCGCTCCAGATCACGATCCTCGATGACGAATCGAGCGCGACGACCGCCGTCACCAACGTCCACAAACTGCTCGACCAGCATCCGATTGCGCTGCTCGGTTCCTCGCTGACGCAGACCTCACTGGCCATGCTGCCGCTGGCGATGCAGGCCCAGATCCCGATGATCTCGTTCGCCTCGAGCGCGTCGGTGATTCAGCCGGTCTCCGACCGCAAGTGGATCTTCAAGATGCCGATCACCGACTTTCATACCGCCCAAACGATGCAGGAGTTCATGAAGAAGAAGGGCTGGACGAAGGTCGCCGTGATCTACCGTAACGACGACTACGGCAAGACCGGGCTCTCGCACTTCAAGGACGCCGGGGCGCGGTTCGGCTTCGAGGTCGTCGATGCCGAACCGATCGCCGCGAACGCGAGCGACGCGACGACGCAGCTCACCCACGTCAAGGCGGCGAACCCGCAGGCGATCGTCGTTTGGACCACGCTCCCGAGCGCCGGAGTCATCATCAAGGGCTATCGCGAACTGGGACTCTCGTATCCGCTGCTGTACTCGGACGGCGCCGCGACCGGCGTCTTCCTTCAGCAGGCCGGCCCGGCGCTGAACGGCGCGTATATCGCCAGCACCCGGATCAACGTTCCCGACACGTTGGGGCCCAACGACCCGCAGCGCAAGGTCCTCGACCGTTACATCCCGTCGTTCGTGCGGCTGTACCCGAAGGATGCACCGGTCAGCATCTTCGGCGGTTTCGGATATGACGGCGTCTACGTGCTCGCGCAAGCGTTGAAAGACGCCAAGAGCTCGGACCCGGCCAAACTCCGCGATGCCATCGAACACGTGACGTATATCGGCGTGTCCGGCACGTTCCGGATGTCGTCGGGCGATCACAACGGGCTCTCGACCTTCTCGACCCTGGTCACCCAGATCGAGAACGGGAAGTTCACCGTCGCCAAGTAGACGGCGGGTCGCGGCGCCCGCCGCGATGACGCGTGCCGAGCGGGAGCGCGCCTACCGCGCCCTCTCGCTCGCGCGCGCGCTCGACGAGCGTATGTGGCGTCTGGCACGGGCAGGACGCGCCCACTTCGCCGTGCCCTGCAGTGGTCACGAAGCGATCGGCGCCGGCTACGCGCTCGCCATGCGCGCGGGCGTCGATTGGCTCTCGCCGCACTATCGCGATCTGACCGCACTGATCGTGCTGGGCATGCCCCCGCGCGACGTGATGCTGCATTTCTTTTCGCGTCCGGCCGATCCCAACGCCGCGGGACGCCAGCCCTACGCCCACTTCGGCTCGCGCCGCCTCCACGTGCTCTCGCTGCAGGGTCCGCAGCCGAACCACTGCTCGCACGGCGTCGGCTGCGCCTGGGGTTCGAAGCTGCTCGGCGACGGCAGCGCATCGGTGATCGCATTCGGCGACGGCGGCGCCCAGAAAGGCGAGGTGCACGAGTCGATGAACATCGCCGCTGTGCACCAGCTGCCGGTCGTTTTCGTCGTGCATCGCAACGGTTGGACCCAATCGGTCAAGCGCGAAAGCGAGTACGCGACGGACACGTTGGTGGCGCGCGCTGCCGGCTACGGCATGCCCGGCCTGGCGGTCGACGGGACCGATGTCGAAGCGATGTTCGCGGCGGCGCAAAGCGCGCTCGAGCGGGCGCGGTCCGGCGGCGGCCCGACCCTGATCGACGCGCACTGCGTCCGCTTTCTGCCCAATACGTCGAACGACGACGACACGCGCTATCGCGACCGAACCCTGCTCGAGTCGGAGTTTGCCACGCGCGATCCTCTGATTCGTGCCCGGAGCCTCGTGACGGCGGCGTTCGCCGAGGCCGTCGACGCCGAGAATGCCGCGCTGGCGCTAGATGCCGCCGATTGGGCGGAAGCGCAGCCCCACGGCGATCCGCAGACGGTAGCGGAGCATGCCTATGCGTGAGCTGAGCGTGATCGAGGCGGTGCGCGAAGCGCTGTCGGAAGAGATGGCGCGCGACCCGCGCGTTCTGCTGCTCGGAGAGGACGTCGCAACCCTGGGCGGCGTGTTTCGCGCCAGCGAAGGTCTGCTGGAACGGTTCGGTCCCGAGCGCGTCATCGACATGCCGATGGCGGAAACGGGAATCGCGGGCGTCGCGGTCGGTTTGGCGATGCGCGGTCTGCGGCCGGTCGCGGAGATTCAGTTCGCCGACTTCATCCATGCGGCGATGGACCATCTGGTCGGCGAGGCGGCGAAGATGCGCTGGCGCACGGCCGGTGACTGGACCTGCCCGATGGTGATCCGCACGGCATACGGCGGCGGCTTTCGCGGCGGCCCGTATCACTCGCAAAGCGTCGAGGCGTTCTACGCGCACGCGCCCGGCATCAAGGTCGTCGCGCCGTCGACGCCGGCCGACGCCAAAGGACTGCTGCTGGCCGCGATCCGCGATCCCGACCCGGTGCTGGTGCTCGAACACAAACGCACCTACCGGCTGATTCGCGGCCACGTCCCGGAGGGCGACGTCGTCGTTCCGATCGGGTCGGCTGCGATCGCGCGGCCGGGAAACGACATCACCGTGCTGAGCTACGGGATGATGCTGCACGAATCGCTCGCCGCGGCGAATGCCTTGGCCGCCGAAGGCATCGACGTCGAAGTCGTCGACCTGCGAACGCTGCTGCCGCTCGACCGCGCGACCATCTTGCGTTCGCTGGCCAAGACGCGCCGGCTCTGCGTCGTGCACGAAGACACGCTGACGATGGGGTTGGGCGCGGAACTCTGCGCGCTGGCCGCCGAAGCCGGCGTGCTCGAGGTTCCGCCGGTTCGCGTCGCGATGCCCGATCTGCCGGGGATTCCGGTCGACGACGTGCTGGAAGACGCGGTGCTGCCGAACCGGGCGACGATTCGCGCCGCACTCGTGCGGCTCGCCGCCGCGAGTCCAGCCGGCGGCGCGCAGCGGCGCGCGTACGATGCGGCGATCCCGCAAGCGTCGAGCGTCGTCGAGATCGCGCTCGCCGAAGAGCACACGCGGTCGGCCCTGCACGCGATCGTCGCTGCGTGTCGTGCCGTGCCGGCCTGCAACGCGTCGTTCGCCTGGACCGGCATCGTGAACCATCCGGAGGTCGTGGTCGATTGCGACTTCGGTCCGACGGCTCCGGCCCGCGGCGGCGGCACGATCACGCTGATCGATTACGGTCTCGGGGGCGCCGACCTGGCGATCCCGTTCGTGCGGCCGGGCCAGACCGCCGCGCTGCGCATCGGCGCGGTCCGCCGCGGCCGCGCATACGTGGCCTGCAGCGTTGATCACCGCGCGGTCGACGGCGCCGACGTGGGCCGCTTCTTAGCCGCGTTCACCGCCGCGCTCGAACCCGACCGCGCGCCCGAGGCCCTCCATGCAGGTTGAGTTTCCGCGGCTCGCCGATACGCTCGTCGAGGGCACCGTTTCCGCCTGGTACAAGCAGCCCGGCGAGCGCGTGAAGCGCGGCGAGCCGCTCTTCGCCGTCGAAACCGACAAGATCAACACCGACGTCGAGTCTCCGTTCGACGGTGTCCTCGCCGAGATCGTCGTTGCGGCCGGCGAGGTCGCGGAAGTCGGTCAGGTTCTGGCCCGGTTCGCGAGCGAGATCGGCAGCGCCACGATCGGCACGCAGCAGCAGGCGACGCCGGCCGGCGAGCACACGGCGGTGTCCCGGCCGGTGGCGCCGGTCGCGGCGCCGGCGTCGAACGGCGGTCTGTCGCCGATGCGCAAGCGGATCGCGGAGCGCATGAGCGAGGCGCGGGCGACGATCGCCCAAGGCTCGTGCGCACGGCGCGTCACGCTGGCGGGGATCGACCGCCGCGGCCGCAGCTGGAACGCCTACTTCGTCAAGGCGTTCGCGCAGGCGCTCGCGGCTGACCGGATCGGCATCGCGGTGGCGATCCCCGGCGGCCTCGTCGTTCCGGTCGTGACGAATGCGCGCAGCGCCTCGCTGGACGACGTCTCGGCGTCGATCGGCGACCTCGCGATGCGTGCCCGTGACGGCGCGCTAACGGCAGGCGACGTCGGCGGCGCCGCCGCGACCGTCACCAACGTCGGCGCGAGCGGCACGCTGCTCGCCTTTCCGCTCATCGCGCCAGGCGAACCGGCGATCCTCGCGCCCGGCGCGATCGTCGACGGTACGTGCTGGCTGGCCCTGTGCTACGATCGGGCCCGCTACGATGAATACGAAGCCGATCGCCTGCTGTCGCAGGTCGTCGAGCGGCTCGGCGCACTCGGCTAAGGAGCAGCGATGGCAGAAGAGACCCACACGGCGGAACTCCGCACCACGACCACGCTGGTGCGCATACGCGAAGCGGAACTGCACGCCTTCGTCGTGCGGGCGATGGAAGCCGTGGGTGTCGCTTCGGCTCCAGCCGGCATTGTGGCGGATGTCCTGGTCGCGGCCGACCGGCGCGGCATCGAGTCGCACGGGGTCGCGCGTCTGCGCTGGTTCTACGTCGACCGCATCCGGAACGGCCGCATCGCGGCGAATCCCGAGTACACGATCGTCCGCGATACGCCGACCTCGCTGCTCCTCGACGCCGGAAACGGTCTCGGCCATCCGGCCTCGCACCGCGCGATGACGCTGGCGATCGAGAAGGCGCGCGATAACGGCCTCGCGTTCGCCGCGGTCCGCAACTCAAACCACTATGGGATCGCCGGCTATTACGCGATGATGGCGCTCGAGCACGACATGATCGGAATCTCGTCGACCGACTCGGCGCATTTTGGCGTGCCGACCTTCGGGCGCGTCCCGATGCAGGGCACAAATCCGTTTGCGTTCGCGATCCCGGCCGGCAATGAGCCGGCGTTCGTGCTCGATTTCGCGACTACGACCGTGACCTACGGCAAGCTCGAGGTTTACGAACGCAAAGGCTGGCGGCTGAAGCCCGGCTGGGCGGTCGACGCCCAGGGACGCCCGAGCGACGATCCCGCGGTGCGCCACTCCGGTGCGCTGCTGCCACTGGGCGGCTTCGGCACCGAGAACGGCGGCCATAAGGGCTACGGCCTCGGCGCGCTTGCGGAGATCTTGACCGGCGTGCTGGCGGGCGGGTGGTTCGGCGCAGCGTTGACGATGACGGAGAGGCCGACCGCGCCGTCGGGGATCACCTCCCACTTCTTCGGCGCGATCCGCATCGATGCGATTCGGGACGTCACGGAATTCAAGCGCGACCTCGATCACGAGTTGCGCACATTCAAAGACAGCGCCTTGGCACCGGGCGGCGAACGGGTCTACGTCGCCGGCGAGATCGAGCACGAGAACGAGATCGCGTTCCGCCGCGAGGGGATTCCGATCCTCGAAAACGTCGTCGACGATCTCGACGGGCTGGCGCACGAACTCGGGATCGCGCCGCCCGCGCGGGGCTAGGGATGCCCTAGGCCGGGATTTCCGGCGTGTGCACGTGCTCGGGGCGAGGTCCGACGCCGAGCACGTAGGCCGGGATGCGGCGCAGGATCGGAAACGCATTGAGCAGGCGCAACGGAAACGGTACGGGCGTCTTCGTGCTCGCCGTCGGCGCCGCGAGCGCGACGTTCCCGAAGATGCGAGCCTGTGCGAACAGCTGCAGTCCTTGGATGAAGCGGACCGGGAACGTGCGCCGGCGCTGAACTTGCTGAAGATCGTCCAATCGCACACTGCGCGCGCGCAGCAGGGGCACCAGAATGTTGGCGGTTGCGACGGCATCCTGGATCGCCAAATTGATCCCCACGCCGCCCATCGGCGACATCGCGTGCGCGGCATCCCCGATGCACAACAGGCCGGGTTTCGACCAGCAGTCGAGACGGTCGATCGTGACGGTCAAGAGCTTCACATCATCCCAGCTGCGAATTTGTTCGAGGCGCTCCGCGGGCGGCGGCACGAACAGCGCCAACTCCGCGCGGAACGCCGTCAGCCCGCGGGCGCGCACGGCGTCGTATCCTCCCTTGGGGATGACGTAGGCGCATTGCCAATAGTCGCCGCGGCCGAGCATCACCAGCAGCCGGCCGCCGATGAAGTGGCCGAGCGCGGCGTTCGGATCATCGGCGCCTTTGTTGATCCTGAACCACAGCACGTCGATCGGTGCGCCGAAATCACGTACTTTCAGACCGGCGGCCTTGCGGACGGTCGAATGGCGCCCGTCGGCGCCGATGACGAGCTCGGCGTGGATTTCGAGCGGGCCGTCCGCCGACGTCGCCTGGACCCCGAGGACCGTTCCGTTTTCTTCGACCAGGCCGGTGACGTCGGTGTCCATCATCAGGCGAAAGGCGGGATAGCGCTTTCCCTTCGAGGCCAAGAAGTTGAGGAAATCCCATTGCGGCATCAGCGCGACGTATTTGCAGCGCGTCGGAAGGTGCGAGAATTCGCCGATCGTTACCGGCGTGTCTCCGATCAGCGCGGTGACCTCATGGATCTCCGTATGGGGGACGGTGAGGAATTCGTCGAGCAGCCCGAGTTCGGCCATGACCTCGAGGGTCGACGGGTGCACGGTGTCGCCGCGGAAGTCGCGGAAGAAGTCGGCATGCTTCTCGAGCACCACGACGTCGATGTTCGACCGCGCGAGTAAGTAGCCGAGCATCACACCGGCCGGACCGCCGCCGGCGACGCAGACGCGGGCCTGTACGGCCGTCATGCAGCCGTCACCGGAGCCGCACCGTCCAGGCAAGCGATCACGGTTTCGATCACGCGCTTCGTCTCGTCCGGATTTGCGACTTGAATGCACACGGCGCCGGTGCTTCGCGCGGGATAGTCGTTTCCGCCCGGAAACAAGGCGTCGCCCACGTAGATCATGTCGGGCGTCGCAACGCCGAGGATGTCGCGCAGCTTTCGGATGCCGTAGGCCTTGTCGATTCCGGGCAGCGTGACGTCGATCGAGGTCGAGCCCCCCAGCCGCACGGAGAAATCAGGCAGCGACACATCCAGCAGCGCCTTAATTTTCTGGCGTTTCGCAAAGTCGGGATCCCAGCTCGACTTCGCGTCCAGCGGCGCTTGCTGACCCAATGCGGAGTAGGTGATCTGGCTCTCCCGATCTTCGATCTGCTCGCCCCACGTTTTGTCGACGCGAATACCGGCTGCAGCGATCGCCGCGTTCAGCGCTGCGATGATCTTCTGCTTTTGCGCGGCGCTGAGGTCTTCAGCGTAGAGCTGATGCCAGCCATCGGTGTACTGGTAGAAGCGCGTCCCACAGGTCGGCAGCAGCGAAAGGTCTTTCAGCCGGTCGTCTTGCGGAAGATGGGCGAGAACTTGCTTCTCGAACTGCGGCAAGTCGCCGCCGGAGATGATCGCGACCTTCACCACCGCGAGCAATGCGCCCAGAAGCGTCGCCATCTCCGCATCGATCGCGGATTTGCTTGCGGCAAGCGTGCCGTCGAGATCGAACACGATCAGCGATTTCATCAGCCCACCTGTACCCGGCTCGGAGCGGATTCTCCGCCCCGCGAGGCGCAGACGCGGCGGGGGCGAACGAAATCCGGCTGTTATGGCTCACGCGGTTATCGTCGACGCTCTTCGCACGCCCATGGGACGCTACGCCGGAGCGCTCGCGCCCGTGCGTCCCGATGACCTCGGCGCGCACGCGATTCGTGAATTGGTCGCGCGGACCGGGGTCGATCCCGAGCTGATCGAGGACGTTTTTTGGGGCGCCGCCAACCAAGCCGGGGAAGACTGCCGCAACGTCGGACGGATGGCGACCTTGCTGGCCGGTCTTCCGACGACCGTTTCGGGCACGACGCTGAACCGGTTGTGTGGCAGCGGACTGCAGGCGATCAACGGCGCGTTCCACGCCATCGCGGCCGACGTGATCGACGTCGCGATCGCGGGCGGGGCCGAGTCGATGACCCGCGCGCCGTTCGTCATCCTCAAAGCGGAGAAGGCCTACGACCGCGCGCCGGAGATTCATGACACCACGCTCGGCAACAGGATGACCAACCCTCGCCTGGCTGCCATGTATCCGCCGATGTCGCTGGGTGAAACGGCGGAGAACGTCGCCGAACAGTTCGGCGTATCGCGCGAAGCGCAGGACCGCTTCGCCTACGAGAGCCAGATGAAGTGTCAAGCGGCCGTCGCAGCCGGTCGTTTCGCTGACGAACTCGTTCCGATCACGGTCGAGAGCGGGAAGAAGCGCTACGAGGTTTCCGCCGACGAACCGCCGCGGCCCGATACGACCCTCGAAGGGCTAGCGAAACTCAAGCCGGCCTTCCGGACGAACGGCACCGTGACGGCGGGGAACTCGTCCCCGCTCAACGACGGCGCCGCGGCGCTGCTCGTCTGCAGCGTCGCTGCCGCCGAGCGTTTCGGATGGACGCCGCTGGCGCGCATCATCACCTCGGCCACCTTCGGCGTCGATCCGAGCATCATGGGCATCGGGCCGATCGGTGCCACGCGCAAGGCGCTCGCGAAGGCGAATATCAGCGTCGGCGATCTCGATCTGGTTGAGCTGAACGAGGCCTTTGCCGCGCAGTCGGTCGCCTGCGTGAACGCGCTGGGGATCGACCCGGCGATCGTCAACGTGAACGGCGGCGCGATCGCGCTCGGCCATCCGCTGGGCTGCAGCGGGGCCCGGCTCACCACGACGCTGCTGCACGAGCTTCGCCGCCGCGGCGGCCGCTACGGGCTGGCGACGATGTGCATCGGTATGGGTCAGGGGATCGCGACCCTCTTCGAACGCGTCTGACGCGCGGCGCCGAACGGTAGCGGCCCGGACGCCTTCACGGCCTCCAGCGAGATGCTGGTACGAATGCCTTTGATGCCAGGCAACTTGTTCATGACGTCCAGCACGAACTCCGAGAACGTCGCCAGGTCGGCCGCGACGATCTCGAGCAGAAAGTCGGCATCACCGGTGACGATGTGACAGGCGACGACTTGGGGGAGCTTGCGGATCTGCTCGCGCAGCAGTTCCGTTTCGGCCTTACGGTTGCGTTCGATCTCCAGGCTGCAGAACGCCGTGATGCCGAAGCCGAGCCGGCCGCGATCGAGCACCGCGCTGTAGCGCGTGATGAAGCCGTCGCGTTCGAGCCGGCGCACTCGCCGCAGACACGGCGACGGTGAAAGCCCGACGTCTTTCGCGAGCTCCACGTTCTGCAAGCGGGCGTTGCGCTGTAGGGCAGCCAAAATGCGCCGGTCGGTCTCGTCAAGCTCGGAATTCGTCATAGCGTAGCGCCAGGATACCATAAATTGGCATATCGTTGCGCGCGTAACGAACGGGCCGACCCTGCGGCCGCGTATCATTATGGCGTGCGGCACGAGCCGCCGCGTCCGAGGAGACCTTCGCAGTGCAGCCGCTCGCCATCGAACCGACCATCGACAACAGCAGCTTCCGGTTCGATCATCTCGAACTTTGGGTCGGCAATGCCCGCCAAGCGGCGTACTACTATTGCGGCGCGCTCGGGTTCGAGACGGTCGCGTATCGCGGCCCGGAGACCGGCTGGTCCGAGTCGACTTCCTACGTCTTGCGCCAGAAGGACGTGCGGCTCGTGGTCACGTCCGGGCTGCGTCCCGACGATACGATCGGGCAGCACGTCGCGCGGCACGGCGACGGCGTCCGCGCGGTCGCAATCGCGGTCGACGATACCGCACGCGTCTACGCGCACGCGGTCGCGAACGGAGCCGAACCCCTCGCGGCGCCGGCCGTCGAAACGGATGCGGACGGCGCCGCGACGCTGGCGACGATCGGCGCGTACGGCGATACCGTGCATACGTTCGTGCAGCGCGGGGACTATCGCGGCGCCTGGCTGCCGGGCTTTGTGGCCCTAGCCGACGCCTTTCCATCGCGTCCGGTCGGCCTGACGCGCATCGACCACTGCGTCGCCAACGTCGGCTGGGGTGAGATGGACGACCTGTGCCGCTTCTACGAACGCACGCTGGGCCTGAGCCCGCTGATTTCGTTCGACGACCGCGACATCTCGACCGAGTTCACCGCGCTGAAGTCGCGCGTCATGCAGAGTGCCGGCGGCGGCATCAAGCTGCCGATCAACGAGCCCGCGCACGGCAAGAAGCGCTCGCAGATCGAGGAATACCTCGACTTCTACGGCGGCCCCGGAATCCAGCACATCGCGATCGCGACCGACGACATCGTAACGACGGTCGAAGCGCTGCGCGCGAACGGCGTCGAGCTGCTCGAAGCGCCGCCATCCTACTACGAGGACCTAGCCGGGCGGGTGGGCGCCATCCAGGAAGACATCGATGAACTGCGCCGGCAGAGCATCCTGGTCGACCGCGACGATGCCGGCTACATGCTGCAGATCTTCACCAAACCGCTCCAAGATCGCCCGACGCTGTTCTTCGAGATCATCCAGCGCCGCGGATCGCTCTCGTTCGGGAAGGGCAACTTCAAGGCGCTGTTCGTCTCGATCGAACAAGAGCAGGCCAAACGCGGTAATCTCTGAGGGATGAGCGAAGTCCGGGCCTAAGCGATGGCATCCTACGTTCGCGCGGGCCGGTTGCCCGCCAAACGCCACATCCAGTTCCGCTCGCCTGAGGGCGACCTCTACGCGGAAGAACTGATCTCGACCAAGGGGTTCGAGAGCGTCTATTCGCTGGCGTATCATCTGCGGCCGCCGACCGCGACGCTCGACGTGCAGCCTTGGGATCGGCCGCTGGTCCGGTTTCTGCCCAACGATCCGGTCAAGAACCGGCACTGGTTCACCGGCCGTCTCGCGCAGCGCGGCGACGCCGTCGACGCACGCGTGCCGCTGGTGGGAAACGACGACCTCGTGCTGTCGACCGCGGTCGTCTCCGAACCGATGACGTATTTCTTCCGCAACGCCGGCGGCGACGAGATGCTGTTCGTTCAGCGCGGCGAGGGTGTGCTCGAATCGCCGTTCGGCCGGCTAGAGTATCGCGCCCACGACTACCTCTACATGCCGATGGGCACGGCGTATCGGCTGCAGCCGGCGGCCGAAACAGCGCTGCTCGTGGCGGAATCCTCGGGTCAGATCACGATCCCGCGTAAGTTCCGCAACGACTTCGGGCAGCTCGCCGAGTGGGCACCGTACTACGAACGGGATTTTCGCGCCCCGGTTCTTCCCGAGCCGATCGACGAGGTCGGCGAGTTCGAGATCCGCGTTTCGGCGAAGGGACGCTACGCGAAATACACGGTCGCGAACCATCCGTTCGACGTCGTCGGCTGGGACGGTTATTGCTACCCGTGGGCCTTCAGCGCCGACGAGTACGCGCCGATCACCGGCAAACTGCACCAGCCGCCGTCATCGCATCAGATCTGGGACGCTCCGGGCGCGGCGTTCATCCTGTTCGCTCCACGGCTGTTCGATTATCATCCGCTGGCCATCCCGGCGCCGTACAACCACTCCTCGGTCGACTGCGACGAGATCATCTACTACGCGTCGGGCAATTTCATGTCGCGCCGCGGCATCGAGGAACG
>Ga0182024_10007312_pt1 | contig 23827 bp, 20 predicted proteins | sample P32metaG_FD_120480 | JGI IMG/M metagenome (GOLD analysis project Ga0182024, IMG submission 120480) | Permafrost microbial communities from Stordalen Mire, Sweden - P3-2 metaG (Illumina Assembly) | ecosystem: Environmental > Terrestrial > Soil > Wetlands > Permafrost | place: Sweden: Stordalen... | reverse complement strand
CTTCGTGTAGAACACGCGCCCGTAAGGTTTCTGGGTCGCTCCGGTACGGGCCACGTCGTACACTTCCGCGACATACAGATCCCGCGCACCCATAAGTTCCCGAATGTCACGGTCGTGCGCGAGTAATTCCTGTTGCTGATCCACGGTAGCGTCACGCTGGCGCAGCAGGCTCGTCAGCTCGTTGACTCTTGCGTCCAGTGTTGCCGCCCGCTTCGCGTCTTGGGAAGGCTGCTCTGCAATTGAATCGAGCCTCGTCTGCAAGGCCTGGGCGGACAACTGCGCGGCATTGAACTTCTGTTCCGCCTCAGTCTGCTTCTGGATGAGTTCCTGTCGTCCAGAGTCTGCGTTGCGTAGCGCAACATCCGACTGCTCCTGCGCCGCCTTCATCTGATCCATCTTCGCTAGCTGTTGTTCCAACTGCCGACGCAGATCGGCGACCAACTTGTCACGTTGTTCGACTTGGGCGCGCGCAACCTCGCGTTCGTGGCTGGCATCACTTAACTTCTGTGCCAATGAAATCGAGCTTTGCGCATCTGGACGGGTCGCTGGAATGTTCGAGGTGTTTGTCCCGCGGCGGATACCGACCTGATAAGCGCACACAGCGAGAGCGGCAAAAAGCATTATTCCGGCAGCATAGAGGGCCCACACACTGCGCCAAGCAGCGGCGCTTTCGGGAGCGAGGGCTCGACGAGCACTAATTTCACGATGGGGCGGAATCGGCCCATTACGCTCGATTCCGCCCCCCCCCTCATCTCGTGCTATGCGCTCGAAAAGAGCGGACTCTGCCTGCTTTTCCGACCAACGCGGCCCTGCTTCCATGTCTTGCGGGGTTTCTATTACTCCCATCGCGGGGATCGCGTGGCGGATGATGGCTTCGTATTGCTGCAGGGCAGTACGGCAGGAGGAGCACACGGCAAGATGCTCCTGTAGTCTTCTCTGGTCTTCCTCGCTCAACTGGCCCGAGGTTGAAACGGCGCAGAGTTCTAGGAACTCGTCATGGGGTTCGATTCGAGACAACGCCCCTGCTCCTCGGAAGAATGACGCCTCCCATAATACTGCTCAATCGCTCTGCCGGTTACAGCTAAAAATTTGCTTCCGCAGTTTCTCCAGGCCCCGAAAATAGTGGTGCTTTACGTTTCCTCGGGACTGGTCCAATTTCGCAGCGATCTCTTGAAAAGTGTAACCGTCGAGCAAATGAAGCCCCAGAGTCTGACGCTGGCTCTCAGAGAGGACTCCAAACACGTTGCGTAATCCAATCCTTCCAAGCACTTCTTCAATCGAGTTTTCGTATCGCCCTGCTCTCCCCCCCGGACCGCTCAGTTCGTTTCCAACATCCTCCAGATCGACCTGAGTATAGAAATGGCGCGAGTCCAGATAACGCCGACGGTCAATCGCGCGATGATAGGCCATCTGCACGATCCACGACCGGGCCGAACTCTTGGAACCATCAAACACGGCGCTCTTCTGGTGGATGAAGAGAAATACGTCTTGGAGCAAGTCGTCTGCTTCTGAATCGTCCCTGAGAATCTTGTATCCGACTGCACGCACGAGGCGCGCATAGCGGTGAAAGAGGCAAGATAACGCCTCCTTATCTCTATCGCCGACGCGAGCCATCAAGACTTCGTCTGGAATTTCGGTGCTGGCTGCTGGACGCTCGACGTGAGCTGAATTCCCCTTGGAGGCTGAGATCAGCGACAACCGAGTTGTCACCGATGAACTCAAGCTGCCTCCGATAGCAAGATGGTCGCCGCCAGGCACAAAATGAGGAATGCATTCCGTAGGAATCTATTCATCATTATGGGACGCTTGTTGCACCCGTGGCAGTCCGCAAAAAACACGTTCAGCCTCTTTCTGGACCTGAAAAGGCGTTTGGGCAAGCTTTCCGGCGAATGAGGAAAAAACTGGGAGTGTCGCAAGAAACGGTCGGCTTTGAAGCCGAGTGTGATCGCACAACGGTCAGCCTGATAGAACGGGGCCTAGTCAGTCCCAAGCTAGAGACCATCGTGAAGATGTGTCGCGTCATAAAGGCAAAACCATCTGAAGTCATGCGCAGAATGGAAGAGTCACCCTTTTATCGGGCCTAGACGCTTTGTGTACCCCTAAAAGATCACTTTGTCAACATAAAACACCCCTATCAGAGCGTTTCAACTCGCGGGTTCAGCCGATATCGTCCCCTTGATGAAAGAAGCAGAACTCTTCGGTCAGCTTGTTCGAGCGGCTCGAAAAGCCGGCAAGATGAACGTGGGACAGCTCGCCGAAAAAGCCAACACGGGTGTCAAACATCTCGGCAGGATCGAGCGTGGCGAGAAACTACCGTCTTTTGAACTCATCGTCGCCCTTGCTAGGGCGTTGAACGTCTCGCCCTCGACATTCTTCCATTTCGAGAACGCCAACGTAGATCCCAAGTTCCTAACACAGCAATTGCAAGCCCTGCTCGCAAAACGTGACGCCAAGCAGCTGCGAAAAGCCTATCGAGTCCTGCAAGCGACACTCGAACCCTAGGTCCCACTACTGAATCAGTTTCCGGTTTGCTCGTCATCCAGCATTAATCCAGCGGATGTATGAGCATTCGTGCAGATCGCTTGCGCCAAGCCGACATATCGGTACTAAATCCGGTGTCGGTAAGCGCATTGGCGATTTAGCGCCAATCCAGGGTGACATGCGCGTTTAGGGGACTGATCCTGGGAGTGCCTTTGAAGTTAATGAGCGGATCCGAAAGATCTCCGCAGAAATACTTCGTGCCCTCGGGACGCAGCCAGATACATCCATCCACCTGGCTGGCTTTTCTTTTGTCCAGGCTAGGATTCGCTCGGCAGAGTCCCCTGGTGTATAACCTTGATGCACGGGGTCAAAAGGAATCCCGGTATCATGCCAAGATGCCAACTACAAGCCCTGGGCATGTCGCTTGCTCTGCTAACCTGCGCGCTGGCTTACGGTCAGGTCAAGGCAACTTCGACTGCCTCGACTTCGTCTCCCACTACTGCGGTTTCCCCCGCTCCTCAGGCGTGCGCTCCCGGCGGTGGCGACGGCTTTATCACCAGCATGGTCACGTGCCCGGATCAGTTACTCGATGCTTATCCTGTCACTATGGCCCGAGTTGGTTCGAACTTGTATCTTGCCTATGCTCTGTATTACGCCGCGTCGCCTCAGATCGCGGTTTCCCCGGACAATGGAAAGAGTATCAATCGGCCCACATTTGGGAAAATACCGCAGTGGGAGCTTCTGACAATCGCGGAGTACCAAGGGAATCTTTATGCCGGATACATCTATAATGACAGGCAAGTCAGGCTGGAGCGCGCAACTCTGGATAGTGCAGGAAATGTTACTGGGTTAGTGCCCCTAGGAAGCTCAGCGCAAACGACTGATGCGTACCCGACGCTCTCTTCATCGAAGAGCGGCTTACTCATGGCTTGGCAGAGCAGGCAGGATCCTCCGCGCCTCGGTTTTTCTAAGTTTGATTTGCCGGCGAATCCAAATGCGGATATTTTAGCCCCCAGCGCTGCTGTATATCAGCAATTTGTGGTCAAAACCCAGCCCTCAATAGCGGTAATAGAAAGCAAGAGGATGATATATGTTGCATTCGAAGCAGACTATTGGAAAACTCAAATCGTAGCGTTTTCAGAAGATGATGGAAAAGTCCGGGGCCAGTATACATCGCAACAAGGATTTTTAGTGCCATCGATCGCAGTTTTTGGCGACAAGTTATTCCTTGCATACTGCTGGCAACAAAACATCGCTGTGAATTTCACGGAAGTGATGCTAAATCCAGATGGGACTCCGAAGGGATTTGCCCCGCCAATTAGCCCTACGCGCGCCTCCCAGCAATATGGTCGGGCGGACTTGATTTCAACCCCAGCGGGGTTGTTGATGGCATGGAGATGGACTCCGCATTTGCACGAGCTTCGCATTGGTCCTGTCCAGTGACTTCAGATGGGTTTTGGCAGGGGGCTTATGGCAAGTATCCCTACACGGACTCGCAGTTGACGTTAAATCGCCGTCACGCTCATTGACCGCAGTGAGGCTTGTCCCCGAGGTCCACGTCTTTCCGTAAGGTACAAGCCACAACTGGGTTTAGGCCGTCAACACTTGTTGAATCCCGAACCAGAAGCCAGACGGGTGTTGATATCGAGCCGAGCGCTGTCGTGCGAGGAGATGCGGATTCGATTTTGCGACGCCGGCGTGGGCCAGGGCGGGTGTTCTCGAACCTTGAACTTATTTTTCCCTTGACATCACTCCGGTGCGATCTCACGATAGCAAGTGTTGGTCATTCCTGGGGCTTCCTCCAATTGGTTCACGTTGAGGTCGATTTCATGGCGCACAGATTGTTTGCGTTGGTTCTTTGCCTTGCCATTTCCATCCCAGCTCCCCTCCAGTCGCAAGAGCCCGTCACAACGGCGATCGCTGCAGTAGGTGTAGGCCTGAAAATAGTTTCCATGTTCAGCGATGCTGCCAACGCGAAGGACCAGCAGAGCAAACTCGAAACTATTTCCCGTCAGCTCGTCGAGATAAAGACTCAGCTGAACGAAATGGATCAGAAACTGGATGGCATCATGACCGCTTTAGGTCAGCTCGGCGTAAAAATGGACACAATGGCGGAGACGGAGCAACGCAAGAAAGTAGACGCTCGGATAGTGACCATTGTGAACAACTATTCAGATTGGGCAAAACGAAGTGATCTTACCGACGCGAGAGTGCAATTTGACGAGTTGGAGAACGAGACAAATAACCTGATGACCAGGAGCAGCTTTGCGAATTATCAAAGTGTTGCACTAGCAATGTACATAGAAGAAAGTATGATTACCTTGCTGAATAAGCCGCCCGAGGTGAAGACAGCGATATTCTCTCGCTACGAGAATTATTTTGTTTCAGCGGCTAACGCAACGTTTGACTCTTCAATTGCATTCCAGCTAGCGGCAAAGCAGGTTCAGCTCGATGCCTCAACAAGTGCGATCAACGATCCGCCGATTGACTATTATTGTCTCAATGGAACTCCATATCAAAAGTGTTGCGGCGAAGGGGTTGGCTGCACATACCAGCACGCGCAGTGGACTTACGGCAGTGTTGATACTCCTTTCTACGTTGCGAACGACGCAGGCGACCGAAAAATTGGGCCGGGCGACGGCGGTCGTTGTAAAACGCACAGGGGAGATCAAGGGCAGAGAAACTTCTATGGTCAGAGCATCACATATGAAATGTTAGCCTCGCCTCAGCCGCCTCCCCAGCGACCCCAGCAGGCGGCCTGTCCGGCAGCTCTAGAACCACTCCGCGTGCAGCATACGAATCTAGTAGCCCAAAGAGATGTTTTAACGGCTGCGCTGGACAACGCAAAGCAATTTGCAGCGATAGCTAAAAGCCTGAGGGAACCCAAAAACACGGTCGCGCAGCTAGGGTTCGTCGGTCAACTGCGCTCGGAAAGTATGCTTGGATATCAGTAGCGTTTCAACTCCCGAAGCGGAATCCGTTGTCAGCGAATTGTGGCGCGCCGGAACTCTGACCAGATGGCTCGGCCTTCGTGATCTGTGCTCGTATTTCATGACAGCCTGCAACCTTGAACTGATCGTCGCCTGGGATTCCGCTATCTCGTGATTTCATTACTCGCCGCTTCTATCCAGAAATTCCTCAACCGTATTCTGGCCATTGTCTTCTTCGGGGACGGCCAATTCTTCAGCTTCATACATCAGTCTCTCTTCCTCGGCGTCCTCGGGATCGATCTTGCTGCTACGATTGACTGCGCGCCAGCGGGACGTGCTCGTCAAAATGCAAAGGCCTGACGGGCCAGATCGGTCCTGACAAACGCGCTTGTGTCCACGAATGGAGTAGTTCCCGGTTCGTGTGCGACTCGAAACTGACATCCACCATTGCTTGAACGCCTTCTTGACCCACTGGATAGGGGCGCGTAGTATCGGCCCAAACTGCGGTGCTTCTGACGGTTTCGGCACGACCGCGCATCCTTGCTGATCCGCGGTGGTCCGTGCTGGCGAACGCAGCTGCCCGAAAATGCAATGCGTCAAGTTGACACATACCATCGAGGATTCCCCCGTAGATGGATGGCTTATCTTCACTGGCCCTTCATTTCGATAGTTGTTTGTGCTGTGTTGGTCGCTGTGGTTCTAGCAGTATTCAGGACCAAGCTCCGAACGCTCGACACATTCTCCGCTTTCCTGCTTTTCGGAGCCGCTGTTCTCTCCGTTCTGATCGTCCTCTACACCAGATCTTTGCGGCGCGCCCAGCAAGTGCAACTGGACACCGAAGAACGGCTCCAGCAGATGGCGGACAACATTCAGGAAATCTTCTGGATGATTGACGCGGAGACCAAGAAGGCTCTTTACGTCACCAAAGCTTATGAGACGATCACGGGGCGTTCGTGTCAAAGTCTGCTGGCACATCCGTCTTCGTACGAACAACTCATCCATCCCGAAGACCGCGTTCATGCGTTGGCAAAGCTTGGAGAAGCCACGCAAACAGGGCACTTCGATGAAAGATTTCGGATCGTGCGTCCCTGCGGCGAAGTGCGTTGGGTCGCGGTGCATGGGTTTCCGGTATGGGATGTTGCCGGCAACATCCACCGTCTTGTCGGCACGGCTCGGGATATCACCGCGCAAAAGGAAGCGGAAGACAAGGTTGCCGAGCACCTGGCCGAAGCCGAGTCGGCAAGGGCAGAATCCGATGCTCTAAACAAGGCCACTCTCGTGCTGACCGCAGATCTTCGGATGGACTTTGTTCTGGACAGGTTGCTTGAGTCTTTGTTGGAGCTAGTCCCATGTGAGTGCGCACGCGTGCTGCTCTTGGAGGGCGACACGCAGCTTCTTGTGGCACGAGAAACCCTGCGTCACGACCTTCCCAAGAAGGCTCCGGAATATCCGCTCACACTCGACGCAGCGGACTCTCCGTTCCTGTTGCGCATATTGACGAACCAGAACAGTGTCTTGCTTGCTGATACCAAGAACGAGAAGGAATGGTCCAGCTTCAAGGGCCATACCGACATCCGATCATGGCTGTGCGTGCCGCTGGTTGCGTCCCAGCAGACCTTGGGGCTTCTTTCGGTGGGCCACACCCAGCCAAACACCTTTACTCAAGACCACCTTCGGCGGACGCAGTTATTGGCGATACCCGCCGCTGCGGGAATCCAAAATTCTCGTCTCTACGAGCGTGCTGAAATCTATGGGTCTGAACTTCAGCGCCGTTTGACAGATCTTCGCCAAACGGAAAGAGCACTGGAGCAGTCGGAGAAAGGACGCAGAGTATCCGATGACAAATTTCAGAAGGTCTTCCGTTCGAGCCCTATTGCATTCTCTATTACGACAGTCAACGAAGGCAGATTTATCGATGTGAATGTCGCATTTGAGCGCAGGTACGGCTATTCCCGCAACGAAGTGATCGGACGTACTGTTGGGGAACTTAAGATCTGGGAAGACCCGAAGGATCGAGCGTTGATGATTGCGCAGCTGCAGCAACGGGGGCAGCTTCGGAACGTCATCACCCGGCTTCGCACGAAGTCGGGCGAGCTCAAGACCACCGCGTATTCCGTAGACAAGATCCAATTCGACGGCCAATCCTGCATTCTTGCAGTTTCAGAAGATCTTCCGAACAACGATAAATCCTTGCATAACTGACCGTTCCAAAGCGTCGCGGTCCTTCATCATTGACCTTCACGTCCAGCACTCGCCCTATTGCTGTCCCGAATCCGGGACACCAAACAGAAAAACAATCATTCCTGTGCGGAAATCAATCACAATACGAACTCGAAGCGCGAAGGAATCACGTAAGGCGCCGGAGTGGAGCATCCACTCTTATGAGTACGCAGGAAGTCATTCTCGTTGTCCAGTTAAAAATCGATGCCGACCATCGCGAGGAGTTTCTGCACACACTTTTTGATATCGTTGAACGCTCTCGGATTGCCCCAGAATGTCTCTCTTACGAACTGTTCAGCCACGCCGAGGACGATAACACTCTCATTCTCTTTCAAATGTGGCGCACGCGCGCGGCATTCAAACAAAACTGGGTTTATAGCGACCTACCTAGAATCAACACAAACTCACATCTGCTCTTAGCTCCGATAGAATCTTGGGAATTGCTTGAACTGTCGTTGTGAGGATCAGTTAACGGCTAAGCCGCCGAAGATATCGGTAGATGACTCTTCCCGCGTTTCTTCGCCATCTGTACGGCACGATTAACAAAGGCGGCGATTGGCGACGAATGCCTCCCTTTACAAAGAACTATTACCGTTTGGATCTGCACAAGCTCAGAAGGAAATAATCGGACCACGACTCCTTCCGGGGAGGTCCTGAACGCTCCCGAATTTGCTAGGGCAATGCCGGCACCGCGTGTTACCAAATACTGTGCTTCGTGAGGACTAGCGGCCTCTGCCGCGATCCTTGCTGTAACACCGGCATCCGAAAGGCAGCTTAGCAGCCATGAACGGAACCGAAGATCGTGACGCTTTCCACCAATTATCAGCCTTTCACTCTCCAAATCCTCGAGTCTCAGCGTTCGTCTTTTTGCGAGTCGATGTGCTTTCGGCATAGCTGCCGCCAGCGGCAATCGGAACAGCGGAATGACGTCCAAATGAGGCGCATCGACCGGCAGCATAACGATCCCACAATCCCATTCCCTGTTTTGGACCTGAAGGATTGTCTCCTCACATGGCGAACTTTCAAAGTTGACATTCACTCTCGGCGACTCGCCACAAACCGTTTCCTGCAGTTCAGTCATGAAACGCAAATCAACATATGGCGAGTAACCAATCGTAAGACGTCCATTGTCCTTCCTCTCACGAACCACGGCGGAAACGGTGCGATCGAAATCATGGATGATTTTGCGGGCTCCATACAGCAACCGTCGCCCCGGAGGCGTCAGTTCAACGTGCCGGCTGTGCCGCTCGAACAATTGGACACCGAGCTTGTTTTCCAAGCTCTTTACTGACCGACTCAACCAGGGTTGGGACACATGTAAACGGGTCTGAGCAGCTCTTGTGAAATGCAGCTCCTCACCCACGGCGACGAAACCTTTCAGCTTATCCAGGTCAACGTTCACTGACATAACTGTCTCCAAGTAAGGCTCAAATAGGAGAAGTGGCTTCTGCCGCATCCGGTAAGGGTTTTGCTGTTGTGAGATGCAACCCAGCTACACCGAAATAGTTGCGCTCTCTTTTTGGAAACTCTACCACAATACGCATCAATAACCGGGTTTTCTGCACCACCGATTAATCGCCGTAAGCGTAAACACCTGTGCGAATTGGGACCCCTGGACGCCCAGGGTTCTCGACTGTTCCGTTGCGTGCCCCCGATTCTCTTAGCCATTCCGTTGTGGCATCGGTTCGCGCCAACGAAGTCTTGGACGGCCTGACAATTCCGGGTTACGGTCATTCCGCATCCAGCTCGATCCAATTGGGGGCCATCGTGTTCAATTCCCGGAAACACCCTACAACCGAAAGGAATCCTGCCGTCCAACACCAATTCCCAGCAACCGGAAACTTCGAGCGCCTGCTCGACAGCGACGAAGCCGCAGCCCTACTAGGGATTCACAAGAAGACCCTTCAGCGCATGGCTCGTACTGGAGAAGTTCCCGGCTTCCAAATCGGCGATCTCTGGCGTTTCCGGGCCTCCACTCTCAACGAGTGGCTTGCCTCAAAACTCGCCTCTTGATCGAGCGTTGACCACAATCCTCTCGACTTCCAACTGACGGCTACGCTACTCTGCACTCAGCCATCCGTGCCGTCGGAACAAGGAGGAATTTTGTTCAGACGGACACGTTATCAGCAAGGTAGTTTGCAGCGCTTAGAGCGGAGGTCTGGTTCCGCCGTTTGGATTTTTCGCTGGCGCGAAACCCAAATGGACGGTTCACGGAAGAACCGCAATGTGTTGATCGGTACAGTCGATGAATTCAAGACTGAATCCGAAGCGCAGAAGGCGGTAGATGCTCTTCGCTTAACCATTAACGAACAAACGCCTCGGCAACAACTGAAAGAGATCAGTTTTGGGACTCTCGTGCAGCACTACCGGCAATATGAGATGCCGGACATCTTCTACAGGAAGTCGCAGCTTCCGCAAGAAGTGGCCGAGGACGAGAACCGCAAATCGTATGCCACGCAGGACACGTACGAAGGGTATCTGAAGAAATGGATTCTGCCACGGTGGAAATCGTATCGCCTCCCCGATGTGAAAGCGGTACAGGTCGAACAATGGCTGAAATCCGTTCCGTTGGCAGCTGGCAGCAGGGCGAAAATCAGAAATATCATGAGTGCCTTGTACAGCCACGCCCTTCGCTGGGAATGGGCAACCCGAAACCCTATCACTCACGTCCGGCAGAGTGCGAAACGCAGAAAAACTCCGATCGTTCTTACTATCGAGCAAATCAAGGCTTTTCTTTCACACCTGGAGGAGCCTTGCCACACTGCGGTCTTGCTCGGTGCGGCCAGTGGTCTCCGGGTGGGCGAGTTGCTTGGCCTCAAATGGGAAGACGTGAACTTCGAATCGTTAGAGGTGAACATCACTCGTTCCGTGGTCAAGCAGAAGATTACTCGGTGCAAAACAGAAGCTTCCCGCAAGCCAATTCCGCTCGATGCAGAATTGGCAGAAATTCTGCTGAATTGGAGGCTTCGCTCTCCCTATCCCCAACTCCACGACTGGGTGTTTGCCAGCCCCCACAAGAGGGGCAAGCAACCATACTGGCCCGGTTCGCTGTTCCGCGTCCATCTCCAACCGGCGCTAGAGGCGGCCGAGATTCCCGGCGACGTGGGATGGCATACGTTACGTCACACGTTCGGCACTTTGATGAAAGCGAATGGCGAGGACATCAAAACGATCCAGGAACTGTTGCGCCATTCGAACTACAAAGTGACAGCGGATACCTACACGCAAGCCATCACGCCAACCAAACGTGCAGCTCAAACCAAACTGGTGAAAATGATTTTGCCAGGTAAGGCTGCGGCGAGTGGGGATTAGGCACCCGTTTTTTCTTATTGCACCTTTCTGAACCCTCGGCGGAAGGACCCGATTTTTCTAAGTTCTTTGGATTGTTGGCGTCCCCGACGGGATTTGAACCCGTGTTACCGCCGTGAAAGGGCGATGTCCTAGGCCAGGCTAGACGACGGGGACGGATGTTAGGTGGGGTGCTCGAGGCACCATTGATCGTAACAACCCTGCGCGGCCCTGTCAAAATGCGCGCTAATGTTTACGCCTGCTTCGATTGCGTTTGCGATGCGCAGGCTTCTTCAAGATCACGAAACAGTTTAGAATTGTTAGGCCGCGCGTCGAATCGGCGCGCGAACATTCGAGGAGATTGTGCCCGACCCACTTTATCTCAGCCTGTGGTTTTCCGATTTCTCCGGCCCGGAGATGTTGCCGCACACCTTTGCCGTCTTGCAGCAGTTTCCGTTCTCCGCGCAACGGCCCGGAGTTTCGTACTTTGCCGTGCACCCTATTTCCTGGGACGAGGCTACCGTACTCGAGCGCCGCTTCCCTTCCGGAATCGATCCTGGCCAGGCAACGTTGATCGCCGCAGAACTGGTTCATGACGACTACGCTTACATTTTTGAAGCGTACTGGGATTTGTGGATGCCCGATGAGTCGAATGCGAGCTGGGTGCTGCAGCCAGCGATCGTAAAATTCGTCGTGCAAGGAGAAGAGTTCGACGAAGGCTCCTACCAACAAACCGGACACATCCAAGTCGACTTCGGCCCCGATTCGTCATTTCTGCAGCCCGAGACTGCCCTCAGCGAACAGACTCGCGCCAAGATTCGCGACAACGTCGCAAAGCTAGTCGAATTTTCGAAGAACGTTGAAAAAAATAGCGGTGCCAGTTCGCGCCTGCTGTGGTCGGATTCAGAGGAGAGCCTGGCGCAGAAACTGATCGCGCGACTGCAAGGAGTTCAGTAAAGTCAAACCACGCGGAGGACGGGAAGTTTTCCGCGTCCTCCGCGGTTTTCATTTCGTTCTTCCGCCCTCAACTTTCAGTTTTTCCGACGCCCCGGCTTGCGCCCCAGCCAGCCGCGCGGTCAACACGCGGAATGGCGAGCAAGACACATAATCCATCCCCACCTGATGGCAGAACTCTACCGATGAAGGCTCACCGCCATGCTCGCCGCAGATTCCCACCTCCAGCTTAGGACGCGTCTTGCGCCCGCGCTCGATTCCGATGCGCACCAACTCGCCCACTCCATCGCGATCGATCGCGGCAAACGGATCCTGCTTCAGAATCCCTTCCGCTAAATACGTCGGCAAAACTTTGTTGACGTCGTCACGCGAGAATCCGAATGTGGTCTGCGTCAGGTCGTTGGTACCAAATGAAAAGAACTCTGCTTCCTTGGCAATCTCGTCCGCAACCAGGCAGGCACGCGGCAACTCGATCATCGTTCCGACGAGGTAATGCACGTGCTTCCCTTTTTCCTTGAACACTTCTTCCGCCACGCGCCGCACAATCGCACCCTGGTTCGCCATCTCTTTCACGGTCGCGATCAACGGGATCATCACCTCCGCGTGGGTCTTGATGCCTTCTTTCTCCACGGCGACGGCCGCTTCGAAAATGGCTCGCGCTTGCATCTCGGTAATTTCCGGATAAGTGATTCCCAAGCGGCATCCGCGATGTCCCAGCATCGGATTGAACTCATGCAGATCCTCGACGCGCGCCAGCAGCCCGGCAAGAATTTTCTTCAAGTCGCCGGCGCCTTTTACACCGTACTCGCGGTATTCCTCCACCAGTCCTTTTTTGTGCTTCGCATCGGCACTCGGCAGACTCGCGATGTCGACCATAAGCTTCTCGCGCTTAGGCAAAAACTCATGCAACGGTGGATCGAGTAACCGGATCGTAACCGGCAAACCATCCATAGCCTTAAGCAGACCGATAAAATCGGCCCGCTGCATCGGCAGCAACTTCTTCAGCGCAACGCGCCGGTCTTTCTCGTTGTCGGCAAGGATCATAGCCCGCATGTGCGAGATGCGATCCGGAGCGAAGAACATGTGCTCTGTGCGGCAAAGGCCAATACCTTCGGCCCCGAAGGCCTTCGCCTGAATTGCGTCGCGCGGAATGTCGGCATTCGCGCGCACGCCGATTTTGCGGAACGGCTCCGCCCAGCCCAGCAGCTTCTGCAGGTCCGCATCATCCGTCGACGGATCGAGTGTGTTCAGTTTGCCTTTGATCACGCGCCCGCTGGTCCCGTCGAGCGAGATCCAGTCTCCCTCTCTGAACGTCTGCCCTTTAACGCGCATTTCGCCGGCTCGCTCGTCGACCTGAATATCGCCCGCGCCCGCAACGCAGCATTTCCCCATGCCGCGCGTGACCACGGCAGCGTGACTCGTCATTCCTCCTCGCGAAGTTAAAATGCCGGCAGCGACTTCCATGCCCTGAATATCTTCAGGAGTAGTTTCAGCGCGCACCAGAATCACAGGATTCTTCTTGACGCCATGTCCAGCTTTCTTCACAGCCTCTTCCGCCGTGAAAACAATCTGCCCGACTGCAGCACCCGGAGACGCCGGCAATCCTGTTGCCAGCACTTCAATCTTCGTGCTCTTCTCATCGAGACGCGGCACCAGGAAGTCATAGAGTTGATTTGGTTCGACACGGAAGATTGCTTCTTCCTTAGTGATCAGACCTTCCTCAACCATCTGAATAGCAACTCGTACCGCGGCCCAACCAGTGCGCTTGCCGTTGCGCGTCTGCAGCATGTAGAGCTTCCCATCCTGAATGGTGAACTCAAAATCCTGCATGTCTTTATAGTGCTTCTCTAGCCGCGTCGTGATGTCGCGAAGCTGGTCGTAAACGTCGGGCATGATCTTGTGCAACTCGGAAATATGTACCGGAGTGCGAACGCCGGAAACCACATCTTCGCCCTGCGCGTTCATCAAGAATTCTCCGTAGAATTCCTTCGCGCCGGTCGCCGGATTGCGCGTGAAGCCCACGCCCGTGCCACTGGTGTCGCCGAGATTCCCGTAAACCATGGCTTGCACGTTCACCGCGGTGCCCAGCATGTCATCGATGTTGTTGATGCGGCGATAATGTTTGGCGCGGTCGTTCTGCCATGAGCGAAACACCGCGTCCCGCGCCATCACCAACTGTTCGTGCGGATCCTGCGGAAAGTCGCGCTTCGTGTGCTTCTTGACGACCTTCTTGTATTCCTCGATCACTTCCTTCAGCGCTTTGGCATCCAGTTCGGTGTCGAGCTTCGCTTTCCTCTGCTTCTTCTTCGCATCGAACACTTCGTCGAATGCGGATTTCGGAATCTCCAACACGACGCTGCCAAACATCTGGATCAGCCGCCGGTACGAATCAGCAGCGAACCGGGGATTGTTGCTGCGCTTGGCCAGCGCCTCCACACTCTTATCGTTCAAACCGAGGTTGAGGATCGTATCCATCATCCCCGGCATGGAAAACTTCGCGCCCGAGCGCACGCTCACCAGCAACGGATTCTCGCCCGTTCCCAGCTTCTGACCTTGCAGTGCTTCCAGCTTGGCCAGCGCTTCCTCCATCTGCCGATCGACCTCTTTCGACACACCGCCGCTGCGCATATATTCCCGGCAGGCCTCGGTCTGAATCGTGAACCCCGGCGGCACGGGCAGCCCAGCATTGGTCATCTCGGCAAGGCCAGCGCCTTTGCCGCCAAGATCGTCTTTCATCTTGCCGTGGCCGTCGGCTTTGCCACCGCCGAAAAAATAAACGTACTTGGTTGTGTTTTTTTTGTTTTCCTGCACGCCAGCTTCTGGAAGAGTGATTGTCGCCATGATGATTAGTCCTTTGCGTTAGGATTTTGGGTGGCGCAGCGCTTCAGCGTTGCGATCAGAACTTGTTTATTTGTTAACAGCGGCTTCAGCCTCAGTGGAACACCTATGCTTTGCCCTCACTCACAATCTCTGAGAAATCAGCGATCGTCGAGAATTCCTTCAGTAAAGTTCGGAGCAGCGCCAGACGGTTGGCCCGCAGCTTCTCGTCATCGACCATGACCATTACCTTGTCGAAGAACGCATCCACGGGCTCGCGCGCAGTCGAAAGCAGCTTAAGCGCTTCACCGTACTCTTTCTTTTTCCGATGCTCTTCGACCCGCGGCCCATTGACCTCGACATAAGCTGCCAAGGCCCTCTCTTCAGGAGCCGACTCAGGTAGGTCCTCGAACGCTGTTCCCGCAGCGATTCCCTTCTCTTCCGCCTGCCTCAGAATATTTCGCATGCGCTTGCAAGCCGCGCCAATCGCCAGGAACTCAGGCATATGCAAAACTTGTTTCACCGCTTCGGCGCGCGCGATAACATCCACCACATCCTCCGCGTCGGCCGCCAAAACTGCCTTCACCACGTCATACGCGAATCCGCGGACATCTTTTAAATAGAATTCCAAACGCTCGCGAAAGAATGTCTTCACCGAGTCGGCGAACTTGGCGTCGTCGACAAACTTTTTTTCCGCTTCCGATCCCTGATAGCCCGCGCGCGCGTCCCGCATCATGTCGCTCAACCGCAGCGGCAGCCTATATTTGTCGATCACCTTAACAATCGCGTTGGCCTGCCGACGCAGCGCAAATGGATCCTTCGACCCAGTCGGCACCAACCCCAGCGCAAACATTCCGGCAATTGTGTCCGCTTTGTCGCCAATGGAAAGCACCGCGCCTTCGATGGATCGCGGCACCTCATCTTCTGTGGACTCTGGTTTATAGTGATCGTAAATCGCATCGGCAATTGCAAATCGCGTAGCCTCGGGCAAGCTCGAATCCAACTCCTGCGCTCGCGCATACAACCCGCCCACAATGCCCTGCAGTTCGGTGAATTCCTTCACCAATTCAGTGGTCAGGTCGGTCTTCGCCAAGGCAACAGCCTTATGGATCACTCCGGGACGAATCGCTATTCCGCTCTGCTTGATGATCTCGCTCAACCAACTGCACAGCCGCTGCACCCGCCGCGTCTTTTCATAATAGGTGCCCAGATCTTTCTGGAAGGTAACGTGCCGCAGCAAGTCCAACCGCTCCAATAGCGATCGTTTCTGATCTGTCTCCCAGAAGAATCGCGCATCGCTGAAGCGCGCCCGCAGCACGCGCTCGTTGCCGTGCCGAATCAATCCCTCGCGATCGCCATCTGTATTCAACACCGCGAGAAAGTGCGGCAAAAGTTTATGGTCCGCATCTTCCACAGCAAAATATTTCTGATGGTCGCGCATCACCGTCACCAGCACTTCTTCCGGCAACTCCAGAAACTGCGGATCAAACCCGCCCAGAATCACGGAAGGATATTCCGTCAGGTTCACCACGCTATCAAGCAGAGCCTTGTCTTCCCGCCATCGCGCTCCGGGAATCGTGCGGGTAGCCGCGTCGAGCGCCTTGCGAATCTGCTGCTCGCGCTCCGCGCGTCCCAGAACCTTGGCCGCACGCAGTGCGTCAACGTAAGCCGAACCGGCCCGCGAAATGGCTACCGGCCCATGCGACAACAGTCTGTGTCCGCGCGATGTGTTTCCAGCAAAGACTCCATCGAACTCCAGCGGAATTACTTCCCCGTCAAGCATCGCCACCAACCATCGCACCGGACGCACAAACTTCTCATTCACCCTGCGCCAGTACATATTCTTCGGCCAGTAGATCGACGAAATTTCCTTAGGCAGATTCTCCGCAAGGATTTCGCCAGCGCTGCGGCCCTTCTTCGTGACCTTCGCGGCCAGGTATTCACCCTTCGCCGTCGTGACCTTCTCCAGTTGCGACACGTCGACCCCGGCCTTCTTAGCGAACGCATGCGCCGCAGGCGTCGGCTGGCCCTCTTTATACGCGACATTCACGGAGGGCCCTGTAACCTGCTCGGTTACATCCGCTTGGGACGCAGGAATGCCTGAAACCATCACAGTCAGGCGCCGCGGCGTGTCGAAATGAGTTATCTCGCCAGCAGCAAGCTGCTCGCGGCTCAGCAGGGCGGAAACTCGCTCGCGTAACTCAGACGAGGCCGCGGCAATCATCCGCGCCGGAATCTCTTCGCACCCGATCTCAAGTAAAAAGTCTGGCATTCTCTAGTAGTCCCGCGATTCGCGCCGCAGCACAGCGCTCGGTAGCGCCGGCGTCCCGCCGGCTGTCGCGGGGGCGTCCCGCCCTCGCCCTCTCAGTTACAACAACCGCAACTACATTCCAACAGGCGACGACTTCTCCGTCTTCACTTTCTTCTCACGCACAGGCGCAGGCTCGTCCGACTTCTCAACGCTCTCGCTCTGCTGATCCACCCAGGCCTTCGCAATCCCCACCGCCAGCGCCCGAACTCGCGCAATCACGCCGACGCGCTCAGTCACCGAAATCGCGCCACGCGCATCGAGAATGTTGAACAAATGTGAGCATTTCAGGCAAAGATCATAAGCGCCGAGAAGCGGGAACCGTGAATTCTCGCGAGCGTCGCTGTCAGCCGTGTAATTCGCTAACAGCGCCTTGCACTCCGCCTCATATAGACGGAAGTGTTCCCAAGTCTTCTCCACATCCGCCATCTCAAAGTTATAAACAGAAAACTGCAACTCATCCGCTAGCCGCACATCGCCATACTTCACTTCATGCCCGGTTTCCGGATCGCGCGCCCACACGATGTCATAAATCGAATCCACATCCTGCAGAAAAGCACCGATGCGCTCCAGCCCATACGTCAGCTCGACGGAAATCGGAAACAGATCGACCCCGCCGCATTGCTGAAAATATGTGAACTGCGTGATCTCGAGTCCATCGAGCATCACCTGCCAGCCCACGCCCCACGCACTCAGCGTCGGAGCCTCCCAGTTATCTTCCTCAAACTTGATGTCGTGTTGCCGCAGGTCAATCCCAATCGCAGCCAGCGACTCGAGATACAACTCCTGAATATTTTCCGGCGGAGGCTTTAAGATCACCTGCAACTGCATGTGCTTAAACAGCCGATTGGGATTCTCCCCATACCGCCCGTCCGCCGGCCTCCGCGAAGGCTGCACATACGCCACCTTGTAAGGCTTCGGCCCCAGCACACGCAAGAAAGTCTCCGGCGCCATCGTGCCCGCGCCCACTTCTACGTCATAAGGCTGCTGCAGCACGCACCCGCGCTCGGCCCAAAATGCCTGCAGCCGCAGAATAAGTTCCTGAAACGTGAGCGCATTGCGTTTAGATGAATTCACAGGTTGTTTGGAGATTGAAGATTAACAAATGATTGTAACGGAAGCGCCGAGAACCGTCAGCTAGCAGATGCCGCCAGGTTCAACCATGCCACCGCAAAGATCATCAGTGTGGCTACCATCAACGAAACCGGCGCGATAAAAAAGTAACGCACACCCACAGCGGCCATCACGGCCATCCAGACGACGTTGACGAGCGCGACGCGCTTCAACAGTCCCGCACGTTCGCGGGCGAGAACCAGATCCAGCACCCCCAGCCCGATCATTCCAACCATGAACGCCACGCTGAAACCGCGCAGGAAATCATTCATGCTGCGCATCGACCCCATCACATCGAACTTGTAGCTGGACATCAGATCGAGCAACTGGCGCTCGGTCTCATTCGCAGGCACCTGCTTCTCCAACAGCGACAGTGAGTGCACCAATCCCAGCAATATCAATACGACCGCGCCAGTCACGAACAGCCGCCTTCCCCATTCGTCGTTCATTATCGCCTCATGCGTAGGTTAGAACCCGCCCTTCTCCAGCATCCCCGCCGTCACCAGCTTCTTCTCAATATTCCGCTGCAAGGCTTGAATCACAAACTTCCGCAGATCCGCGCCCTGCGCCTTAGGCCAAGGCTCCCCGGCAAAACTATCCACCGACGCGCGAAACATCTGCGCAGCGAGCGCCCGCGATTCACTCGAAATCTCCGAAGAAGCCAACCGCTTATCCTCCGGACACATCAGCCCATCCGCCAGCGCGTGAAAATAAGCGCGACTGCCGTTGAGACTTCGCCCGCACACGATGCACTCCGTCAACTCCGGCAAAAAACCAACCAGCCGCGTCAGCCACAGATCAAAGTAAGTAACCGGCATCCAAATATCCGACCCAGTCAAAGCATGCAGCACCGAAAGCGTCAGCCGAAAGATCGCGTCATTCGCTTCATGATCCGGCAACAGCTCGTCAAGCAACTCGGCCAAATGCGCCAGCGCCACCGCGCGCGCGTAGCTAACCTCGTTCGCCAGCGGAGACTCCAGCACCTCGCACGCATCCAGCCGCGCCAAATCCTGCCGCTCGCGCACGTCATAAAACGCGCGCACATAAGTCATCGGCTCCAGCGCCCCGCCAAAGCGCCGCTTCGACTTCTTCGCCGACCGCGCCACGCCGCGCACCTTGCCCTCCACGCGCGTAAACAGCGTGACCAGCAAATCGGCCTCGCGCAGCGGATACGTGCGCAGCACGATCGCTTCCGACTCTCTCAATGCCATGGATGTTCAACAAGTTCAGTACCGCACGATTGTAACGGACGACTCGGGTATGCAAGAAACCACCGGCAGCCGATGTGCTAAGGGATAAGCAAAGGAAGGAACCACCTAAAAATAAAACGGGGACGATCGTGAGGGTCCGAAACGTCGCTGACTTGCTGCGAACACTAACCCATGACCGTCCCAAAATCCACTCTGTGAAAGTTACTCGCTCAATCTAGCCGGTCACCTATTAACACACAATACAGTGAAGACCGTAGCCATTAACAAGACGGTTCTAAGCCCTCCGGCGCCACATAAGACTACCTTCTGATCCAGCGGAGACGCCGTCTTTTCAATCTATCCAGGCAACTCCACGCCCACTTCAGGGTTTCTAGAACGGTATACCGTCCCCGGAGGGATCCGTGCGCAAATCAAGTGTTGCCATCCTCGCGTTGCTGGCATTGACCACGGCCGGATGCGGCAACAACGGCTCGCAATCCGGCAACATCAACGGTACCTGGGTCGCCAATCTATCCGATTCAAATGGCGAGGTCGACGACCTCGTCTACTCTTTCTCAACCACCTTCACCGACACCAGCAACAACGGCCTCAGCGTTACCAATTTCACGTTCACCGCACCCGGACCGTGCTTCTCGCCCTGCACTTCAAACCAATATTCGGAGACCGGCTCGTTCACTCTAAGCGGGGATTCCAACGGCAATGTCGTGGGAGCTTTCGGAATGACCATCACGACCATCTTCCCCAGCGCGAACAACGTTCTCACTCTCAACGGGGTAGTGAGCGGCGGCACGATTACCGGCACTTGGACTGCGAGTGGTCTAGCAGGATGCAGCGGAAATGGGACCTTTACGATCAACCCATCCACCGCCGGATAACTCAGGCGAAATAGATTTAAAGAGTTGAGCGAACACGAAATCCAATCCACCAGAATTGAATCCAAGAAACAAAAGCGCGCGCCCGTGAAGGACGCGCGCTCAGCAAGCCTCAAGCTAGGAGCTTAGGAGCTAAAGACTAAGAGCCAAAAGCTTCTCTACCGCCCGAAATACGCCGCATTCTTCGCGGTAAATTCGTTCCACTTTTCCGGCAGATCATCGAGCGCAAAGATCGCCGATACCGGGCACACCGGCACGCACGCGCCGCAGTCGATGCACTCCACCGGATCGATGTAGAGCAACGGCTCCGTCTCATACTTGGGGTCATCTTTCTTGGGATGAATGCAATCCACCGGACACGCATCCACGCACGCCGTGTCTTTGGTATTGATGCAAGGCTCTGCAATCACGTAGGTCATAAGGGTGTGAGTCTCCTGAGTATCTATGCAGATATTTTACTACTACCGCAGCCGTCTCCGCGACCGCACATTCTAGCAAGAAACTCTGGTTTGATGTAAAGAGAATATCGCGCGCTTCAAACCCACCACCCGGGATTTTTCACGATTGACACTCAATTCGAGATTTCAGCCTCTGGCAGGGCAGCCATCCTCTGCAAAGCAAAACGGCTGGCAGCTTTTCGCCACCAGCCGTTCTTATTGCTCTTGATCACCTGAGATCAAGCTGCGGAGAAACTTACCGGTGTCCACCGCCACCATGTCCACCACCCCCACCGTGGCCGCCGCCGCCGTGGAAGCCGCCTCCGCCACCACCATGAAATCCACCGCCACCGCGGACCGCTCCACCACGCGCCACTCCACCACCGCGCGCATAGCCGCGTCCACCAGCGTAGCCACGTCCGCCCGCGTACCCGCGTCCACCAGCGTAGCCGCGTCCGCCGACATAGCCGCGTCCGTAGCCTCCACGGCCATATCCCCAACCTCCACGGCCATAACCGCCCCATCCGCCGTGCCAGCCATACCACGGGCCAGCGCCAATGAACAACCCGCCGACAAACCAGCTAGGTCCGTAGTAGCCGTAAGGCGCGCAAGCGTAAGGATAATAATTGTAATAGCCGTATCCGCATGTCGGCTCCACTCCGATTCCAACCTCGACCTGTGCTTGCGAATAAGCCAGTGGCACCATCAGAACCGCGACCAAAGCCAAATATTTCATGTACTTCATAGTTCCCCCTTGTTCCAGATCCGGGCCTCAGCCGCTATACCCACCGAATCTACAGGTCTTCTGGATTTTCTTTCTATCCGAAGCGCCTATGTATTTGAACTCATATGCCGCAAAAAAGTTGCTGATTTCGTAGTGGCTGATTTCAGCCACCCCGCCTGAAATCAACCACTTGCAAGCAAGCGCCCTGTAATCCCCAGCAAATACCCGAGCGGAAAGCATATTCAAGGCCGGTAGATCCAAGTCTGTGCGGTAGCCTCAGGATTATTCGGATACCCGCCCGCCAACAGGACGCTACCGTCGCGCAGCCTCGTTTCGCTCATGAAATGCCACTTGTCATTCATCTGGCCCGATGCCACGTCAAACTTCCCCGTCGCCGGGTCGTAAACCTCGACATCCCTGCTTCCGCCCGCCACCAGCAACTTTCCAGACGACAACTGCACGGCTTCGTCCGGCAATTTGAAACGGCTGTCATTCATCGAGGAAGCAGTCGTAAACTTCCCCGTCTGCGGATCGTAGATCTCCGCGCTGCTAAGGTTTCCGCTCCACCCGCGCGAATCCGACCCGCCCGCAATCAGCACTCTGCCATCCGGCAAAAGCCCCGCCGTGTGTTTGCAGCGTGCAGTGGCCAGGCTGCCGGTCTCCGTAAAAGCACCTCTCTTCGGATCGTACAACTCCGCGCTCGACGCGACGCCACCCGCATCACCACCCGCAATCAGAACGCGTCCATCCTTGAGCAGCGTCGCCGTGTGAGAGACGCGAGCGTGATGCATCGATCCGGTTGCCTGAAACAAAAGCGTCGTGACGTGAAAAATCTCCGCCGATGCGAGGGACTCGTTATCAAGTTCTTCCCCGCCGGCGATCAACACATCGCCATCGGCAAGCACCGTCGCACTCGGCCTCCCGCGCCGAACAGTCATCTTCGCAATCACGCTGAACCTGCCAGTGGCCGGGTCATACAACTCCGCCGAATCGGTGCCGCCATGGCCAACCCATCCTCCGGCAATCAGCACTTTGCCAGACGCAAGCAGAACAGCAATGTGCCCCACGCGCCCCACACTCATTTCTCCAGTAGGCTGAAACTTCCCGGTCGCCGGATCATAAAGCTCCGCAGACTTGTAAAAATCCTGATTACGCCGCATGCCACCGGCAATAAGAACCTTGCCGTCAGGCAAAAGAGTAGCCGTCTGCCCCGAACGCGGTTCCAGCATCGGCGCCGCAGGCGTAATCGATCCGGCACGCGAAGCAGGAGAAACTTCAGGACGAAACGCGATGGCAGCGACAGCAAACGTAATGGTGAAGAGAGCAACGAGAAGCAGGCGGGAGCGGTTCATAGCATCCTCCTGTAGAGACAGACGATTCCAATGCGCGTCGGTTAGCGTGGCGAGCGGAATCTAAACTCCAACAAGTTGCTCGCTAGGCTCATACTCCACGATATACCCCGCCACAGCACTAGCCGCAACAGTAAGCGGCGAAGCCAGGTACATCTGTCCCGGCCCGCTGCGCCCAGGAAAATTCCTGTTTTGCGCGCTAATCACCACCTGATCCGACCGCGTCGAAACCCCCGGCCCCGCATTAATACAAGCCCCGCAACTCGGCTCGATCACAATCGCCCCAGCCTTCTGAAATACATCGATGTAGCCTTTACGAATGCAGTACTCGCGCGTTTCCTGCGACCCAAATTGAATATAGAACTTCACCGAGTCCGCAACGCGCTTGCCCTGCTTCAAAGCATCGGCCAGCACCGCGGCATACATGTCCATGTCTTCATTTTTGCCCGCAGTGCAAGTGCCGCCATAAGCAATCTCCACCGGCACCGGCGTATTCAACTCACGCACATACTTCCCATTCCCCGGATCCCCCGGCGTTGCCACCATCGGAGTAATCTCCGCCGCGTCCAACTCAATCACATGCGCATACTGCGCGTCAGCATCGCTGTACAATCCATCAATCATCGCCTCAGCTTTCGCGCGATCCATGCCCCGCCGCTCCACCAGAAAATCAACCGCCTTCTTGTCCGGAGCGACAATCCCTGTAAACCCGCCAATCTCAGCCGCCATATTCGTCATCGTGGCGCGCTCATCCACGCTGAGTTCTTCAATCGCCTCGCCCGCATACTCCATCACCTTCGCGAGCGCCTTGCCGCTGCGCACATAATCCAGGCTAAGAATCTTCAGGATGAAATCCTTCGCCGTCACGTTCTCATGCCGTTTTCCGCGAACCACAATCTTCACCGACTCCGGCACCTTCACCCGCACATCCTTAGTAATCCAGCTATTGAAAACGTCAGTAGTGCCGATGCCAAACGCAACGCACCCAATCGCCCCCACATGCGGAGTGTGCGAGTCCGACCCAACATTCAACTGTCCCGGCAGCGCGTAGGTTTCCAGCACGATCGCGTGGCAAATGCCTTCCGACCCCTTGCGGTCTTTCAACTCTCCATGCAGCTTGATT
>Ga0182024_10007311_pt1 | contig 23827 bp, 30 predicted proteins | sample P32metaG_FD_120480 | JGI IMG/M metagenome (GOLD analysis project Ga0182024, IMG submission 120480) | Permafrost microbial communities from Stordalen Mire, Sweden - P3-2 metaG (Illumina Assembly) | ecosystem: Environmental > Terrestrial > Soil > Wetlands > Permafrost | place: Sweden: Stordalen... | reverse complement strand
TTGCTTACGGCGAAATTTGAGGTGCGGCTTTCTCCATAGTTTCAGGAGTAGGGTGTGGCGCATAGTGGTGCGGTTAATCACCGTCCGAGCACCAGGCGAATCGTCTGCAAGATGTAAATAAAATCGCGCGGTGAAGAAATCTCACCCATCAGGGCGACCATCGACAACGTCTCCATTTCGTCCGGCCTTATGTTGTGAGTGCGATGGATCCGTTCGTCCTTGCGAAACTCTTCCCATGCTGACGTCTTGCTATTGGTTTCATCAGGCCGCAGCAATGCCACGGTTCGCGGGTTGGCGAGAAAGAATAACTCGCGGCGGTCAAGTCCGAGGACCTGGGCCAACCGGCTTAGTACTTTGTCAGAGGGGTGGCGTTTGCCGGCTTCGAGATGGCCGACGTACGGCGTCGACGTTTTGATTCGGCGAGCGATCTCCTGCTGGGGCAGGTCCAACTGACGGCGTCGGTCGCGAATCACCTGTCCAAAGTTTGGTTCTTTTCGTTTGGCCATCATACCGTCCTTGCTAACTGACAGTTAACATATGCTAGCTGTCAGTTAGCATCAGTTAACTACCTTAAGGATACTATAGATTAAAGGAGGAGCGCAATCAGCTTCTTCCGACAGTTGGTGAAGCTGCCGACAAAATTGCTGAATCATTGGATTCATCAGAGCCACTACAGAGCCACTACAGAGCCACTACGTTCCCGGTCGGAGGGCTGGCGGGCCGTACCCGATTTCGAGCAACCCCAATTCTGCAAGACCCCCGCTGGTCGATCCTGTAATCAGCCCCATAATACGATGAGTCGGTTGTTGAGATGAGAAGATAAGGATGGCGCTACAATCTTAAAAGGAATATATACCCGCTATAGTAGCCGAAAAGGGGAGAGAACTATGTTTTTTGTCCGCGGCTTGTCATGCAACGGTAAAGCAGTTTTGGTCAATCCTGATCAGGTTGTGTACGTCTGTGCGGCGGGCTTTAGGCATCACAAGGCGGCGCTTGTGCTGATTCATGGCAAACGGCTGATAGTCGACCAGGACACTTCAACCGTCGGGCAGCGATTTGAAGATTATCTCAAACATGTTGGGGAAACCCACGGTGCCGACGCATCCGAGGTCAGCGAAAGCACTAAATCGGGACAACCTGTCTATCTGGCATAGGTCACGCGCGCCAGGTGGCGCGTGAATAGTGCCGATAACGAGCCGCGAGGCCATCCGGGGCCCCGGATGGCCGGGAGAATAGTCGCGCTACAGCCCGAATCGGCTTACGTAAAAACTATATATCGTCTTACGCTATTTTGAATACTGCAGGAGATGCTAAACGCGCGACCTGCGGAGACGGCGTGGCACAGCACGTCCTCCTGAGCACAGTAGTACTGCGTTAGGACCTTTACCGGATAGGGAAGGACCATGAACCCAATACTAACGTTGAGAGAAATGGCCCAGATCTTGAAGGTTCATCCAGGGACTCTTTACCGTCTTGTAAAGAAGCACAGAGTTCCAGCGTTCAAGATAGGCGGTGAGTGGCGTTTCAACCAGGAATCAGTCGAAAGGTGGATCACGGAAAGCACGCAAGTTGTTGACGATCTTGGAGATCCCTGATGTCACCGAAGCGCTATTGAAGATCCACCAGTAGCGTATAGCGCAAGGATGGACGGTCAGCGCAGCGTTGCTCCATAGCACGAGAACGGCGCATGTTCTTGCGGAACCGTAATGAGAGTAACTGCAAAAGCGGGTGTGACTTTCTCCGTCTGCACGAATAACGGCTGCACGATGATCATCGTGCCCCGATAGACCTTCCGAACGGTGATTGTGTAAGGATCTCCGCTTCATACCGGATTCCCATCCGCATTCAGTTGGACATCAGGCGTTGTGCGAACGTCGACGACCTGCCGATGACGCTGGTGCACCTCTCCCGCGACGGCTAGATCGCCGGGTTGCTTAGCCTTACAAAACGTAGAGTAAATAGCATAATTTGGCTTGCATGAGAGCCACTTATCAATTAATAGCAATCAAAGACGGTGGGAGGTAGGGCCAGTCGGTTATGACAACATCAAAGGGAGATAAAAGGAAAATGGAGATTGCAAACTCGCGAAAGCAATGGGTCGCACTAATCCTGGGCGGTTTGTTAGCATTACTAACAGCCGCAATGCTGCCGTCCACGGCAGGCGCGGTAACGTTGGGCAGTGCGCTCGATTTCGCTGCGCTCAGTACCGGGGGCAACGTGGATATCAACAACGTAGCCAAGGTCGGCTCCGCTCCAATTGGTTCGCCGGGCGACGTAGGGGGCTCGGATGTAACCCTTGGCAACAATTCACTGGATGGTGGCGACGCGATCGCCGAGCCCGGCGATGTCATCACGATTGGTAACTACTCGAAGGTCGTGGGAGAGAGCGTCACTGGTGCGGGCGGCTCTGTCACACTAGGCATTGGTGCTAAAAGCGGCTTTATCGATACGACCGGAACGAATGGCAAGCTCGCGGTAAAGGCGGATGCCATCACCGATGTGGGCACATTTGAAACTGCGTTGATGAGCGCCACGCCGACGCAGACGCTGGCTGCTGTGACTCTGGCCGCCGGCAAGAAGACCACGATTACCGACAGCGTTGTCGGCGGACTCAACATTATCGAGGTACCGTCAGTAACGCTTGGGAACTCCTCCACGCTAACCCTCTCGGGTGGCCCAGCCGACTCGCTGGTGCTGGAGATCACCGGCGACCTGAAGATTGGTAACGGCGCGCACCTTGTGCTGAGCGGCGGACTCAGTGTGAACGAAGTGCTGATCTATGTGAATGGCAGTGTCGCCTCATGGGGCAACTCCACGACGGTCGGAGCCACGCTGCTGGCTCCCAATTCTGCGATTTCGGCCGGCAGTGGCGCCAAGGTCACCGGTGCGATTATTGCTGGCGGCAATGTGACGTTTCTGGAGAACGCCACGCTGATCTTCGACGCGTCGCTGGTCGACATACCGACGGCCCCGCTTCCGATTACGCTCGGTGACGCCGCTGGATTCCTGATCGTAAGTACCGGTGGAGACACGAAGGTGGGTAACGTGACGCTGATTAATCCTACAGCGCCCCCGGCAGGCGATATTGGCGGAATTACCGATACCTTTGGCAGTAATGTGGTGATCAACAGTTCGACCATCCAGGGCGATGTGATCGCTGCCAGCAATACGGGCGTTGGTATTTCGCTGGGCAATTACACCAAAGTCAAAGGGGTGAGTATCACCAATGGCTCAACCGTGTTTAAGGGCATTGGTGCTGTGAGTGCAACCGATACTACTGGGACCAATCCGAAGCTCGCGCTGCTCGCGGGTGCAGGATCAGATGCGAGTACGTTTTCGGCAGAAGTCGCTTCCTTGCCGGTCGACCAGACGCTTGTTGCGATTAACGTTCCGGCATCGCACAGTCAGACCATCAGTGCCGGCCCCAATCCGGTTACTGTGATCGACACCCCGTCGATCACGCTCGGTGGCTCGGCAACGCTGAAGGTTGATGGCGGGGCCGGTCAGATCGTGGTGGTCAACGTAACCGGTGGCGCGCTGACCCTGGGTCCGGGTTTCAAAATCACCCTGACGGGTGGCATCACTGCCGATTCGGTGGTGTTCAATGTGGAGGGGAACTCGGGTAGTCCTGCCCTGGTTGGCGGTGCGTCGAGTATCTTTAATGGGACCCTGGTAGCGGCAGGACGTGCTGGCCAGGTGAACACCGGTGCGACAGTCAATGGACAGCTGATCTTCGGCGGCAACGTTACCGTTGGTAACAACTTCAAAGCCACCTACACACCGTTGGTTCCGATTCCGTAACTGACCTGACCTCCGCAGGGGGATTGAGGGATTTCCCTCAACCCCCCTCGCCGGAGGTTCGAGGGAGATAGTTGACTCGACGGGATAGCCTTCGCCGCTGACTCCGCTTGAGGCGCTCTCGCCACCTTCAGTCCAGAATGCCGCAATAGGTTGTTGGGACCTGGTTGCCGGGATTGGTGGCGACTGAATTCTGGTCCTGCTTTGAACTCTGCTGCCAGCCCGATAAATTCTGTCTCCCGAAATTGGTCGCAAATCCCATCACATTATCGGGATTGTACCAGTCATTAGTAATTGGAAGAGAGCGTCTGAATGAACAATGCCCATGAACTCGATAGGCTGGAGGTCAAGAGATATTGCGACGAGAGCGTACCGATCACATCGTTGTTGGTGATGGTCATATCGCTCATCAAAAGTGAGTAGACCTGGTTAGTTGCGTAATTGGTTACGCTTCGCGGCGTGTCGCTGCCACCGACCAATATCGCCTTGGCATTCGAATACAGCACGGTGTTGGTGAGCGCGATTTCAGTGGAATTTGCCAGTTGCACACCGACTCCGACGTTATTCAGGAATCGGCTGTTGCTGACGGCAACCGGTCCCTGGCTCTCCGTTGTGATCGGCACGGCTACTCTCGACCGTGATCGCTTGCGCGGGGTCGCCGGAAATCGATAAACCCAGCCAGTTGTTATTATTGAAGATGCAGTTGTCGACCAGAATATTGGAGCCGCCTGCCAACTTAGCGGCGCCATTGCCGAGCGCGTTGACGGCTGTGTTGTCGTATTCAAAGGTAAGCCCGCGTAGCACGAGTTGACTGATGCCATTGGGTCTCAGTGAAATCCAGCGGGCCCTGGCGAACTAGGCCGTATATGCTTCCCGCGAGGTCGCCTGCACATGGACTCTTCATCGTGTTGCATTTTGCCAACTTTTTGCTTAATAATGATCTGGTCGTCGGAGCTAGCTTCGACGGCCTGCTCTGGGTTCAGACGGCTGGCATCGGGTCCTCCATTTCCCCGGTGCCGGTCGTCACCTTGACCGCCTGTTCCTACTGAAAACTCCGAAAGCTGCGAAAAGCCTAGAGTTTTGGGATTTACGGCCATAGTGTTCTCGGCATGCTTAAGCATGTACGTTCCATAGTACATCAGGAAGGAGCCATGGCCGGGGATTGAAACTCCTGAGATGGTTGAGGTGCGAGCCAAAACCTTCGGGAGTATCTTCAGCCATGACCAAGACCGACAGTAAGCCGGGAAACGCAAACTTTGGTAGCCGTGGATGTGGCCAAGAGTCACAACGAAATCCTGATCGAACCACCTGTGCCGGCTCACGCCGGCCAGGCCTGCTGCCCGCCTCAGTCGCGCCACTCGCTTGCGGCCCACCTGGATATCCGCAGCCGCGAGTTCGGCGTGGAGGCGCGGCACACCGTAGGTCCCGCGCGAGCGCTCATGAATCGCTCGCATCCGCAAGCTCAGTTCCGCGTCCGTCAGGGCGCGCAGCGACGGTGACCGCTGGCACCACGCGTAATACCCGCTGGTGGAGACTTCCAGCACCGCGAGATGCTAAACGCGCGACCTGCGAATTTTCAGGTTGCACTCCGGAGAGTCTCTCTGGTTCGAGTAGTTCGCTGTTCCACCCGGACGGCACTCTGAGTTTGGAGGTAGCGTTGCTGAGGGCTTGCGACAACGCCCCAACACAGACAAGGCACAGATTAATGGAGCGATCGAGATGTTCCATCGACATATGCATGATGGTGTGCGATGAGCTGCAGTTATCGCACTCCGCGCCTTTGTCCGAATCGAAATGGAGAAACATGCTGTCACCTTCTCGGGCTGAAGATGGATTGTCCTTCACGAGGTAAACAATGGGGTCTCTTCTCCGGTCGTAAAGGCCGATCCAGATGCCACAACTCTACAATCTGGGGTCAGTGTAGCATGGGAAAGTATGGCCATGGGAAGTATAAAGTGAATCAAGTGGGCGCGGCTGGGCGCAACGCGTCGTACCTAACATAAAGGTGACAAACAGAACATTATGTAGATACTGACGCGTCGCCGCTCTGCCTGCCCAGACGGTGGATCGCTGCCCGCAGGCGCGAGTTCCTTGGAGGATATCCTCCTGCTTGCTGAAGACCAGGGGGTGGATGAATCAAGCCGAGCATCTGATTTCGTCAATCCGGCGTGGCCCCTTTTGACACTTTAATTTGGCCCCACCCTCGCGGGTGTTAGTTTCGATTTCTCCGCCGCCAGCTTTGAGGTGGGCGGCGGCGCGGTAGTTATGGTTCTTTGGGGTTGCGGGATTTACGCTTATCGTGGGCCCTCCGGAAACGGTAGGATTCACTACTGGTTTCGACGATATGAGCGCGATCGGTGATGCGATCGCCCAGCGACTTGCACAGCCGCGCGTTGGGAATCACCTGAGTCCATTCGGAGAAGGGCAAGTTGGTGGTTAAGATGACGGCGGCTTTTTCGGCGCGTTCGGCGATGATCTGGAACAGGAATTCGACGCCTACTTCAGCCAGTGGCACATAGCCGACTTCATCCAGCGCGATAAGGTCGTAGCGAGCCCAGCGGGCGAGCACGCGGCCGAGCTGCAATTGCTGTTTGGCTTCGACCAGCTCGTTAACCAGGCCGGCCGCGGTGGTGAACCGCACCCGGCGTTTCTGCCGACAGGCGGCAACCGCCAAGCCGCTGAGCAAGTGTGTTTTGTCGGTACCGCTATCGCCGATGAAGATTATCGGTTCGGCCCGTTCGATGTAGCTACCTTGAGCCAAGTCATGCATGGCAAAGCCGCCGATCAATTCATTGCTGCGGTCGCTGAAGGACCAACTTCTGGTCGTGGACCGAGAAATCAATAAGGCCATTTCAGCTTCGGAACGCTGGCGACAAAAGGCCGAGCTTCTGAGGAGCGTTCCAGGAGTCGGAAAGGTGACTACCGCAACGCTGCTGGCCGGTTTGCCCGAGCTCGGCGCCCTCGACCGCCGCCAGATCGCTGCGCTGGTTGTGGCGCCTTTCAATCGCGAAAGTGGAACCTGGAGGGCAAGCGTATGATCGCGGGCGGTCGCGGTTGGATTCGCTCGGTACTGTACATGAGTACGGTAGTCGCAGTTCGCCACATGAGTACGGTAGTCGCAGTTCGCCGCAATCCCATCCGCAAGGACTTCTACGAGCGCCTGCGCGCGCAAGGCAAACCGGCAAAGCAAGCCCTGACCGCCTGTATGCCATAATGCGTTGTCACTTGACTTCGCAGACAGTCTCTCTTTTCCCAATCTCACGCATGATAACGTCCTTTATCATACGTGAGATTGACGGCGGCGGCGGAGCAGGGTAGACCTAATTCCCGCCGCACCCCGCGTGCCACCAACCCGAAAGGACCACCGCCATGGACGTGATCCTGCATCTTCCCGACGCCTTAGCCCAGCGGCTCCAAGCGGCTGGTGGCCACCTCTCGCGCCGCGCGCTCGAAGCGCTGGCGCTTGAGGAATACAAGCTCGGCCATCTCACACCACGCGGATGTGTGCGATCTGCTGGGCCTGGCGACGCCTGCGGAGATGGAAGGTTTTCTGAAAGCTCACAGCGTGAGCGCCGCCGCCGCGCCCGATGACGAGAAGCGTGAGCGGCAGGAACTCGCCCGCGCGGCAGCTCAAGATATCCGGGAGATGAGCAAGGGCGTCACGCTTGGCGGACTCAAGATCAAGGACCTCAAGGTCACCAACACCGGGGCCGTCGTGCCATCGCTCTGGCGGCTCGAAACGGGCAACGGTCTGCAGATAGCTATCGGGTGCAAGCGTATTGATGCGGCGTTTAAGGACCGCGCCTTGCTCGACCTCGCCCGCCTGGCGATCACCATCGATCTTGAAACCGACGCGCAGGCCTGGACGACGACGTTACAACTCGCGGACCGCTTTCAACTCACGCTCTACGATGCGGCCTATCTGGAGCTGGCGCAGCGACGCGCGCTTCCGCTCGCCACACTGGATAAGGCTTTGCGCTCGGCCGCCGATGCGCTGGGTTTAACCCTTCTTGGAGTTTAGTCCATGAGCACTCAGATACCCACTATAGTTGTTCTGAATCAGGCCGCAACCGTGAAACACGGGGCGAGTATGGTGCCGGCTGCGATCGCCGCCGAGGGCGAGCAGGCGAGCTGGCGCTACATTGAATTTTTCACAGCCAATATCCGTAATCCCAATACGCGCCGGGCCTATGCGCGGGCCTGTAGTCACTTCTTCGCCTGGTCCGAAAACCGCCGCCTCGCGCTCACTGAGATTCGGCCGTTCGATATCGCCGCCTATGTGGAGGGCCTGCAGGGTACGGCCGCCGCCCCGAGCGTCAAGCAGGAGTTGGCCGCGATCCGCATGCTGTTCGACTGGCTGGTGGTGGGCCAGGTCATGCCGACCAATCCGGCGTCATCGGTGCGCGGGCCGACGCATGTGGTGAAGACTGGCAAAACGCCAGTGCTCGATGGCGGTGAATGGCGACGGCTCATCGACACGATTCCCACCGGCACCGTGCGCGAATTGCGCGACCGTGCGCTGATCGCGACGCTGACCTACAGCTTCGCGCGCATTACCGCAGCGCTGAGAATGAGAGTCGAGGACCTACGACCGCGCGGTGCTGGATGGGAATTGCGGCTGCGCGAAAAAGGCGGCAAGCAGCACGTCATCCCCTGCCACCACGCTTTAGCCGAAACGCTACACGCCTACATCGCGGTTGCCGGTATTGCAGAGGAGAGCAAGAGCTGGCTCTTCCGCACCTCCAAGGGCTGGAATGGGGCCGTACTATCCGAAGAACCAATGAATCAAGCCGATGCCTGGCGCATGGTCCGCCGGCGGGCTAAGGCTGCAGGCATCAAGGCGCCAATTGGCTGCCATACCTTCCGTGCGACCGGGATCACGGCGTATTTGGAGAATGGCGGCACACTTGAACATGCCCAGGCCATGGCCGCGCACGAAAGCCCCCGCACCACCAAGCTTTATGATCGGACCAAGGAGCGCCTGACGCTGGATGAGATCGAACGAATCAGGCTATGAGTACGTTTTCAGAGCACTCAAAAACAAAAGAGTAAGAGTCGCTTGGCTTGCTTGCTGGTGCATCTTCTAGCTATTGACTCCTAAAGCGTAGAAATTTCCGTCAACGGAACCGAAGGAGATAGTGCCGTCGACGGCTGGGTGACGCGAACGGCGATTTTGGTGTTATTGATCAGCGACAGTCCTTCGAGGTGCTGCCGCTGATGTCATTGGTAACGGCCACCTTCCGCCCGCGTCCTTGGGACCCATTCATTGCCATGCCAAGAGGCGGCTAATTGATGAATAGCCAATAGGGAGCGATGCGGGTTTCTTACCTATCGCTTTTCTCGCGCCGATGATATCTGGTTTCCAGTTGAGTCTATTAGAGCCGCGCGTCTGCGTTTCGCCACGCAGCGCTTCTGATCTCGCGCCGAAATTTGGTGTATCGATTGCGAAGTGCCAAAATTCCGCGCAGACGCGCTAGTTCCATATCTATCGCTATGACCTCGTCGTTGCCTTCCATCAGGCGAAAACGTGAACCGAGAACTTTAGCCGGGTTGTATCGAAGCAGATTTTTGAGCCCGGAAGCTGCAACCCACAGCCAATTCTCTCGTAGCGCATCCGGCTTTTGCCACGCGAAGAAATATCCATCCAGCGCCGGCGCTCCGTAAGCGCTGCCGGTAACGTTTCTGCGCAGGTAGGACCAATCGATTCGGGCTGCGGGCATATAGTGATTGATCCGAAGCGAATCGTCGATCTTAATCTGCCAGCCCCCAACTTGAGTGCATAGCAAAGCTCACTGTCGCATCCCGACCCGAGTTGTTTTCCAACGCGGCCGGTCAGATGTCCTCGGAATCCGCGTTCCATCAGATTGCGCCAAGCACTCACGCGTACGCCCATCCCAGCCGCGCACACGGCCGGCCGTGCCTGAGATGCGTATTCTGCAGTTACGATCGCATAGTAAATCTGAAAGCGTTCAAACCAAGATGGTGGCGGTTCCTGAAAGATCGGGCTCAGCAAGCTGCCGCACAAACCGATCGTCGGGTCGTTGGTCATGATTTCGCTCAGACGCTGCACCCAATTCGGTGCAACCCAATTATCGTCATCTACGAAACCGATGATGTCGTGCCGCGCTTCCTTGAGTCCACGAAGCCTCGCGTTCCATTCGCCGAGGTTTGGCTCAAGCACCACTCGCATCGGAGCCGGCCCTTTTCCCCAACATGTCGTCGCGTAGGCGCCGCTGTGATCATTCGAGGCATTATCGACCAGCAAAACTTCCCACTTTAGATCACGAGACGTTTGTTGCTGTTTCAAGTGCTCGATGGTCCGTTCGAGCTTTGCCGATCCATTGTGAGTACAGATCACGACCGAGACACTGGCGGGACAAATTTTTGAAGGAAAAGAAATTGGAGCATCCTACCCGGACTTACGAATCAGCGCGTCCTGAAAAATCATAATCAAACAATATCAGTCAGGAAAAGCGGGCGCACCACTGCGGTGGCGACGGGGAATTTATAGCTAAAAGCGTTCAACGGGCGAATGCGGCTGCGGGATAGGGAGAAATAATCGTTACGCGGCTCGTTGAGGACAGGTAGCGGGTCTCTTCTTGTATCGCATCAGCACGTGGGCTTCGGGGTCAACGTAAATATCATCCGGCCGCAGTTCGCGCTTGCCGGCATACCCATCTATAAGATAAACTCGCCTGCCTTTCCTGGACTTCTCAACGATAGCGTTGCGATGACATAGCCCATTAGATGGGTGTCGAGCAGGTGATGGCTCTGTTTGTTCGTGTTGGGAAACGCCTGCTTGATTTCGCAATAAACCCTGTCCCAGTTCCGTCCGACCTGGGAATTGAGCAGCGCGTAAGCGGACCCTTTGGCATGCTAGCATAAAACCTAAGCGCTTAGGCATTGGACCTCGACTATGTGAGAATCCTGGCAGGATATCAAACAGGCAAATGAGAAAACCGATCACGGTAGCAGTTAGCTTATTCATTTGAATTTGGCCGTACCGCATGAGGATTGAACCCGCGTCCGGTCAGGCGGCATAGGACCACCACAAGCCCAGGCGCTGAATTCGTCAATAGCCAACCCCACCTGCACGGTGCCGGCATAAGCCGATACGCCGCTCGTGACCAAGGCTGCAAGCAGGGCAATCGCCGTAATCGACGTCACGCGCATCTCATTTCACACTCATTCATTATCCAGTTGTTCGATCCTCTTGCGCTCGGCTGGGGTGAGTTTGGGCCAGACGCGTTCGAGCATTTGCCCTTCGTGGATCAGGGTCTGGCTGCGCTGATTCTGCTGGTAATCGGCGATATCGGAAGTATGGGTGGCCCAGAAGGCAAGCGCGGCACTTAAAATTCCGGTCAGCACAATAATTATTAAGTGAATCCACCACGGCTGGCGCATATCCTCGGCCGCCGCCACCGCGCCGCGCGCGGCCTGGCGCAGGCTTGCGGCGGAATCGGCGATGGCGCCATCGAGGGCGCTGCGGGCCTCCTCGGCAATGCGCGTGGCGGCTTCGGCGCCGGCGGCCTGAATGGCTTGATTGACCCGCTGCTCCAGGCCCGCCAGCTGTTCGAGAGTATTGGCGGCGGCCCGTTGCTGTTCACCGGCGCGTTCGAGCAGCGCCAGCACCTGATAAAGGCGCTGTTCGAAGTCGTCCTGCTGCCGCTGGCCGTTATCGTCCATCTCTGGCGGCTCCAAGCATTGCGGGTCGCGCTCCGCTAATCGATTTGGCTTTAGCTGAGGCCGAGTTGGGCCTTGAGCGCGCGCTCGACCCCGGCCAAATCGTTCGGTGTGAGTTTGCCGATCCGCTCCTGCAGGCGCTGCTTGCTGGCGGTGGTGACTTGATCGGCCATCGCCTTATGCCGCGAACCGCTCAGGGTGACATAGGCCTCGGCCGGGTAGAGCCGCTCCACCTTGCTGGTTACCGGCACCACCTGAACCCGATTGAGTACGCGGTTGGCGGCGTCGTTGCTGACGACGATGGCGGGCCGCGTCTTCCTGATTTCACCGCCGAGGGACGGATCGAAGGCTACCCACCATACTTCGCCGCGGCGCGGGTGGCCGGGTTCAGCGGGGCTCATCCCTTACGTCCCCTATCAATCCCTCGCTCCAGGCTGTGGCTTCGGCTTCGCGCGCCTCGTCGTCGGCCATGGCCCGGTAGCCCTCTTCCAGATCGTCGGGCACCACGTGCGGGCGCGCCAGGTCATTCAGGAAGCTGCTGATGTTGCGCGGGCCAATGACCTTGCGCAGTCCGCGATAGACGGCATCTTCGACCGTGATGGTAAGCTTGCGGCGCGGTTTGGGCTTCGCTGCCATATACGTATTCTATACGTGTTGAGGTTTAGATCACAAACCCGCTAGCGGCTCCAGCCGAGACCGCGGTCGCGCTCGAGGCCGCGCGCCCGTTTGACCTCGCGCTCGGCCAGCCGGGCGAGGCGTTCCAGCTCGCGCTCCTGCACCCGTTGTTGCGAACGCTGGCGGTCTTTAACCAGCTCGTCGCGGATCTGTTCCATGCCGAGGCCCTTTTCGGCGGCATGGCGCGCCCATGCATCGGCGCGATCGCGGTCGCGGCCGTATTGGGGATCGCGCTGGAATTCGCGCAGCGGGGTGATCCTGCGCCGTTCGATCTCGCGGCCGCGGGCGAGTTCCTGTTCGCGGGCCACGCGCTGTTCGCGCATTGTGCCAATCTCCCGTTGCAGGCCGGTGTCCCGCTGCAATTCCCGGAATTCAAGGCTGCGGCCGCTGAGTTCCAGCTCGCGTTCCTGTTCCGGGCAGCGGGCCAGCTCCTGGCGCATTTCGCGCACCTGATCGCGTTCGCCGCGTTCCCGTTGCAGCTCGCGCAAGAGTTGCTGGTCGCGCTGGCGCAAGTCCCCTGCCCTTTCGCCGATCAGATTCCGTTGCGCCGGCTCCTCCAGCCAGCGTTCGAGCGACTCGCAACACTCCCGCGCCAGATCGAGTTCGAGCGCCGCCTGCCGTTCGCGGGTGCTGAGCTGCTTTTCCCGGTTGAGATCGCCGATGGCATGGATAGCCCATTCGAGGCCGCGTCGATAGCTCGCCTCAAACCGGTGATTATCCAGTTGGCGTTCCGCCTCGGCGTACTGTTCGCGGGTCTGTTCGAATTCGCGTTTGGCACGCCCCAGGGCCGCGCCACCCACCAGTGCACGGGCGGCCTCATGCAGCTCGCGCTCGGGGATGGCCCAATCGCGGAAATGACCGCCCTGCTCGCCCAGGCTCCGCCCCAGCCATTCGCTGCGTTCCCGCTCTTTCTCCGCCACCCGTAGATCGAACTCCGGCAGCTGGCGTTCCAGCTCGCGCCCGAGTTCGAATACCTTGATGGTCCGTTCCTGCTCCTGGCGGGCGAAGGGATCCCGCCCGAAGCCCAGTTCTGGATGTTCGCGCAGCAGCTCGCGCTTGCGCTCCAACTCGCGCTCGGCCTCCCGCCGCAGGTCAAACGGCGTGCTTTCACGATCTAGTTCGAGCCCGCGCCGGTGGGCGTAATCCAGCGTGAAGTCCTTGAGCCGCGCCCGGCTGAGCCGCTCCTCGAGCGCGGTAAAGTCCAGGAAGTCGTCGCGTCCCGCGAACAGCTCGACCGCTTCGCGATGGCGGGTCAATCCGACATAGGCCAGATGGCGGTCCATGCCAGGCGTGGCCAGCACGAAACTGCGCTCGACCGTGGCCCCCTGGGCCTTGTGCACGGTCGCCGCATAGCCGTAATCGAGGGAAGCATAATCATCAAAGTTGAATTCGATTTCGCGCCCTTCCCGTCCGCCCAGCTTAACCCGCGCATGTTCCTGATCGATTTCCAGCACCCGCCCGAGGCTGCCGTTCTTGACCCCCAGCTCGCGGTCGTTCTTGAGGAACATCACCCGCTCGCCTTCAGCCATGCTGCGCTCGCCGCGTTCCAAGGTGAGCGTGCCGTCAGGCGCCAGCAGTTCCCGTTCGATGCCGATCGTGATCTCCCGGCCGAGCTCGTTGCGTTCTTTCAGAATATCGCGCGCCCGTTCATTGAGGTCGCGCACGTCGGCGCGGGTGTGGGCGAGGATCAGCGAAGCTTTTTCCGCCCCTTGGGCAGCGCGGTCATCTCCCCATAACCGGATCAGTTCGTCCTTGGCCTGTTCGCGGGAGTCGGCGAAGTGGATGGCGTCATGTTCGTGATAAAGCTCCAGCGCCCGTCCCGGTTCGCCGCGGGCGAAATCGCGTGAGGCCTCGCGCTGCCATTCTTCGTGCTGGCGCCGGATGCCGGCCAGTTCGCGGTACCCTACCCTTTCCGCGATCGCCCTAAACGCCGCTCCCGCCTCGATCGGCTGCAGCTGCTCGGCATCGCCGACCAATACCAGCTTGGCCCCGCGCTCATGCACTTCGCTGACGATGCGTTCCATCTGCCGGCTGCCGACCATGCCGGCCTCGTCGAGCACCACGATGTCACGTTCATGGAGCCGGTCCCGTCCTTGCGCCCAGCCCAGTTCCAGCGAGGCGATGGTCCGGCTTCTAACGCCGGCCGCCTTCTCCAGATTCTCGGCCGCGATGCCCGACAGCGCCGCGCCCCATACCCGGTAACCCTCCTCTTCCCACAGCTCGCGGGCCGCCGCGATCGCCGCCGACTTGCCGCTGCCGGCGAAACCGGTCAGCGCCTCGATGGAGCGGTCACCGGTGATGTGCCTGACCGCCTCGCGCTGCTCCTCGCTCAGATAGTCATGCCGCTCCAGCACCCGCTCGCGTTTTTCCTCACCGATGCCATGCGCCCCGCGTTCCTGGGCCAGCTCCAGGGCGCGTTCGGCCAGCCGCGACTCGATGCCGAGCATCTCGCGGGTGGTATAGCGGGCGGGCTCCTCGATCTCCCGATCGCCCCTGCCCTTCACTTCCGGCGCCATCAGCACCAGCTCGCGTGACGCCTCGATCCGCCCCATCAGGTTGCGGAAGCGTTCCCGGTCGTCGATGTAGCGGAAGATCTCGCGCGCCACCTCGTTGCGCGTGAAGGTCGATTGCCGCCGCGTCAGATGCTCCAGCACCAGTTCGGGCCGAAGCTCGATCTTTTGCGCGTTGCGCTCGCGCACCTCCTCCAGCTCGCGCGCCCGTTCGGCATACTCGCCGCGCTGGCGCATCTCGTCGACCGCCCGCCCGAGATGGCTGGTGGGCTCGAACTCGACGCCCTGATCACGATAACTGCGGTGGTCGATGCGGAGGTCGAAGCCCCGCTCGTGTAGCCGCTCGTTGGCACGGTCGGCCCAGTGCTGGCGCCATTCGCGCAGCAACCCAAGCTGGTTCCATTCGCGCACCTTCCGCCCGAAACTCCCCTCCTCCGTAATTTCCCGCATGGTCAACATCACGTGCGCATGCGGATTATCCGGCTCCCAGTGGATATTTAGATCCGCCACCATGCCCCGTTCCACGAATTCCGCGCGCACGTAATCCCGCGCGAGCCCGATGGCATCGGCCTGATTCAGTTCCTGCGGCAGGGCGAATTCGACTTCGCGGGCGACCTGCGCATCCTGGCGTTGCTCACGCGCCTCGACCGCGTTCCATAGCTTCTGCCGATCCCGCATCCATCTGGGTGCCGGCTCGGGCAGGATGATCTCGGAATGAATGACTTCGGACTTGTAGGTGTAATCGAAGGTCCGTTCGCGCTCTTCATCGACCAGGCGCTCGCCCGCACGGTAGGCCGCTGCCGCCACCGCGCTGCGCCCGTGGCTGCGCTTTATGACTTTGGCGGTGAAGTGGTAAATTGCCACTGGATGGATGCCGGGTGTTTTAATTTCCCCCCGCTGCGGCGCGCGGTAATCCTAGCGGCGCCATGCTAGCGCGCGCACCACATGCTCGCAAGAGTATGTATAAGTGCGCACTTTGCTCCGCACGTGACCTCAAGACTTGATCCGCCGCCCGCCCTCCGCTATCCCAAACCGGTGGCGGTGGCGCTTTTCTCTTTTCTTACCGCCCGCCCCAAGGGCGGATAAAGCGCTGACGCGCATCAGGCAAAGTCGAAGAGTCTGGAGATGGCAAGCATGAAAGAGACGACTGACTACGGAGCCCGCCTCAAGGCCCTCAAGGAAGAACAGCAGCGGCTCGAACGTAAGCAGGCCCAACTGCTCGAAAAACGCCGCGCCGAGATCGGCAAGCTCGTCGAGAAGCTGGGGTTGCTCGAAGCCGACGACGATACCCTCGCCGGTGCCCTGCTCGAACTCAAGGATGCCGCCCTCTCCAAAACCGGCGATGAGCGCCTTGCGAGGTGGCGCGCCGCCGGCGGGGCCTTTCGCCGCAAAGACCAGAACCGTAAAGCTGCTCCGGCGCGCCCGCACGCTGGCGTGGCGCAATCAGATGCGGATGCGGCGCGTCGCTGACGCCGCCCGCCGGCTCGATACGCGGCATAAAATCCAGCTCGGCGGCCTCGTCATCAAAGCCGGTCTGGATGCTGAAGAGGCCGCAGTCCTGCTCGGTATTCTCACTGCAGCCAAACGGGTCCTGAGCGGAACGCACGCCGCCGACTCTCGCCGCCGCTGGAAGGACTTGGGCGATCAGGCCTTTGGTCAGAGCGATTAGACACCATGCCCAACGCCGTCTATTCGCTGCTGCTCGTCCTGGTTTTCCTCGTCATCGTGACCACCGTTCTGAAGACCGATCTGCTCGGCTACGTGGTCACGGCCGGCGTCATCTTCGCCTTCATAGTCGTCCTGCACCACTACCTGGCGCTCCAGATGATTGGCTTCGCGGTTCAGACCGCCAATCACTGGCTGCGCTACTTTTTCTTCCGCAGCGCCGTCACCGTCGGCGGTGCCGCGCCGCTGCTGCTGCTCGCTGTCGCCTGGCTTGCCCGCGAGCGGCTTCAGCCGTGGATCTTCTATGCGACGGTGGCCGCCGTAGGATACTCCGGGCTCTGGACCGGCTACGCCGAATTCGCGCGCCTGGCTCCGTACTACCCGCGCTTGTCACTGGTCACCCTGCTCAGCTCCGCCGATCTCTTCGCCGTCGTCGGCGCGGTGGTTCCGCTTGCGCTGAGCCTTGCCGCCCTGCGCAAGGCGCGTCCGCGACGAAGCCTCGTTCAACCCGTGCGCCGCGCCGCCTCGGCGCTCCACGGGGCCAGCAACTGGTTCCCGATCGAACAGGCCAGGCGTCTGTTCGATCGGGGCGGCATCGTCATCGGCGAGGCCTGCCGTCCCGACCGCGATCCCAATCTCGGTGGCAAGGCTCCCTGCTCCGCTACGACGGCAATGCCGGCTCCGGCCACGTCCTGGTCTTTGCCGGCTCGGGTGGTTACAAGACCACCGCCACCGTCGTGCCCTCCGCCCTGGAATGGCCTTCCGGGCTGGTTTGCCTCGATCCTTCAGCCGAAGCGGTTAGACTGGTCTCTCGGGCCCGCCGCGCCCTGAGCCATCGCGTGGCTGCGCTCAACCCGGAAGATCCCGACTCCGATTCCTTCAACGCGCTCGACTGGAACGATACTTCGACCGATCGCGCTGATCTGATCAAGCCCGAAGAGGTCCTCCAGGGCCTGCGCTACGACGAACAGATCGTCCTCATCCAGAACGCCCCGCCGCTCCGCTGCGGCCGCGCCATCGATTTCCGCAGACCCGAGATGCTAGCGCGTGTGAAGGGTAACGCAGACCGTGTGCCGAGGTGAATTTAACGGTCAATGTCGGCTGGCGACGAATCATAGGCCGACACGTGATTGGCATAAAATTCAAAGGAGTGCTTCGCATTCCCCTCCTCCAGCGAGGGATGGCGGCATGGGTTACGAATAGAAAAGGGGCCACGCCGAGATCGGGCGAAGGGAGTTCTCCATCTCGATGACGCTATGACGCAATCACCTTATGACGTTATGGCGTAATATGTATAAAAGGGCCGACGAATGGCGGATCGGGGCAGGTGGAGCGGCAAATCGAATGATGCGCGTTCTCACCGAGAGCCATACTCCTCACATCTCAAGAGTGATCCTTTCGAGAAGCTCGCCGGCGCTGACAGCTCGGATGTTTCCACACGCTTCAGGAGGGAAGTCTCGCTTGTTGCCCGTTACGATGAAATCGGCTGCAACCGTTACAGCGCAGGCAAGAAATTTGTCGTCCGCTGGGTCGGGAGAATGCAAAGAGAGCGGCTCTGAGTAAAATACCTGCTCTCCCTTGTCGCGTATCAGCGCGATCAGTGCCTTGATTTCATTGGAGAGGAACCTGAATTTCGGACGGGCCAGAACCTCGGCGTATTCCTCAAGCATTTCGTCCGAGAAATAAGGCTTGATCAGCCCTTGCTGAATAGCCAGCACAATGAGCGCTTCGTTTCCTAATGGCGAGATCAAGGCCGATACGAACACGTTGGTGTCGATGACGGCGCGGATCACTTCGCATCTGATCCAGAAACGAGATTCTTCTTCTCATGTCGGTAAGCGGTAATCTCGGCATCCACGTCGGCCGGCGTCAATTTGTCGAGACCCCGACGTTTGGCTCCCTTCCAAGCTTTTTGCAACCAGTCGGGCGGTGGCACTACGGTGCGGATGAAATCCTGGACACTCATGATTACCACCGCAGGTTCCCCGCGCCGCTCAACTACGAAGCGTTCGTTATTCTCTACCGCTCGATCCATGATTTGTCCAAACTGAGTGCGGGCAATGTGTGCGTCAATACGGCGTTCCATATAGCTTCCAATGCATCAATTGATTGATGCATTGATAATACAGTATTCCGAAGCTCGATCGAGGAATTTAGAGCTGCGCCTTCGACAATTGGCCCCACTCACGCTGTGACGCCATGACGCTATAGAGACAACACTTTACGACTCTGCAGCGCCATGGTAGCATCCGCTCCCATGAAAACAATCGCTTTCCTGAGCCAGAAGGGCGGCAGCGGCAAGACCACCCTCGCCGTCCATGTTGCCGTCGCGGCCCTGGAGGATGGCGAACGGGTGGTGATCGTTGACACCGATCTGCAGAAAAGCGCGGCTGTTTGGAGCGAAGCCCGCGCTAGCCCAACCCCCTTGGTGGCGCCTGTTGCGACCGCCCAGCTCGATAACGTTATAGAGGCGGCACGTCATGACGCCATAACGTTATGCATTATAGACACTGCTCCTCATGCGGCTCCCGATGCTGCACGTGTGGCGCGTGCAGCCGATTTGGTACTGATCCCGTGCCGCCCCACTGCTTTCGATCTTGCCGCGGCGGGAAGTGCGGTCGACATCCTACGCGCCGCAGAGGCTCCCGCTGCTTTCATTCTTTCGGCCTGCCCACTACGCGCGCCGGAGATCGTAGAAACCCGTGCCGTGCTTTCTGTCCGCTACGGATTACCTGTCGCGCCGGTCGAAATTACCGAACGACGGGCCTTCGCGCGCGCTATCGCCACCGGCCGCGCGGTAACTGAGTTCGAGTCCCATGGCAAAGCCGCCGAGGAAATTCGGGCACTGTGGCATTGGATCAAGGAGCAAATGATCGATGGCAGAAAAGACAACAGGACTGGCCGCGTTCACGCAGAAGAAACCACCAACGGCTGAGAACTCTTCGTCACAAAGTGAAGCCCCACAATCGCTCGCTAAACGACGGCGGCGAGGCACGCGTGAGACCGTAGCGCTTTCTGTGCGCTTGCCCCGAGCCGGATGGGAGCGCCTCCATCAGCTTGCAGTGTCTGAGGGTGAAAGCATTCAAACCCTCAGCGTGCGCGGGTTGAACAAGATATTCGCGGAGAAAGGCTTGCCAGGCATTGAGTTGTGATGCCATTACGTTTTAACGTTGTAGCGTTATGACGTAATTCATGCGATTTCAATGACGCCAGATTTTCTGCGGTGATTCGCGAAGCTTTGGTAGCGTACCTGGGCAAGGCAGGGGAGAAACAGGCGTCCGCGTAATGGCTCCCACGCGCGAAGGAATCGAAAAAGATGGTGGCGGAAGAGGGCGGAGTGGATGGAAAAGCTTGAGGAGATTCTAACGCGCCTGGGTGACAAGATTTCCAGCGCCTCTGGAAAACGCGTGCAGGCGTCTTCGAAAGCAGGGCAGGGCAGACAACCGCGGCTTCTACCGAATCGGCATCCCACGCGGGACTTTTTCATCGCGGACATTCTCGACTGGGCGCTAAAGGACGACCGGCACAGCATGGAACATCCGATGTTCAGCCTGTCAAAGAAGCCTGATCGCCGAATCCGTCACTATGAGCATAACGGCAACAGCCTCACGATCGCGCCTGGTGCCTATGGTCTGGCCACCATCTGGGACAAAGACATTCTCATCTACTTGATCAGCCAGATCGTCGAAGGCCTCAACCAGGGCCGCGAGGACGCCAAGAGTCGCAAGGTTCGTTTCCGGGTACACGATTATCTCGTTTCGACCAATCGGCCGGTAGGCGGGGAGCATTACAAGAGGCTTGAGGCAGGTCTGGATCGATTAAAAGGTACAAGTATCAAGACCAACATCACCGCCGGCGGCATTCGCGTTAAGCATGGCTTCGGTCTAATCGACGATTGGAAAATTATTGAGAAATCTCCGACGAACGAACGGATGATCGCCGTCGAGGTGACCCTTTCGGAATGGCTCTACAATGCCGTTGCGGCGCGTGAAGTACTGACCCTTAATCGCGATTATTTTCGGCTGGGAGGCGCCCTTGAACGTCGGCTCTACGAAGTTGCGCGCAAGCATTGTGGACGTCAGGCGAAATGGATTGTGGGGGTGGAGGTGCTTCACCGCAAGAGTGGTTCGGCGAGCCCGCTGAAGCGATTCCGGCTTGAAGCCAAACGGATCGCTGTAAGCGATGTGATTCCCGATTATCGGATGAGGTATGAGGCGGAATTGGATCAGATGACCTTCCACATGCGAGACGCCAAAGCGATGGCCGAAATGGGGATAATCGATATTTGACGTCTCAAACCATTTGGCCTTTCAGGAACTCCATTTGGCCTATTAGGAACCTCCCTTTGGCCTTTCAGGAACCCAAGGCTTGGCCTATTAGGAACCTCTCATTTGGCCGATCAGGAACCGAGACTTCAATATTTTTCCAAAAAATCAAATATTTACGGTCATTATCCACAGGCGTAACACGCGCGCGCGATCTTAACTTAGATCTAACTCTCTTAACGCCGGTCCAAACACGCCGGCTCAAAAGGGTGCTCCGCCCCCTTGGCGCCTCAACCCCACCCAACCCGCCTTACCCCCATAAGGAAACCCCTACGGGCACCCCAAAATCAAAATACCGCGCCGCCGCCCTGAAGGCGGCGGGAAAATGACCCAGACAATGCAACCCAAACCAGATAGCCGAGTAGTCGCTGCGCGCGTCGCCATGGACCAGCTCGAAGCGCTGGGCGTGGCATCCTTTGATATTGGGGTCAAACGAATTAACGGCACCATGGTCCTCAGGGAAGGGTGGGGCACTAGGCAGGTGCTCAAGTCCCTGCTGTGGTTGCGGCGCGAGAATCTCAACCGCGGCCATATCTACGTCCGTCCTGCAGGTGCGCACGGGATCAGCCTGGTGGACGACCTCAAGGCCGACGCTCTTGCGCGGATGAAGGTGGAAGGGTTTGAACCAGCGGCGGTGGTGGAGACCTCGCCGGGGAATTTTCAGGCCTGGTTGAAGCACGGCGTAACGCTCGACGAGACGGCCAGCACGCGTGCTGCGAAGCTGCTCGCTGGACGCTACGGCGGTGATCTGGGGAGCGCCGACTGGCGCCATTTCGGACGGCTGGCGGGCTTTACCAATCCGAAGCCCAGTCGGCAGCTGGCCTCGGGCCTGCAGCCGTTTGCGCGCCTGCTCGAAGCCAGCGGGCAGGTCTACCGCCAGGCGCCGGTGTTCATCGCGGAAGTCAGAGCGGCGCTGACCGGCGAGACCGTGACGGTTGGTGGCGGTGCCGAGGACAGGGTAGGGCAGGGCGCTCCGGATCGTCCGCCACTGAAGCCGCTAGCCGAGTTCCACAGTGATGCACGCTACGCCGGCGACCTGCATCGAGCCGATCTCGCCTGGGCGCGTCACGCCGCCGCCATGGGGCTCTCGGCCAGCGAGATTCGCGCGGCGATTATGGAAGCGCGCGATCTCGCCAAGAAGGGCAGCGTAAAGCGCCAGCGCGAGTATGCCGAACGGACTGCTGGCAAGGCGATGAGGCAGACGGAGTAGGGGCGGGGGTACCACTGGCAATTGTCGGCAGGGTACCTTTAGTTGAGGTGCGAAATGAACGTTAACTGGCGGGAAAGAATCGTAATCGATCCGGCGATTCATCATGGCGAGCCGTGCATCACGGGCACGCGGGTGCCGGTGAGCGTGATCGTCGGTAGCATCGCGGATGGCGATACGCCCGAGCAGATCCTCGACGCTTACCCACAGCTAACCGGCGACGATCTCAAGGCCGCGCTGAAATTCGCGGCTGAAGCGGTCAACAACACTGACTTCATTCCGCACCACCGCATCGTCGGCCAATGAGCGCGCGGTTCAAGGTCGATGAAGACTTGCCCCGGCAGATAGCCGATCTTTTGATCGCCCATGGTCACGACGCAGCAACCGTGGTGGGGCAGGGCTGGCAGGGAATGCCCGACGAAATCTTGTGGCCGCGGGTCCAGAATGAGCGGCGCTGGCTTATGACGGCTGACAAGGGGTTCGCTGACCTCCGCCAATACCCGCCGGGAAGTCACGCGGGCGTAATTCTGCTGCGCTCCCAGGAGGAGAGTCGCCAAGCATATCTTGAACTGGCCGCCATCGCGCTGGAGCGGCTCAAGCTCGATGAGCTGGCCGGTGCGGTCGTAGTAGTGACGTATCGAGGCCTTCGCATCCGCCGCGCACCGATTGCTTAAAGATGATCCTGTATCGATACATTTAAATTGCTTAAAATCTCGTCTAGATTTTGCAAAATAATGAGGCATGAACCGTACCCGATTCTTCGGTGAAAACCTGCCATCCCGCCGCACCGGCGCTCTCCGCGATAATGAACTTTGCCTCTAGGTGTTCATGGGATTCGGGAGCGGTCTGGCAGCCCGTGCGGCTTTTGTGGGCAAAAAAACGGGTGCCTAAACTGCTGAGTTTCAGGACGACGGCGGTTGAACAGTAGCGCATCAAAAGGTGCAAATTGCGGTAGTTGGCCTTGAGGCATTTTCCATTCGTCGTCACTTAGTTGGAAGGATGCCAGAAGATCGTCGTCGTTTGGTTCTTAATCATTACTGCTACCCCGGCCCCTCCTGGAGACCTTCGTCTGCGGCCAGAGGGGCTTGGAGCAATTGCTTTGATTCCCCGACTACCGCTGAGGGGCAAAATCCGGTGCTACTCGTGAACTTGCTCACCTTCGAGTTTCTTCATCCACTTCTCTATCGAGATCTGATTGAAGCGCCAGTCAGATCCCACTTTGAAAGCTGGGATGCTGCGATTCTTAAGAAGACGATAAATGGTTGAGGGGTGTACGTGGAGGAACTGAGCGACTTCATCCAATCTGAGTACCGTCTCCATATCTATATTTTCTCCACTCTTTGATATTCCATAGATAGTGATTGCATCTTTTGAATCTCTTTAGCAATCGCTTTCTCTTAAATGGAGAGGTGTGTGTCGTTGATCTTTGTCTAATGCTTATATATGGTTAAATAGGTTTAGAGTTGCTAACTGATAGTCAAGCGCTGTGCACTTTCAGAACTTTGAAGCCAGTGAGCTGTTCAGCCGTCCTACCGAAACGCTGCTCAGGATCCGGCGCAAGTGGGAGAATGGTCAAAGCATTTCGCACGGCGAGTGGCAGGTATTAGGCGATTATCTGCAGACCGGTTGCGAGTCGCCGACGGAAGAGCGCTACTTGCCCAGCCCGGAATCTTACGCAGTACTGGTGGAGGCGTTCGTGGCTGCACTGGCGCTCAGGAGCGGCAAGAACCCCCAACTTGACTACGAGTATCTCGGCAATATTTCTCTCGAGCCGCAAGTTCCGGGAACGGTCGTGACGGTTGAGGAGGTCATCGAGGCTGCCCGCCAGCAAATCCGCAGGCTAAGGAAACCCTCCTCGACCCACAAATGGCTCCCGATCTTTATCGGGCGCAACCTGTGCTTTCTGTCCAGGAGCGGTTCCGAGGGATTGAAGCCGTCAATGAGGCGTTGCGGCCTTACATGAC